>Ga0123335_1008833_pt1 | contig 10640 bp, 12 predicted proteins | sample BiotimSIPDNA_2_FD_89707 | JGI IMG/M metagenome (GOLD analysis project Ga0123335, IMG submission 89707) | Anaerobic biogas reactor microbial communites from Washington, USA - Biogas_R2 time_0 SIP DNA | ecosystem: Engineered > Bioreactor > Anaerobic > Unclassified | place: Washington, USA... | reverse complement strand
TCTTGTTCTGTTGCCGGAACCTTTTGTAACGACCGTTCTCAGTAAAAATCCTGACATGCGACAGGCTCTGGATCTGACCAAAGTCTGGCAGTCCGTCCATCAGGGCTCAAATGATAGTGAACTGGCGATGGGCGGGATGATTGTCACGAGTCAGTTTGCCGCTTCACGTCCGCAGGCTGTAAAAACATTCCTTGAAGAATACAAACAGTCTGTTGATGTTGTTAATAATAATCCTGAGCAGGCAGGTGAATGGGTCGCTGAGCATGAGATCATCGCTGATGCGAACCTCGCTGCCAAGGCCATTCCAAATTGTAATATCGTGTTGATTCACGGCCAGGAAATGGTCGGTGTGCTTGAACCTCTGTTTGCAATTCTTCATCAAGCTAACCCGAAATCAGTTGGCGGATCGATCCCGGATCAGGATTTCTATTATATTCCCTGATATAATGCTTACATAGGCGTATTCAAGGAGAAGACGGATGGTCGGCTGGAATCAAAGGAATAAGACAGAAAACAAACAGGTTGTGCTTCCGCAGCGGAAACCGACCTGTTTGCCCGGAAGTCTATCCTGGATTCCAATACTGATTGTTTGGATTTTCATATGGCAGTGTGCATATTGGGTTGTAGGGAAAGACTTGTTGCTTGCCTCGCCGTTACAGGTTATCCGTACCTTGTTTCGGGAGGCTGTTCAGCTTGAATTCTGGTTGACGACAGCGTATTCCATCTTGCGAATTCAGGCAGGGTTCATTTTGGGAATTATCATTGGATCATTGCTGGCTGTTTTGACGGTGCGTATAACATGGCTTGACCGCTTCTTTCATCCGCTGATCAGTACGATACGGGCAACGCCCATCGCTTCGTTTATTATTCTCGCCCTCGTCTGGATGACGCATGACCGCGTTGTTGTCTTTATTGTTTTTCTCATGGTTTTGCCGATCGTCTGGGGGAATGTTTCAGAGGGTATTCGGAAAACGGACAGCCAGTTACTGGAAATGGCAAAAGTATTTCGTTTGCGGAAGCGTGAATTGATCCGCGCTGTTTATCTGCCATCGATAGCACCCTTTTTTACTGTTGCAGCCACCACCAGTCTGGGACTCGGTTGGAAAGCGGGTATCGCTGCTGAGGTGCTCAGCAGACCGTCGTTTTCCTTGGGAGGCCGTTTGTATGATTCAAAAATTTACCTCGAGACTGCTGAGCTGCTGGCTTACACAGCGGTTGTCATCGTGTTAAGTATATTACTGGAACGGTTGCTTCAAATCCTTTTCAGATGGACGGAGCGTTATTTCAGGATGCAGTGGATGACTCATGGGAAGACAGGTGATTGAACATGAGCATTGAGCTGGACAGACTAGGCGTTATTCTTGATAACCGCTGGATTCTGCGTGATCTGTCATTAACTCTTCCATCCCGAGGTGTTGTAGCCTTATCAGGTCCATCCGGTTGTGGTAAAACGACGCTAATGCACACTTTGGCAGGGCTCATCCCAATTGCCGCCGGGGCAATAACCGGATTGGAGAATAAACGGGTCAGCATCGTCTTTCAGGAAAACAGGCTTTTGCCCTGGATGACTGTTTTTGATAACCTGAACCTGATCCTTCATGATGCAGAAGCGACTATGATCTGGCTCAATCGGATGCAGTTGGGACCGCAGCACGATCGTTATCCCGGTCAGTTAAGCGGCGGTATGAAACGTCGTGTGGCACTGGCAAGAGCACTTGCTTTCGAAAGTGATCTGCTGTTGCTGGATGAGCCGTTCCAAGGGATGGATGAACCGCTGCGCGAACATCTATACCCATGGATTCAGGCGGCAAGCCAGTCTAAACCTGTTCTTCTGATCACACATGATCGTGATGATCTGACCAGGCTGGGACATTCGATTTGGCGTGCTGATGGTCCACCGCTTCAGATATTTACACAGTTATAAACACAAAAAGACAGCTGTTTGCCCGCAAAATAAAAGAGCTGCCCGGTCATCACCGGGCAGCCAGTCTTCTGTTTCTGAATCAGCGCTTCTACACACTATCTGGATAAGATATCCGAATCGATCAACACAGCTTTTATTTATGTTTGCGGCATAAATTTGAAAAGAAAACTGTATTCAATTGTTATCTGTTCAATATCGACTGTCAATCAGGTCTGACTTGAACTCCTTTCAATTCGATATCCGGCGATGACCGGATGGCGGATCTGAAACGTCAAAGAAAGAAACTGCGACATACGGGCGTTTTTAGCGTGGACGCCTGCCACTGAGTGCTGTACGTTGTGTTCGGACTATCTTCTATCTACCTTCATTATAACGAAATGTTGTGGCAGGAATATTACAGATTGATGAAAAAACGATTTTTATCTGATGTAATTTCTGAAGCGTTACGATTCGTCAGCCAATGAACCGTCAAGCCCCAGATCTGCAGCGGCAGTCTGCATGCCGTTGATTGTTTCCTGGAGGACACGATCCAGTTCCCATCCAAGTAAAGTCGCGCCGTTCGCGATGATAGAGCGGTCAACACCAGCGGCAAAAGACGGTGCCTTGTATTTTTTCTTGAGTGATTTGAGTGACAGATCCAGCACACTGCGGGATGGTCTCATCAGAGCCGCAGCTGTAATCAGTCCCGTCAGCTCGTCAATGGTATACAGAACCTTTTCCATGTCTGACTCAGGTTTGACATCTGTGCACATGCCATAACCGTGGCTGATAATCGCACGGATCAGCTTTGGATCCATGTCTTTCTCCTTTAAAATAGCCTCCGTTTGCCGGCAGTGCTGATCAGGATACATTTCGTAATCAAGATCGTGCAATAGACCGACAACAGCCCATTCTTCTATATTATCTGCTTCAAATAACGTCGCGAAATGCAGCATAACAGCTTCAACAGCCAGTGCGTGCTTAACCAGACTTTCCTGCTGGTTGTACGCCTGCAGCAAAGCCAGTGCTTCAGTTCGATTTGGTATCCAACTCATACAGATCCTCCAATAATGTTAAAAAAGATGAGCAGCACAAATGTCTGCATATAAAACAGGATACGACACTTTTCCCGTTCAGGCAAACAAAACAGAAAAAGTCAAGGTCGTTTTCAATCAGAGGCTGGTTCGGGGCAATCTGGTTTACGTTGACAGTATACCTGTGCCAGACTATACTTTTTATTAGCTCAACAAATAACAGATTTTTCATCTGTTCAATCAAAGAACGAAAGGGAAAGAGATGGACATCATACGTAACAAGATCGGATTTATCTGCGACATGGACGGTGTTATCTACCATGGTAAGCAGATTTTGCCGGGGGTTAAATCATTTGTCGAGTTTTTACAGAAGGAGAATAAGCGGTTCTTGTTTTTAACAAACAGCAGTGAGCGTTCACCGCGTGAATTACGCTTGAAACTTCTCAATATGGGCCTTGATGTTGAAGAAGAACATTTCTACACCAGCGCATTGGCAACCGCTGATTTTATTGCGTCGCAGTCACCGAACTCCACTGCATACGTGATCGGACAATCTGGTCTGCAAAACGCACTTTATGAAGTCGGCGTGACATTCAGTGATGTAGATCCGGAATATGTCATCGTTGGCGAAACAAACAACTACGGCTATGATGCCATTCAGAAGGCAGTCAATCTTGTGCTTGGCGGTTCGAAACTGATCGGAACCAATCCTGATATCAGCGGTCCATTTGAACATGGCATTTCACCAGCCTGCAAAGCGCTGGTCGCACCGATTGAGATTGTAACCGGCAAGAATGCCTATTTCATCGGCAAACCCAACCCGCTGATGATGCGAACAGGTGTCAAGATATTAAATTGCAAACGTGAAGAGACAGTCATTATCGGTGATCGGATGGATACTGATATTGTGGCGGGTATTGAATCGGAAATCGACACCGTCCTGGTTTTGTCGGGTGTCACTGATCTTGATACGATCAATCAGTTCCCTTATAGACCACGGTATGTTCTAAACGGCGTCGGAGAAATTATCACGCGCGCAGATGGCGATCCCGGTATTGCATTTTAATCAATGCGTCCGAAAGATATGCGGCAGCTTCAGGATACTGAATTCTGAAGCTGCCCTTTTAATACCTTGAGTTCACGTGGAGTCAGATACCGCCAGTCGCCGGGTCTCATGGAATCGATCGTCAAATGCATGATTCTGACCCGGATGAGTCTTTTTACAGTGTAGCCGCACGCTTCACACATCCGTCGGATCTGTCGATTCAGACCCTGTGTCAAGATGATTCGGAAAACCGTATCCTGCTCACGCCAGATTTTACAGGGTCGTGTCACTGTATTCAAAATAGGAACACCGGAGGCCATCTGTTCAAGAAAGGTCTGAGTAACCGGTTTGTCAACCGTGACACGGTATTCTTTTTCATGTTTATTGTGTTGGCGAAGCATCCGATTGACAATTGAACCGTCATTTGTCAGCAAAATCAAACCCTCAGAATCCCGGTCAAGCCGGCCGACGGGGAAAATCCGCTCCTCAAACCCAAGGTAATCTACAATGTTGTCCCTGCGTCGTGGATCAGTCGTACAGGTAATACCGACCGGCTTGTAAAGAAGTACATATATATTGTTTTCAAGCGTGACAACCGGTTGGCCGTTGACTTTAACGATCTGGCCGTTTTGCACACGGCTGCCAATTTCAGCCTTCTGATCATCAATGGTGACGACTCCGCTGGCAATCAGGCCATCTGCCTGCCTGCGGCTGCAAAAACCGGCGGCAGATAAATACCGGTTGATACGAACCCCCTGGCTGTTGTCAGGTACCGGCATCAGAAAAACAAGGGTTCATCAGCACCCTGAAAAGCTGCTGCCAGTTGTACATGGCCGCTCTGATTGACCGTGATGATCGAAAGATCCGGAAAGCGACTTTCCAGATCGGAAATAAATACGCTGTGTCCCGGTTCTGGTGGTTCACCGACAATCACAGCTTGAATGGGGTTGTTTTCGATATAGTGGGCGATCGCCTCAGATGCACTGTTATGGAATAAAATGATCATTTCGGCCTCAAGCTGCTTGGCAACTTGGTAGAGGTATTCCATTTCATCGCTGGCAAACCATTCTTCAGAACCTCGCTGACGAACGCTGATAACCTTTAGGGAAGTTTTGAGAAGGGTGGCAAGATGACTGCCGGTTCGAATCAATCGACTGCATGTTTCCTGATCCGTCACACAGACAAGAACCATTTGATTACATCCTTTCTGTTGACCTTTGCCTTTGATTCTTTCAATAACAGTCTACCTGTGATTTGTGAAGAGACTATGACAGCACGGCAACAATATCTGGTCAAGGGTCACAAGGGTCTACACGATCAGCATGGAATTTCTGTGATGATTAAGTTTTATCAGCTTGATACCGACTTAAGGAAAACGTGAACGCTGCACCTTGCTGAGGATTGCTTTCCACGGTGATTGTCTGGTTCATTTTTTGCAGGATTTCCTGGGCGATTGACAGGCCGAGGCCTGTGCCGGTCTGATGATGTGCTTTATCTGCCTTATAGAACCGGTCAAAAACGTGGTTGATGTCTGATGGATCAATTCCAATACCCGTGTCGCGAATGGTGATGAACACCGATGAGTCATCCCATTGACTGTCAACCGTTATCAGCCCGCCTTTTGGTGTGAATTTGATCGCATTATCCAGGAGAATAATCAACACCTGCTCGATTCTGTCCGGGTCGGCATAAACAAGCGGGCAGCGTTCAATGGCATCAGAAAATTTCAGTTTCAGTCCTTTTTCCTCCGCCTGAGGCGTATATTTGATAGACAGATCACGAAGCATATTGGACAGTCTGAATGATTCCAGCTGAATGGGCAGCGCGTTAGCTTGCAGTCTTGACAATTCCAGCATGTCGTCAATCAACCTTGAGAGACGTATGATTTCCCGAAGCAGAATATTGAAATAGCGCTGCCGGTCAGCTTCCTGCGAGACCATGCCGTCATTAAGAGGTTCAACAAGTGCGCGCATAGCTGTCAACGGGCTGCGCAGTTCGTGGGAAATATTGGCAACGTAATCTCTTCTGGTCTGTTCCAGACGAACAGCCTCGGTACTGTCGTGCAATAACGCAACGCCACCGACAATCAGCTCATTCTCATCAGATAGTGGAGAAACCTGGACACGAATCACTCTATTCTGAATATCCAGCATCAGTGTTATCGGTCGGCCGGACTTAATCGCTTCGTCAAAAGCCTTGGCCAACGGTTGATTGATCTGATGAATATCTGTTGAGATTTGAGGTTCAATCAACCCGATCAGAGCACAAGCCATCTGATTCATTTGGGTGCTTTTACCGTCAGAATCGACCGCGATCAACCCATCCTTCATGCCGTCTATGATTTGCTTCAGGCGATTTTTCTCCAGGACGAGATCTGAGATTGTTTTTGACAGGCTTTGAGCCAGGTGATTCATCGTCATGGCAAGTTCACCGATCTCGCCCTTTTGACGTACATCAGCGCGCAGCGAAAACTGTCCATCAGCCATAGCCATTGCGACATTTCGTGTTTGTCGAAGCGGTCTGATCAATTTTGCGGTGGCCAGATAGACGGGTATGATCATCAGCGCAAAAACGAACAGGGAAGAGGCCAGCAAGGCAATATTCATGCTGTTTAAACCAGCATTCAACTCTGTAAGCGGTTGAACGAAAAAAACGGCACCAATAACAGGATTCTGATTGCTTAATCCCAGGTAAACAGGAACACCGATGTATAGCATTTCATCAGTTTGTGCTGATTTCAGCTGACCTGTGAACCAAAGGGATGAATAGGATCCGGAAAGCAGCTTATCCATGCGGCTGTCAATCTGTTCCAGAATCTCAGATTCTGAAGATGTAAAGGCTTCCGGTAAGGCTGTGTTAAGAAACTTACCGCTCAAGCCGTCAACCACAAAAATCCAGGCATCGAACAGATCCAGCGAAGACGTAATCAGCTCGTTAAAATAGGAGTCATTCCGAAAATAGTTTCGAGAGGCAAGCTGAGCGACTGATTCAGCTTTCGGCAGCAATTCATTGACTTTTATTTCCGTGAGAACGGAGCGCGCAACAAAACTGTAGATTATGGCGGTTAATAAAGTCCATAACAGCAAAGCCAATAGGAGCAACGCAAGCATTCGACGAAAAAAAATGCTTCTTAGCATTCAGCGGAAGACCTCAAACTTGTAACCAACACCATACACAGTCATCAAACCCCACCCGGCGTTTTCTTTGGCGATTTTCTGACGAATGCGTTTGATATGGGTGTCGACGGTTCGGGTATCACCAAAATAGTCATACCCCCAGACTTTAGACAAGATTTGTTCGCGATCCATAACCTGACCGACATGCGAAGCAAGCAAATAGAGTATTTCAACTTCTTTAGGCGTACAGGCGATAACGGTGTCATCAACCTTTATTTGATAATTGTCAATGTTGATCTCAAGACCGTCAAAACGCAGAATTGAACGGCCTTGCTGCGTTTTTTCTCCCAGACGACGCAATACAGCCTTGATACGTGCAATGACTTCACGAGGGCTAAACGGCTTGACAATATAGTCATCCGCACCAAGTTCAAGGCCGAGAACGCGATCGATTTCTTCACCTTTGGCAGTCAGCATGATAATGGGCACGGAACTGAAACGTCTGATTTCGCGGCACACGTCTGTTCCCGATATTTTCGGCATCATCAGGTCGAGAATGATCAGATCCGGCTGAACGGATTCATTCATGGAAAGTGCCTGTTCACCATCGTAGGCCGAGCTGAAATCAAAACGCTCTGCCTTTAAATAAAGACCCAGAGATTCATGAATGACAGGATCATCATCACAGATTAGTATGTGTGGGGTTTTTCCCATGCTTTTCACCAACCTTCCATGCACCGGTCAGAAGACCTGGATCAATCAGTATGATCAGTATTATAACGCAAACTTCAGCGTTCGTGGCAAAATGACACGATTGTTCAGGTTTTGTTAAGCATTATGCTATAATAAGTCCCGAAAATAAGTGTTAGGAGCGAACTATGTATTGTTCTGACCGATGGCAGTCCTATGAGCTGATTGATGCCGGCGATGGAGAAAAGCTGGAACGATGGAACGGCTATCTGATCCAGCGGCCGGACCCTCAGGCTGTCTGGCCACATGATCCGTGGCCCAGACCGGACGCTGTCTATCTGCGAAGCAAAAGCGGTGGTGGATCCTGGCGTGTCAACAAACAGCCTCCGAACAATTGGCATATTCGCTATGACAGCACGGCCGGACCTCTGGTCTTCGGCTTAAACCTGATGGGATTCAAACATACCGGGTTGTTTCCGGAACAAGCTGCCAACTGGGAGTTCGCTATTGACTGCATCAGGAAGGCATTGCTTGACGGACGTCAACCGAGGATTCTCAATTTGTTTGCCTATACAGGTGCAGCCAGTCTGGCCTGTGCAGCAGCTGGTGCTGCAGAAGTTCTTCATCTTGATGCGTCAAAAGGAATGAACAACCGTGCTCGTGATAATATTGAACGCTCTGGACTGACCGGCAAAAATATCCGCCTGATCTGTGACGATGCGAAAAAATTCGTTGAACGGGAAATCAGGAGAGGACGGACGTATGATGGTATCATCATGGATCCGCCTGCATACGGGCGGGGACCCTCGGGTGAATTGTGGACGCTGGAGGAAAGTCTTTTTGAACTTGTGACCCTGAGTGCCCGTCTCCTGTCAGATAAGCCGCTCTTTTTTATTTTAAACACCTACGCTTCAGCCTTGACGCCAACCGTTCTAGCCAATATTCTCAATCTTGTTCTTGCGTCGGAGAAGGGCGGACAAGCTGAAGCAGATGAACTCTGCCTGCTGACAACAGCCCGTTCACTGATCTTACCCTGTGGTGCAACTGGACGGTGGCGTGTGTGACACAGCCTGACAACCCGTCGAATGTGCCCGATATTATATACGAAGACAATCACATCCTGGTTGCAGTCAAAAAACCGGGCGTGCTTTCGCAGTCGACAGGCGACAATACACCCGATATGCTGACGCTGCTTAAAACTTACACCCAAAAGCGTTATGAAAAACCGGGAAAAGTTTTTTTGGGGCTGGTTCATCGATTGGATCAACCGGTCGGCGGAATTATGGTATTTGCGCGGACGTCAAAAGCCGCTTCACGATTAAGTGAACAAATCAGAAACCGACAGCTTGAGCGGTACTATCTGGCAGTGGTGGAAGGATCGTTGACACCCGCCCGGGCAATATTGTCCGATTATCTCGAGAAACAACCTTCCGGTCATGTTGCCGTTCAGTCTGATGGAACGGGGAAACATGCATTGCTGGCCTACCAAACACTTCAGATCGCTTCTGACGAGTCGAAAACGTTGGTTTGTGTTCGTCTCGGAACAGGACGTCCGCATCAGATCCGTGTACAGTTTGCATCACGTCATCATCCGATTATCGGTGATCGTCGATATGGACCACGTCTTTATGTTCAATCTGCAAATGTACCGGCACTGTATGCCTGCGGGCTGACACTCATCCATCCGACTCGAAAGGAACAGCTGACATTCTTTTCACAACCGCTGAAAATCCTGCCTTGGAGTCAATTCAGCTTGCCTGACGCCTCTACATTCCAGATGGTTATTCAGTCTTTATTAAATCAGGATCTGTGTGTTTAAATAATCATTATCATGTTATAATGGATATCAAATAAGGCTCCGCTGGGAGCCTGTCAAGATCAAATTTGGCTTTAGGCCATCAACAAAAGGAGGACAACATGCCACAATTAAAAGGAACAGAGACAGTTAAGAATTTGATGAAGGCCTTCGCAGGTGAGTCTCAAGCGAGAAACCGGTATACCTATTTTGCCTCAATCGCGAATAAAGAAGGGTACCGGCAGATTGAAGCTATTTTTCAGGAAACAGCTGACAATGAAAAAGAACATGCCAAGCTCTTTTACAAGCATATTGCTGCTGGAATGGACGGGTCAAAAACAGGTATCCCGATTGAAATCACGGCTGAATATCCCGTTGCATACGGAAACACCCATCAGAATCTGATTGCCGCTGCTGCCGGTGAGCATGAAGAGTGGGCAGACCTGTATTCGTCCTTTGCCGATACAGCTGAGCAGGAAGGCTTAAAAGAGATTGCCAACACATTCCGTTATGTCGCAGAAGTTGAGAAACGTCATGAAACACGTTATTTAAAACTGGCTGAGAACATTGAAAAAGATCGTGTTTTCAAAAGAGACGAGACGCTCTTATGGAAATGCCGTAATTGCGGGTACATTCATGAAGGCGCAGAGGCACCTGATATTTGCCCGGCCTGTAAACATCCACAGGCGCATTTTGAGCTGTTCTGCGAAACGTACTAAAATCGATAACGTCTATGTTAAGAAAGAGGCTGTTTTCAGCCTCTTTCTTTATGTTGTCACTTTGGCAACGATTTCGCCCGTCTGCTTGTAGATACAATTAGGCGGGATCAGGCCGCGAACCATGGTCAACGGATAAACTTGTGTGTTCCGGCCGATGATCGAACCGGGATTCAGCACACTGTTACAACCGATTTCGGCACCGTCTCCGATCAATGCACCTAGTTTTTTCAAACCTGTTTCAACTCGGTCTGTACCAAGTCGAAGGATAACCTGACTTCTGTCACCCTTGACGTTTGAGGTGATTGCTCCGGCGCCCATATGGGCCTGATAGCCGAGGA
>Ga0123335_1008809_pt1 | contig 10664 bp, 9 predicted proteins | sample BiotimSIPDNA_2_FD_89707 | JGI IMG/M metagenome (GOLD analysis project Ga0123335, IMG submission 89707) | Anaerobic biogas reactor microbial communites from Washington, USA - Biogas_R2 time_0 SIP DNA | ecosystem: Engineered > Bioreactor > Anaerobic > Unclassified | place: Washington, USA... | reverse complement strand
CGGGATTGGTAAGCAAACAGGAAACCAAAAACATTTCCAAATTGATTCCTTATTAAAAAGCAAAATACGGGAGGTAGTTTAAGATGCCCAGAGTAAAACGCGGGGTAACTACACATAGAAGACATAAAAAGATACTTAAAATGGCCAAAGGCTATCGGGGCAGCAAATCCAAACTGTACCGGGTGGCTAACCAGCAGGTCATGAAATCCGGCAATTATGCCTATATCCATCGTCGGCTCAAGAAAAGGGATTTCCGCAAGCTGTGGATCGCCCGGATCAATGCGGCTGCGCGGATCAATGGCACCACTTATAGCAGGATGGTCCATGGATTAAAGGTTGCTGGCGTGGATATCAACCGCAAGAGTTTGGCGGAACTGGCGGTCAGCGATCCCCAGGGATTCAGCCGTCTGGCCGAATTGTCCATCAACAGTCTGAATAAATAATATTGCAAGCATTAAAGTATGGCTCAGGCCATACTTTTTTCATTCGGGGGAAGATGGGGTGTTTATGAAATATTTGTCCTCCCGGGATAATCCGCTGATTAAAAAGCTGACAAAACTCAAAAATAAGAAATATCGTGACCAGGATAATTTATTTATTATTGAAGGGGAAAAAAGCGTGGCGGAAGCGGTGCGGCAAAGAATAGCACTGCGTTATCTTCTCTTCGATGCCGATCGGCTGCCAGGGGATACAGTTGATGTCCCTGCCGGGGTGGAATGCTTTGAACTGGCACCGGGGCTGATCAATGAAATATGTGATACGGAAAATCCTCAGGGGATAATTGCGGCTGCCAGTATACCAGAAGATGATTTTAGACTCATCGGCGGGGATAAACTGCTGGTTTTGCTGGATGATGTCAGTGATCCCGGTAATGTGGGGACAATAATCCGCAGCGCCTGGGCACTGGGGGCGGAGGGTGTTTTAATGACAACGGGCTGTGCTGACCCTTACAGTCCCAAAGTGGTCCGGGCTTCCATGGGGGGGATATTGCATATGCCGGTATACAGGAACTTCGCCCTGGAGGGGCTGGGACTTTTAAAGAGCCAGGGTTATTTGATCTATTGTACCGATGTGAACAGCCCCAACACCCTGTATGAGCAGGACATGACCGGGGGTAAAATTATTGTCATCGGCAATGAATCTCGCGGAATCAGCCGAGAAAGCGAAAATGCCAGCGATAAAAAATTTAAAATACCCATAAACCCCCAGGTGGATTCTTTAAATGCAGCCATTGCATGTGCTATAATCTTAGCAGAAGCGTGGCAGCAGAGATCGCACTCATAATTGTATCCCGGATTTGTATATGATATAATTTTTTTGTTCGGCGTTTAAGTTATTGCGGAGGTAGGACCTTTATGATAAATCAAGCCGAAAACATGTGGCATCTTTTCGAAAAATCTGGCTGCATCATATATTATTTGATGTATAAAATGATCATTACCCAATAGATAAATGCTGGGAACAGGATTAGTAGTATGCTGGCACCATAAAGGGAGACCATGCCCTGACTGAAAGCATGATCGGTTTTAAGGCATATGAATTCACCTGGGAGCAGGGGATTGAAAAAGAGTAGGTCCTGCCGGCAGCCTCCGTTAACAGGCATTAAAGTGAACCAGATACTGTTTTATTTGGTTAACAAGGGTGGTAACGCGGAAACGACTTTCGTCCCTGGGGATGAAGGTCTTTTTGTTTTCTGTAATAAATTTATACAGGGAGGGCCAGGATTTGCTGGAAAAATTGACCGGGATGGATAAAGAAGCCCAGGCTAAAATTGCCGGCTTAACTACCATCGGAGAATTGAATGAGTACAAAGTAAGGATACTGGGACGCAAAGGGGAATTGACAGCTCTTTTGCGTGGTTTAAAGGATCTTTCCCCGGAACAAAGGGCCCAGGCAGGGAAAACCGCCAATGAGATCAAGGATGGACTGGAGGAAATATTTAACCGCCGGGCTGCTGAGATCAGCCGCCGGGACCTGGATTTAAGATTGCAGGAGGAACGGGTGGATGTGACTCTGCCTGGCATCCCGAACCAGAAAGGAGGCATTCATCCCCTTACCCGGATCAGAAGGGAAATAACCCGGATATTTACCGGGATGGGCTTCACCGTTGAAGAAGGCCCGGAAATAGAACTGGATTATTATAATTTTGAAGCTCTGAATGTGCCCAAACATCACCCCGCCCGGGATATGCAGGATTCCTTCTATATAACTGATGAGGTGCTTTTGCGCACCCATACTTCACCGGTCCAGGTAAGGGTCATGGAAAAAATGGCGCCGCAGATACCGGTGAAAATCATTGTGCCGGGGACGGTTTACCGCAATGATGATGATGCTACCCATTCACCCATGTTCCATCAGGTGGAAGGGCTGCTGATAGATGACCATATCACTTTTGCCGATTTAAAGGGCATACTAATGCAATTTGCCCGGGAGATGTTCGGAGCCCATCTGGAGGTTCGCTACCGTCCCAGCTTCTTCCCCTTTACCGAGCCCAGTGTGGAGATAGACATTTCCTGTGTAATGTGCGGCGGTCAGGGGTGTCGGGTGTGTTCCCGGACGGGATGGCTGGAGATACTGGGTGCGGGCATGGTCCATCCCAATGTATTAAGATATGGGGGCTATGATCCGGAGAAGGTGACGGGTTTTGCCTTTGGGATGGGCATCGAAAGGATTGCCATGCTCAAATACGGTATCAATGATCTGCGTCTGTTCTATGAAAATGACAAAAGATTTTTAATGCAGTTTTAAAGGAGGATATGCAGTGGGTGTTTCAATAGCTCAATTAAAAAAATATGTACCAATAGATCAGCCGGCGGAACAACTGGCCCATGAACTGACAATGGCCGGCATTGCCATTGAAGGTATAGAAAAAACCGATGATGGTGACCGGCTTCTGGAACTGGATCTGACACCCAATCGGGCCGATTGCCTGGGCTGGATCAATTTAGCCCGTGAAATATCAGCCCTTTCCGGGGCTCCTCTGGAAATACCGCAGATATTCATCAGGGAAAACGATGAAGTCATCGAAGATTATATAAGTATTGCAATAGATGATCCTGAATTGTGTAAAAGATATGCTGCCCGGGTGATAAAGGGTGTTAAAATCAAAGAATCGCCGCAATGGATGCAGGATGCCCTGGTAAAAGCCGGTATCCGGCCCATCAATAATGTGGTGGATGTAACCAATTATGTGATGCTGGAGACCAATCAGCCCTTGCATGCCTTTGATTACGAATTGCTGGGCGGTTTAAAGCAGATACTGGTGCGCCGGGCCTTAGAGGGTGAGATATTTACCACTCTGGACAGTGTTGAGCGGACACTGGATGGGGAAATGCTGGTCATCACCAATGGGGAAAAGCCCATCGCTCTGGCAGGAATCATGGGAGGCGAGAACACGGAGATCAATGAAGCCACCACCACTGTTTTGCTGGAATCCGCTAATTTTCTGGGTACCAATATTCGCCGGTCATCAAGAAAACTTGGCCTGCGCAGTGATTCATCCATCCGTTTTGAAAAAAACGTGGACCCCAATGGGGTCTTATATGCTGCTGACCGGGCCATTCAGCTGATACATGAGCTGGCCGGCGGTGAGGTGGTTAAAGGTGTCTGCGATGTTTATCCCCAGCCGGTTATGCCCCTGACAATAGGATTAAGACCGTTAAAAGTAAATAATTTGCTGGGCACTGATTTGAATGATGATCAAATCAAACTTTGTCTGGATAGATTGCGCTTTAAAGTTACCGGATCTGAGGAAGGATACCTGGTCGAGGTTCCCACCTACCGGCCGGATATCACTATTGAAGTGGATCTGATCGAGGAAATTGCCCGTCTCCACGGTTATGACCGGATCCCGGCAACATTATCCTGCGGTGTGACCCGGCCAGGGGGACTGGATGATGAACAGCAGTTTCGCAGCCAGATACAGGATCTGCTGGGCAAACATCTCCATGAAGCGGTCAATTATACTTTCATTAATCCGGCGGCCTACGATATGATCGGTTTGGATCCCGATGATGAGCGGAGAAATAGTATTGCCATCGCCAATCCTTTATCAGAAGAACAGTCGGTGATGCGCACACTCTTATTGCCGGGGCTGCTCAAGAATATCCGGGACAATCTGGCCCGTAAAAATGATAATCTGGGCTTTTTTGAAATGGGTACCGTTTTTTATCCTGCTGGCAAGCTGCTGCCCCGGGAAGTTTTAAAAGTGGGGGCTGTAATAGCCGGAAACACTGAAACTCACTGGCGCAAAAAGGAAATGGCACTGGATTATTTCTATTTAAAAGGTCTGGCGGAAGATTTCTTAGCCGGCTTAAATATCAGTGGTGTTTCTTTTACCGCTGCGGTCCGCCCTGGTTTTCATCCCGGCCGGACGGCAATTGTCAGTGCCGGTGAAAAGCAAATTGGGATCATCGGGGAGATCCACCCCGGAGTGACGGACAATTTTAATATCAAGACCAGGACGGCTGCTTTTGAATTCGATGTTGAAGTTTTGTACCAACTTAGCCGGCCGGTGAAGATGGAGCAGGAGATAACCCGGTTCCCGGCAGTTAAAAGGGATATTGCTGTGGTGCTGCCTGAATCAGTAACTTATACCGAGGCCCGGGAATTGATCAAAACCGATAAATCCGGGCTTTTGCATGATGTGAATGTTTTTGATGTTTATACGGGAGGCCAGGTGCCGGAGGGTTATAAGAGTATGGCCTTCAGGCTGTTGTTCAAGTCCAATGAAAAGACCCTGACGGAAAATGAAGTGATCCCTCTTGTGGAGGAAATCCTGCAAAGACTGCAGGAACGCTGGGGAGCTTCCCAGAGATAATGGATGAAAGGACCCGGGGAAATTTCGGGACCTGGCGGGTCTGGTTTTTTCCCGGGAAAGATATATTTACGGTAAATTGTTATAATATTAATAAGAATTGAATCAGGGGAGGATTTTATGAGCAGCATGGAAGAAAAATCTGAAATGATTAACATCGAGCTATTAGATCGAGGCAAAGTAGAAGTTCCCCTGGGAACCAAAGTGGTAGATCTGATCCTCGGGTTTTATACTGAACACCAAATACTTATAGTAGCAGCTCTGGTCAGAAACGAAATGAAGGATTTGAATTATTTGCTTCAAGAAGGGGACACCGTTGAGATGGTGGATCTTTCAGACGAAGATGGGGTGAGAATTTACCGGCGCAGTGCTTTCTTTATATTACAAAAAGCCTGTGACGAACTTTTCCCGGGACGTATACTTATGGCCAGGCATTCCTTGTCAGATGGACTGTTTTGTGAATTTTCCAATCAAGAGATCACTCCCCGTGAGGTTAAACAATTGGAAGAACGTATGCGGGAGATTGTGAAAAGACGATTGCCCATTGAAAGACTTGTCGTTTATATGAAAGAGGCTCTGGAGATATTTTCTGCTGCTAATCAGGATGATCTGGTGACACTGCTGCAGCAGAGGAATAAAAATATCATCCATGTTACCAGACTGGAAGGATTTTACGAATATTTCTATGGCTTATTGTTGACCAACACCGAACAGTTGATAAAATTCAATCTGGTATATTATCCTCCCGGACTTATTTTGCAGACTCCCATGACTAAAAGTCCAGCAGCTGTGATGCCCTTTGTTGAACAAAAAAGGCTGGCCAGTATTTACAGTGAAGAAAAAGCCTGGGCGGAAATGCTTAATGCACCTCATGTTCCGGCAGTCAACAAGATTATCGCTGATGGTGGTTTTAAGGATCTTATACGGATTAATGAAGCCCTCCATGAGAAAAAAATCGCGGATATTGCTGACCAGATATGCCAGAACAAGGATATTCGTGTGATTCTGATTGCCGGGCCTTCATCTTCGGGCAAAACAACCTTTGCCCAGCGTTTATACATTCAGCTGAAAGTCAATGGCAAAAACCCCATGGCAATTTCCCTGGATAATTATTTTGTTGACCGCTGTGACACTCCCATTGATGAGTTTGGAGAATATGATTTTGAATCCATCGATGCATTGAAATTGGATTTGTTCAATGAACATCTACAGCAGCTGATAAATGGTGATGAAGTGGAAATGCCCCTTTTTAATTTTGTTAAAGGCACCTGTGAAGACCAGGGGGAGATGATAAGGCTGGGAAGTGATCAACTTCTGATTCTGGAAGGGATACACTGTTTAAATGATGAACTCACCAGCAGTGTTTATTCCAAACAAAAGTTTAAAATTTATATTAGTGCCTTAACCCAGCTTAATATCGATTATTCCAACAATATATCCACAACAGACAGCCGTCTGGTGAGAAGGATCATCAGGGATAACCGCACTCGGGGCAGTAATGCTCTGGATACTATCAAGCGATGGTCTTCTGTTCGTCGGGGTGAGGAAAAGAACATCTTCCCCTTCCAGGAAAACGCTGATGCCATGTTCAATTCTTCCCTGGTATATGAATTATTCATATTGAAACCCTATATAGAAAGCCTGTTGAATCAGGTGCGAACTGATAACCGGGAATATGCTGAAGCCATGCGCCTGCAAAAATTCCTGAGCTATTTTACTCCGGTCATGCTGGAGGAAAGGGATATACCCTATAATTCAATCATCAGGGAATTTATCGGCAACAGCTGTTTTGAATAAGCCGGGTCCGCGGTGGATTGGTCTGGTTGGTGGATTACGGGTTTTTCCGACTGTTTACTGGTTTTATCGGCCATAAAGTATTTAAAGGGAATAAAAGCATAATATAGAATATTGTATTAATGTTTTTTAAGGGGGCGATCAACCTGAATAACATGAAAAATAACATTAACAGGGTTGTAGTTGAGATATTTGGAGAAGAATATACGGTAAAAGGCACTGAAAATCCGGAATATATTGAGATGCTGGCCGCTTATGTGGATAGACGCATGAAGATGATCCAGCAGCGCAATCCCAATTTATCCAACACCAAATTGGCCGTATTGACCGCTCTTAACCTGGCAGATGAATTAAACAAACTGCAGGAGGATTATGATGAAATGATAAAAGCCCTGGAAGAGGAAAAGAAAAACAGAATGGGGTAAGCCATGACCAATCGTGAAGTGGCACAGATCCTGGTTCGGATAGCTGATATACTGGGAATAAAGGACGAAAATCCCTTCAGGATCAGAGCCTATCGCAATGCAGCCGAGGTTATTTATCGGTTGGAAGAAAATATAAATGATCTGCACCGTCTGGACAGAATCGGTGATATTCCCGGCATAGGCAAGGCTATAAAAGCCAGTATAAAAGAAATGATGGATAGGGGCAGCTGCGAATACTATGACCAGCTCCTAAATGAAGTACCCGAAGGGGTACTTCAAATGCTTTCTATTCCAGGTTTAGGCCATAAGACTGTGCGGGTTATCTATGAAAACCTGGGGATAAAAAGCCTGGAAGAACTTCTGAAAGCTGCCCGGGCTAATGAGATTCAGAAATTGCCTGGCCTGGGGGCCAAAACGGAAAATAATATCATCAAAGGAATCGAGATGCTGGCTCAAAACGCCGGGCAGGCAACATTGGGAATCGCCAGCCCGGCGGCAGAAAGATTGAAGAATTATTTACTGGAAGTTGATGCAGTATCCGCTGTAAGTGTCGTGGGGAGCCTAAGAAGGGGTAAGCCCCTGGTAAATGATATCGATATTTTGGTGGAGGCTCGTGATTTTTTAGCAGTTTATGATCATGTGAATAATTATCCGGGGGCGATTTCGGTAAACCGGATCCAGCCGGATTTGATATCGGGCCAGCTAACCTATCAAATCGATTTTGAAATAATCATGGTGGAACCGGAAGACTTTTACCCTTACCTGGTGTGGACTACGGGGGGAAAAGAACACCGGGAAATCATTTTTGAAAATATCGATATTAAAAATTTGCGGGGAATGAATAATGAAGAACAAGTATATGAAAAACTGGGCTATCAGTATATCCCCCCTGAACTGCGGGAAAATACCGGTGAAATAGAAGCGTCACGGACAGGTGAAATGCCGTTTTTAATTGAAAAAAGACATATAAAAGGTGATCTGCATATGCATTCCCCCTGGAGTGATGGGGGGACGGAAATTGAAGAATTACGGGAAGCCGCCCGGGAGATGAAATATGACTACATTGCCATAACCGATCATTCCAAATCACTTACTATCAGCGGCGGATTAAATGAGGAACGGCTGTCTGCTCAGGGTTTGGTCATTGATGCTCTGAACCGGCAGTGCCAGGATTTCACTATTTTTAAAGGCATAGAAGTTGATATACTGAAAGAGGGCCAGCTGGATTTTGCGGATGAAGTTTTAGCCTCACTGGATATCGTGGTGGCTTCCATCCACAGTTATTTTAATCTGGATAGGGAAGAACAGACGGAGCGCATCCTGCGTGCCATCCGGAATAAATATGTCAATATCATCGGGCATTTGACGGGTAGACTGTTAAACCGTCGTCCGGGCTATGAAGTGGATATTGATAGGATCCTGATGGCAGCACATAAACATCAGGTGGCACTGGAGATAAATTCCCACCCTGACCGTCTGGATATCGATGCTGAGCTGGCTAGAAGAGCCAGAGAATATGGTGTGAAAATTGCCATCAACAGTGATGCACACCATAAACAGGACCTGGAATTGATAAAGTATGGGATAATTAATGGTAGAAGAGGCTGGCTGGGTCCCGATGATATCATCAATACCTGGGATAAAGACCGGCTGCTGCAATTTTTAAATAAAAAATGAGCCTGGTAAATAACAAAATCTTCACTGAATGTTAAAGGAAAAATAGATGAAAGTTCTTATGATATTTATCGATGGTTTCGGCCTGGGGAGCAAGACGGAGGACAATCCTTATACCCGAGCCCGGACACCTAATTTGGACAGACTTCTGGGGGGCCATTGTCTGTATAAGGAAACCGGCAGACTCTTGCGGGATAATGCCGTTGTTATCCCCACGGACAGCCGCCTGGGAATTGAGGGGCTCCCTCAGAGTGCCACTGGACAGACTACCATATGGACGGGTTTAAATGCCGCCCAAATCGCTGGTGAACATATCAATGCCTATCCTACCCAGGAACTGCAGGAGATAATATCTGCCAGCAGCATCATGAAGGTTTTGAAGGATAAGGGGAAAAAGGTCACCTTTGCCAATGCCTATCGCAAGGAATACCTGGCCATTGCCCGGGAACAGGGTTTGAAATTGTCCACTTCCACACTGGTGGTTTTAAGTTCCGGCCAGAAACTGCGCACCATCGATGACCTGGAAGTAGATCAGGCTGTATATCAGGATTTTACTAACCGCCTGCTGGTCAGCTGGGGCTATGATATAAAAATATTAACCCCGGGAGAAGCGGGTAAAAACCTGGCAGGAATAGTTCGTGATCATGATTTTACTTTGTACGAGTATTTTATCAGTGACCGGGTCGGACATAAGCAGGAAATGACATTGGCTGTCCAAATATTTGAAGAAATGGATGATTTCATCGGTACCTGTGTGAGAAACATCGATTTAGATGAGACCCTGGTATTAATCGTCAGTGATCATGGCAATATCGAAGATCTGTCGATTGAAACCCATACTTTAAATCCCGTGCCAACTATTATTATTCATAATAATATCAACGCCGTTAGTCATGAGATGATACAGTCTTTAACTGATATAACCCCTTTTATTATGCAGATATTTGGATTGGAGGATGATTAAAATGAAACTGCGCCAGATATATGAATTAGCAGTTGAAATCGGCAAACGCAATGATATGCGCGGTGATTATCTATTGAAAATCCTGGAGGAAAAACAAAGGGAGTTTGAAAAACTTCTGGAGGAGGAAAAAATGTTATTTGACCAGGAAACACTCCATAACCCCTATAGTGATACCAGGATACTGGTTGGTACAGGGGAGGAAGAGGTAAAAACCATTATGTGCGGCATCGATATTGAAACACCGGAAATATTGTTGGCTGACCGGTTGAATCAAAAGGGACAGAAGATTGATGCAGTTTTGTCCCATCATCCGGAAGGGATTGCTTATGCGGCTCTTCATGATGTTATGCATGTACAGGCAGATATGATGGAGGAGGCGGGGGTGCCGATAAATATTGGTGAAGCCCTGATGGCAGAACGGATATCGGAAGTCAGGCGGACAACCATGCCGCAAAATCATCAAAGAGCCGTTGATGCTGCCCGGCTGCTGGATATGCCCTTTATGTGTGTCCATTCCCCCGCCGATAATCTGGTGGACCAGTTCCTCCGCCGGCAGTTTAAAGGGGAAGAACAATTGACACTGGAAGATGTGCTGGAAATACTAAATGAGATCCCCGAATACAAAAAAGCCAGGGAACTGAAGGCTGGCCCCCGGATCATCCTGGGCGACAAAAAGCGACGGGCAGGGAAAATATTTATTAAGATGACAGGGGGCACTTCGGGTTCGGAGAAGGCATATGAAAAAATGGCCGCCGCCGGGGTGGGAACCATCATCGGCATGCATATGCAGGAAAAGCACCGGGAGGCAGCCCGGGAGAACAATATAAATGTGATAATTGCCGGGCATATGGCTAGTGATTCATTGGGTATGAATCTGTTTTTGGATCAGCTGGAAAAGGAAAATATTATTATAATCCCCTGTTCCGGGTTATTACGGGTGTCCCGGGGCAAAGGCTATGATCTGCATTGATAACTGCCGCCATGAATTTGG
>Ga0123335_1008808_pt1 | contig 10664 bp, 8 predicted proteins | sample BiotimSIPDNA_2_FD_89707 | JGI IMG/M metagenome (GOLD analysis project Ga0123335, IMG submission 89707) | Anaerobic biogas reactor microbial communites from Washington, USA - Biogas_R2 time_0 SIP DNA | ecosystem: Engineered > Bioreactor > Anaerobic > Unclassified | place: Washington, USA... | reverse complement strand
TTATAAAAATAGTGTATAGTGTAATAATTAATTTTTCTTTAACAATAAAAATCAGAAATAATGAAAAAAATGTTTTTTGTAGTAAATGTTTTGGTTTTATTACTTAGTAATAATTTGTTTTCTCAAAAAACCATGAGAATAAAACAAGGAGAAATATATGCTCCCTTTATAATTCACATAAGCCAAGAAGCTCTTGATTATGTAAAAATCATTGATCATTGTAAGGTTGATAATTCTTTTATGACAAATCCAAGCGAAATAAATACTGCCATTTGTGAAGATGGCCATATTCCTCTTTTCTATTACATAAGCGAAGTATCTATGACTGATAAAGGTTTGTTTATTTTTAACAGAGAAAAGAATATAGATCTTTGGCAAATCTTTTTTGTCCGACAAGATACTACAATAAAGTTGGATTCTATATCTATATCAATAGATAAAGATCCAATAGAAGGTAGTAATAATGTTGTAAATATAGTTTCCTTTTTCAAAAACAAACCTTCTACCAAAATTGAAGTAAAAAATGGGAGAGTAAATATTTTTCTTTTTAAGGAAAAAAGAAATAAATTCGTTAAAAAAAATCCCCATTTCTTTCTTCCAAAGAAAGAAATAATTTTTTAATCTATTCATTAAATGCCATAATGACCGTTGCGTAAAAACAACGGTTTTTTTATTTTATTATATTAATTTCTATTATTTCCGTTATTATGGTATTATTATAGTATAATAATACTGTATGAAAATTGCTTTTAAATTAAGTTTATTCATTTTTGCTCTATTTTTTTCTATTCCATCTACTGTTTTTGCTTCTAATTTGTTTAATTCTTCTTTATCTTATGAATTAAGAGGTTATTTTTTAATTCAAGTTGATAATCATGGTCAATCTTGGTATGTTGATTTAAACAATGGTTTAAGATATAAATTAGTAAAAGATTCTTCAGCTTGGCAATTAGTTCATGACTTTGGTTTAGGTATTTCTCACTCTAATCTGGAAAAAATTCCTGTGGCGGTTAATGAAAGATTAATTAAAAATGATAGTGATCAAGATGGTTTAGATGACAGTTTGGAAAAAGCTATAGGAACTGATCCTTTTAAAAGTGATAGTGATGGCGATTTATATAGCGATGATTTAGAAATTTTAAAACATTTTAATCCTTTAGGATCTGGTCGTCTTTCAATTGATTCTAAATTATCTTCTAAATTAGCCGGACAAATATTATTAGATGTTGAAAGAAATGGGGAGGCTTGGTATGTTAGTCCTAAAGATAATTTAAGATATTATATTTCCGATTATCAAGATTTATTTCAAATGATTTCCATTGTTGGATATGGAATTAATTCTACTAGTTTAAATTATATAGCTGATAGCGCCTCTATAGAAAATATAAATGATAAAAGTATTAAAGTTGATATTGGAAAAAATCAACGTTTGTATTATTTTTTATCTGGTGTTCAAATAGGGTCTTTTCCAATTTCGTCTGGTAAATATTCTACCCCAACTCCTAAAGGTAATTTTAAAATAATTAATAAACATCGTTTGGCCTGGTCTTCTTATGGTCTATGGATGCCTTTTTGGTTGGGTTTAGAAACAGGAAAATTCGGTTTTCATGAATTACCTATTTGGCCCAGTGGTTATCGTGAGGGAGCTAATCATTTAGGTGTAGCCGTTTCCCATGGATGTATTCGTTTAGGAATAGGTCCAGCTGAATTCCTATACAATTGGGGTGAAATTGGAACTCCGGTGAATATTTATTAGAATTATTATAATCTCTTGTATTTACAAATTATAATATCTCTGATAGAGTAAATAAAGTTAAATTATATTTAATGTAATTTGATAATATAATTAATAAAAAATATTATGGGAAGTTTTAATCGAGGAGGTAATAGAAGAAGTTTTGGTAATAATCGTGATCGTGGTGGAAGAAGAGAAAGACCTGAAATGCATCAAGCTATTTGTGCTGAATGTGGAAAAAAATGCGAAGTACCTTTTAGACCAACAGGTGATAAACCAGTCTATTGTAGTAGTTGTTTTGAAAGACAATCTAGTGGGGATCGTTCTGGGCGAAGATCATCTGATAGAGGGTTTGGTAGAGGTTCTGATAGACGGGATCGGGGCTCTGACAGACGTTCCGATAGCCCTAGGTTTGGCGATAAACAAATGTACAGAGTTATTTGTGATAAATGTCATAAGGAATGCGAGGTACCATTTAAACCAAGTAGTGATAAACCAGTTTATTGTGATGATTGTTTTGGTAAAAATGAAAAATTCAAAGATCAAAAAAATGAAGATCAATTTGAAATTTTAAATGTTAAACTTGATAAAATTTTAAAATTATTATTACCTAATGAAGAAAAATTAAGTGAGAAAAAAGTTGAGAAAAAGATAATTGATTTAAAGAAGCCTGTTGAAAATAAAAAGAATAAAGTTGAAAAAAAAGTTGTAGCTAAGAAACCCGTAAAAAAAGTGATAATAAAAAAGAAAAAGAAATAATTTTAATAAAATAAAATATACAAAAAGTGATTTTAAAAGGTCTCTTTTTTGTTGGTGTAAAAGTTATTTTACCATATTCTTAATAATATGTCTATACTTCTATTGTTTTTACCCTATTTTTATTGATTAAAAATAGTATTGACAAATATTATTAATAGTAGTATAATACTTAATTGTGATAAAAAATATTTTTAAACTCTTTAGGGGGTTTATTATTTTGGAAAATAAAATTTGTAATTTTTTATGAAAAGTGTCAAAATTTCAAAAAAATATACAATAGGAGAAAAAAGCAAGTTAAAAAGGAAATATACTTTAATGACTGTTTTTATTTTTTCCTCTATTTTTTTAGTGTTTATCAGTAAATCCATTTTTGCCAATACTGATAATATTCTTTTATATATTTATGGAGTTTTAGTTACTTTTGTATTGTTTCTTACTCTTTATTACGCTTTTTTTAAATATCAAGATCCAGCTATTTTGGCGGAGATAAAAGAAAGAGAAGATTTGGAAAAGGGTATAGAACCAAAGCGTCCTTTAGTTACTTTGATGGTGGCTGTTTATAATGAAGAAAGCATTGTGGAACAATGTATAGCATCTTTGATTTTACAAGATTATGATAATAAAGAAATAATAATTGTTGACGATGGTAGTACTGATAATACTCCAAAGATTCTTGATCAATATACTAATGAAAAAAATGTAAAAGTTATTCATCAAGTTAACGCTGGAAAAAAAAGAGCTCTGGGACAAGCCATGAGAGAATCTAATGGTAGTATTTTTATATTTACCGATAGTGATTCTATCTTAGCCAAAGATGCTGTTTCTAGAATAGTTAAAGTATTTAATCTTTATCCAGATGTCGGTGGAGTAAGTGGTCATTTTCGTCTAAAAAATTCAAAAAAAAATATTCTTACCAAGGCTCAAGATTCTTGGGTTGAAGGACAATTTTCAATTCGTAAAGCTTTTGAAAGTTGTTTCGGAGCCGTAACTTGTGTTTCAGGTCCCTTGGCCGCTTTTAGAAGGGAATCTATATATAATTTTATACCAGCCTGGGAAAAGGATAGTTTTTTGGGTCAAGAATTCAGATTTTCCACGGATAGAACTTTAACCGGTTTTTTATTAGGTAATAAATATATTGGTCCAAAACTTAAAAAGAAATTTGCTGATGAATATTGCGTAAAATCAATTAACTATCCCGAAAAAGATTGGAAAGTAGTTTATGCTAAGTCGGCTAAATCTTGGACGGTCTTACCCGATAACATGAAATCTTTGACTAGACAACATATCAGATGGAAAAAGAGTTTTTTACGCAATATATTTTTTACCGGATCTTTTTATTATCATAAACCCATTATTCCAGTTTTTGTATATTATCTACATATTTTGTTTGTATTGGTTGGACCATTTATTACTTTTAGACATTTAATATACATGCCCTTGAACGGAAATATTTGGTCTCCTTTCTGTTATTTATTTGGTATTATGTTTGTGGGATTTATTTTCGGTTTTGCTTATAAAATCGAAAATGAAAACTGTCATCTTTGGATGTATCGTCCGTTTATGAGTTTATTATCAACTTTATATTTATCGTTTTTAATATTTATTTCCGTTTTTACTATAAAAAAAATGGTTTGGCATAGAGATTAATTATATGAAAAAAAATTTACGTATAGTTGAATATTTAGTAGTCTTATTTATTTTATTTCTTTTTTCAGTTGTAATCGGAAAATATATATCTAGCGGATTCGGAAGTTATATCTCCGATTATTATATAGAAACAAAATATGAGATAAGTCGAATATGGGACAATAGTTTTGGAAAATGTGATGGAAACAAAGAAAAATTTTTAATAGAAGGTGGTTATATTTGCGAAACCTTAGAAGAGAGAAATTTGGCTGATTCAGAATACAAAAAAATATTTGAAACTTATCCGTTATCAGTTGATGGTAAAGAAGCTATATATTCATTTTTGGATGAAGGTGATTTAAGTATAGCTGATAAGATGTTAAATGATGTTTATGATGTTGACAGCAATCGTTATCAGCCGGTTTATTTAGAAGATATTACTTGGATTGAAGATCCTTACGACCAAAATTATTGGCGTTTGCTTTTTTATAGTTTGCGTCCCACTAATAACCTTATTTATGCGTGGAAAGAAACCGATGACGATCGTTATAGAAAAAAACTTGAGGAAATTATTGATAGTTATTTGACCGATGGAATTAACAAAGAAGAAACTTGGTCGGATAATCATGCTGTCGCTTTCAGAGCTATGGTTTTAACCAATGTTTGGTGGAAATTAAGGGAAGAAAAAGCTTTATCTTATGATCTAAATAATAAACTTTTGGAAGGTATAAAGAAACATGGCGATTATCTTTTTGACGATAATCATTACGAAGCTAATTATAATCACGGTATTAATGAAGCTGCGGCCTTGCTAGTGATGGCGGAAAATTTTCCCGATTTGACTGGAGCTTTAGAATGGAAACAAAAAGCCATTAAACGTTTAGCTAACAGCGCTACCGATTTAATAGATAAAGATGGTTCTTTAATAGAAAATTCCCCTTATTATCAATTTTATGTGTTGAGTAAATATGCCGAAATAGAAAGTTATTCGAAAAGATATGATGTTAAAATATCCGATGATTTTTCCTTAGTTGTAAAAAAAATGGTTGATTATTCTTTGTATTTGATAAAACCCGATTTATCGGTTCCTTTGGTGGGAGCTTCTATTGCTACTAATGTTCATCTTAATAAAATTTTTAAGCTTTTAATTAATGATAATTCTGAGTTTTATTATGCTATAACTCAGGGGAAGAAAGGAACGAAGCCTAAATCCAGAAATATTTTTTTTGAGAATGCTGGAAAAACCATAATGAGAAGTTCTTGGGGAGATGAAAGTAATTTTTCCAATCAAACTTATTTGTTTTTTAATATCGGAGCTTACAGAACTATTCACAGTGATTATGATGCTTTAAATTTTATTCTTTATTCCAAGGGTCGGGATCTTATTGTTGATTCTGGATTATACTCTTATGAAAAAAGTGAACTAAAAGAGTATTTTGATGGTACTTTGGCTCATAATACTGTAGTGGTTGATGATAAAGATCAATTTGCTGGAGCCGTTTCCAAGGGTGATTTTTATGAAGATGACAATATCGTTCAGCAGTCTGCCAGTCATGATTTGTATTTGGGAGTAAGTCATTACCGTAATATTTCTTTGATCGGTAGTGATGATGTATTTATAGTTGATAAATTGGCTTCCAATGAAAATCATGATTATAAACAAATGTTTCATTTGGCTTTTGATTTATCTTTTACTCAAGAGGGAACAACTCTTTACGTAACCGATAGTTCGGGTCAAGATGTGATGCAGATAAAACAAGTGGCCGTTTCCGACAGTTCTTCGTTAAATATTGTTTCTGGACAAGAAAATCCTCTTGAAGGCTGGTGTTCAAATAAATATGAAGAAAAAGAACCTTGTAATTCAATTTCATATAGACAGCAGGGAACGGAAGCTTTTTATTTCACCCATATTCATATTGGAGTCAGAGAGGATAGCGGTACGGTAACTTATAATGATAAATCGCAAAAATATTATTTCTATAAACAAGATAATTATTATGAAATGGACTTGAGTGTTCCCGATACTTTTTCCATTAATCAAGTGGAGAAGAATGAAATAACCGTTGCGAAAAATACAGCTTCTTATTCTTTGATAAAAAAAGATAATGGAAACTGGGAAATAGTTGATGAGAATGGTAATCAAGTTTCCGATTATTTTGTGTCTGATGTTTCCGGAAACTTAGCCATTAATCGTGTTTCAAATGACGGTAAATTTTCCGTTTCTTTGGAAGATTTGGAGAATTATTATTCTGTTTCTAATGTGGCCGTAACTGATATTGATTATAAAAATGGTGGCGGAAAAATGTATGAACAAGAAGATTATTTGCCGATTCTCGGTTATCACCATGTTATAGATGATGATCAAATTATACAATATCCAGAGTCACAAATTAAACTCAGTGATTTTTCGGCTCAAATGGATTATTTTAATAATACTTTAGGTTGTCGTTGGTATACTTTTTCAGATATCATGGAAAATTATGTTTTACCCGGGAATAAAATTCCTGAATTGACCTGTGTTATAAATTTTGATGATGGTCGGGAAAACAATTATTCCAATGCTTTTCCAGTACTGGAAAGAGAAGGGATAAAAGGAAGTTTTTATATAATTACCGGCAGTGTTGGAAAAGGTACTTATATGAATTGGGAACAAGTTGATGAATTGTACGCAAAAGGCAATGAGATAGGATCTCATACCATCGGTGGTGGTAGTTTGGAAGCCTTTTTTGGAGACAATGAAGAAATAGACAGGCAAATTGAAGCTTCTAAAATAATATTGGAACAACATGGTTTTGGTGAAGTAAAAACTTTGGCTTATCCTTTGGGAGTTTGGAATGATTATGTGGTGGAAAGCGTAAAAAAGGCCGGCTATATAGCCGCTCGTGACACTTCTCAAGATAATACTTGGCGAGACACTCGTTCAACTACCGTCAGTTTTGATCCGGAATATATTTGGCATATGCATTACTATAAACCAGAAAAAGATACTCCAGAAGCGTTAGCCGGTAGAGTATGGTATAACGGTTGGTGGCAATTTGAAGAAGGTTATAGAATTAACAGTGATTTGAATGATAATATAGTGGATCGTTCCAGTGATACACCTACTCCAACCAGTTTCGGTATGGTTTCTTTACCTGATAAAGGCGATAGTATTTCCAATAAATTTATAGTCAGAAATCAAGGTTATTATAATATTGAGGTTTTTATGGCTACCACCATTTCAACTACTTCTACTACCTCAAATTTTAGTATAAGCTTAGATAAAAAAAATATTCCAATAGAAGATTTAAGTATTAACGAAAGTAGTTGTATAAAAATAGGTAGATATAATTATTGTCTTTATAATTTCGGTATTGGTTTAGGATCTGGAACACATACTATTACCGTGAAAACGGAAATTGACAATGTTATGCTTGACAAATTTAGGATGTATCGTTGGTTAACTAAATCTAAAGGGTATAATATCAAGATTACAGAAATTTCAGAGGAAGAAGAAATGACAATTAATAATTCTTCAAGCAAACAAGTAAAATTAATTATTTCTAAAAATAAATATGAAAATGAATTTTCATTAAAAAATATTTTTATTGATATATGGGAATATATTAAAAATATGTTAAGTTTTAATCAAGATTAATTTGATATTTTTTAATATAATATAATTTATAAATATTAAATATATTTTTAAAATGGGTATTTAATCCATTTTTTTTGAAGTTTTTTTATAACGTTGCGTATTAAGAATTGAGGGCCTTTATATTTAATAATTAACTTAACTTTTAATCATTATTAGATCAATGTTTTGATTTAACTGGTTAAAAGCTTTTCAGATTATGAATGATAAAAGAAACAAAAGGATTAAAAAAATAAAGAAAATTTTACCAGGTTTTGGTTTGGCTATTTTTATTCCTCTTATTTCTATGGCCGCTGGTAATACTGTAGATAATTTTATTGGTAAAAATGGTAAAACTAATAGTAATTTATCAGAATTAACTGATGAACAAAAAGCTACTATTAATACTGAACGAGAAGCTAAGCAAGCTGAAATGGAAACTAAAATGGAGGCTATAAAATCGGCTGTTATTTCTTCTAATTATGATGCTTGGTTAGAGGCAATTGGCAGTGATAATAAATTGGCTGAAAAAATAAATTCTGATAATTTTTCTAAATATGTTGAGGCATACAATCTTCAAGAACAAGCCAAAAATATTTTATCTGAATTAGGATTGGAAGGTGAATGTATAATGATGGGAAAAAGTAATATAGGTGATCATGATGACAATTTTGGGCATAATCGTCCGAATAATAAAGGGATAATTCCCTTTGATGAATAATAAATAATAATTAACATTATTAATCATATTGAACTGATATCTTAAAAAAATAAATTGTGTTAAAAAATGACGACCCTCGGGTTGTTGTTTTTTTATATTTTCATTATTTTCTCTTTTTTGTTATAATTGTTTATATAAGTAATTAATTTTTTTTATGAGTAGAATATCAAAAAATGAATATTATATGAATATAACCAAAGAGGTGGCCAGTCGGTCCACTTGTTTTAGGGCTCATCACGGAGCTATTATAGTTAAAGAAGACCAAATAATTTGTACTGGCTACAATGGTTCTCCTAGAAAAACCAAGGATTGTTTAGAGAGAAATAATTGTTTACGTGATGAATTGAATATTCCTTCAGGTCAACGTTATGAAATGTGTCGCAGTGTTCATGCTGAACAAAATGCCATTATTAATGCCGCTCGTTCTGGTACAAATCTATTAGGTGGAACTTTGTATTTATACTCAGAAAAACTTGATTCTGATGGTAATAGTAAAATCATTGAAGCCTTACCTTGTTTTATTTGTAAAAAAATGATTATTAATGCCGGTTTAGAGAAATTGGTGTCCAATACTCCGGGGGGATTAAAAATTTACGAAATTTCTGATTGGGTTGATGATTGGAAAAAGAATGATTTAATAGATGATGTTTTAGTTTACGGAGAAAAAATTAAAAAATAATTGATATAAATTTTTATGAAAATATCTTTTCATGGGGCTTGTCGGGAAGTAACCGGTTCTTGTATTTTAATAGAAACTGATAAGGTAAAATTTTTAGTTGATTGTGGAATGTTTCAGGGAGAAGATTATGCTACTAATCGTAATTTTGAACCTTTTGATTTTGATCCAGAATCAATAGATTTTCTTCTTTTAACTCATGCTCATATTGATCATTGCGGACGAATTCCAAAATTATATAAGAATGGTTTTCGTGGTGAAATATATTGTACTGGAGCTACCAGAGATTTAACTCAATTAATGTTAGCTGATTCAGCTCGGATAATAACAATTGAATCTCAGGCAGCTAGAAGAGAACCTTTTTATTCCGAGGAAGATGCAGCTAAAGTTATGACTTTATTTGAAGAATTACCATATAATGAAGAAATAGTTATTAATGATGGAATAAAGGTTAAATTAAAGAATTCTGGACACGTTTTGGGTTCTTGTTTTTTTGAAGTTTGGATAAAAGAAGGAAAAGAAAAAGAAAAAAAATTAGTTTTTTCTGGAGATTTGGGAGATTCTTCGGCCAGAATTATACGAGATTTAGATGTTTGTAATGGAGCTGATATAGTTTTTACTGAATCAACTTATGCTGGTGTTACTCATGAATCACGAGATGAAGGTTTAAAAAAGATAAGGGAAGCGATTATAGATTGTGTTAATAGTAAAGGTGTTTTAATGATTCCTATTTTTGCTTTAGAAAAAGTTCAAGAAATATTATATGAATTAAATAATTTGGCTGAGAATAAAAAAATTCCTTATGTTCCGATATTTTTAGATAGTCCTTTGGCTATAAAATCAACCGCTGTTTATCATGATTATCAATATTTATATGATAATGAATCTATGAAATTAATAGTATCAGGTGATGATTTATTTAATTTTCCAGGTTTGAAATTTACAGCCACTTCACAAGAATCAAAACAAATAAATAATATTAAAGCTCCTAAGGTGGTGTTGGCCGGAAGTGGTATGTGTACCGGAGGGCGAATTATATATCATTTAAAGTTTAATTTAAGTGATTCTAAAAGTCAGGTGTTTTTAGTTTCTTATCAAGTTCCAGGATCTTTGGGTCGTAAACTTTTACGAGGTGATAAAACTGTAAACATTGAGAATACCGTAGTTCCGGTTAAAGCTAAAATTTCGGTTATTAATTCTTATTCAGCTCATGCCGATCATAACGCTATTTTAAGTTGGCTAAAAAAAATAAAAGAACCGAAACCTAAACATATTTTTGTTATTCATGGTGAAGAAGAAGCTAATAATATTATGGCCAAAGAAATTTCTAAAAAAATAAAGAGCAATGCCATTATTCCTGAATACAATCAAATTTATGAATTTTAATTATAAATAATAATATGAAAAAATTAATTTATAGACCTTTTTTAATAATTTTAGTTTTAATTTGTTTAGCAGCCTTATTTTTACTATTTAAACCGTTTATAATAGAAATAATAATTGCTACGGCTATTGTTTCTGTTTTTTATAATTG
>Ga0123335_1008807_pt1 | contig 10666 bp, 7 predicted proteins | sample BiotimSIPDNA_2_FD_89707 | JGI IMG/M metagenome (GOLD analysis project Ga0123335, IMG submission 89707) | Anaerobic biogas reactor microbial communites from Washington, USA - Biogas_R2 time_0 SIP DNA | ecosystem: Engineered > Bioreactor > Anaerobic > Unclassified | place: Washington, USA... | reverse complement strand
TGTTCTCTTCTTTTTCACGCGGTCAGCGCCATTTCCTGCCTCGACATTCTGGGATCTGGCGCTGGCCAGAGATTTCGATCTACAGATCGGCTGGGTCTTTCTGCCTGAAACACTGGCGCTGACAATTGCTGATTCGACCGCTTCTCTGCTTGGCCTGAAGGCGGTTTTTCACATCGCCTTCTTTCTGCTCTGCTGCCTGATCTGCACCTGGGTATTCAAAAGCCGCGAGATAATGCCGGGTGTTCTGCTGCTGGCGGTATTTTCGTTGTCGATGCAATCATATCTAAGTCTGCGCATGCTTTTGCAGCTGATTTTTGTAGCAGGCACCCTGACCATACTGGATAACAACCGGCTCAGGAATAATTTCGGGGTGATTCTGATTCCGATAACTGCAGCCGCCAGCGGCTTGAGTCTCAACAGCTGGCTGCTGGTAATTCTCGTCGCCTGCCATGCTTTCTATAACGACAAATACAGTCCGACTCTGGTGTTGTGCGCACTGACCGGACTGCTGTTCTTTCCAGAAGGCGCGGCGACAGCGGTTGATCGCACTTCGGTGCTGGCCTGGCAGTTCATGCCGGAAACCGATGTGCGTATCATGTATCTGCTGGCGGGCATATTTCTGCTGATCAACCTGATTTCTCTGCACCGGCTCGGGCACGAAGACATGCCGAACCTGTTTTTTTACGCGATTACCGGTTTTATGGCGGTAATAAACCCAGCCTCGGTACCGATTTTCATACTTATGGGGCTGACCATGCTGCTCAAGTGTTTCAGCGAGGTCGAGCCTTTGCCGCTAAACTACCATCTTGCCGGAATCATCGTGTTAACCGCGATTATTCACCTGTTTCTTTTCGTCAACCCGTTTGGCTTCAAGCTCAACCCGACAGTGCGCGGGCAACTCGGCAAGGATCTCTCACCGCTGCTCGAAGGTTATATCAGCGAACAGACCGTCTACAACCACGAAATCGGTGAACTCGTCTGGAAAGGCCTGATAAGCCTTACACAGGAAGACCTGCCAGTCATCGCCAGCCGCCGTGAATGGAAGATAGTACGTCTCGGCAACGGCGAATTCGAATTGACGCAGCAGCAGAAATATTTCGAAAAAATCACAGCTCCGCTGCTGCCAGAGGATCTCCCGAAAGACCCCGATTAGACCTCTTACATAAGAGTTCAAGTATTAAATGTCATTGCGAGGAGGGCGCAGCCCGACGCGGCAATCCTATTAGCAGAAGGATTGCTTCCTGCTTCGGCTATGCCTCGCAGTCGCAATGACAAAAAGCACCAAAATTTAAATGCGACAGAGGCTAGTACATAATGCTTTCGGCGGGCTCTCGGCAGGATCAGGATTTACTCTAATTAAAAGCCCCCGCACCGTGGAATCCGGTGCGGGGGTTTTACTGTGTGAGCTGAGGTTTGTCTCAGATCAGGGGGCGCAGCCACTGGAGCTTGCGCATAAAGTTCATCTTTTTCAGAGTCTTTTCATTAACGTGGTCTTCAGGGCCATAAGCCTTGATTATTCTACCCGCAGAATCGACTTCGATGCGATACTCGATGTTTTTCTTTTCGATCAGTCTGAGAATGCGCAACCTCGTCATCTGCGCAAAAGGCTTGTCGTAAATGGCGGCAACCACTTCTGAATTGATGTCTTCACTGAGCGGGTCCATGTTGTATGAACCGACAACCGCGATGGTTCCGTCAAACACGAACATTTTGGCATGCAGGCGCTCATTCTGGCTTGGCGCAACAAAGATGCGTGCGGTCGGCATAGTTTGCAGCAGCCTTTTCCAGTCGTTCATCAAAAAGGCCTGCGGAAAAAGCGAATCGGTAGATTCAGCGCTGTTAGTATGGAAAATAATGCTTACACCACGATCAGCAGCACGTTTAAGAGCGGCTTCGGCGGCTTCGGTGATTACCAGGTAAGGATTCTGGATGATAATTTCGTGTTTGCTGGCATCGATCATACGGATGAGAGCCGGTGTAATCCCGTTGAGAGGGCCGGTGCGTGAATGTTTGTCGAGAATCTTGACCTGCTTTTCGCGCTCGCCCCGGAACATCTGAAACGAAGAGTATGATCTGATATCCTTGAATGCGCTGATTTCTTTATTCATCGCTACGAGCTCATCCTTGAGCTTGCCGGCAGTCATTTTTTCGGGGTCATGCAGGCCGCGGCCCTGCATATAGCGGGTCATTACCCGATAAGCGAGTTCGACTTTCGACATCTGATCCTTAAAGTTGATCGCATCGGCCTTGACCACCAGATTGCGATTGAACTTCCATTCGTCGTCGAAAGCCATTTTGAGCTGGCCGGCCACATGGCGACCCTGCATGAGCACGTCTGAGTCGTTGTAAACTATGTCGTTTTCGCCGTTCTGAGCGAAATAATCGGCACCGATATTGCGGCCGCCGATAATAGAAAGCTGGCCATCACAAATGATGATCTTGTCATGATTCGAGGCTGCAATCTTCTTGAAGTCGTTAAAAACCGAGACAAGAGATTTACGGATCGAGTTGTAGAGCTTGATCTGAACGTTGGGGAAAGCTGCAAGCTCTTCGACCTTGTCAGGCATCTTGCTCATGTAAGGCATGCGATAGACACGCCCGTCGATCATCAGACGAATGCGAACTCCCTGGCGCGCCTTTTTGAGAAGCAGACCAAGAAAGGCCTGGCCAAAAATATCTTTGTCGATGATAAAATAAGTGCAGTCTATGGTTTCGCGAGCTTCTTCGACCATTTTCCAGCGGCTGTACCAGGCTTCGTCGTTGGCGGTAATCAGCCGGATGCGGGTCTGAGCGTAAGAACGGTCGACCTTGATTGCATTGAACACATCGCTGAGGCTGCTGTTGTCAGGAAACGGGCGGTATGCGACCGCAAAACCCGTGCTGGCAAGCATACAAAAGATAGCAAGAACACAAATCAGAGATCTGATACTCTTTATCATATTAACTCCTTATCGAGTTTATCTTTTTAATTTTAGTTATTTTGTCACCATCTGTAAAGATGTATTCTTGCAAAGCTTGTTATCAAAGAGCGAGCGATGTACAATAGGTTGAGAGAATTCATAACCAGGGGGATTTTGCGTGCGCAAATTTCTGATTGTAATCTGTCTGTTGCTGATATGCCTGTCGCCAGCCAATGCCTGCGATGTAAGCCTTTTTGCTCTGGTCTCAGGGAACAGTCCCAACAAAGCGTTTGCCGAAAAGTTGACCAGTCTGGTCGGCCGTGCCAGAGCTGTGGCCAACAATTCCGAGAATCATGAAACACTGCCGACACACCTGCAGCAGTTGATGAGCGGCTGGATCGAATTTTCCAATACTTATCAGATAAATCCGCCGGAATGGGCAAAAAAAGACGCAGCCTGGAAGGATAAACTGAATGAACAGGCCGACCTCATCGGCAGCATCAGAAAAAATCTGGCGAGTCAGGAACCCGACCAGGCAAAGGCGCACAGAGAGCTGCAAAAATTCACCCGCCAGCTGACCCGTTTATATGAAAGTCTGGAGATGGACGAACTGTCGCGTCTGCTTCTCGATATCAGCATGCACATCGATCACGTCTGGGATGCCTGGTGGGCGCAGAATGGCGCCGGGCTTATCGAAACCACCGCAACATTCAGCGCGGCCTGCCAAAAGCTTTCAGAAAAGCTCGATGAAGAGAGCGCAAAGACCTTTGAAGATCTGGCACATCGGGCTGGCGAACTGCACAAAATGGCGGCAAAACCTGATGTTTTTGCCGGCAAATCCTTTGAATTCATGTTGAATATGACCGAAAACGACTTTGCCAGATTCAACGACGCCCGCAAAGAAAAATCAGCTGAAGAGACGAAATAGATTGCTTGCCTTTTGCCTGGCTCCCTCATAGAATAACGCATTCAGGCTTATGCGCATACTTCAGATCATCAACGCTTTGACGCTGGGCGGCGCCCAGTTTATACTGCTCGACCTCGCCCGGCATGCCCGCAGAGAAGGTTGTGAAGTTGAAGTTGCCTGTTTTCGCGATGGCCCGATTGGCGGCATTCTTCGCCAGGAAGGTTTTACCGTGCATGTGCTTGGCGAAAGCCATCTTGACATCCCTGCATTTCTGCGCCTCATCGGCATACTGACGAAGTTTCGGCCCGATATTGTACATTCACATCTCTTTCGGGCTACATTCTGGGCGCGCATCTGCTGCTGGTTGCCATCACATATTAAACTGATCACCTCTATACATGGTTGCGAAAGCACACCTTTTCACTATCTTGAGCGCTTACTAAGCCGCTTTTCCAATTTTCTGATTTTTCCCAGCCGATCATTGCGCGACTGGTATGTCAAAAGAATTAAAGCGCGCAAAAGCGAAGAATGCAGCGTTATCTACCCTGGGGTGGATATTTCCAGTCCAAGCATAACCCACCAGACATCAGCAAAGGTGCGAATCGGCACGTTGTCGCGGTTGCACCCGGTCAAAGGCATCGATCGTCTTATCAATGCCTGTAGCCGGCTCAAGCACAAAGGAATAGCATTTGAGTTGATTATTGGCGGAGATGGCCGCCATCGCCATGAATTGAACGAGCTCGCAAGCAAACTTGAAATAGCAGACTGCTGCCGTTTCTGCGGCGAAATTTCGGATCGTCAGAGTTTTCTCGATGAGCTCGACATCTTTGTTGCGCCCTCGCGTCAGGAAGCTTTCGGCATTCATATCTGCGAAGCGATGGAACGAAGTCTGCCGGTTGTCGGAGCGCGCGTCGGCGGCATACCTGAACTGATAGAACATGGAAAAACCGGTATCTTATTCGATCCCGAGAGACCTGACGAACTTGCCGATGCGCTTGCAAAGCTGGCAAAAGACCGGCAGTTAAGGAGCACACTTGGCATCAATGCCCGCAATCGTGTCGAGAAACTTTTTAACCGCGAGAGCGCTGTAGCCAGGCATCTTGAGCTATTCAAGCGGATTTGCGAGGTCAGCTGCCACGTTCATTTTGCCGTTTCTTCCGGTGAACTGGGTGGTGGTGAACGGGTGGCTCTTGGCCTGATCAGGTCATTGCTGGCGCGAGGCTGGCGGGTCAGCGCAACCTGTTGTGGCGAACCTCTGGCAGCTGCAATTGCCAGGGCAGGCGCCGAGGTATCAGTCAGCAACATGCGCGGTGGCGGCTTTTTCTTCGCACTAAAACTTATGGCAGATTTGTGCAGGCTTCGCCCAGGCATTATCAGCTCACATCTCAACCGCGCCAGTCTCGCAGCCGGCCTGCTTGGCCGGCTTTGCCGCGTTCCAAGCATCGCACACATTCACGGTTTGAACAATCAGAGCTACTACCGTTTCAGCGACTGCCTGATCGCCGTTTCAAAAGCGGTTAAAGAACATGTCGTCTCACAAAACGCTGCCCATAAGGATATCAGAGTCATCGCCAACCGTATCGACAAACCGCCACTTTCACCGAGGAATACAGTGGGCGAACCATTGCGGCTGGTTATCACTGCCAAACTCCACAAGAACAAGGGACATCTCTGGGCCCTCGAAGCCATCAGCCGCAATATTGAACTAATCGGCGACATTCACATCGACATACTCGGCGAAGGCCCCGAACGCGCTATTCTCGAAGAATACTGCCACAACAGCAATCTTAGAAATCGCGTAACACTTCATGGTTTTGTCAGCGACCCCGAAGCTTTTTATCACAACATCGACATCGCCATGCTGCCATCTCTGGGTGAAGGGATACCGCTCAGCCTGCTCGAAGCAATGCGCTGGGGGATTCCCTGTATAGCAACCAGGATCGGCGGCATACCCGAAATTGTCGAAAATGACCAGAACGGCATACTGGTAGAACCCGGCAATGAAGAAGCTCTGATAGCAGCGATCAAAAAGATACGTGGTGATTACACAAGATTCAGCACGGCTGCTGTCGAGCATTTCAGAAGAATCAACGACTATTCGGCAATGATCGACGAATTCGAAGACCTGCTGTTACAGACGATGAGAGAAAACCAGTGAGCCAGATTCTGTTTGTGTCGCCGGCAGCGTTCGATGCTCTGCACCAGCGCCATCAGTCGCTGGCAATCGAGCTGACGAAGCGCGATCAGTCGGTGATATTTCTAGACCCGGTTAGAACTGGCGGCTACAGACGTAAAACCAGAAAGGCTGCAGATAATCTCGAAGTCGTGCAGTTGCAGGTGCCTTTTAAAAGCGTTTCTCACCCTGCGATACAGAAGCTGACCGTCAGGTTCGCGATGCTGCTGCTCAGAGAAAAATGCAAAATCATACCGGCCAGCACAATACTTTGGATAAGCGAACCCTCGCTGGCATGGCTGACCAGACATCGCTGGCAGACAATCATCTACGACCGCTGCGACCTGCACGGCTCATTTCCCGGGCAACGCAAGGAGGCCTGGCAAAAGTATGAAAAGCTGCTTTTCGCGAGAGCCGGACTGATCAGCTGTTCGCATCCCCATCTGCAAAACACGCTGCCGGAAAGCGCCCGCAACAAAAGTGTACTGGCCGGCAACGCCAGCGCTGATCTGTTTTTCGGCAAAATCCGGGCCTCTGCGGTTGGTGATGGCAGGCTCAAGCTGGTTTCAGCCGGCGCGCACCATGAATGGGTCGATACCAGCTGGCTGAAAATGCTGGCGGCGCATGCAGGCGTCGAGCTGCATCTCGCCGGAACCGGCCGTGGCAAAGGCTACGAAGATCTCAAACAGCAGCCTGGAATAATTGACCATGGTCGTCTCAACCAGTCAGAACTGGCCAGACTGCTGAAGACCTGTGACATTGGCCTGGTACCATTTTGCGATATCGAGCTGATCCGTGGGGTCGATCCGGTAAAAGTTTATGAATATGCCGCCAGCGGTCTGGAAGTGTGGGCTCCCCCAGTTGCTTCGTTGCGCACCAATACTCTTATTAACAGATTCATAGCGACACCCGACGACCTCGATCTCGCCATCGCTGACAGCGCGACGCAAAAACGGCAGCCAGCCCCGGCGGTCGCCAGGTGGTCAGAAAGGTTGCAGACAATTCTTGACAGACTCGACGATTTGCAGTCAGATTAGATTATGAAAATTTTACTCTGCGGTTTTTTTGGCGAAGGCAATCTTGGCGATGAAACCATTCTCGCGGCCATACGCGAGCAGTTGCCAGACAGCTACAGTCTGACCGTTACCAGCGGCCGACAGATGCTTTATGGCGGCCTCGCCATACGTCGTCGCGGCCTGCTCTCATGGCCGGCCTTTTTACAGGCCGCGTTCGAAAACGACCTCGCGATATTTTCCGGTGGCCTGCTCCAGGACTGGTCATTCGAAGGTGTAACCTTTTTTGCTCTGCGCATGATTGCCGCCAGCACCTTGCGCTGTGAACCCGCACTATGGGGCGCCGGCATCGGCCCATTACGCAGTCCGGGCAGCAGGAAACTGGCCGCGCGTGCTTTAAAGCGCGTAAAGACAGCCTGGCTGCGCGACAATAGTTCACTGCAACTTTTCAACGAACTGACCGGAACACCAGCAGCCGACGGAACCGACTGGAGCTGGAACTTTCCGGTCACCGCAAGTCCTGAACGCGAAAACGCCCCGCTGGCCATCAATCTGCGCCAATGGAACAGCGATGAATGGCGTGACCAGGTAGCCCATCAACTACGCCACAGCCAGCGACAGATAGTTGGTATGGCGGCACGGCGCAGTGACATGGATGTCATACGCGAACTCGCACCAACAGCCTCGATTATGCACCCTGCAACTTTCAGTGAATTTGCCGGCAGCTGTCGCAATTTCTCTCTCGGCCTGGCAATGCGATATCATGCTGCCCTGGCCATGTTGCGCGCCGGCTTGCCGGTTAAGCTGGTTGCTTATGACGACAAGGTTGCCGAGCTTGCACGACTGGCTGGAGTTCCTACTATTGCGGAGAATCAGATAAGCGGCTTCAAGACCGCTGCCCCCAGGTTCATCTCCTGCCAGCAACAGAAGTTTATCGCCATGCAAAGTGCTTTCACTGCATGGATACAGGGTTTTAGCACCAGCCGTCGGCTATGAAACAACTTTTACAAAAGGTCTATCTGGCTCTGACAACTTGTGAGCATCGATTTTTCGAAATATTCAGCTTTCTGGTCTATCGCCCGCGGGCCAGAGTAATCTCGGTGGGCAACCTCAGCATGGGAGGAACGGGCAAAACCCCGGTGCTGTTCGAACTGATCGAAGAATTGAGACATAGACAAAAGCTCTGTGTCTTGAGCCGCGGTTATCGAAGTCGGTGGGAACGCAGCTTCTATCAACTGCAGGGTGACGGCCCGCATCCGGCTGGACTGACAGACGAGGCACTGCTGCTCAATCGCAGGTTTCCCAGTATTCCAGTGCTGCTCGGCAAGAATCGCCACCACGCCGCGATACTTGGGGAACAACGCCTGAAACCCGATATTTTTCTGCTCGATGACGGCTTTCAATATCGTCGTCTGCGCAAAGACATCGAAATCCTGCTCTGGGATGCAATGTCAGAACCGGAAGAGGCTCAATTACTGCCGGCCGGCCGCCTGCGCGAGCCCATTTCGCGGCTGCTTTCAGCCGACGCGATTCTGCTCACACGCTGCGAGACAGTGAGCGAAGACAAGATTGTTTTCTGGCAGAAATGGTTGAATGAGCGGGCTCCTGGATTACCGGTAATCAGAGTAAGCACCAGAAGTGAAGGTCTGTTCGATCATCTGGGCAGACGATTGTCTGTAACCGCCGACACTGCCGAATTTCTTGCATTTTCCGCCATCGGCCGGCCGGCTGCATTTTACGCGCAGCTTGAGCACGCAGGCTGCCGCATCGGCAAGCGAGTCGAATTTAGAGACCATCACTGTTTCAGCGAAGCTGAACTGGATGAACTAGGGCGTAAAGCCTCAGAAAAAAAGCTGCGCCTTGTCTGCACTGAAAAGGATTTTTGCAAAATCAGCCCGGAAACCGCTGAAAAACTGGGTTTGAGCGTCCTGCGAATTCGCACCTTGCCGGCATCGCAACGAAGCTTTACGACTGAGCTGGCGGCGGCAGGGATTCATCTGTAACCGCCGGCGTTTCCGGCCATTTATATCTGATGAGGCGGCACACTGCCAGCGCGAAAAGCGAGCCGATAAGCCAGCCAGCAGCGACATCGAGAGGAAAATGAACTCCGACATAAATACGAGAATAACCGACAAGAAAAGCGATGATTACGAAAGGCCAGCCGGCTTTAAAACCACACATGGCGATCATGGCGGCAGCAAAAGCCGCAGTGTTGGCAGCATGATTCGATGGAAAGGATTTACTGGTCTTCAATGGCAGCAGCAGTCGGCATTTAATACCGCCTTCCTGTGCGAGAGCGCAGGGTCGCAGTCGCCCCACTGTCTTTTTGATGACCTTGCCGCACACAAGATCGGTGAATCCGACTGAGACGAGCAGCGCCAGCGCCAGCACTCTTAAGCGCGACCGGCCAGAACAGACCATCGCCAGCCAGACAATCGCTATCAACGGCATCCAGTTCTTAGCATCAGTAATAAATGGCATGAACCAGTCTAAAAAACTGCTGGTAAGGCTGCCATTAAGCAACTGAAACAGACTATGATCGAGGCTCAATATAAAGTTCATGTTCTATATGCCTGGTAAAAATTGCCGGCCGGCGCCCTTGAATGCTTTTGCCATCAGCAATTGGCCGTCTTTGCGAGAAGGGCGCCAGCCCAACGCGGCAATCTTACAGTCAGAAAGATTGCTTCGTCGCTACGCTCCCCGCAATGACAGATAACTCGCAGGTTCAAGTTTAACAAACCTTTAGTAATCTTCTTTGTAGATGGTTTCGAGATTTTCGAAACGCGCAAAGTTCGGATTGAAAGCGAGTTCTACGCTGCCAACCGGGCCGTTGCGCTGCTTGGCGATGATGACTTCGCCAACGCCTTTTTTATCGCCTTTGGGGTTGTAGTATTCATCGCGATAGAGAAAAAGAACGACGTCGGCATCCTGTTCGATGGCGCCTGATTCGCGCAGGTCGGAAAGCATCGGGCGTTTGTCGGTGCGGCCTTCTACCGCGCGCGAGAGCTGCGACAGGCAGATAACCGGCACATTGAGCTCGCGCGCGAGACCTTTGAGACTACGCGATATCGCCGAGACTTCCTGCTGGCGGCTCTCAGGCTTTTCGGTGCCTGACCACGAAATCAGCTGCAGATAATCGATGATGACCATGCCGATTTTGTCCTGGGCAAAGGCGCGGCGGGCCTTGCCGCGAATGTCGAGCAGACTGGCGTTGGCGGTATCGTCGATCAGCATTGGAGTTTCTTCAATACGCCCGGCAGTGATCGTCAGCTTCATCCAGTCTTCATCGCCAAGATAACCGCGGCGCACTTTCTGGCCGTCGATGCGCGCTTCAGAACAGAGCAGACGTGTCACCAGCTGAGTATGCGACATTTCGAGCGAAAACAGCATTACCGGTTTTTTGGTCTGATAGGCGGCGTATTGTGCGACATTCAAGCAGAATGCTGTTTTACCCATCGAGGGGCGCGCCGCCAGAATGATGAGATCTGAATTCTGAAATCCGGCAGTATATTCATCGAGACGGGTAAAGCCGCTGGGAATACCTGTTACCGCCTGTTTATTCTCATACAGGCTTTCGAGATAACTGAAGGTCGGCCGCACCAGATCTTTTACCCGCATGTAAGGGCGGGTAAGTTTGAACTGGCTGAGCTGCAGCACTTTCTGCTCGGCCTGG
>Ga0123335_1008805_pt1 | contig 10670 bp, 5 predicted proteins | sample BiotimSIPDNA_2_FD_89707 | JGI IMG/M metagenome (GOLD analysis project Ga0123335, IMG submission 89707) | Anaerobic biogas reactor microbial communites from Washington, USA - Biogas_R2 time_0 SIP DNA | ecosystem: Engineered > Bioreactor > Anaerobic > Unclassified | place: Washington, USA... | reverse complement strand
CCAGGTGCAGCATGCCCAAAAAGCCGCAACGGAAGCCATAGCCCAAAGCGGCGGAGTTTTCCTTTTCATAGGTGAGGGAAGCATCGTTGAGCTTGAGCTTGGCGATCGACTCCACCAGGTTTTCATAGTCTTCACCGTTGATGGGGAAAATTCCCGAATAAACCATCGGTTTGGGCTCCATGAAGCCCGGCAAAGCCTCTTCGCATCCGCCTTTGGCAAGAGTCACGGTGTCGCCAACGCGGGCGTCCGCCACTTCCTTGATGTTTGCAATGATGTAGCCGGTTTCCCCCGCGGAAAGGCTTTCGCGGGAGGTGAATTTCAAGCCCAGATGGCCGATTTCCTCAATTTCATATTCGCGTTCCGTGGCAAAAAGCTTGATGCGGTCGCCTTTGTTCAGGGTTCCTTCAAAAAGGCGCACCAAGACCACCACGCCGCGATACATATTGAAATAGGAGTCAAAGATCAGGGCTTTGGGCGGGGCGCTGCGATCGCCAGTCGGCGCCGGAAGCCTTTCGCAGACGGCATCCAGCAGCTCGGTGATGCCGATTCCGGCTTTGGCGCTCACCCGCAAAATATCCTCCGGCAAACATCCCAAAACTTCGCAAAGTTCGTGTCCCGAGCCTTCGATGTCCGCCTTGGGCAGATCAATTTTATTCAAAACGGGAAGGATCTCCAGATCGTTGTCCAAAGCCAGATAGAGATTGCTCATGGTTTGAGCTTCCACGCCCTGCGACGCATCCACCAGCAGGATGGCGCCTTCGCAGGATGCCAGCGCACGCGAAACCTCATAGGAAAAATCCACGTGTCCCGGGGTGTCGATCAGGTTCAAGACGTATTGCTGTCCCTTGTAGTGGTGGATCATGCGCACGGCGTGGCTTTTGATCGTGATTCCCTTTTCACGCTCCAGTTCCATGGTGTCCAAAACCTGCGCCACGTCCACTTTTCCAACCACATTTGTGCTTTCCAAAAACCGGTCTGCCAATGTGGATTTCCCGTGGTCGATGTGGGCTATAATGCAAAAGTTGCGAATGTTTTCTTGTTTCACTTTGTGTCCTTGATAAGTCTGGGTTTTCGGCACTGGACAGCAAGCCTGCCGCGCCAAAACGAGTTTGTCTTACCCAGAATTGTAAGTGTTCAGTTTTGTCAACAGATAATACGGTTTAACCTTTTAAGTGATCAAAATAAAACACTTGACGAATATATGTTGATACGAGATTCATCATCCAATTCAATTTTTTTCAAAGGAGTATGTGAACATGAAAAAGATGCTATTGCTTTCACTGGCGGTGTTTCTGGTTTTTGGTCTCGCCGCCTTGGAAAACCTTGTTGAGCGGTATGTCGATTCCGAAGGACGTTTGGTTGATCGCGTGGTTGTTCCCGGAATACCGGAACACCTTAGAGAACCCGGTCCCGTGGCACAACTCACCCGCGCTTCCGTGGTTTTGAGCGAAGTGCCTGCTTTTGACTGGTGTTACGGCTGTTCCGCCACCGCCGCGGCCATGATGGCGGGATATTATGATCGCAAAAATTATCTGCGCATGTACACCGGACCCACAAACGGTGGCAAAATGCCTTTGAACAATGGCAGTTGGGGCAGCGGAGAATGCCCGCTCAGCGCCACCCAACAGGGCTATGATGGGCTTACCACGCAGGGTCATGTTAACCGTTTTTGGAGGGGGAGTGGACAATCCGGAAATGATCCCTTTGGCAGCGGAAACCCCACCGGCACATATGCTGACTGTACCGCAGACTTCATGGGCACGAATCAGGACTGGTGGGGCAACATTGATGGTGGCACCACATTCTATAATTACACAAACGGCAGTGCTATACACGACTATTCGGACTGTGAAAACGATACTCCACGCGGCAGAGATGGAACCCACGGCTTGAGGTTGTTTTTTGAATCCCGCGGCTATACCGTGATCCAAAACTATAACCAATATATTTACGGACATGTCGATACGGGCTTCGGCTTCACTCTCGATCAGTATAAAGCCGAGATAAATGCAGGCAGACCCGTGATTATCCAAATTTCAGGTCACAGCATGCTGGGAGTGGGCTATGAAAGCACTTCGAACACCATTTATGTGCATGACACCTGGGACCATCAAATGCACAGCATGCAGTGGGGTGGTTCCTACAGCGGGATGCAGCATTACGGCGTGGGAGTCATAGAGCTCGCACCAGCGCCCACATACACGATCAGCGGCAACGTTAGAAGGCCCAATTTGCAGTATCCCCAATCGGCAGTGTCAGGAGCAACCATCACTGCCAGCGGTGGTTACAGCACTACGACCGGGACTTTGGGAGGCTACACTTTGACGGTTCCATATTGGTGGTCTGGAACCATTGCAGCCAGCAAGGCGGATTATGCCATGGATCCTGGATTCATCAGCTTGAGCAATGTTTCCTCAAATCAGAGCGACAAAAGCTTTTCAGCTTGGTACATTCCCTATGCTCCCAAAAATTTGACCATTGAAAAATTGGATGCATTTGGCTTTATCCCGGAACGCATCAAACTCAGCTGGGACGCCTACGGTTTGGGTAATTACAATGTGTATGCCTCCCCTTATCCGGATAGCTGGATCTGGATCAACGTTAGCAATCAGGGATCTTTCAGCCAGACAGGATCAAGGGTTTCCTGGGTGGGTCCGATTATGAACGACAGAAACTATTTTTACTTTGTTAAGGTGTCGTATTAAGCGGTAGAGAGCCTACACTTAGCCCTTTCACGGCATGGCGGCTTGGTTTAAGCCTCATCCGCCGGCATGGGCAAAATGTATTCCTGCGATGAGGGTGCGGGAACGGTGTATTGCAGCTTGTTTACAATGGTCACCACAAAGATGCCGGACAGCACGGTGATCAGAAAGTCCGACACAGGCATGGCAAAGATGAGCCCGTCGAAGCCGAAAAGGCTTTTCAGGATGAAAAGGGCTGGGATATAGATCAGCCCCTGCCTCGAGATGGATACGATGAAGGCAGGCAAGGCCTTTCCCATCGCCTGGAGGCTGTTCATCAGGATCATTCCCACTCCGGCGAAGGGAATGGCGAACACATAGGCTCGCAGCACTTTGCAGCCGAAAGCAAGGATTTCCTCGTCCTTGATGAACGTTCCAATCAGCGCACGCGGGAAAATCACAAACATCAGAGTGAAAATCACGCTGAGTCCCAGGTTGATCAGCACGGCGGAAAGTAGGGCTTTTTTGAGCCTGGGATAGTTGCCTGCTCCATAGTTGAAGCCGATGAGCGCCTGCACTCCGATGGAAACGCCGATGAACACAAAGATGGGGATGGAAAACACCCGCGAAGCCACGCCCAATGCGGCAACCGCGCTCACGCCATAAATGGAGGCCAGGTTGTAGGATACGGTGTTTCCCACGCTCATCATGATCTGGCTGATGGAAGCGGGAACTCCGATGAGCAAAATTTCGCGGTAGATACTCCAGCGGGGATGGAAAAGCTTCCAGGATGGCGCTGCCACGGCGTTTTTACTGTGGTAGTAGTAAATGTAGTATGCCATGCCCAAGCCCTGACCAATCACGGTGGCAATGGCGGCTCCGGTTACACCCATGTTCAAGCCAAATATGAAGACAGGGTCAAGAATTATGTTTGCGCCGGTGCCGATAAAAAGTCCATACATGGCTTCTCTCGCGGCTCCTTCAGCGCGCACAAGCTGAACCAGAGTGAATTTCAAAATGACAAAGGGGCTGCCCAGCAAAAGCCAATACATATATTGGCTGGCGGGAAGCATGGTTTCCGAGGTGGCTCCCACAGCCTTCAAAAACAGCGGGATGGACAAAATCCCCGCCACACCCAGAATGATCGATACGATCAAAGAACTGAATACGGCGGTACTGGTGGTTTCGCGGGCCTTGTGATATTCCTTCCTGCCCAAGAGCCGGGAAAGATAGCCGGCGCCGCCAACCCCGAAAATTCCTGATATTGCCATCTGGAAACTGAACAAAGGCATGGAAATGGACACCGCTGCCACCAACGCCTGGTCGTTGAGCTTGCCGATGAAAAATGTGTCTGTCAGATTGTACAGAATATTCACCAACATGCTCAGCACGCTGGGCAGGGCGAGATTGAGAATTGCCTTTGAAACAGGCATTGCTTCCAGAACGTAAATGTTTTTCTTTGTCATTGCTTGATTGATTTTTACCTTAGCAAACCAATATAATCCAGATGCGGTATTTGTCAACTGCGGAAATGTTTTTCCCAGTGGAAGTTCGTATATGACAGAGCCCGGCTAAAGAGGCTTGAACTGATTTATGATTGGGCAAAATCAGTTTCCAGCCTCGGTTTGCTTCACTGATATCTCCGTTAATCCCCAAACCAGCGGGATTTTTGCTTGACAGATGCGCCTCATTTTCAAAACATGGAAGATGAAAGGATATTTTAACAAACGAGGAGAAAGAGATGAAAATGATGCTGTTGGCGCTGCTTGTGTTGGCCTTTGCCATCCTGGGAGCGCAGGATATCACCGGAACTTGGAACGGGATGCTGGATGCGGGCGGACAAAAGTTTCGTCTGGTGTTTCACATCGAAAAAAGCGATGAGGGCTTTACCGCCACAATGGACAGCCCGGACCAGGACGCCTTCGGGCTCCCAGCCAGCCGGGTCAGCTTTTTGGACGGTTGGGTGGAAATTGTGCTGGATGCTCCCCCGCTCAGCTACAGCGGAAAACTGGAGGATGAAGCCCTGCAGGGCAGCTTCCATCAAGGCCCGATGGAGATTCCCTTAATGCTTAAACGCGAAGAACTTGCAGCTCCGGTTTATGAGCGTCCCCAAGAGCCTAAAGCGCCTTTTCCCTACCGGGAGGAGGAAGTGATTTTCCCGAACCGTGAAGCGGGCTTTAATCTTGCCGGAACCCTGACTCTGCCAGAGGGTGAGGGACCTTTCCCCGCAGTGGTGCTGGTCAGCGGCAGCGGTCCGCAAAACAGGGATGAAGAAATTTTGGGCCACAAGCCGTTTTTGGTGATCGCAGACCATCTCACCCGCAAGGGAATTGCGGTTTTGCGCTATGATGACCGCGGTGTTGGCGGCTCCGGAGGCGTGCATGATGAAGCCAACACCTTCGATTTTGCGCTGGATGCCCAAAGTGCGGTGAAGTATTTGAAAACCCGCCAGGATATTGGCAAAATTGGCATGATCGGCCACAGCGAGGGCGGCATCATCGCCCCCATCGTTGCCGCTCAGAACAAGGATCTGGGTTTCATCGTACTTTTGGCTGGCACCGGAGTGCGTGGCGACAAGCTGCTCCTCATGCAGCAGGAACATATTTTCAAAGCTTCCGGTATAGACAAAGATGAACTGGCTCAAACCCTGAAAGTGAATGCCGAAGCCTTTGAACTGGTGATCCAAGCCTCAGAACTGGAAAGCTTTGAAGAGGATTTTGCAGTCTTTCTGAAGGAAAGGATGGACGATGGCAGCATCACCATCCCCGCTGGCATGACTTACGACCAGCTTTTCAAACAGCAGATGGATACGATCTGCAGCCCCTGGATGTTCGATTTCATCAGGCTCGACCCCGCCGAATGGCTTGAAAAGACAAAATGCCCTGTTTTGGCTTTGAACGGCACCAAAGACCTGCAAGTGCCCTATGAACCCAACCTTTCCGCCATCGAAGCGGCGCTCAAAAAGGGTGGAAACAAGGATATCACCTTGCAAGAGATGCCTGGCTTGAACCATCTTTTCCAAGAAAGCGAAAGCGGTCTGCCGGCGGAATATGTGAACATCACGCAAACCTTCTCCCCTGTGGCTTTGGAGCTGATCTCAGATTGGATTTGGGAGACAGTTAAAGGTAAATAATCCCAATATGGCTTAACCCGGAGCTGAGATGCGGCTCCGGGTCTTTTTTGTCCATGTTTTCTGGCTCAATAATTGCAACAGAATACAATTCTCCAGAGTAACAATCCCGCTTTTTAAAGGAGCTATACATGTTTAACTTTAAGCCAGCCAAAGCATTAGTCCTCGTGTTGACTTTGCTTGTCATCAGTCTGGGACTTTTTGCTCAAAACAGGCAAATTGAGCTGGAATCAAGCTCAAATCAACTGATTCTGAGCAATAACAGCGATTATGGCTTTGACGTCAATTTCAGCCTGGGACACATCCAAATCCGCGAAGTGCAGACCAAAGAAGGGCTTTTTGACGAGCTTTTCGTTGAAGGCTGGGGGCACACTAACGAAGTTGGCGAACCCAAACTGCCCATGCGCCGCGAGATGATTTATGTGCCTCTGGGCGCAAAGGTGAATCTCAAGCAAAACTCCCGTTCCATCCGTAGCCTGGACACCGCTTCCAACCGGCTTCTACATCCAATCATGCCGGCTCAGGCACCCGTTTCAAAATCTGCAGATCTTGCCACCATACCTTTTGAAATCAACCAGGAAGCCTATGCCAATGAAAGTTTCCGAACCCGTGATTGGGTGCGGGTGGAGGAGGTCGGCATCATGCGCGGAGTGAGGGTTTTTGCCCTTGAATTTTATCCGGTGCGCTACGACCCTGTGAATGGCTCCCTGCAGGTGATGGAAAACTTGGAACTGCAAGTGGAGTTTGAAGATCCGGATCTTTTTGCCACCAGCGAAATGCTGGAAAAAACCGCCTCCTGGGAGTTCGACAAACTCTATGCTCAGACTCTTCTAAACTGGGACAGCGGCTCCCGCACCCAGTTGGTGCGCCATCCTTCCAAAATGGTGATCCTCTGCCCGGTGGGTTACACCAGCCACATCCAAAGTTTCGTGGATTGGAAAACCCAGCAGGGCATCGCCGTAACCGTTGCCACTGTTGGAAGCGGCGGAACCATGGCAAACACCAGCACCGCCATCAAGAGCTACATGCAAAGCGTTTGGAACGCCGCCACATCCTCTGACCCTGCACCCACATATTTGCTCATCATCGGTGATGAATCCGGCACCATCCAGGTGAAACCCAATTCCAGCACCGTGAGCCCAAGCGGTCACATCACAGACCAATTTTACGTGCGCCTGAACGGAAATGATTATCTGCCCGAAATGTATCACGGCCGCTTTTCCGTATCCAGCATCACGGAACTCAGCAACGTGATCAACAAAACCATCACCTATGAAAAAACCCAGATGCCGGACCTCAGCTATCTGGGCAAAACCATCCTCATCGCTGGCGTTGATGCAAGTTACGCCTCCACTCATGGCAACGGCGCCATCAACTATGCCACCTCTCAATATTTCAATTCCGCCAATGGAATCACCAGCAACAACTATCTCTATCCCGCATCCGGACAAAACGCAGCTAATATCAGAGCCCAAGCCAATGAAGGCAGGGCTTTCATAAACTACACCGCTCATGGAAGTGAAACTTCCTGGTATGATCCGTCTTTCACCACATCGCATGTAAATGCCATGACCAACACCGGAAAATACGGCGTGATGGTTGGAAACTGCTGCATCACAAACTGGTTCAACTATAGCTCTGTCTGTTTCGGCGAAGCGGTGATCCGCAAAGACAATGCAGGCGGGGTTGCCTATATCGGCGGCATCAACAGCACCTATTGGAATGAAGACTATTACTGGGCTGTTGGTTACAAGACCGGCATCAATGGCAGCGCGCCATCTTACAATTCCAGCAAACTTGGCGCCTACGACGCGCTTTTTCACACCCATCAGGAAGCTTATTCAAACTGGGCGACCACCCTGGGCGAAAACGTTTTCATGGGCAATATGGCTGTTAATCAAAGCGGCAGTTCTTTGCGCAACTACTATTGGGAAATCTATTACATCATGGGCGATCCCTCTCTTTCCATGTATTTGGGCGTTCCCACTGCGAACAATGCCAGCTATCCCGCTCAGATTTACATTGGCGACACAACTTTTGAAGTCACCGGCGCCGCGCCCTATTCCAGAGTCGCCATCAGCCAAAACGGCGTGATCCACGGCTCCGCCATCACCAACGCCAATGGAAGCCTCAGTCTGCCCATCACGGCTTTCAGCGGTCCCGGAACCGCCACTCTGGTGATAACAGCCCAAAACCGAATCACACTCATCAACCAAATCCCCGTGATTCTAAACAATATGCCAGAAATGGAAATCACCAGCCTGACCTACGTCGACGCGAACAACAACAGCCCCGAATACAACGAAAACGGCTGGCTCAACGTTACCTATAAAAACAGCGGAAACGGCCCCGCCACAAACCTTTCCGCCGTTCTGAGCTGTGTGACCCCGGGTATCACGATTACCAACTCCTCACACCAGATCAACAGCCTGGCGGTGAACGCCTCCACTTCTGTAAACCACGCTTTCTCCATCACCATTGCCGACGATATCGTCAACACAACCCAGGCGGATTTCATCATCACCATGACGATGAGCGGTTTTGGACCCTGGAGCCACGAATTCAGCCTGAACCTGAAGGCGCCGGAACTGGAGTTTGCTCAAATCGAACTGCTGGACAGCGGAAACAACAATGGAAACCTCGATCCTGGCGAAAATGCCACCATTTCCATCGTGCTGAAAAACAATGGCAGCGCCGCCACTTTGGCGGGATTGGGCACCTTGAGCTGCAGCACACCCGGCATCACCATTCTGAATGATTCCACACCGTTCCAAAGCATTGGCGCCAACGGCCAGCATGTTCTCACTTTCAATCTGAGCGCGGATCCTTCCATTCCCGTCACAACCGTTGTTGGGCTTGCTTTTCATGCTCAAGCCGGACAGTATATTGCAGATGCCGCCCACAATCTGGTGATCGGCACCCCTGTGGAAATCACTCTTGGCCAGGGCAGCACCGCCAGCGGCGGCACCGACGGCTGTCCCGTCAACGTTTCCAAGCAAAGCCTGCACGGTCAGTCCGTTTACACCAAAGCCGAACTGAACGCTCTGGGCATCAGCGGTCCCGCCACCATCACCCACATCGGCTTCGATGTGGCTCAAGCTCCTGCTCTGCAAATGATCAACTATCTCATCCGCATGGGACACACCACTTCTCAAAATGTAGCGGCGTGGATCCCAGCGGCAAACCTGACCCAGGTGTGGAATGTGGACTCATGGCATCCGCAAAGCCTTGGCTGGAACATGCTGGAACTGGATCAGCCTTTCCAGTGGAACGGAGAGGAAAACATCGTGGTGGACACCGCTTTCGACCGCATTGGCTCCGCAAGCAACACCGGCTCCACTCGCTACACCCAGATTTCCAACGGCTATATCTTTGGCCGCACCGACACTAGTAATATGGGCGACGTCTTTCATGGCGGATCTCGAAGCAACATAAGGCCAAACCTGAAATTAACAATTTATACCACAAACAACCCGCCCGCAATCAGCCTGCCCGCATATTTCGAATTTGACATGAATGGCAGCCTGCTGGTGGATTTTGCCGACTTTGTGCATGACCCGGATGGAGACGAACTCACCCTCTCCTGCGACGGCGAAAACAACATCAACGTTGAAATCAACGGCTTAAACGTCCTTTTCACCGCCACTCCAAACTGGCATGGCAGCGAAAACCTGGTTTTCACGGTCAGCGATGGTACAGACAGCGCCCAAGCTGCTGTTGAAGTCTTGGTAAACCTGAACTGGCTTGGTGCACCTGAACTTACGATGTCATTGACAGAAACCGCCAGCCCCACAGTCAAGCTGGAGTGGCCCGCAGTGCAAAACGCCACTCACTATATGGTTTGGGCTTTCAACGAACCCTGGGGTGAATATGTCCTTCTGGGTGAAACCGCCAACACTTGGTGGAATGGACCCTTGACCCATCCCAGACTTTTTTACAAGGTTATCGCCTGCAGCGCCAACGGGATTTCAACAAAATAAAACCAGAAAGACTGTAAAAGAATGGGCCCGGCAAAAACCGGGCCTTTTTCATCACTAATTTATTCCAGGATTTATTTCCACGATCTTTCCGTAATTCCAGTACCGCCAGGGTTTATGCTTTTCCGATTCTGACAGGTTACCAGCAGAAATGAGAATCCAACCATAACTGCAAGCACAATGATGAAAAGTGTAAAGAAGCCAAGGTGACCCCTTGATCGTCTGCTTCGGTACAGGGCAAAGTTTTGACCCAGCAGTTTTTGGGCCAGCCAAGTGATCATGAGGGCAAAGGTAATCAGCAGAATGATTTCCAGCCCACGGTGCATGCCGGTGAGGCCTTTCTCACGGGGATGAATCTCATCCAGTGAGCCAACCATCGCTTCCAAGCTTGGGGTCAAGCGCAAAACATCGTCCTGGCTTCCGCCAAGGGTGAAGGTGTAGGAGCGGTAGTTGCCGTTGATGCTGATGCTTCGGAAGTGTATTTCGGTCCCGGCATCGGGAGCTGCCATTGAAGCTTTGATCACAAAGCGTTCCATGGAGTTGAATCCCTCTGCATCAGCTTCGAAATTGCTCACAACATAGGCATCCGGCAAAAACAGGTCGTTGAAGTTTTTCCTGAGCCGGATTTCATCGTTTGGACCGAAGCGACCGCCTGTGCTTAAAGCTATGAAAGCGGGAAAATCCGCCGTATCATTTTCAAAAAACGCCGCCCGGATATAGAGGCTGTCCACTCGGTTCAGGATAAATTTTGTGTATGCCGGTAGAGTAGAGGCAGGATATTCTTCCTGCCCCCCTCATCAAACCGTGCATGCGGTTTTCCCGCACACGGCTTACCGACAAAGTTCGTCGCAAGCGTTCACATTCAGTTCGCACAGGAGTATT
>Ga0123335_1008804_pt1 | contig 10670 bp, 11 predicted proteins | sample BiotimSIPDNA_2_FD_89707 | JGI IMG/M metagenome (GOLD analysis project Ga0123335, IMG submission 89707) | Anaerobic biogas reactor microbial communites from Washington, USA - Biogas_R2 time_0 SIP DNA | ecosystem: Engineered > Bioreactor > Anaerobic > Unclassified | place: Washington, USA... | reverse complement strand
TTTTTTGTATATTGGAAGTTGAATAGATGGGGAGAATGTGTATATATAAGGAGTTGTGCGTCATACTTGAGTAACCATCGATATCACGTGATAATAATATTTAAATTGAATGAAAACTAATTTATTTTTTGTAACTACATTATTTTTAATAATAATCTTTTCCTTTGATATTAAAGCAAATTCGGATATGAAAACGATTGTATATGACCAAAATCTAACATTCTATATTGGGAAAGGTGGAAACTCAGTAGTATTAACATCAGACGATGGTAATAAAGCACTTATAATTGATACAAAACAATTTGGAGGTGCTAAAGAATTGCGAAAAAAAATAATCGCCAGTGAAATAACAATTATCAACACCCATTTTCACATGGATCATACTCGGGGAAACAAATTTTATCCTGATGCTTATGTTATTTCGGGAGAATGTAATTGGAAACTTTGGGGCTTTGATTCAGGCAAAAGTAAACGCCCTGATAAAGTGTTGCAAAAAGGAGAAACATTTGTAGTAGATTTTAATAATGAAATTATACGGATTATAAATATTGGATGTGCACATACTTGTACTGAATGTCTGATTTATTTTGAAAACAGAAAGTTACTCGTAGCCGGAGATATTATTTGGAATAAGGCTCATCCAATGGTATTAGATTCAAAATGTAACATTTCCAATTGGCTTGCAGTTTTAAACAAGATTGAAACCGAATTTGAAATAAACACAATTATTCCGGGGCATGGTTCTATAGGTGGTGAAGAGCTTATATTCGAAATGCAAAACTATTTTCTTTCAATTAAAAACAATCTGGATAACCGAAAGGTTTTACGTAAGTTAAAACTTGAATATAAAGATTTTGAACGTTTTCCATTTATTTGTAATTTTTCAAATTCGGTTAGAAAGTTAAAACGAGAATTTAAGAGATAAAATAAGAATATCTTAAAAAATGATAGAAAGTACGAACGCACAACAAGCGGTATAGCCCATAAGGGTTTCAGAAGGTTGCGAAAGTTACTACCCCGCAACAAGTTCAGCAACGGTGGACAGGAACTCAGCCCACACTCCCTTACAGGCCATACCGCCATCCGTTGCAGCACACTCCGCAAACCGCCACATGCCCTGCTGCCGGACCGTTAGTATATCAAAAATCCCAAATGCCACGGGTTTTAAAGTACACATCTTCCATTCCTTTACAAATGCTTACAAACGCTTCAAAACAGCTAACTTATTGGCTGTAAAACATTTTTTTGTATATTGGAAGTTGAATCCATGAGGGAGGATGAGAATATATACCGGAGTTGCCAAACATTAAAATTAACGACAATGAGAATGAGCGTTGCAATACTTCTAAGTGTTTTGACTTTGATGGTCAGTGGTCAAAACATTGACAAATTAACTATTCAAAAATGTTACTCTGGAGGGCTAAATATTCTTGAGAAAGTAAAAAGCAAGGACACGTCAGGATTAACAACATTGTTTGATACTGCGACTTTGAAAAGGCTATTCCAACTAACTGACAAAAAAGAGAATAGAATAATTCAGGACATTTACTATGATTATAGAATTGATAATTTCGTTTTCACTATATATTCAGGAAAATCAATTGACAATGGAACCGATTGGGGATTATATAGTTACGACTTTATTTTGACTTTAAACTTTGAGCATAAAAATGAAACGTTCAGTATAGTAAAATCGACTTTAATTTTTGACGACCAGCAGAAAAAGAAAATTTGGTGGCAATCACTTATGGATAGTTATAATGACAAGAAGTTTCTCAGGAAAGATTGGGCAGACAACTTTGGATTTGTTCCACCACCACCACCGCCACCTGAGACGACAGAATGGTTTAAAAAGGAAAAATAAAAACGTTTGGCAATAACGCATATAGCCTGCCTGCCGGTCTCCGGCGCCGATGGCAACGGCATGCAGGCTGGCTGACAGGAGATAGCCTCGTAATGCGCTGATCAGCCCCGCATCTGCATTTGTGTCGGCGGACACAAAAAACAAAGGATATGAAAATCTAAAATGGATAATCATGGAAGATAGGTTAACAAAATCAGGGTTAATAACTTTTCTGGCTCCCATCCGCTGGATCATTGTAACCGGACTTGTCTTTTTTCTTGCATCGGGTGATATCAGCTTTCTGAGGGTATGGATCTATATAGTGATTTATGGTACCGGCGGACTGGTTGTCGGGGCCATACTCTTAAAAAAATCTCCTAAACTATTAAATGACAGGGGAAAGATGCAGGAGGGAACAAAACAATTTGATAAGTATATCCTGCTTACCTACTTCTTTTTTGCAATTGTAATAACCCCGCTTGTTGCCGGAATTGACAGAAGATTCAATCTTATTGAATTTATGCCTTTCTTCTGCTTGTACATAGCTATTATTCTGTACATTTTTTCAGTTATATTTTCTGTATGGCCTATGCTTCATAATCCTTTCTTTGAGGGTACGATACGGATACAGAAAGAGAAAAATCATAATGTAATCCGTACGGGGCCGTATAAAATAGTGCGTCACCCGGGATACCTCGGCATGCTTTCAGGTTCGGTAGCGTTACCTTTGGCATTGGGCTCGGTACTTGCATGTATTCCTCTGGTTATTATGATTATTTTAATTATCATCAGAACAAACTATGAGGATAAATTTTTACAGAAAGAACTGACAGGATACGCTGAATACTGCAAGGAAGTTAAATACAGGTTAGTTCCTTTCGTCTGGTAATATCCGGGAATCTGTCAATACTGGCATTTAAAGAAGATACAACATATATTTGTCTGATAAACGGAGAGGCAGAGGCTTGAAAACGCAATTGCAAAGGCTTTACATGCGGTTAATTATAATAAAAAATGGTTGATAAAAAACACCTGCATACTGAATACATATCCCGGATCAACAGGACATTTGATTATATTGAGTCAAATATTGAAAAACCAATGACCCTTGAAGAATTGGCAACCATTGCAAATTTTTCCAAATTTCATTTCAATAGAATTTTTCATTCCATTGTAGGAGAAACGCCATTCCAGTTTATTTTAAGGATCAGGCTTGAAAAAGCTGCCACATTAATATTAGCCAATAAAAAGGAGAGCATTTCCGAAATAGCTTACAAATGTGGATTTTCTGACATTTCAATTTTTTCCAGGAATTTTAAGAGCTATTTTCATATTTCCGCTTCTCAATACAGAACAAATAAATCAAACAATAGCAATTTAAGTCAACAGGATAGCAACAGGCATCAAAACGATGATAAGCCAACCCAATATTTTTGTCCTGAATTAAACACTATTAAATGGAGGACAAATATGAAATTAAACAAAAGTGTGGAGGTTAAAGAGCTTCCTGAAATGACAGTTGCTTACATCAGGCATGTGGGCCCATACAAAGGCGACGATAAACTATTTGAAAGTATCTGGAATAAATTGTTTGCATGGGCGGGGCCAAGAGGTTTAATAGGTGGTAAAGACTTCAGATCATTGATTATTTATCATGACGACCCAAATGTTACGACCGAAGACAAACTGAGAACGAGTGTTTGTATTACTGTTCCTGCTGAAACTAAAGTTGATGGAGTATTGGGAAAAATGAAAATTGAAGCTGCAAAATATGTAATGGCACGTTTTGAGCTTACCGCCGGGGATTTTCAGCAGGCATGGGACTGGGTTTATGGTTAGTGGTTTCCGTCAAGCGGCTACCAACCCGATGACAAACCTTGTTTTGAAATGTACCCTGAAGAACATAAAGATGGAAAATTCATCGTTGATATTTGTGTCCCGGTAAAACCATTGTAAAACTCCCTGAGAGGATCTGTTTCGTGCAGATCCTCTTTTTGGAAAAAGCCTGAAACTGTAAACGATTGCCTGGCTTAAAGCAAAAGAGCTTACCCTTAAAATATTGAGATTATTTGAAGATAGTTCCCTTTCAACTTATCTTTACATCAAAGAATGAGGATGAAATTTCAGTTTGTACAACCCTCCGGATTCCTGAGAAACTACATAAAGAACTATTGCTTTATGGAATCAGATATCTGTGATGCAGATATCACGGAAAGGGTTATACCAACTGAGAATATTCAAATCATGTTTCACTATAAAACCCCATTTGTTGTAATTCATTCTGAAGATTCCTTCATGAACCAGCCCAGGTCGGTTATCAGTGGTTTGAGTAATAATTATTCCGATGTATCGACCAACGGAGAAACAGGGGTTGTATTTATCAGCTTTTATCCGGCCGGCGCGTGCCATTTTTTCAATTTCCCGCTATCGGAAATTGAGAACCAGAGTGTGGACCTTACAGATATATTTAACCATGAAATAAGGCCGGTTGAAGAATTGCTGTATCTGAAAGAAACGATAATAGAAAGGGTTGCTGTTATTGAGGATTTCCTTGTCAGGCGTTATTCCCCAATCCCCGCATATGACGGCATGTTAATTCAAAAAGGTGTCGACATAATTAATAAATGCAAAGGACAAACCAATGCGAAACATTTGTCAGAATGTCTTTATACTTCACCGAAAACACTGGAACGGAAGTTTGCAAAATATCTTGGAAAAACTACCAAGCAGGTGATTAAACTGATACGTTTCCGGGGAGTATTGCAGGACCTGAGCGTCAATAAAAATGTGAGCTTTATGGAGTATGCATACAACAACGGATATTTTGACCATGCTCACTTTACTCATGATTTCAAATCATACACTGGCTACACGCCAAAAGAGTTTTATACAAAATACCCTGATTTTAATGTAAACGCGGAAAGCTGTTAGTTTTAAGAACTGCATTTTGTCTGTTTTTTACAATTTTCCCCCAGTATCCTGAATTTATTTTGCCGTAATATTCAATGGAATTTACTATGATCGGAATCGGGTACCTGCCGGACGGAACATCTGCAGATTTTTTCATTACCGGAATTTTTATATTTGCCATATCTTCCGTCGCTTCAGTTACTCACGCATTATCAGGTTCAAATATTAAAAAAGTTTAGGTTTATGAACAGGGACAACATAATCATTAAGAACGCACATACAAACAACCTCAAAAACATTGACATTGAGATACCGAAGCACAAACTGGTGGTTTTCACGGGTGTCTCGGGATCGGGAAAATCATCATTGCTGTTCGATACGATATATACCGAAGCACAAAGGCAGCTGATAGAGACCTTTTCCACATTTGCCCGCACCCGGATGCCCAAACTGTCGCGTCCCGATGTGGATGATATTCTCAATCTGTCGACCGCCATTGTTATTGACCAAAAGCGGATGGGAATTAATTTGCGAAGCACCGTGGGTACGGCAACAGAGATTAACACCTATCTGAGGTTGCTTTATTCGCGCGTTGGCAAACCTTTTATCGGCCCTTCGTTTTATTTTTCCTTTAATCATCCTGAGGGAATGTGCCCTCATTGCAAGGGATTGGGAAAACAGATAAAAATTAACCTCGACTTATTCCTTGACAAGGAAAAATCGGTCAGGGAAGGGGCAGTAACGCATCCCCACTATAAAATCGGAGGTTTTCTATGGAAAGAGCTGGTAAGTTTGAATGTTGTTGATGCTGATAAACCTCTGAAGAATTTCACCGGTGACGAATTGAATCTGTTGCTGTACTCGGAACCATTTGCAATAAAAGGGGCCAAAGAGAAACTAACCTATAACCGTAATTTCGAAGGAATAGTCCGGAAACTGGAAAAAGCTGTCGCCACAAGGGCTGATGATGAAACCGCCGAAGAAGACAAGAATGCTTACACAAAATACTTTAATTATCAGCCTTGTGAACATTGTGGCGGGACCCGGTTAAATGAACGGGCAGGAAATGTTAAACTTAACGGTCTTACCATTGCCGAAGTTTGCCGTCTGGAACTGTTTGATGTTCTTCCGTTTTTACTGAAAATAAATGACGAAATATCGAAGCCGGTGTTGCGAAAAGCACAATTCCTGCTTCAGCAGCTTATTGAGATTGGCGTGGGCTATTTGTCGCTCGAACGTCCGGTGAGCACACTTTCAGGCGGCGAATCGCAGCGGGTAAAAATGAGTAAGCAGATGGACTGCAACCTGGTGGATATGCTTTACGTTCTCGATGAACCTTCTATCGGATTGCATCGCCGCGACACGGAGAATCTGATGAATATATTGTTCCGGTTGAAAGAAAAGGGGAATTCGGTTTTTGTGGTAGAACACGACCCTGACATCATTAAAGCTGCCGAATGGATTGTGGACATGGGGCCGCAGGCCGGGAAGTTTGGGGGAAATGTGGTATACAACGGCGAACCGCAGGGACTGGCAAAAACAGAAAGTATTACAGGCCGGTATCTCTTAAAAACAGAAAAAATAAAATATACCAGAAAGGCTGCAGCCTCATTTTATGAAATACACAATGCCACAGCCAACAACCTCAAGAATGTTTCAGTAAAAATTCCCAAAGGTGTTTTAACATGTGTGACAGGAGTTGCCGGAAGCGGCAAAAGCAGCCTGATCCATGAATGTTTTGCCAGACAGCATCCGGAGGCCATTGTCATCGACCAGTCGCCGATAGGAAAATCATCCCGTGCCAATGCCGCTACCTTTATCGGTGTTTTCGATTTAATCCGGAAAGAATTTGCTGCTGCAACCCATTCCGATGCTTCACTGTTCAGCTTTAATTCAAAAGGGGCCTGCCCAAAATGCAACGGACAAGGGGTTCTGACTTTTGAACTTCATTTTTTGGATTCGGTAAAAACTATTTGTGACGAATGTGAAGGAAAACGATATCATTCCGAGGTACTGCAATTGAAAGTGAATGACAAAAATATTGCAGAAGTACTGGACATGACGGTTTCTCAGTCATGCGACTTTTTCGGGTCATCGAAAATAAGAAAGCACCTGTTGCTTTTAAAGGAAGTCGGGTTAGGTTATTTGAAATTAGGGCAATCTCTCAGCTCACTTTCCGGCGGTGAATCGCAACGACTGAAAATTGCAACTGAATTGAAAAAAGAAGGCAATATTTATATTATGGATGAGCCCACAACAGGCCTTCACATGTCGGATATCGATAATTTTTACAACATCGTAAAAACACTGGTGGAAAACGATAATACTGTGATTATTATAGAGCACAATCTTGATATTGTTAAATTTGCTGACTGGATCATTGACATGGGCCCCGAAGGTGGGAAAAAGGGGGGCGAATTATTATTTCAGGGGTTACCGGAAGATATTGTGAATTGCGGGCAGTCAGTAACGGGTAAATACCTGAAAAATGTGATTTGAGGGCCTGTTTGCAGGTGCACGGACCAATGATACAATCAAAGCTTTGTCATAGAGCACTCACAGAGGAATATGCAGAATGATATCAGCAATACGAAAAAAGAATACCTCAAAAGGATCAATAATGTAATCAGCTACATTGAGAAAAACCTGGACAAAGACCTTAATCTGGATGATCTATCTCAAAAGGCATTCTTTTCATCATTTCATTTTCACAGGATCTTTTCAGCGGTTGTAGGGGAGACCCTGAATTCACTGATTATCAGGAAAAGGATTGAAAGAATTGCGTCAATAATAGCCGTTGGTACAGATGAAACCCTTGTTGATCTGGCATACAGGTACGGATTCGACAATGCAAGTTCTTTTTCACGGGCTTTCAGGAAGTTTTATGGGACCAGCCCCACTGAATTCAAAAAAAACGGAGTAATTAAAAACCGCAAGATCGGTAGAGGTGTGGTTTCAGATGAGCAATACATTTGCAGCATGAATAACATGTTAAAATGGTTGAAAATGAATGCGCAAATAGAAGTTAAAAAATTGGCCGAAATCACATTGGCAGGCATGATGCATATTGGCCAACCCGATAAAATAGGCAAAACCTATGAAAGACTTTTTAAATGGGCTTATTCCAAAGGGATTACAAATTCGCCTGATTTCAAGGCAGTAACAATTTATCACGACAATCCCGGGATAACCGAAACAGCAAAAGTGCGGCAGAGCGCATGTGTTAAGATAAAGGGAGATTTTAAGGCAGACGGGGATATTGGTAAAATAGTGATTAAGGAAGGCAGATTTGCTGTCGGGCGCTTTGAAATTACGCCTGTTCAGTTTCAGAAAGCATGGGAAAGCATGTGTGTCTGGGTCATGGAAAACGGGTATACATTCAGGGATAGCGACTATTTTGAGATTTTTCACAACGATAACAGAACGCATCCAAAACAAAAGTTCATCGTCGATATCTGCATCCCGGTTGACACAGGAAAAAGCAGGAATATCCATGCAGGTAAAACAGAAAAGTCATTAAACGAATACTCAAAGGATTATAAACGACAGACTGAAATAGGCAATATTCCAAAAGCTTACAGGGGACTGGTGGGCTTCATGAAGCATTTAAGGACCTGTTTTATGAAAAATTATCCGGTTGATTATGTTACAGGCAGTCTTTATTCAGGTGATATGACAATTACCTATTTCCCCTTTACCCCAAAAATTTTAAAAGAGCAGAAACTGAAAATTGCCATTGTTTTTAATCATCAGAAGTTACGATTTGAGATATGGCTGGCCGGACAGAATAAGCAGATACAGAAAAAATACTGGGAGATCTTCAAAGGCAGCGATTGGAACAAATATCATATTCCATCCACAACAGATGAAGGATTTTCAATAGTTGACAGTATTCTCGTTGAAAATCCTAATTTTGATGATCTGGATATGCTCACAGGGCAAATTGAAACAGGGACTATGGAATTTATTAAGGAGATCATTAAAGTACTTGAATAACAAACATCATGAGATGTTCCTGTATTCATATGCTTTAACAGACATTAGTGATTTTATGAAGAGGCTGACAACATACATTATTTTGATTACAGTGATGGCTTGTTCTCATGATAATGATCCTGCGGACAGATATATTAAATTTTTAAAACAAGATCATCTTTCTGCTTTAGATTATTTAATTTATCAATGGAAGACACATGACATGGTAGTTCTTTGTGAGAGAGATCATGACGAGCTTACCCAGTATCAGTTTTTGATTGATGTATTCAGAACATCCTATTTCATTGACAGCGTTGGCGTTGTTTTTACAGAGGTTGGTCCGGTAAATTGCGCCAAAAACATAGAAAAGTATCTTCGGACCAATTATAAAAGCGATAGTCTCAGGAAAAAAGATCTTATTCAATTATTCCGTGACAATTTTTGGCCTGCCCATGAAAAATATAATTACTTCTACTTATTATATGAGACGAATAAGTTAAACTGTACTTTACCGGATGATAAGCATATTATAATCAGACCGGTTGATGAGCCGTCTCTCTCTGAAGTAAAAAATAAGCATGAATTAATTGCATTTGAAGACAGCTGTTGCATGATCGACAGGGATAGTACTATGGCGATGGAGATCATCAATCAATTCGATCAGTTAATTACAACCGGGAAACGCAAATGTTTGGTTATACAGAATTTCAGGCATGCATTTTCCAGGAACATGATAAATGATAAAGAATTCGATTCATTACTTGTAGTTAATACAGGAGCTTTGCTTTATGAGAAATATCAAAATAAAGTATCATTCATCATGCTTAACAATTTAGCAACCACTATGGTTAAAGTAGATTCTGCATTATCTCATAAGCGTATGAGATACGAGAGCATACCAATTCAAAAGGGTCTTTGGGATTATTCCTTCGAAAAGTTGTCGATACATGATATGGGATTTGATTTTAATTCTTCACCCTTTGGAGAGGATTCCTTTGATTTTTGGAGTGCCTCAGATAATTCATACAGATACAAAGATATTTTTAATGGTTTTATTTATTATTTACCTTTAGATCAGCATATTATTGCTACAGGAATTCCGGATTATTTATCCGATGGCTTCGATAAAGAGCTTCTTTCAAGATTTGATATTTATAACGATGTAGAAGGGACAAGCTATACAGATAGTTTTTTGATTGATTTATTTTCATTTACAACACATCCATATAAAGACATCAATAAGTTCAGGAAAATAATTCTAAGTAATAATTAACTGACTGACAGTAATTAAGGCATGACATACATGAGTCAAGTGCTGCACAAAATTTCTGAACAAAGAAACATTAAGAAATCAAACGTTACGAAAATCAGACTTTTCATTGAATTCTTATAACAATAACAGCTATCGGGATTAAGGTGAAAATTGATCGTGGAGGACGGATCCCCTGCTTGATAACTATACTATGCGATAGGGCTGTTGGAATAAATTTTTGAAAACCCGGACGTCCTTTATAAAAGTTGTGAAGTTTTTTTTTCTTATTTTCACTCACTGCATAGATCGGCTTAACCTGAATAACTATTCCGTCTCAGGACGGGAATTAGTACAGCATAGGGTATAGTATAACGTCCTTGCAGTGATGGTTGCATGGTTTTCTTCCTAACGTTTGCAGTAAATGAACAAAGACAGATGAGAAAGCTTACAATATTAAAAACCAAATAGAAAGATTTACAATATGAGTTTACAGATTGAGATTGTTTTATTGGTTGTCGCTGTTTTGTTCTTTCTAAGTATTCTGGCTGGAAAAGCAAGTTCAAAATTTGGAGTTCCTGCATTGCTATTGTTTTTGGCTGTTGGAATGTTGAGCGGTAGTGATGGATTAGGAATACAATTTGAAAACATTCATATTGCAAACAATATAGGCACCATTGCATTATGTATCAT
>Ga0123335_1008796_pt1 | contig 10674 bp, 6 predicted proteins | sample BiotimSIPDNA_2_FD_89707 | JGI IMG/M metagenome (GOLD analysis project Ga0123335, IMG submission 89707) | Anaerobic biogas reactor microbial communites from Washington, USA - Biogas_R2 time_0 SIP DNA | ecosystem: Engineered > Bioreactor > Anaerobic > Unclassified | place: Washington, USA... | reverse complement strand
CTTCCGCCCCAGCAAAAGCAGCGCGAGAAAGAGCACAGGCACAACCAGATGTATCATCATCATGCGTTGCCACCTCTTTTATGAGCCTTGCGGTAGCGGGCGAAATAAACGCCTGCCGCATAAAGAGTTGCCACCAGAGCCATCGCGCCGAAAACAGCAACACCAAGATTTGAATCGTAATAAGGCAACGCGTGCATTACTGCAAGAACACACAACATTACGCAGTTAAGCCAGCTTAACCAGAGATCGTATTCTACCGGCAATCTGGTTTGCATACCGGCTTTAATCTTTAAAACCAGATATAAGGCGTCTTCATAAACCGACAGACAGATGACAGGAATCATGCCAGCGAGCACAAGCTGATAATCAAGATTATTGCTGCTTACCAGATAACGCTCTTTGGCGAGAACCAGAACCAGTGACAGCCAGAAAAACATGCCGGCAGTATAAAGGCTTTCGCGCGCCGCCAGATATTTGATTCTGAATGCTGCCAGGTCTTCCTCCGCCGCTCTTTCTGCTCTGCCCGCCAGTTGCAGCAGACTATCGACGCCGCCGGACTCTGCCCGCATATAATAAAATCCAACTGCCATTGCCGGCAACACTAAGGCGGTGATCATAAGAACAAAAATGAGATCGTCATCAGCAAATGACATTTCATTGCTGAAAAGAACATATATGTAAAAGATTAAAACAGCGATTCTTAACATACTTTCCCGCTATTCAAAAATATTTCTCAAAAAAAACAGTCAGCAGAAGTCCGAGATAGATCAAAAGTCCGAAGACATATAGAGCCTTACCCGCTCCGGGAAAGACACGGGGCAGAACACCCTGTGCAACTGCAACGACGCCACTGGCAGAAACAGCCGACGCCCGGCCAACAGCAGCTTCAACTCTGACAGCGATCGCTTCGGGCAACGGCACTGGGTTCGACGTAACAAAATCGGCATTTTCATTGGCGGTAATATCTGTATCTGTCTTTCTCGGCTGCACGCCGGCAACCGGCTGCGTCGCTACGACTTCGTCATATTCAGGCTTTACAGCAGACGGTGTTGAAACAATCGACAAATTGACCGAATCGAATCCCGAATCTCCGTTTATGGCAGCAAGGAACTCGGATGCAGTCTGGAAGCGGTCAATCGGGGACTTGGCAAGCGCTTTCATTATCGCTGCGCTGATCGAGCTGGAAATTTCGCTACGCTTCGCATCCGGCGGCGTTGGCGCGACGGTCATGTGCTCGTACATCAGCCCCGGCAGATCAGCGCGCCGAAATGGTGGTTCGCCGGTAAGTATCTGATATAGAAGTGCGCCAGTAGAATAGATGTCGCTGCGGCAATCGACAGTTTCACCTTTGAACTGCTCCGGGCTCATGTAAAGCGGTGTACCGATACTTATACTCAGATTTGTCGCAGTCTTGCTGCCCTGCGCTGCGGCGGCGATACCGAAATCCGCAATTACCGGCTGACCGGCATCAGAAAACAGAATGTTGTCGGGCTTGATATCTCGATGTATAACGCCTTTTTCATGAGCGTAACCGAGGCCGCCGAGAACTCCGGAAACGATGGCGATCGCCTGCCTGATCGGTAGAGGGCCGGCTTTGATGCGGCCGGTCAGGGTGCCGCCCTGCATGAAGGCCATAGCGATATAAGGCTGTTTAAGAGACGACTCTCCGACCGAATAAATCGGAACAATATTCGGATGCGTCATACTGGCAGCAAGGCGCGCCTCTTTCTGAAAGCGCCGGCAAAGCTGCTCATCATGGATCAGGTTAGGTGGCAGTACTTTGAGTGCCACATGGCGGTCGAGACGGCTGTCAGCCGCCAGATAAACGATGGCCATGCCGCCGCGCCCGATTTCTTTTTCGATCTTGAAACCGTCAACCGTATCACCGGGGCCGATTCCGTTAAAGACATTGCTCTGGCTGACGAATTCGCCGCAAAAACGGCACTTTATGGCATCGTCTTGAATTTCTTCAGCGCAAAACTGGCACTTTTTCATGGCCTGGCTCCGAGATAGTTCTGTAGTTCAGTTTTGAAAACCTTTGCCGAAGCATAGCGTTCTTCGGCTTTTTTTGCGATAGCCATTTCGACAATGGCCGCCAGTTTCGCTTCGATTTCGGCACAGCGCTGCCGCACCGGAATCACCGGCTCTTCGAGAACTGTCAGCATCGAATCTTTGAGGCTCTTCGAACTTGAACCGCCGCCAAAATCATAGGGCAGACAGCCGGTCAACAGCTGATAAAGGGTCACGCCGGTAGAATATATGTCAGCCGCCGGGCCGGTGCGGGCAAAATTGAGTATCTGCTCGGGGGGCGTAAAATACAGCGAACCGGCAAACTCGCTGGCGCGGGTAAGGCGGGTTCCGCCAACGTTGACAAAACTTTTTGCCAGCCCGAAATCAGCGATTTTGGCAACCATCTGAGTCTTGCCTTCTGTGCCTGACAGCAGAATGTTCGACGGCTTGATATCACGATGAACATGACCTGAAACATGAAAGAACTCGAGACCGTCGAGTATGTCACAGGTAAGACCAACCGCCTCTCTAACTCCGAGCCGACCGCCTTTTTTCGCGAGATACCTGCTCAAACAACCGCCAGCAAGATATTCAGAAACAAAATAAGGCGAACCTTCATGCACTCCATCTTCATAAAGCCGCACCAGATTCGGGTGTGACAACCCGCTCATTATCCGCATTTCGCGAACAAAACGTCTCGCGATCTGCGGATCAGGTTCGGGCAACAGAATCCTTTTGAGAGCGCCAAGACGGCAGGTGTCAGGGTTCCAGGCAAGATAGACGGCTCCCATGCCGCCTTTGCCAAGTTCCTGTAGAAGCTGATGATGGTCGACACGCGCAAAAGAACCGGCACCTGTTTTTTTGCCGTAACAGCTGCGGCACAGATAACTCGCGACTTCAGCCAGAATCAGACCTTTTCCATCAGAAGCCGCATAACTGCCGACATCGGCGCCACATTCGCAACAGCTGGCCAGCACCGGAACCCTGGTTTTCGCGAATTTATCCTGTTCTTCGAGCGCAATTTCGGCCTGACAGGCCGGGCATACCGTTGAAGATGCCGACATCTGGCCCGGCCGGGCAAACCGGTTGCCACAGCGTCGGCAGGTCCACAGGTTCTGGCTTTCGTTTGCGCTGATACTGACGCGAAAGCGCGTCTGACCAGCGGCAATGATGTCGCCATCTTTGAGTTCGCCCTGATCGCATTTTTCGTCGTTGACAAATGTGCCGTTGAGTGAGCCGAAATCTCGAATGTAACAGCGCGGCGGCACTATCTCGATCATAAAATGCTTGCGCGACACGCAGGGATCAGATTTGTCGAGAACAAAGTTGGCATCAGGCGAACGCCCGACAATAAAGAGTTCGGGTTCAGTAAAATCGTAGCGGCGGCCCTGCTGTGCGCCATTTTCGACGATCAGGGCAACTTTGATGGCAGCAGCGACTGGCCGACCAATCGGACAGGTCACCGCCACTTCGGCCAGTTCATCAATCGTATCTGGCTTTGCAGTCACCGCTGAGCCGCCCGACTGATAGTCTTCGCCAGGTCGCACCGCAGCAGCCTGCGAAAAAGACGAAGCAATGCTGGCGACATCGACAGAATCGATACGGCTGGCAAAGCCATCGAGAACTGATTCGCGCGGCATCAAAAAATCGGGTTCGACTCCTGCGGCTGTTAATAGTGCACAGACAGTTTCTTTGTCAGTTCCTGTGAGCAGAGCCGTTATAAAATCTTCTTCAACAATATCACGCTGACGATCGGCAGCTGTCTGCCAGACATGAGCCAGAACCTGCTGCAACGGCGCTGAAAATGCGATTTCGCGAGCAACTGCGGCACTGCCTTTTCCCAGCTGCTTTCGCATTGTACGACGTATCGTCGTCGGGTCGTGTCCGGCCGCAGTCAGAGCTCTGCTGAAAATGCCGCCTTCGATTTTAGTCAGGGCGAGCAGCAGATGCGCGGGTTCGGCCAGCTGATGCCGCAGAAAATCGGCTTCCCAGTTCAGGTGGTCAAACATTACCTTCCAGAGGTGCGGTGGGGGCAAAGCCTCATCGGCGGATCGATTGCGCGTCGGAGTAGTCGGGTTGCCGTTCTGCCAGTCGAAAATGTTATAGATATGATGCGCAACCTTATGTTTGTCGTAAAACAGTCCGGCATCGTGCAACAGCGGCGCATAAGAGGGTGATACGTCAAGCAGCTCGTCAGCGATTACTTTTGCCGCCAGAATGTGCGTACTGTCGCCGAAATCCATAACGCGCTGGGTGTTGTTTATGCCCTCGCCAACAACATTTCGCCGGTAGTTGATGTCGGTGACGGTAAAGATTTCGCCGCTGTTGATGCCCGTTCTGATCTCTATCTTTAGCGATGGCGGGCAGCTGGCGTTATACTGACGCACCAGTGTTGCCAGCTCGAGAGCAGCCTGCAGAGGTAGTTGTGGCGGGCCCCACAGGGCCATGGCGATGCCGTCGCCGGTCGGCAGATCGACGCGCTGCTGTTTGTCGAGCTTATTGATGGCAGAGGTGTTCTGAACCAGACGGGTAAGCTCCTGAATCAGCAGCTTCTGGTTATGAGATGGCTTTTTGCTGAACCCGACGATATCAATAAAGATGATGCGGCTCAGCGTTGGCAATGCTTCACTCAAAACGTCCTCCGGGTCGACAAATTTCTGCGCATCTGCGTAGCTTTGCTAAGATAATAGCATCACCAGCACTCTTTGCCAACCTGCAAAGATAAACAGCATTTCTCGCTGTCATGCTGCGCGAAGGATGATGACTTGATTCGGCCTTAAAAAACTGGCGCTGGCATTCTTGCCAGCGCCAGTTTTTGAGTTCCCTGTGTCGAAAAGGTTATTTCAAAAACAGGTAGGCGTGCTGAATGAAATCGTGCAGGTCGAGATTGGTGATCTGCAGATCGAGCTTGCGGTTAAAGAAATCGCCGCTCATCCGGCCGGTAACTTTATCATATTTCAAGTCAGCCTTGCGGTCAGCAAGAAAACCTGTGATAACGCCGGCATCCATATCCCAGTTGAACTCGAGCATCGAGCAGCTCAGCCCGCCCATGGCATTTTTGCTGGTCCAGTTAATGGTCAGCCAGTAAGGGTAACCATAGACATCGCCCTCAAGGCCGTATTCCTCGGTAGACCATGTGAAAGTCAGGTCTACTCCTGAATCATGCGTATAGCCCTGGATCTTCTTCTTGTCATGATCTATCTTGATATCAATCGGTTTATCGCCGACATTTCCCTTAATTGTCCAGGCGGTGCGATCGAAAGCGACAAAATACTCTTTGCCGCCGACCGTTCCTTTGATCCAGCCCTGTTTGGGAATCGCGCGCAGAGTATTCACTTCGTCAATAACCTGGCGGTCAAGATGTGCCAGCCGATCTGAAGCTCCAGCATTTGAAGCTGCTGTAAATGAATATGGCAGCGGCGAAGGGGTTGTGCCCTGCCATTTAGCCATTGCATCAGCCGGCGAATTCTGAACATCGGCACGACCGTCGCGTGTAATCAGCTCGCCTGTCGGCGATAGTATTATAAGCGTCGGAATGGAAGTGATTTCGAACCTTGATTTAAGGGCTAACGCAGGTGCTGAACGAAATTCTAGCGTGGGCCAGGGCATACCGACTTCTTTCATGTATGCGAACTGGGCAGCTTTGTTTTTATCTGAGCTGACATAAACGACTTCAAACTGGTCGGCGTGGTCGTTGCGAAATGGTACAAGCTGCGGCGAAAAAGCTCGACAGCCGCTACACCATTGGCCGGCAAAGTAAATTCCAATGTATTTTCCGTTCAAGGTTTCGAGCGAGACTTCTTTGCCATCGCTGTTAATAAGCCCGAGAGGAAAAAGTTCCTTCCAGGCTGTTGGGGTTTGAGCCAGCAAAGACGAACTCAAACAAAGGATTATCGCCATCACGAACAACGCTTTGCGCATATACACGGCAACCTCCGACAAGGAATTAAAACTCAACTCCATTAATCTATCACATCGCAGTATTTTGAATCCACCACCAAATAAGTAACATTTCATTCCGCTGTCACTTTATTTTGTCAGGCAGTATAAAGACTTTGCCAAACCGGCACATCAAAGTAACCCGGCAAAAACGTTACAAAATTTGTGTAAATGCTGTCTAGAAACCAGAAAGACTTTATCCCGCAGATTACAGGATTAACGGAGATTATTAAGAGGGTTTCATTTTGCTGTTCTTGCATTTTTCCGAGAATTATCTGAGCTATCTGCGCAAATTCCTCGGGCGCTTCAATCCTGACGCGACCACATATCACCCAAATCCTGTGGGCGACTGTGGAAAAATTGTCCTGACAATCAAATGGAAAATTGTTGAGAAACAAATTGTTGGAATCCTGCCAGCTGGCTTTTGTATAATCAGAGTTGAAAAGAGCTTGGAGGAACCAGATGAAAAACACCCCGTTAGCCAGAAAAGTCCATCTTGTAAAACTTTCTTTAGCTATTCCAGCGCTTTTATTCTTATTGCTCAGTACAACTGCAAACTGCTTTGCGAATGACCTGGAAAAAAATCTCAACGATGCTATTAAGAACAACCAGCCTGCGGAGGTTGCCAGAGTTCTCAAAAGAGGTGGCGCAAAACTGCGGGAGGCGATAAGAAACAACGCAACACATTATGTCAGGCATGTGGCAAGATACGGTGCGGCTGAAATTGTCAGACAGATGATTGAGGGATGCGCCTTGCAAGGTGATAAACGGGCACTCAGCGAGGCGCTGGTTGAAGCGGCCGACAACGACAGTTTTGCTGAAGTTATGCCACTGTTGCTGACTTACGGAGCCGATCCGAATTATGAATACCGCATGAACTACGCCCTGAACCGTGTCGTTATGATTAATGCCGGCAATCAGAATGAATCTGATCAGACGCTGGCAACCGTTCGAACCCTTCTCGACAGCGGCGCCCATATCGACAGTTTCGACGAATCAATGGAGACGCCGCTGATGATAGCTTGTCGCCGGAATGATCTGGCTCTGGTAAGGCTGTTGTTGGCGAGAGGCGCCAATCCCGACCTGCAGAACAAAGACACGAAGTCAGCAATGAGCTATGCTCCGGCTGGCTCTGCCATAGCTGCCGAACTTAAAGAAGCTTCCGGAGTAAAGGTCGCCGGCAAGGGTGAACCAGCACTCGGTTTGTCCACATCACCGGGCGCGAACCTGTTCAATATGTCTGCTGACGAGCTCGACCAGCACACGCAAAATCTCAGCTTCGACAATTACATGAACGATCTGATGCAGCTGTCGGCAGCAGTTTCCAGCGGCGATACTGCCACCGTCAAAGAATTACTCGGCAAGGGACTCGATGCCAACTCGGTCATCGACGATTCAGGTATAACATTGCTGATGCAGGCCGCCAACATCGACATTGCCGATCTGCTGCTTGCAGCCGGCGCTGATGTCACCCGCGCCGACGCCAGGGGCTGGACAGCCCTGCACCATCTCGCCACCCGCGAAGCTGACGGCAGACTGTTGCTCAGGTTGATCAAGGCCGGTGCCGATATTCATCACCGCAATAACGATGGCGAAACTCCACTGCGCCTGGCCGGCCTGCTGTTCACCGAGAACATCGCGCCAGCATGGGGCACGTCGCTCATTTCGCTGCTGGTCGACGAAGGTGCCGACATTGACGCCTCGGACAAACAGGGACACACCCTGCTGCACCAGGCCGCCTTCAATGACAACGAAGCGCTTGCCAGGGTCTGCATTCACAAGGGCGGCAACCCCGACATCAGAACCAAAGCCGACAGAACCCCAAGACAGACTGCCAGCGAACTCAAATCAAAAAACTGCCTCAAAATCTTCGGCAACAGATAAATTCAAACCTGTGCAAAAACCGGGCTGTTACACATTTTGTGCAACAGCCCGGTTTGGCAGGTCAAATCAATATTTGCGATAGGCACGGCTCTGTTTGGGAGCTGGCGGAGGCGGCTGCTGGCCCTTGCGCTGCTGTTTGGCGGCGGCGCGGGCGCGGCAGGCCGCTTTGTAGGCACGAATTTCGGCGATACGCTGTGCGATCGGGATTTCGAGAGCTTCGGCCGGCTTCGAGTTGTAATCGAAGTTCTCGAGCCTGACCTGCTCGATGCGTGTCTTGATCGTGCGCTCGATCTGGGTAAAATCATGCATTTCGTCGGCAGATACCAGTGTATATGAATAACCGGTCATGTTGGCACGGGCAGTGCGGCCGGCGCGGTGTACGTAGTCTTCGACTATATGCGGCACATCGAAATTGATGACGTGCGAGACAGCCTCGACGTCGATACCGCGTGAAGCGATGTCGGTGGCGACAAGAACCCGAACCTTCCCATTGCGAAAATCTTCGAGGGCTTTGGTGCGCTGCAGCTGGCTACGATTGCCATGAATGCAGTCGGTCGCAACATTTTTGCGGTCGAGAAACTGTGCCAGACGCTTGGCGCGATGCTTGGTGCGGGTAAAGATGATGGCGCTGCGAATCTGGTGCTGATCGATGATGTTGATCAGCAGTTCCTGCTTCAATTCGTCTCTTACCTTGAACGCCTTGTGTTCGATACCGGTAGCGGTGATCTGAGGTCGTTCAATATCAACTGAAGCCGGGTTGTTGAGCATATCTTTGGCGAGCACAACGATCGGTTCAGGCAGGGTGGCTGAGAACAGCAGGGTCTGGCGCTGGCGTGTCGGCAGAGCCTTGAGAACGCGCCTGATGTCGGGCAGGAAGCCCATATCGAGCATACGATCGGCTTCGTCGAGCACGAGGTATTCAAGATGCGGCATTTTGCCGTATTCGCGGGTAAAATGGTCGAGCAGACGACCTGGTGTTGCCACCATAATATCGACCGGATGCCTGAATGCGCGCTCCTGCGGCAGCATGCTGACTCCGCCAAATATCGCGGCGCAGCTGAGGTCGCTGCACTGTGCGAGATCGTTGAAATGCTGGCAGATCTGGGCAGCCAGTTCGCGGGTCGGGGTGAGAACCAGTGCCCGAATCTTTGGCGTGATGCGGCCGGTGGTTTTCTTTTCGTTTTCACGACTGGCGATGATGCGATGCATTATCGGCAGCAGAAAAGCTGCGGTTTTGCCGCTTCCGGTCATCGAACTGGCGAGAATGTCCCGGCCATTGATAACCAGAGGAATAGCGCTCTGCTGAATCGGTGTTGGCGAGGTAAAGCCGACCCGGGCAATTGCGCGCTGAAGATCGGGGTGAAGAGCTGTAAATATCGGCGCGATACCGTGACTATCCGCTGGCCTGGTGATTTCAGCAGGAGTCGCATTTTTTTCCGGGCTGACCCGGGCAGTTTCGCGAGGCTGTATCGCGGTGCGAGAAGTCTGGTTACGAGAAGTGTGGTTGGTTGAATGTCTAAAATGCGTTGACGTGGTCATTAAAATATCCGTTTCTGTTCGGTGGAAGTATGAGCTCAAACCGATTATGCCGGCTGAGCGAAAGGGCCTGGTTTTTTAGCCGGTGAAAAACCGCCCGGATCAACAGCGATAAATCTGCAAAATCACAGAATTCACTGCAACTGAAAATGATGATACAGCAAACACCGATTTAAAGCAACAATTAAAATCCGACCGCATGGCAAACGCCTACTTTTCCATGATCCGATGCTGCTAACAGCGTGAATGCCGAAGGCATCACATTTGCGCGCCATTCCTGTGGCGCAAATGTATAAGGCCATCCATGGCCAAAAAGCCAGCTCTGAGCTAATCTCACTGTTTTAAACAGGCTGTTGCCATGAACATTGAGATTGCTTCGTCGTTCTGCTGAGCAGAACTCCTCGCAATGACTGGTTTAAAACAAGCGTCTAGGGATCTTCTGGATCCTGCGACCTCGCAGCGGGCAGGATGACAAACAATAGGAACCTTTATCAATAGCCGAGGATGCTGGGGCTGTTGGTGGTAAGCTGATAGAGCTTCATCGGCTTTGCCTTGCCTTTCAATTCAACTTCGCCATGTTCGCGGGCAAGAACGTCGGCCGGCAAAAGATCGAGAACCAGCTCAGAAGCAAGACAGCGCTGATAGCGCATAACTTCGGCCTGAGCCTCGATGCGGGCAGTAACATTTACAGCATCACCGATCACGGTAAAATCGCGCTTGCCACCGACACCGAGAAAGCCGGCAATGACTGTGCCATAATTGACTGCCGTCGCCGTCGGAAAAGGCAGGGCGCCGCGCCCTTCGGCCGCGTTGATCTGAAGAGCAGCCCGGCAGGCGGCAGTCACCGCTTCGGCCGGGTTACCTTCGCTATGAAAAACTGCCAGTATTTTTTCGCCAATAACCTTGTCGATGTCACCGCCGGCAGCGATAATAATTTTGGCAACCAGTGCCACCTGTTCTCTAAGATCGGCAAACAGTGATTCTTTGGCTGCACCTGTCATCCATGCTTCAAAAGAGGGAATTCCGACATAGAGAAGCGCAAAGTCTTTTCTGCTGCCATCCACATCAGCTTCCTGCAACGAAAACTTCTGTGCACTTTTTGACAACATTCGCCCCATCAGCATCTTTTCTTCGAGCCCTCTGATCATACTGTCGAAGGAAGAGCACAGTGAACCCAGCTCATCGGTTCTGGCGCTATCGATGCGGAAAGAATAGCTCTCTCTCACAACCTGCTGCATGCCGGAAATCAGACTTCTTATTGGTGCCAGGATGTCATCAGCGACACCTCTGGCAATAAGTAGAACG
>Ga0123335_1008793_pt1 | contig 10677 bp, 10 predicted proteins | sample BiotimSIPDNA_2_FD_89707 | JGI IMG/M metagenome (GOLD analysis project Ga0123335, IMG submission 89707) | Anaerobic biogas reactor microbial communites from Washington, USA - Biogas_R2 time_0 SIP DNA | ecosystem: Engineered > Bioreactor > Anaerobic > Unclassified | place: Washington, USA... | reverse complement strand
TGGTGAATATCTTAAAAACATGCCTATCCGATTTTTTGTACTATGGTAAATACCTGATCGTAATACGTTCTGTCGGTACTACATTATATTATTTTTATTTAACGGATTAAATTATGAAAAAACTGCTGTTTGGAATAATACTGCTGATTTATACTGGAACTCTCTTTGCACTGGAACCTGATCTTCAGTTTGGGAATGCTGACAGCTCAGGAGTGCTCTTTAAGCCGGCCATGGCTGGTGCGGCGTCTCTTCTGGTGCCCGGGGGAGGGCAGATTTATACTAAGCATTATCTCAAGGCTGGTACATTTCTTGCACTCGAAGCCATTACCGCTTCCTTTGGATATTACTGGTATAAGACATCCAAGAACAGATCAGAGTTGGCCCTCGATTTTCTAAAAGAGGTTAAAGGGGATACTGGGATCGACAGCGCCAGAGGGGTGGAGAGATACAGGATGAAAAAACACGAGGCTCTGGAAGCCAGACATAAATTCTACAATGCGATGTCCTGGACAGTAGGTGTGCATGCTTTTAATGTGCTTGACGCCCTGGGAGGGAGCGGACTCATTAAAAGCGGCGGCTACAGAGATCCGGCTGTTGCAGGATGGCTCGCGGCGATTCCGGGCCTGGGGTTGGGACAGATCTACAATGGTTCTCTCTCAAAAGCCGGAATGGTCCTTATGACGCAGGTGTCTCTTGGGGCTGTGGCCTTTAATTACCACAGGTCGATGAAAGAGGCCGAAAAACAAATGGCTTTTAATAAAGATAAATTATCCTACAATGAACTCGAGATTAAAAACACAATATACGATGAGTTCAGTGGTGACTGGGAATCTAAGCGCCGCGGTGCATTCCGTAATAGAAATACCTACCTCTGGTATTCACTGTTTTTCTACTTTTACAGTATCTTCGATGCTGTAGTCGATGCTCATCTTCACGACTACAATGACAAAATGATATTATGGCCTGATCTGGTTCCAAAAGATGATGGCGCGCAGTTATTATTGAATGTAAAATTTTAACGGGTTAACTCTCTCTGAAGGATGGTGAAAAATGACTGTAACCTTAAAAGACATCGCTGAACGCGCCGGTGTGACCAGCGCCACTGTCTCGATGGTGATTAACAATAAACCGAATATCTCCGATGCCACACGAAAAAAAGTTCTCAAGATTGCAAAGGAATTAAACTACTATCCTAATGTGATCGCCAGAGGACTCGCCACAAAAAAGTCTAATTCAATCGGGGTCATTGTTCCCAACCTGGCATCCTCCTTCGTTGTCAGAGTGCTCCAGGGAATTAAAAGCACCAATCGCGACATTGAGTACACTGTTCAGCTATTCGATACTGTGGGACAGAATGAGAGCGAGTCTCAGCTTTTCCAGAGGATGGCGCGCGAACGGCGTATCGATGGGGTGATTCTTATCAGCTCGACAGTTACCGAAGAGGATCTTAACATATTTCGTGATGAGAGTGTTCCCAGCATTGTTGTAGCCAGAAAATGTGAAAATCTGGACTCCGTTTATGTTAATAATGAACAGGGCGCTGCAGAGGCAACCGATTACCTGATCAGTAAGGGTCACACCAGCATTGCATGTGTGATCAGCCGCAAGCACGGTCTCCCTACCGAGGAGCGCCTGCAGGGATACAAAAACTCCCTCATGCGACACAATATCGCATTTAATCCCGAACTTGTTTTCGATGTTGATGATGACACAATGCCCAATGGGGAAGAGGTTTTCCGAAAAATCCATCAGGTCAAGCCCGCAGTTACTTCGGTTTTTGTGCCTGCAGGAGACATGGTTGCGATCGGTATCATTAAAGAGGCCAAAAAAGAGGGTCTCCGGATTCCCCAGGACTGTGCGGTAGTAGGTTACGATGATATTCCGGCTGCGGAAGTCGTAGAGCCATCTCTAACCACGGTCCGTCAGCCCAAGCTTGAGATGGGCGATTATGCGATCAACATGATTGTTGACAAAATAGAAGGCAGGGAGTCGGGCATTAAGCACAAGGAACTGCCTACCAAGTTTATAATTCGTGAATCTGCATGATTACGAATTACGACTATAAATTGCGGGATTTAAAAAAGGTCATTTAGAAGCGATTTGCCCACTGATGATTGTGAAGAACTTATAGGAATTCTTGGCACTATTCAAAAGACCTTAAAAAAAGAAAAATAGTTCTCGAAATTAAACGTATTAATTATATATTATGGACTGTAATTCGTAATTGAACGATTATAGATATTTAGTTTTAAATTATAATTTGTAATTGAGAATTCACATTAAAATTCGGGGGTGTACTGGCTTTCGACGGGAGGCAGGAGATACTGAGCAGCATGTCGAGGAGCATCGGTTGGCCTCGTTAATCATCCGGTGAAAATCATAATTGCCGAAGATTATTCTTACGCAATGGCTGCCTAATAAGGCGGCAACTCGAATGTGGAGCGCACTTCTTTGCATTTGAGCTATTAAGGTGCTGGTCGGGAAGGGGGTGCCGATTTCCCGATAAGATTCCGGCACTGGCCTTTTTGTAAGCGGGTCCGTTCGCGCACAAGAGGGTGAGATTAAAAGGCGGGCTAAACATGTAGCGGCTCATATTGAATGGCTTTCGGACAGGGGTTCAACTCCCCTCACCTCCACCAATTGTAAACTTCGAACCCTTCTCTCGCGGAGAATACCGCGTGAGGAGGGTTTGTTGTTTTTGGCCGATTTTCCAGTGAATTTCGCCATATTTTGACCCGCCGACATTTCTCCACAATCGGACTTGGATTGACATGAGGAACTGCATTTTCCCTACATTTTCTCTGTTCTCCGCCGGATTCTCCGTTTCTTTCGGACTAAGTCCGAAACTCCTCAAACTGCGTTTAGCCATTGAAATATATAGGGTTATGAAAAATAGGCCAAAAATCGGGTTGTGAAACTTCAACACTCGGTGAAAATTCAGAGAATGGATTTCGAACCATGAGTCCGATTTTGAAGAGACAGTATTTGGGAAGCGGAGTTAACTTTAATTTCACAGCCATTCAAAGCACCGGATAGAGAAAAGGCCGGTACGGTGATGAACCCGTCCGGCCTGAAGCTTTCCCGAATTACTGGAGAAGCTCGCTGACTATGCGATCCCGAATTTCCTCCGCTGCTCGTCCCACTCTTCCGGGAAATTCTCATTAAGGATGGTCAGCGAAAGACCATCGGGTTCTTCCCCGTTGATGATCCGCTGAACAATATCGGGCGCGAGAGTCGAGAGCTTCATGATTCGGGTAACATAGGAGCCGTCAACGTTCAGCCGTTTTGCCAGGTCCGCGATTGACTTCACCTTGCCGCTTTCGATAAGTTCTGTCCAGGCAAAGGCACGAGCCAAGGATTGATGCATCGGCTCCTGAATCGTGGATGGCCGGTTGCTATCCTGCTTGTCGATAGTCTTTGCGGTGAACACGAGCTTTCGACCCTGCTTGCGCCTGAGAAACATCGGAATGTGGATCCGAATATTTCCATTTTCGGCTACAGTCATAGTGGCCTGTTTCGTCACGATTTCCTCTCCTTGATTTCGACAGTCAGACCGGCAAGCTCGGTGATCAATGTCGCCAATCCCCCGGTTCTCACTTCCATATCGATCCCCGTTTCCCGCACTTCGATCTTCTCGACAATCAGCCGGATCAGCCGATTTCGCTCCGCCGGATAGAGCACGTCCCAGAACTCCTCGATATTCTGAAAGGCCTCCGAGATATCCCTCTCGGTAATATTGGCGGTGGTAACCGCTGATTTCTGCTCAGTCACATTCGTTAGTGCTCTCGACAATTCAATTGCCCGCTGGTTGACCTGCATCAGTTTCTGTTCCTTATCCGGCTTTGTGCATTCGGGCCTCATGAGTTCGATAGCTTCCCGACGCAGTCCCGCCAGCTCATCAGAAATTTCATTCTTCCGCTTTTCGAGCCGATCTATTTCTGCCCGTTCTAGTTCACGAGCCGCGAAGAAAGTCTTGGCTACCAATGTCGGCGACCGGAACACGGCTCCCAATTGGTGGACAACCGCACTTTCGATCTCACCTGCAGCCACGCGCCGAACCGGGCATTGACTCACCGCACGTTTCGTGTCTCTTTCGCACAAGTAATAGGAATAGCGTCGCCCGTTTTTCTTTGCGTAAGTCGGCCCCATGGAAGAATCACAATGGCCGCAGCGAATGACACCTTTGAGCGGTGCCACAGTTTCTGCTCTCGATAGTGCGACCTTGATCGGTTTGTTCTCGGAAAGGATCTTCTGTACCGACTTCCAGATTTCGACATCCACGATGCCTTCGTGCTCGCCTTCATACTGCCGATCTTTATGCGCGATCTTTCCGACATAAATGCAGTTGTTAAGAAGCCGGTAGACATGAGAGGTATTCCATTCTCCGCCAGAACGTGTCCGTCCCTTCTTGGTAGTCCAGCTCTTTGTCCTATATCCCTGCTCGTTGAGTTCCTGAGCCATCTTCTTCGCGGATCCAAGTTGAGAAAAGCGTCTGAAGATATGTCTGACGACCGGCACCTCGTAGTGGTTGACGATCAGCTTCTTGTTCTCCCGATCGATATCGTATCCCAGGATCGGAACACCGCCACAGTACTTCCCCCGCCGCTTGGCAGCCGCGACTTTATCCCTGATGCGATCACCTATTACCTCACGTTCGTATTGTGCGAAGGTCATGAGAATATTGAGCATCATCCGCCCGGTCGAGTCGGTCGTGCTGATTTGCTGAGTGACGGAAACGAAACAAACATCCTTCTTGTTGAAGGAGTCGATCATTTGTGTGAAATCGAGAAGCGAGCGGGAAAGCCGGTCTATCTTGTAAACGACAATGATATCGACTTTGGCGTCATCGATGTCCCGAAGCAGCTTCTGCAAGCCCGGCCTTTCCATCGTTCCACCGCTGAACCCACCATCGTCATATCTATCCGGCAATGCTCGCCATCCGAGCAGCTTCTGACTTTCTATATACGCTTCCGCAGCATCCCTCTGAGCATCCAGTGAGTTGAACTCTTGATCCAGTCCTTCCTCATGACTCTTGCGTGTGTAAATTGCGCAACGAATGATCTTTTTCTGGTTTGCGTTACTCATTCGCATCTTCCTCTATGGTCGTAACCGACGATTTCTTGATTCCGAAAAAGACCTTCCCGTTCCATCGAGTGCCGGTGATCTCACGAGCGATGGCGCTGAGGGATCTGAACAGCTTTTTGTTGTATTCGAAGCCATGCTCGTGAACCAGGACTTCATGCCGAATCCCATTCCAGAAGCGGACAAATCGTGTCCCGGCAAGGTGCTGGTCACCTTCAGGTTTGTCTGTCGCGAGCACGACATTGGCTGATGCCACCTGATCACCACTCGCGATTTCGGAGAGGACATTTTTGGCGGCTTGCGGGAGGCCGCCGAAATAGAGCTCCTGAATTCTGTACGCCAATCGCTTCATCATGAACTGGCTTTTGTAGGAGGGCGCTTCGGTTCCGTAGAGTTCATTCCATTTGGCCCGTAGCTCATCGATCGACAAGGTTCTGAGCAGCGCGAGCTGCCTGATCACCGATTCCCGAAGCCCCTGGCCCTCGGTCTTTTTTGTGGTAGTTTCGCTCATCATGACTCCTGATTCTTTTGGCCTTTTTTCGCCGAACCTTTCGGACTCGGGTTGTCATGAATTTGCGACAGGTGACCATGGAAAATCAAGTCTTTCTCTCCATTCGGCACATCTTCTAACTCGTACAATTTCAGTGCATTGCGACTATTCTTGAGCCGCCATACACCCAGCGCGAGGATAGAGGCTGCATTATTCAGATCGGTAGAAAATGTCGATTTCGTACACACGTCAGATCTCCCCGGAATGCACGGTAAGAGTCAATCGGTTCATCGCACCCGCAATCGGATTCGAGTTCTTTATTTACCGCGCCCGGATACCGGATGTCGAAATTCAGGATTTCATTGACCAAATATCTGTTTGGGTAGTATTTTTGGTCGAATAACATAGATCGAGACTTGCGGTTTTAAGCAATGGAAGGATTCCCCTGGATGGGAAAAAAGAAGATCGACGCCATTACCCCTGCCCAAACAGAAGCGCTCGAAGCTCTCTGCAGATTCGCCGATGAGAAGGGTTACCCTCCGACGGTCATGGAGCTTAGTGCCATTCTCGGAATCAGTCAGGCAAGCGCTTACGACCGGATCAATCAGCTCGTATCGAAGGGGTATCTCAGGCGCGAAGACTGCAAGGCTCGTGGATTGACCGTTACGAACAGGACGGGAGAGATCGCGATGGAGCTGGTGCCGGTTCCCATCATCGGAGCAGTCGCTGCCGGGCAGCCGATTTTTGCTGAAGAGAATTTCACCGGCGAAGTACTGGTCGATTCACAAAAGGTGCGATCGGGCAGACATTTCGCCCTTCACGTTTCGGGTAAGAGCATGATCGGCGCTGGAATCGACGACGGGGATCTGGTGATCGTGCGGCAACAGGCGTTGGCCGAAAATGGGGATATCGTGGTCGCCCTACTCAACGATGATGCAACAGTGAAGCGACTGAAAATTCTCGATGGACTGGTCGAACTGATACCAGAGAACGAAAACATGAAACCTATCCAAGTCGCCCCGGAGGACGATATAAAGATCCTCGGCAAGGTGGTTGGCTGGACAAACAATAACCAGAATTCGAGAGCGAGAAAAAGGACCGCTCAGGAGTGAACCCAAATGGCCAGTTCCATACCACGACGTTTCTGCAAGCCCGAGATGCTGCGCAAAATCGGGACAAGATATTTGGTGGAATTTTTAACACCATACGCGTCTTACTTGAGCGGACGAAATCTCGACCTCCCGGTGATCAATTCACATGACGATTACAAAATCGACTATGACCTGTTAAGCGATATACTGCTCGATCCGAACAGCGAGACACCTTCGGAATTGTCCGAAGCGCTCTTTTATGTCAATGAGCTGTCTTCGAACGATGCTTTCGACATTCTGCAGGAAGCGATCAAAGGCACAGAGCTCGATGCGAAAATTTCTTCCAGAGCATCTGCGTGCGATCTGGCAATCCAGATATGGATGACCAACCGGGAATTGATCGAGAGAATCCACGCGGAGCAGTATATCACCAATATCCGCTCTTTCAGGTATTTCAAGACCGAGAAAGATCCGGTGCCTGAATTCACCACACCTTCCCGGCAAACGATTCATGCGATCGAAGACGATCTGAACGACTGGTTCAATTCGAAAAGACGAGGTCGCTCTGCCAAGATCTCGATGCTGCCGAAAGGAACCTACGTTTGGTTTCTGGTACGGCATGGTGAACCATTTACACGCGAGAGCGTTATCGAAGACGGTAAGAGCGCACCGCTTTTCTTCCAGCCGGAAAAAACGGATGTCGTCATATACAACACTTTCCTTGGTGAAGTTCGTATCCATGCGAAATCGAAAGGTGCTATCGATAAATACCGTGAAGTGTTCGGCCTGCATCTTTTCGATGACAAGGAGTTCTTCACGGACGAAAGTAAATTCACGCTTGAACCTCTCATCACCGACAGAGAGCAATCACTGCTGTGCGGTGATGTTCCTGAAATTCTCGATATCAAACTCGTGGAGATTTCCATTTTCCGTGGCGGCGCTCATGGCATGACCGAGGTTCGCAAAGCCGATGACCTGTTTGCCGCAATACAGGATGGCGGATACGATTTCATTCCTTCAAGAAATTCGATTACAAAAGCGAGTTTCAAGGTGCTCTTCAAGGGGGCGAAGTCGCCTCGAACCATCAGCATCAACTCCGGTAACCGGGCACAATTCAAGCGTGACGATGACGCGGAACACCTGGAAAAGTGGCTTGGTCTCAGAGGGTTCATTCGCGCTCGCGTGACCGAAGTGGTGGGCGCTTGACGTGGAGCCATGGAAATATATCGCAACGCTAATGGTGCTCTACGGACATCCTTTGGAGTTGTTGAAGATTTTTTAATGCAGGAAGTACATGAGAATGTAGCATTTCGAATTGAAAAATTGAAAAATGATATATGTTATTCTTTTAGTGATGTCGAAATTCAACGAAATCTGGAAAATTTTATCCGCCCCTTCGATTTATCAAAAGCACCTCTTATCAGAGTCGGATATTGCAGAAACACAGGGTCCGAAACGCTACTTTTATTTGATATGCATCACATCATTGCGGACGGTCATTCAATGGGGATTCTTACAGCAGATTTGCTAACATTTTTTCAGAAGAAAGCGATTCCTGATAGACTGACATCTTATGTAGATTATGCTGAATGGTATTTTCAGCAAAAGAAGGAAAACCGTTTTGAAAACCAATTACAGTTTTGGAAAAAGGAGTTTGAACAACCTATTACAAAACTTCTTTTTCCCAGCTCAATTTATAATGAAATCTTGGATGAGATAAATACGATATCTTTCAAATTTCCGGAATCTCTATCGATTAAAGTCTCGGATTTAACCAAAAGAGAGAAAGTATCAGAGTATTCTGTTTTGCTCTTAGCTTATTATATCCTCCTCCTAAAATACACAGGTGTAAATGATCTTATGGTTGGTTCCCCTGTGAGTGGTAGAACTCGGTTTGAATTTGAGAAAATAGTTGGTTTATTCATGAATGTACTTCCTTTCCGGATTAACATAGACAGTTCACTATGTCTGTTGGATTTTATTCATAATGTTTCAAAAAAAGTGATAAGTGTTCTTGACAATCAGTATTTTCAGCCTGAATGGATTTCTGATTATTTTAAAGTACCTGCAAATAAGGGTGTGCAGGGCCTTTATGAGGCTGTATTTATTTTTCAAAATTTTGATTTTTCTGGTGCATCTGTAGAAGAGCTGAATTTCACAACACACAATTTTAAAAATAGAACAGCTAAAAATGCGTTAACATTAGAAATTCATAAGATTGCAGAAAACTTCAGTATTGAATTTGAATATAATCCAAGAATTTTTGACAAAGAAACTATAAGTGAATTCGCAGAGAACTACTTTCAAATTATAGATTCGATTTTTGGAGAACCCAGGCAAACAATCGCAGAAATAGAACTGAACAGTTCCCTGGAAAATGTTGATGTTGACGATGCTGATTTTGTGATGAATATATAAGGGTATCAATAATATGGCTAATCTATTTCAGAAACAACTAAAAATTAATAATTCTGCAAGCCAAGGGAACTACTGGCGGGATAAACTTGGTGATCCTTTTACTGTTACCGAATTTCCAACTGTCAGCAAAGTTACTTGCTCTGGAGATGAAACGAATATAAGAGTTCCGACTGATATAGTTGAACAGTTCGCAAAATTCACCAATAATTCTCCATCATCGCGCTTTATATTTCTTATTTCTGGAATTATTTGCCTACTTTCAAAATTGACCGGGAATACCGATATAGTTCTGGGTGTTCCAATTCCAAAACAAAAAAGTACGAAAAAGCTAATCAACAGTTTTGTCCTCTTACGTCAAAAGATAAGACCAGAAATGTCTCTAAGAGATCTGTTGTTTAGCATTAAGGAAGATCTTTCACAATCTCTAAAAAACGTAAATTATCCACTGGATGTTGAACTTGCTGAATTGGGTCTTGATCATTCATCTGTTATGGTTGTGGTAAGAGATGATTCTATTCATGAGGGTTTTGGCAGTTTTTTCAACGGAAGTACTCGCATTACTTTTTTTGAAATAGATGGCGAATTCTACTTAAAAGGTGTTGTCAATGTTAAAAATGTCAAATTAGCCAAGTATTTGGGCTATGTTATTAAAATTTATCGATTACTTTGCGATAGCCCCGATATGTTTATAAATAAAATTGATCTTGTTGACGAAACCGAACGTCTTTCCTTGTATTGTAAAATGCATGGAGAACAGCGCCATTTGGAAGAGGACGAAGGGATAATTGAGCTAATAGAAAAGCAAATTTCAAAATCGCCAATGGCAATTGCAATTGAAACGGAAGATACCAAAGTAACTTTCAGTGAACTAAAAGCACAAATGTTGTATGCTGCAGGTATTCTGGCTAAAAATGGAATTAAGAAGGGTGATGTGGTGATTTGCCGGTGTAATCGCTCAGTTCATCAGATTGCATCGATTCTGGCGATTCTGAAAATTGGGGCAGTTTGCTTTCCTGTTGACACCGATTGTCCGGATGAAAGACTTGTTTATTATATAAATGATTGTAATGCCGAATATATGCTTTGCAGTGATAATTGCGAATCTTCGAAATTTCCAATTCTATGCATATCCATCGATTGGTCATTATTTGGCAATGAAGTATTAAATGTATCAGATGGTTTTGTGGAAGTTGGCAAAAAAGATTTAGCTTATGTCATTTACACTTCCGGATCGACCGGCCAACCTAAAGGCGTATTTCTCACCCATGAGGGAATAATAAATCATGCTTTGACAAAGATTGATGTCTGTCAGTTACGAATGACAGATAAAGTTTGCCAAAATTTCAATATGGTATTCGTTGCTTCTATCTGGCAAATTGTCGCGCCCCTTATGGTTGGCGCATCCATTACCATTGTTAGTGAAAAAGTGCGAAAAGATCCTGTATTGCTACTTGATTTTATAAAAGAAAAGAAGGTGAATTGTACCCGAATTGGTGGACACACCTATTACCAAAATATTTTTATTCATGGAGGGTGTGTTCATGTCCAAGAAAACAAGAAAGAAATATGATGCTTCCTTTAAACGGGAGGCGGTCC
>Ga0123335_1008792_pt1 | contig 10677 bp, 11 predicted proteins | sample BiotimSIPDNA_2_FD_89707 | JGI IMG/M metagenome (GOLD analysis project Ga0123335, IMG submission 89707) | Anaerobic biogas reactor microbial communites from Washington, USA - Biogas_R2 time_0 SIP DNA | ecosystem: Engineered > Bioreactor > Anaerobic > Unclassified | place: Washington, USA... | reverse complement strand
TATGCCCAGCTTTTCTAAGCATTGCAAAGAGCTGTTCTAAGTAGTTATCAGATATATCCTGCCTTTCTGCTATGCTTTTTAGTGCTACCGGACCTTCTTCTGAGTGAAGAGCCAAGTCAAGCATAGCTTTAATGCCATATCTACCTTTGGTTGAAAGCTTCATGAAACCAACTCCCCCCAATTCCAAGTATATTACTTGGTATTTACTCCACTAGATTAACACTATGTGAAATACTTGTCAATATTTTATTTACCAAGTTAATAAGTATCAGTTCAGGTTTCAGAATAATGGACTGTAATACCTTGTTCTTAGCATATCCTCAATCTCAGCTATACTTTTTCCTGACGAATTTATAATAAACACTCCATAATTCGACCTTAAACCCATAACAGGCTCAGGCATATTATTATTCGAGATGTGGGAAATTCGGAAAGAGTCTCCTTCATATATGATAGCATCAATAGGATAATTATATTTTTCTACATCAACAACTTCATAGCCTCTTTCTGACAATTCTTTTTTAATGTGATTCAAACTATTCAAAACAGCCACTACCATAAAAACCACCTCCAACTATAATTATTTGTCGGAAGTGGTTTTTATATACCAAATAGTTCTAATGCAATACTAATAAATTTTATCCTTTTTCATTAAGAAAATAATAAAATACAATACAGCTAAAACGCCGTATACAACTATGCTTTCCTTCCAGTAAAAAAGTCTGAAGCATAAATTTATCAGAAGCAGTACAAAGCCTGCAAGCATAACCCATGCAAATATTCTCTTAAGCATAAAAACTCCTTATTTGTTATTTTGCGTATTATCAATTTTTTGATAAAAAAATGTCTGAATCGATTTTAAATCATAATTTGTGTACATTATTATCTGCTCCGTACTCCCAACAAAAAGAATACCTTCTGTTTTCAACGACTTGCTGACCTTTTTGTATATTTCAACTTTTGCTTCTTCCGTAAAATAAATTAATACGTTTCTGCAAACAATCAAATCGCAGTTATCAGGGTAAGGATCAGATAAAAGATTATGATGTCTGAATTCAACACATTTTTTTACTTCCTCGGTTATTTGATACATGTTGTCTTCTTTTTTAAAATATTTTTCAATATATTTCTCAGGCAAATTTGCTACGCTCTTTTCATTATACACACCATTTTTGGCTTTAACAAGAATCTCCTTATCAATATCAGTCGCAATTATTTTAATATTATTTAAATTTAAAAACTCATTCAGGATCATTACAAGAGTATATGGTTCGTCTCCGCTTGAACAGGCGGCACTCCAAATTTTCAGAGTCTTATTTTCTTTTAATAGAATAGGTAGAACAATGGACTTTAATTTCTCCCATTGTTCAGGATTCCTGTAAAATTCTGAAACGTTAATTGTCATATAATTTATGAACTCATTATAAAGATGCCTGTCCTCCTTTAATGCATTTACGTACTGACAGTAATTATCAAAACCGTTTTTGGCAATTAAAGAGTCCAGCCTTCTTTTCATCTGTTTTTCCTTGTAAGAACCAAGATCAATGCCTGAAAGATTATAAACTTCCTTCTTGAAGCCTTCATAATCCATAATCATAAGGCCCATATCTCCATTCTGTATATTAGTATATTTATAAAGAGTGCATAGTTTTGGAAATTAATCAAACTCCTGCATTTCAGGAAAAAACCTATTTATTTCTACATTGGCACTTTCGATAGAATCAGACGCATGTATAAGGTTTTCATACCGATGATACCCATAATCACCTCTTATTGTCCCGGGCATTGATTCAAAGCAGCTTGTTTTGCCAATCATGTTTCTTATTACATCGATAACTTTTTCGCCTTCAATTATCAGAGCAACAACAGGCCCCGATGTTATGAACCTAATCATTTCCTCGAAAATAGGAAGAGTCTTAACATGCGAATAATGTTCATAAGCAGTGTTCTTATCGATAGACATTATTTTCATGTTGGTAATTGTTAAATTCTTTTTTTCAAATCTTGAAATGATTTCTCCGACAAGCTTCCTTTTTACAGCATCAGGCTTTAATATAACCAATGTCTTATCCATATTTTCTCCTTAAAAGTCAATGGAATTAAGTAAAAAACATATTTAGATATATATTAGCATATTCCTAAATAAAAATAAAGGTTCACTATATAAAAAGCATATATGCAACTAAAGTAAAAAAATGCCCGATTTACAGGCATCTTTCTACCAATACACAACCATGAAATTCATCAAGTATCGGTTAACGCTTATAAGGGCAGCACCTGACACATTTTTCTGTATTCCTCGGGTATTCTGCCAACCAGTACCATGGCGCTGCTCCAAATAATACCCATTGATAAAAATACATAAGAAAGGAAGCAGAAGAAATGTTCCTCTGCTTCCTTATGCTTTACTTGCTTACAATCACTACGTTGCTGAATCTTGACATTCTATTCCCATTAATATCTACAATTGCAACCATGTAATCATATGTACCAGATGCTAAATTGACTTTCAAAGAATTATACTTTGTCTCGCCAATTTTTTCTGGAGTATCTAAAGTTCCAGGTCTTACTCTATACACAGCATACCGGCCAACTCTTTCATCATTATGCTGATTCCAGGAAAATGTAGCTGTTGATCCCGTAGAACTTTCTTTATAAAAGTTACTCGGCGCATCTAAATATGATTCAATAGAATATACATTACTGAATGGAGAAAGTCTGGTTCCGTCTGAGCTTATTACTGCTACCTTAAAATCACATTTGCCGAGAAATGTATCTACAGTAATTTGCTTGTTTGTTGTTTCACCAACCTTCACAAATTCGTCATTTGTATCGCTTATTTTTCTATATACCGCAAATTTTTCTCCTGTTGTACCACTCCAACTGAACTGAATATCTAAACAGCTTCTGTTTGTTATCCTAAAGTTTGTTGGAGCATTTTTTGTCAGTCTTTCAATATTAACAGCATTACTATATGCAGAAGTTCTGATATCTGATTGATCAATATAAGCTATATAGTATTCCATGCTTCCATATAATGTATTGAATGTAAATCCTGTTGTGCTACTTGTTGTATGGAACAAGTAAGGCTCATCCGTTGTTCCTGCACTTTTTCTGTAAACACCGACATTTTTGCCTGTCTCTCCATTCCATGCAAGATTAACTGTAATATCATCAAAATTTGTACAAGTGAAATTTGTAGGAGGTGTATCTAGCAGGCCTACTGCAAAAAAAGCATCCTTTGTGCTTTTGCACTCCTGGCTGTTAGCACCGTATAATAATCTGGCTGATTGTACTACATAATTAGCAAATTGTTTTAAATTTGTTTCTTGTGTGAGATAACCATCATTTATTGCATTGTAGAAAATATGCGCTATTTTCCCATATTCTATTGCATTTACATTTTCGCCACCTAATGCCATAAGACCTGATGCTCTGCTTATAAGTCCACCTCCATCATTTTGAGTGGCATTTTCCTTAGCATCATAAGCAGCGTATGTTTTAATTTCTGGATCGAAGGCATCTCTCAAGTACCCGGTAAAATAAATATCTTCAGCTATTAATCCGCTTATTGTTTCGTCGAGACCATTTTCTTGTACTGAATAATCATTGGTAATAAAGTATTCTGCCAATATTCCGAATACATCTCCAACACCTTCGTGAACTGCTCTAGTTTCTGGTTGAAGACCTGTTAATCCTTCGAATTCAAGAATTCCATGAGTATATTCATGAGCTAAAACATCCAAGCAGGCTGATATAATTTTTCCATTTTCGCCTGGATGACAATGTATGCCTAAATAATTTTTACTGCCCCATGCAGTTGGGTGCCCAAGAGACGATCCAAGTCCTGTAGGTTCATTTGTTGAAATTAAAACATGCATTTTTATATTTTCATTAGTTTCTTCATTTTGCTCAATAACATAAACTTCATCAATATTTTCAGCATCATTATCCGCTTGGCGGTTTCTATAAAAAGGTGCATTCTTAAAAAAATTTATTATTTTTGTTACATTAGAGTGTGCATCCACTGCGGCTCTTTGATAGATGACATTCCAGTCCTCATTATTTATAGCCTCATCATCACCCGAGTCAAATTTATCGTCAGTATAACTAAACGGTGCTATTATAGTTGGTGCTGGATTGAATTGACTAATTTCCCTTTCTATATCTGGTTTTAACCAACCACTCCAACCATAAGATGTTTTAAAATTATCAACTGTATTTTTCAAATAATACTTTCCATCAGTAGTGTTATACACCATCTTCAAATCCTTTTCCACTCCGGATTGACCTACACCGCTTCCTTGTACCGGAATTTCATTATCATTAATACCGTGAATATGATTATTTACAGACATAACGGATAAATCGTTTGCATCAAAATAGTAAGTACAGCTAATATAACGAGGCGAAGACGCTTCAACTTCTACTTCATATACATAATGATATTTGCCGCTTATAGGATATAGAATAATTTCAGGTTTGGGAGTTACTTCATAATCCGGTGCAAACCCCAGGTGATTTTCTATTGCCTTCAATACATCTTCTTGTGAATATTTAGCAGAAAAGTTCATTGATATAACCTTGTTTTCAATGTCATCTACATTACTCCCCGCTATGCACTCTATTACGCCAGCATTATTCACATGGTAATTCTGATCGGTACCATATACACTAAATCCATTAAAGGTCTGAACTGTTGATATGACTGTTCTTCCCATTGAATTTTTGGACTTTTTTACTATTTTAAAACCTTTTTGTTTCTTATCATCAGAACCAACCAGTTTCTTGTTATAATTCCTTTCAACAATTTTTTCAGGTGTTTCACCTGACTCTTCACTTAATTCTCCAATTGCAAATGACTGATTTTCATTGCCGTCAATTGCTGTCATTTGCGGAACAAAATTCTTGTTTGCGTCACCATAAGCCGGTATAGCAATGGTAGCAGCAATAATACTTATTGATAATATTACAGAACATATCTTTCTTTTTGATAGTTTCATCTCCGATTTCTCCCCTCATTTATAAAATATTAGTTCTTACCATATACATAAATATGAATTATTATTATTATATCACAGACTAATACAAAATTTACAAAAATGTTGAATAAAATGATATAATTGAGGACATAGTGAAAGTTTGGTAACTTCAAGCAGAATAATAGCAGGATTTAAAGAATTTTGCCGAATTACAGATATAGATCATTAAGCTATATCCTTAATTCATAACACAAAACCAGCTAACACGCTATACCACTACCTATAAATAAGAAGTTGCAAAAAAGATGAATATACAGCAAAAAAAGTTGAGAATATATTGAAATTGAATATATCATATTATGTGTTTCACATAAAAAAAAGCATGCCTTTACTGTACAGGCACGCTTTTTTTAATTCTTCTGTCACTGACATCATATATATCCCTATTGATTATAACAAAGGTCAATATTTAATCTTTTATATACGAACAATAAATTAAATTTTATAAATTGGCAACTTTAACAGGTTCTTCGAATATTCCACGTTTCACCTCGGTTGCGGTCATATGCTTGGCATTAAACTTCTCTGTCAAGAAATTGCAAGCATCCCATGGGTTTACCTTTTCACCGCACGTAAATACATCAACTGCAGCATATCCTAACTCAGGCCAGGTATGAATAGCAAGGTGAGATTCGGATATTACAACTACACCGCTTACTCCCTGTGGACTGAATTTGTGAAAAGCAACTTCCCTTATTTCAGCTCCAGCTTCAAGAGCTGATTCTACCATGATTTTTTCAATCAAACTGCGATTATTTAGTATTGAAGCATCGCAGCCATAAATTTCTGCCAGTATATGACGGCCCAAAGCATTCATTTCTCTTCCCCCTTAAATTTTTAAAATATCAACAACCTTTCTTTTTATTTGAAATTCAATATGTGCTTTTATAAGTATTGCTTCTATTCAATGTTATTTCAATGTAGCTAAGGTCTTGTATGCTTGTCAACAGAAGCTTCCTTTATTTTTATGCACTAAATTTCAACAGAAACTATTTTAGCACTTTTGCCTAAAAAGTCAATAGATTTTGTTAAAAATTTTTATATTCACGATTATACTTAGTTTATTAATATAATGCTCTTGTTTTCTCCGTTTCTTACATAAATTTATTATTGTTTAAACATAAAAAGATCCGGATGCCTGCAATAAAAAGGTAACCGGATCTTTATAAATTATCAGTAATCATTAATAGAATCTATTCTTTATTATTCATCATGTCTCCCAGGGTCAAATTCATTTCCTCTTTGTGTTCAGATGGGGTTTCTTCACTAACCGCCTCGGAAGAATCTGTTTTTCCATCCGAAGGAGCATCTTCCGTAACAGGATCAATAGGCTTTACTTCCTTTATACTAAGGCTGATCTTCTTGTTTTCGATATCCATCTCTGTTATTTTAGCTTCAACTTTCATCCCGGCTTCAAGAACATCTTCGGGTTTGGCAAGCCTTTTTGTTGAGATTTGTGAAATATGAACAAGACCATCTACTCCATCTTCCAGTTCAACAAATGCGCCAAACGGAGCAAAGCGCAGCACTTTTACATTTACAACATCACCGACATTATACTTCTGAGCTGCTTTATACCAAGGGTTGTCTTCCATTTTCCTGTAACCGAGAGATACCTTTTTCTTATCCTTATTAAATTCAAGAATACTAACCGAAACCTTATCTCCAACCTTTAATACCTCGGAAGGATGCTTTACCCTATTCCAGGAAAGCTCAGAAATATGAATCAATCCGTCAATTCCTCCGATATCTACAAATGCACCAAAATCAGTAAGACTTTTTACTGTTCCGGAATAAACCTTACCAACCTCTATACTACTCCATGTACCACTTGCAAGAGCAGCTTTTTCTTCTTCAAGAATAACTCTTTGTGAACCCACGAACTTACGTTTCTTTTCATTAAACTCAATTATTCTTATATTAACAGTTTTCTTCAGGAACTCATTCAATTCTTTTACAAACTTGTCACTAATCTGAGAAGCAGGTATAAATACTTTTACACCACTCGCACTAGCTAAAACACCACCATTAACTACTTCGGTTATAATAGCTTTAACAGGAGTTTTGTCTTCATAAGCCTTGACTATCCCATCCCAGGCCTTAAGTGCATCTACTTGCTTCTTGGAAAGAGCTACATTTCCTTCCCCATCATTAACCTTCAAGACAAGAACTTCAACTTCGTCGCCTATTTTGATGTTCTTATCCAATTTGTAGTCAGGTTCGTCAGTATATTCCTCAAGGGTTATAATTCCATCCGATTTGTAACCCAGGTCAACAAAAACCTCATTATTGTTAAAACCGATTATTTTTCCTTTTACGACATCTCCCGAATGTATTTTTACGAAAGAACTTTCATAAATATCGGCAAAATTTACATCTTCCTCATTCTCTTTCAAATCGACCATTCGTTGATTGTTTAATTCGCTCATTTTTTTAATAACCTCCTCAATTACCCAGTCCGGCGTTGAAGCTCCGGCAGAAATACCTATTTTTTTAATTTTTTTTATATCTACCGGTGGTAAATCACCGGAAGTTTCTACCTTATAAGTCATAGGACAGTGTTTCCTGCAAATGTCATAAAGCTTTTGGGTATTAGAACTGTCATTTCCCCCAATTATTATCATCATGTCAACATTTTGTGCAATTTCTGCTGCTTCATTCTGTCTTGTACTGGTAGCATTGCAAATCGTATTAAATGTTAAAATATTATTAAATTTGCTCTTCAGCTTTTCATTTAACTTTTCCCATTTTTCTTGTGTAAGTGTAGTCTGTGCAACAACACAGACCTTTTCATCACACGCTGCAACCTTATCAATATCTTCCTCACTGTCAAATATATATGAGTTGTTGTCACACCAGCCATTTATTCCAATAACCTCAGGATGCTGCTTATCTCCTAAAATAATAATCTTGTAACCCTCATTGCTCTTCTCCTTTACAAGATTGTGTATTTTTTTTACATACGGACATGTGGCATCTTCCAAAATCAACCCCTTATCACTAATGCTTTTATATGTGTCTGGTGTAACACCGTGAGCCCTTATAACAACATGTCCGCCTTCCTTCACTTCATCAATACACTCAATTTTTTTAACACCCTTGTCATTAAGGTGTTCAACTACCTGGTTATTGTGAATAATCGGACCATACGTATATATATTACTATCATTACTGTTTTCCAAAAGTTTATAAACCAATTTGACTGCATTACTGACACCAAAACAAAAACCAGCCGATTTGGCAATAACAATATCCAATTAATTTTCCTCCATTAGTGCATAAACCTTTTTCATTATATCTTCACTTATTTCAACCAACTCATTACTAGTATATTTCTTATCCTTATCTAAATCAAGTATAAATGGTTTTCCAAATATAATTTTTATATTGCTGAAAGGTTTGCCATTACCTTTTATTAAAACCGGAAGTATAGGAGCACCGGACTTCTGGGCAAGCAATGCTGCCCCAGGTTTAATTCTGGCATTACTGCTCCTGTTTTTTAACCTTGTACCTTCCGGAAATATCCCCACTATATGGCCTTCATTCAAAAGGCGTAATGAAGTTTTTATTGCCTGTACATCTCCTTTTCCTCTTTTAACAGGAAAGGCACCAAGTCTTTTAATGAAGCTGCCCATCAATGGGACTTTAAACAGCTCCTCCTTTGCCATATAATGCACCAAACGCTTGATTTTGTATCCAAAAAAGAACATATCAAGTTCACCCACATGGTTGGCACATAATAAAGCAGAACCTTTTTCCGGGACATTTTCTTTTCCCTTTATTTCAACCCTGTATAACAGCGTAATAATTAACGTAACTAGTAGTCTGACAATTTTTTCAAACATAGCTTTTTATATACCCCAGAATTTTATCAACAACATTTTCAATACTCATATTGGTTGTATCAATTTCTATTGCATCAGTCGCCTTGCAAAGTGGTGCAAACTCCCTGCTGCTGTCATTCTTATCCCTGTATTCCATATCCTTCTTAACTTCTTCTAGAGAAGTGCCTGTTATACCTTTTAACAACTGTTCCTTGTAGCGCCTTTTTGCCCTCTCTTCTAATGATGCATTAAGAAAGAACTTAAATTCAGCATCAGGCAAAACATATGTGCCAATATCTCTTCCATCCATAACTACACTGTTTTGTGATGCTATCTGTCTTTGAATTTCAACCATTCTAATCCTGACTTCAGGTACTACAGCTACATTAGAGGCCCCTATGGAAACTTCGGAAGTCCTGATTAATTCAGTGACATCCTCTTCATCCAAAAAAATATGCTGTTTATTATCTGAATAAGTGACTTTTATATTAATATTTTCTATCATTTGCTTTAGTTCATCCTGAGATCGGGTATCTATTCCATCCCTTATAGCTCTCAACGCAACTGTCCTATACATAGCTCCAGTATCAAGGTATAAAATGTTCAATGTCTCAGAAATTATCCTTGCTATAGTACTTTTTCCCGCACCTGCAGGTCCATCTATTGCTATGGCAATTTTTTTGTTGTCTTCCATAAATATCTCCCAGGTAAAATTATTAAGTTGCCTTATTCCATAAGATCCGGTCGTAATATCTTTGCATTGTTAAGATAAACATGTCTTATTTCATCGTTGCTTTTATCTGTATTCACATGAATTAGTATTCTTATACACTTTTCAAGACTTCCGGGTACTTCCATTTCCTTCATACACATTAAAGCAACCTTTGTAAACCCTATTTCCCTTGCAGCCTTAGCAGGGAAAGCTGCGTTTATATCATTTGTAACAGTAAAAATAATACTGATTATATCCTCTTCATTTAAATTATTATAGTCAACAATATTCTTTAAAAGTATAGTTGTCTCTTTAATAATATCATCTGTAGTGTTAGTATGTACGGTTGTTGCACCTCTTACTGCCCTTACAGTCACTTAACTAACCTCCATTCTACCATTCTGCCGTTCTTTTATTATACTTATTATGATATGAACTTGTCTAGTGCTTTTTAATGCATCATTTATAAACTCTGTTAATATGCAAATTTTTATACAACCCTGTGTCCAAGTCCAATTGAGACCTCATTAAGGTGTAAAAGTCCAATACCGAAAAAAATTGCTACACTTATATGGTTTTTATGCCTTGCTACACCAATCTTTCCCCCGACATTAAGACCTAAAGCTTTTGTCATAATTTGTGACAAGGCTTCTCTGGTGGCTCCTGCAACAGCACCCTCTTCAACATGACTGTCAGCAATAACACCTTCCCTTTTTGATGAAACCACTGCTCTTTCTACTATTTTCATAACAGAGGTAATAAATTCACCTCCATAGTCTACGGCAGCAGTATAAATCCCCATCTTGTGGTATTCGGACTGGCACTGCTTTTCCTCATGCCTGTCCACAGTTAACGCAAGCTTAATGGCAGCACTGGCTATTTCCTTGCTGCCGAAATTCCTTGTTTCTGAGGGTTCTTTAATCATCTTTTCTCCATTCAGAATATATCTTAAAATTTGATTCTTCAGTAAAAAACAACACTATTATATTATATAGCAAGAATAAATTCAAAACAATATTTATTATTCGGGTGTACATTTTAATCGTGCACCAGATTATTCCAAGAACTAAAGCTCCAAGGCTAAGAGAATGTAAACTCG
>Ga0123335_1008787_pt1 | contig 10682 bp, 8 predicted proteins | sample BiotimSIPDNA_2_FD_89707 | JGI IMG/M metagenome (GOLD analysis project Ga0123335, IMG submission 89707) | Anaerobic biogas reactor microbial communites from Washington, USA - Biogas_R2 time_0 SIP DNA | ecosystem: Engineered > Bioreactor > Anaerobic > Unclassified | place: Washington, USA... | reverse complement strand
GCCGGCATGCCTCTGCTTCGCGATGGCACCCGTACTGTGAACAGCCTTGCGGCAACTGCGGAAAGGGAAGTTGAAAGCGTTCTGGCTTTGGCGGTCTTGGGGAGCCTTTCAGCAATAGGAATGAAAGAGGAGAATCCGTTTTGGGATTCAGTGGCAAAATTCGACCAACGCTGGAAAGATGAGGAACAAACGATTGTTGCCAATGTTCCTCTGGATATTCTTCGTCAGAAAAAAGACGAAGAGACATTGTTTTGGGACCTGAAACTCCCAGAAGCAGGACAAAAAGCCGATATTACCGTTCCCTCGGCTTTATTCAAGGCCTGCGTCGACAGGGCTTGCCGTGAGGCTGAGGCCACCAGGAAAAAGAAAAGCGCAATCTCGATCGCCATGATTAAAGAACGGCTAAAAAGAGAGATTGGTTCCAAACGAATAGTGTGAAGCAGGCCCATTGTTTCCGAGGAGGAACAGAGGAATGCCTTCAAAAAGGAAAAACATCGTTTTGGGAACAGCGTATGGAATCAAAGAATTCCCTGTTAGCGAAAAGAAGCATGAGAACGGCCTTGAAGTTGAATTTAAGGATGTAAGGCTTGATTTAAACGATTTAAAAATTCTTATCGCGTCACTGGAAAAAAAAGAGAACTCAAGCGAAAGCCTTTTGGATAACTATGCGAACCACGTGAATGCTCAGGCCACAAGAAATGAAAGCGCCGGCAGTTTTGATCTATCTGAATGGCCTGATAAGAAGGGAATTCAGGTTTTCATTGATGAAATAGAGCAGGACGATCTTGCCGAATATGAATCAGTTGAAGAGTTTATCGATGAAAATTTTTATGATTTAGTTGACCGTTATGGTTTTGAACTGGCCTTTCAGGAGTGGGATTCCGGGGCTCCGGGAGCCGGAACGGGAGTGGTAAGCCTGCGGCAGCTCTGGGGGCGGCTCTTCCTCTTTCACGATGCCGGGTACACAGAATACAAAACTGCTTATGATGCCTGGGATGAAATTAGAAAAATAACCACGGCTACTACATATCTTTCGATTAGCAAAGAGTTGCGGGATATGGTCAAACAAACAATTCGCAGATGAAAACTTCATTTCATATTGATTTGGGGGATTGGTGGAATTTTCAATAAAGCTAATGAAGTAAAGGAGGGCACGCAATGTATGGATTCCGAAAAGACGGCGAATGGCATTTCATAGAAAAAAAATCGAAGGTTTTGACCACGCCAATGGGACAACCAGTCAAAACCCGGAATATGGCTCTGGCCGACAGGCTCGTCGCGGACTTGGAAAAATATGGAGAGTCACCGTCCGATCCAGTTTCTATCGTTGCCTTCCATTATGCGATGCTCGACTTTTTCTCCACCGTTCCTCGCCAAGAGCTTGAAAGCAATGTAGCTATTGGTCTTGATCCGGAAAATGATTGGACGTTCGATTGTCCGGCGGCTCCGGAGCTAAAGATGAAATGGATGGCCAATTTCGCCAAACATTACTCAAATACTGAACCTGGTAAAAAATGGCTCTCAACACTTTCGACAATGCAGTTGTGTGCCGTATGTGTCATCGGCAGGGCTCTTGAGAGCGTCAATATCCCCTTTATAGTCGCCACGACCCTTCCCCCAGACCAGATTGCCGGTTTTGCGAAGACAATACATGCTTTTTATCCTTACGTTGGAACGAAAGAAATTGCAGAGTATCTGGAGAATTTTATACTCTATTTCCATCTTGAAGGTGAATCCTAGCCAGGATAAGAACACAAAGACATGATCCCGGAAAACCACAGCGATAATTCGAGGCAAAAAAGACAGAGTATTAATGTTACTGAGAAGGTATTTCCCAATTTTTGAAAAAGGGTGGAATAATAGTGGACTCTGAACAAATCATAAGAACACCCGAAGCTATGCGGGATGCAATAATAAGTTTGGCGGTTGAATCATGGCGCTTTGGTCGGGTGTTTGACCGTCTAATGCAAAAACTTGATGCCGGAGAACAGAACCGGTACAGGAACCAGTACCACTGGTTCCTCAAAAAGGTCGAAGAGGCCTTGGAGCAAGCAGAGTTGAGGATCGTCAACATAGAGGGACATCCCTTTGATCCAGGCTTGGCTGCAACCGCTCTTAATTTAGAAGATTTTGGTGCAGATGATGTATTAATAGTTGATCAGATGTTGGAGCCAATCATTATGGGAAAAGATGAATTGGTCAGAACAGGCACCGTTATTTTGAGGAAGGTGAAGCTATGAAAAACTTCGTCGGAATAGATTTGGGAACGACAAACAGTGCAATTTGCTCCTACGATGGTTCGGCAACCCAAATTTGGAAAAGTCCCGAACAGAACGATGTCACACCTTCGGCAATCTATATCGACAGGCGCGGAAACAAGTATGTTGGAAAGCGGGCGTATGATTCTGCCCCACATAGCCCGGATAATTCTGCGATGCTGTTTAAACGACTAATGGGAACGAAAACACCTATTCATCTTTCTGCCGTGAATCTTACCAAGACTCCCGAGGAATGTTCTTCAGAAGTATTAAGAGTTTTGTTCGGATACTTACCCGAAGAAATAAGAAACGATTCCGATACAGGAACTGTTATAACCGTTCCAGCTGCCTTTAATCAAATGCAGAAAGAGGCGACTATGCAAGCAGCAAGCATGGCCGGCCTGGGAAAAGTTGCCCTTATGCAGGAACCGGTTGCCGCCGTAATGAGTGTCATGCGTACCCGTAACACTGACGGAATGTTCCTCATTTACGACCTGGGTGGCGGTACACTGGACGTCGCCATTGCGGAAAGCATCGGGGGAAGGGTTAACCTTCTAGCCCATGGTGGTATCGCAATGTGCGGCGGAAGAGACTTCGACAGAACCCTCGTTGATAATGTCGTTAGGCCCTGGCTATTGGATAATTTTGACCTCCCGGAAGATTTCTCAGTAAATCCCGATTTTAAATCGCTTGTTCGTTTAGCTGTTTGGGCCACGGAACGGGCAAAAATAGAACTATCTGCGAGAGACGATGCAGTAATTTCTTTGTCCGAAACCGAAGCTCGTGTACGAGACCTCAGCGGAAATGAAATTTACCTTGATATACCGTTGTCGCGTGGTATTTATGACCAGCTGATAAATGAGCGAGTCGGTGAGTCAATTGAGTCTGCTCGAGAAACGCTGAATAAGGCCGGCCTTTCTCCCCATGACCTGGAACGTATTGTGTTTGTTGGCGGACCGACCAACTATAAACCCCTTCGCGACAAAGTTATCTTTGAACTGGGTATTCCAGGAAGTACAGACGTTAACCCCATGACAGCAGTGGCTGAAGGGGCATCTCTCTTCGCAGAGTCGATAGACTGGAGTTCTCAGAATCGGTCACGAAAAAGCACCCGAGGGCAAATTTCTTCTGGAGGCAAATTGTCCTTAACTTTCAATTACATTGCCCGTACTCCGGATGTAAAGGCAAAGATTATTGTGCAAATGACTGGCCAAACACTTCCTGGTTCAGAATTCCAGATTGATAGCGCAGACACTGGCTGGACATCCGGCCGTCTGCCTCTCAAGCATGGGGTGGCTGTCGACGTGCATTTGACAAACAACGGAGAGAACACTTTCAAGGTATTTGTCTTTGATTCTGCGGGGGGCCCGCTTTCTCTGGAACAGGACAAAATCGTCATTACACGAACGGCGGCTACGGTAGAAGCGATTCCAGCATCTCATTCAGTAGGTATTGAGGTTTTGGAAAAACTTGGAGGTTCTCCTGTGCTTGACTACCTAGTTCGTTCAGGGGACTCTCTGCCGAAGAAGGGGAAAAAAGTCTTCAAGGCGGCTGAATCTCTTAAGGCTGGTACCTCTGGTTCGCTAAATCTGAACCTATGGGAAGGGGAAATTGAAAACCCTATTCATGATAATCGCCACATAGGTGTTTTGAAGATTTCCGGTTCAGACTTTGATGACGGGGTAATTCCAGCGGGTGGAGATTTGGAATGTGAATACGAGATATTGGATTCTGGAAATATTGTTCTTGAAGTGTCAGTTCCCTGCATCGGAGGCACTTTCCACTCAGGCAGGAATTTCTATTCACGCCAGGAGGGACAATTAGACTTCACTGCAGTTGCAAACATGGTTGTTGAGGAAGGACAAAGGACACTGAACAGGATAGAAGAGATAAGCGAAGTAGTTGATAACCCGAAGCTGGATCAAGCTCGCCAGAAACTGGAATCGGCTGTCTCACTCGACCCAGAGGAAACTGAAACCGAAGAGTCCCAGGAAGCGATGGAAAAAGTACTTGAAGCCCGGCGACTCCTTGCCCAAGTTCGAAAAGAGCACCTTAAGGAAATTCGGCAGATTGACCTCGATGGAATAATGTCCTTTTTTAACGAGTTTATCCGACAATACGCACGCCCTTCGGAAGCAACGTCATTCGATAATCTGGCTAAAACCGCTCAGCGTTCAATCGATAGAAATGATAAAGATTTTGAAAACCATCTTGGTGAATTAAAAGGCAAGAACTTTGAAATCCTATGGCGACAGGATTGGTTCGTTGTTGAGCAATTTAAGCGTTTCACCGGCTCTCCACATTTGTATGCAGACCAGCAACGATTCAATCAACTCAAGACTGTGGGTACTCAACTTATGCGTTCTGATGACATAGAAAAACTTCGAACTGTTGTTGCAGAACTTTCTATGATCAGGATTGGAGGAACCCCAGATAGCGAAATGTTGGATGTAGCCAATATTTTTAGAGGATAACTTATGTCAAAGGATATTTTGCTCCCTAATGGATTTGAATTGCCGAATGAGTCCAGAGTAAAGTCTTTGCTTTTTTCAGGAATTGAGTGGCAGATATTCGATACCAATGGTTCGGATATTATCCTCATCGCTCGTCCTGAACTGGCAAAAAGATGGATTGAATGCGGTTTTCTTGTAGATTCTCTTATGGGAGAAGTTAAATTCGGTGACGATTTTTTTAGAAGCTTGAGTTGCCCCAGAAAATTTGCCTTGAATTCTGTTGACTGTGGAGGTTCACCTGAATGCAAGGCTGATGCTTTGGCTTTTGCTTGTGCTCTTAAAGAATCGAGAAAAATCTCTAAGGATGTATCCTTCCATGATGCTGTTTACGTTGAACATTATACAAGACTGCTTCCGACCTGGTCATTGACATCTCACGTTGAGGACGCTGTCGTTCTAGGTACATGGTTAACTGGAGGCGTTGTAATTTCCACAGACTCATTTCGCCGTTTGACGAAGCTCACCGGTTGGATGCCAGAGGTTGATCTTGCTGAAATCATTAGTGCTGCAGGCCTTTCTTTGCCTCCTAATACTACAATGAGAAGTAAAAAAAGTATTATCTGTTCGCCAAATGAATCAGGTCGAAATACTTGTTCTGAAAATGAAAATGATTCCCTCCAACTTTCTACGGAAGCTTCTAATGAAGAAAGGAAATTTAAGCTTCCAGGACGTCCACAGCTCGAAGATTTTTTCAACGAATATGTTATCAGCATTATTTTTAATGCTGATAAATACCAGGTTATGGGTATTGATTTCCCGTCCGCTATTGTTCTTCATGGTCCACCGGGTTGCGGAAAAACTTTCGCTGTAGAACGCCTTGTCGAATTTCTCGATTGGCCCAGTTTTTCTATTGACTCCAATAGTGTCGGTAGTCCCTATATCCATCAAACCAGTAAGAAGGTATCTGAAGTTTTTGAAAAAGCGATTGACAGTGCACCATCGATAGTTGTTATTGATGAAATGGAATCTTTTCTGTCGGAAAGGCGTTCTGATAACATTTCCGGTTTGCACCATGTCGAGGAAGTCGCTGAGTTTCTGAGGAGAATTCCTGAAGCGGTCAAGAGTAGGGTTTTAGTAATCGCTATGACGAACATGATCGAAATGATTGATCCTGCCATTCTTCGCCGGGGCAGGTTTGATCACGTCATTGAGGTTGGTATGCCTTCAAGGAAAGAAGTAGCTTCTTTGGTGGATGCATTATTAAGTAAGCTTCCTAAATGCGATAACCTCAATCTGGAAAATATTATCGATGCACTTTCGGGCAAGGCACTTTCTGATGTTTCTTTCCTTATTCGTGAAGCTGCCAGACTCGCCGCAAAGGCAGGAAAAACTCAACTCGACCAAGAGAGTCTTGAAGCAGCTTTGGAAAGTCTTCCCAAAGACCAGAAGAGAAAAAACAAGACTATAGGATTTGCCTGAGAAACGCAATAGCAGGAGGATGGCATGGACCTTTTTTCAAACCCTTTCCACATTCTGGGAGCGAGTACACGGGATAACCGACATCGGATATCGGAACTGGCTGATGAAAGAAGTCTGCTGTTTGACCCAAATAGTTGTATGGAAGCCCGTTCTGACTTGACCAATCCACGAAAAAGACTTTCCGTTGAAGTGGCTTGGCTCCCAGGGATAGCGCCTAATCGTGTTGAGGAATTGTTGGAGTATGTCAAGTCTTCACCAGAAGATTTGATTAACATTGATAAAATACCACCGCTTCCCAGGTGTAATTTGCTTGTTTGTGCTCTTGCAAACTTGCCAGATTTCAATGAGGATGTTTTATTCGAATGGATTCTTGATTTTTCTTGGGAGTTCGAGCGTGTAGATCCAGAGGCGGTGTTAAAAGAAATAAACGAGGAAAGGCTTGTTTCTGGTTTTCCTGAGGTATCGGATGTTTCATTTATTGAAGCTGAGATTCAAGAACGGCGAAAATACTACAGCAAAATTATTAAAACAGTTTTGGATAAACTCACCCCAAAGGAAATTGTAAATACCATAACGGAGTTAGTTGATTGGGTGACAAACAAAGGAAGGGAACAAGGACCCATCCTTGTATATGACCTTGTTGACTCCTATGAGATTGAGGCGCAAGAATTTCTTGACAAAGAAGAGAGGAATATAAAACTCCTTGTTGAGAGAATACACGTTTCAGTCGATGAAAAAAAACCAGATTCTCTTTTAGCTCAAATGGTGAATCAATTAATCCAGACAGTAAAGAATTGGGACTTCGTCGCCCAACCGATTCAGGTGAGTGCAAATAGTCGAGGGCTTGACCACGATGCAAGCCTCTGTGTTTCCAGACTGGTCCGTGAGCTGGCGATTCATCTTTTTAACGAGCATGATAAGCTTGATTATTCACAGAAAATTACGAGCATGTTACAGGAGGTCTTTGCAGAGGTAGGAAAGGTAGCGGAGAGCACCGCTGAGGACAAGGAAATACTAGATAAGATAGCTGATGAGAGAAAACGGAAAAAAGCTAAAAAAACTCTAGAGCTTTTCACCGGATACAATGAAAGGTCTTTTGGAAACTTGAAGCCAATAGATTATGCTCCCACGCTTTACACTATAAACGGATGCGGGGCAATGCTTTGGGGTTCTACTGGTTATAACCCACTTACAGGCCAATACATCGCAACCTATTATTTCGTATTGTTTTTTATACCGATTTTTCCGATAGGAAGGTATCTTGTAAGCAACAATGGTAAAGAATATCGTTTCTTCGGGAAGCTGCCGTTGCGGTTATTTGATAAGTTGCACATTGCGATTTTAATAGGCCTGATTGCCGCCCTATTGTTTTTCGATATGCAGTGAAAGGGAGTCACTTTTATGAATAAAACCAATCGTCGAGGTTTTTCTGGCCTTTCTGAATTAGCTTCGGATATTGAGTCTTTCCCTTCAACTGGGGATCAACCAATATCTCCAGAGACAGCACTGTCGGAAAAACAGGTGTTTGATTTGCTTGACATGACTGAGTTGCCAACCTGCCCGATGCCGTGGTCGAGCACGAATGATGGAGAGACTTGGGTTTGGGGTGATTTCTTTTTCCTATTTGAAAAGAATCCCAAGCCTGCTTTTGAAAAAGCATTAGAAGAGTTGGGTAAAGAATTAGAAAAGTCGGGGCAAAACATTGAGTGGTCTGGGCTTATTTTCCATTACTCTATGTCTGTCTTTTACCGCATTGATAGAAATCCACATGGGCCATTGCAGAAGCCCATTATGTCCGTCACCCTCGAACAAGCTGATTCGAATATGCCGCTGGAGGTTCAGAGGGGTCTTGAAAGCGAGACCCCTCAATCTCGAGAATCTAAAAAAGAAGAGCCCATGAAGATCACTCTTTTTTCAGGAAGAACTGAAAGGGATCTAGGAGAATATGACGGTGATTTCAACCCAGTTGCAGTAAAAAGACGTTTTTTTGAAATCTTAAAAGAAGAGTTGGGAGTTCAAGGCCAACCGAAGATGATTGGAGATTTAGAGAAAGCTTTCGGCCACCCAGAAACAGGCTTACCCCCTAATAACTCAATTCCTGTGGATAGTGAATGCAATAAGGAAAAAAGAAGAGCTAGAGGTAAATTGCATCTGGCAATATTAAGTTTATTGCCAATAATATTATTTGGTATAATATATAACTATTCACACAATACATCATCGCTGGACGCAAAAGTTGCAGCGAAAAAGTCTAGGGATGAATACGTGAATGCAGTAATGTCAGACAAAACTACAGGAAAAGAATTTGATGAATACATGAAAGCGCTAATGGCAGGCAAGCCAGCCGGAAAAGGTAAAAACTCTGATTTATCGTTAAAAAATGAGGCTCCTGATATTGCTCCTATTAGCACGGAAAGAGGATTGGAATTTAAAAAACCCCGGGGTGGAAAAAATAACTTGCTCTCTGTGCAGGAAATCCGTTGGTGTATCAGAGAGGATATCCGCATTGAAGCAATGAGAGGAATAGTTGAGACCAATAAGGAGATTATTGAATTCAACAAAAAGGTAGATGATTATAACAATCGCTGTGGGAGTTATCGATTTTACCCGGATTCACGTAAAAAAGCTGAACAGGATATTAATCCTATCCGCGAGCTTATAATTGCAGAGGCAATCAGTAAAGTTAAACAGTGGGGGAATACTAACAATTACTCGACCTCCAATGCCTCGACATCAAGTAAAAAACTCAGTAAAAAAGAAATCAAGGAAATTCAGGAACTTTTGATTGATCTTGGTTTTGCTCCGGGGCCGGTTGATGGAAAATATGGTTCCCGCACCGCTCAAGCTGTAAAGGCGTTTCAGCGTAGCCAAGGAATCACTCAAAATGGAATACTTGATCAAGGCTTGCTCAAATTATTGAGAAGGAAAAATGACAGTTTATCACCGAAAAAATAATATGAAGTTTTTTGGTAAATTAAAAAGGTAACGCAATGTCAAATTACTTCTCTGTTTTCCTCATAAACAACAATAGGAGGGCAGTATGGACCTTTTTCAAAACCCTTTCCACATTCTGGGAGCGAGTACACGTGATAACCGACATCGGATATCGGAACTGGCTGAAGAAAGGAGTCTGTTGTTTGACCCCAATACTTGTATGGATGCCCGTTCCGACTTGACCAATCCACGAAAAAGGCTTTCCGCAGAAGTGGCCTGGCTCCCAGGGATAGCTCCTAAACGAGCAGAAGAGTTAATGTCACTTCTTGAATCATCTCCAGAAGATTTACTCCGCCTAGAAAAACTGCCGTCAATTTCGAAAACAAACCTGATTGCCACTGCTCTTGGTCGGTTATCTGATTTAAACACTGAAATACTGGCAGACTGGATTACTGTCATTTCCTTAGGTTTTGAGTGTATTGATCCTGAAGATATGAGAGGAATTATTAACGAAGAACGAATTGTTTCTGGATTTCCCGAAGTTTCAGACCTCCAGTCAGTGGAGTTCGAAATTCAGGAACGGCGAAAATTTTTTTGTGTAGTTATTAAGTCAGCGCTGGATAAAATGTCTCCAAAGGACCTAGTAAAGACAATAACGAACGCCGTTGAATTATTGACCCACGATGGAGAGGAACAAGGCCCAATTCTGATTGATGATATTGTCGATTCTTATGAAATCGAGGCTCAGTGTTTGTTGCAAAATAGAAAGGGACAAAGTTGCAAAGTAAAATTCCCCACTATTGCATCGGGGGAATCCCCGGAATTGCAAAAGGGCCATTGAAAGCATGAACCCATGCCCTGTACCCTTTGAGTGTTATCCAGACACTTCAGGGGGAGGGAACGGAGGATGCTCACAATGACCCGGATCAATGATATCAGAAAAGCCTATTTCGAGAATGGCTGCACCATCAGCGCCATCGCGGCAAGGTTCGGCATCGACCGGAAGACCGCGAGGAAGTACATTGAGAAGGAAGACTTCAACGAAGGACCTCCGGCCCAGCCGGCAGCAAGCCGGTGGCCCAAGCTCGAGCCCTGGCGGAAGCAGATCGACGAATGGCTCGAGGGGGACGTGAAGGCAAGGAGAAAACAGCGCCACACGGCCAAGCGGGTGTACGACCGCCTGTGTGCGGAGGTGAAGGACTTCGGATGCTCCTACCGCACGGTGGCCTCCTACGTGAAGGAGAAGAAGCACCAGATCTACTCGGGTGTCCGCGCCGCATTGCCTTTGGAGCACAAGGCGGGAGAAGCCCAGGTGGACTTCGGCAGCGCCGACTTTTACGAAAACGGAAGACTCTGTTCGGGGAAGTACCTCAACGTCTCCTTCCCCTACAGCAATGCCGGCTACCTCCAGCTCTTCAGGGGAGAGAACCGGGAATGCCTCTTCGAGGGACTGAAGGCAGTCTTCGAACATATTGGAGGAGTACCTCCGCGGCTGTGGTTCGACAACATGTCCACAGTCGTGGCCCAGGTTCTCAAGGAAGGAAAGCGGGACCTGTGC
>Ga0123335_1008784_pt1 | contig 10683 bp, 9 predicted proteins | sample BiotimSIPDNA_2_FD_89707 | JGI IMG/M metagenome (GOLD analysis project Ga0123335, IMG submission 89707) | Anaerobic biogas reactor microbial communites from Washington, USA - Biogas_R2 time_0 SIP DNA | ecosystem: Engineered > Bioreactor > Anaerobic > Unclassified | place: Washington, USA... | reverse complement strand
GACTGTACGCCCAGCGCAAGCGCGAGCTGGACGCCGCGCCCTATCGCGGCGGCATCTGCTTCACGATGACGCCCCTGCTTAACCAATTAAGCCTGTACCAGTCCGCACAGTCCTTCATGCACCCGGATGCGGACCACGCCGCGCTCAGCCGGGGATTCTACAAACGCCTGTTTGGCCCGGAAGCGGAAACACTGGTGGAGCTGCTCCCCCTGTTCGAGATTATCCCCGACTGGGGTAACTACAACGTGATCGACCTGTCCCGCGCGGAGTTCCACACCAAAATGAAAGAAGGCGCGGATCTGTTGCGTTCTTTGGAGGGCAAGGAAAACAACGATGTCCCCTTTCATCCCTCCCCGGCGGCCTACCGGAAAGAACAGTTGTTCTTCTTCGAGCTGTTCAAAGACTTGAGCGGCGAAAGTCCTGATTTCGACGCACTCGCCAAACAATACTGGAAGCAGGTCTACGCCATCTACGATCAACTTCCCAGCCATGTTGATCCCCGCCCCCACGGCGCGACCGAACGGCTCATCCGCTTCTTCGATCCCCGCTGGACCGGCCCGCGAAACGGCCCTCTCCCCGAGAAGTGGGGCGGGTGATTTTTGACGCAACCCCGTTGGGGTAGAGGGGGTTTGGGGGGACCGGTACACCCAGGGTAGCGGGGTACCGCAACCCTGGGCTAGCAGACGGAATCCCGTTGGGATTCTTTAGGACATCAGGGCCACGGCAGTTCCCAGTGTTCTTCGCGGTATCGGCATCGGTATCGGTATCGGCATCGGTATCGGCATCGGTATCGGCATCGGTATCGGCATCGGTATCGGCATCGGTATCGCCATCGGTATCGCCATCGGTATCGGCATCGGTATCGGCATCGGCTTGGAAATAGAGGAAACGTTAAAATGCCCCGAAGGGGCTGCGTCCATTAGCCCAGGGTTGCGGTACCCCGCTACCCTGGGTAGAATAAGACCCCAAAACCATGTTTACCCCGAAGGGGTTATGTCATGAAAGGGTACCGCAACCCTGGGCTAGCGGACGGAATCCCGTTGGGATTCAAGAGACAGCGCCGGCGTATTTTTGGCAAGAAAGGCCGTCAGGCTCTCGAGATAGTTTTTATTGAGGATGGTCGTGAGGTGGTCGCCGCCTTCGATGTACACGGCTTCGTGATGCGCCATGTGTTCGGTCATGCCTTTAACCCCCCCGCCCAGGGGGTCGCGGGTGCCGACAATGGAAAGCACGGGCACCTGGTTGTTGCGCAGATCCTCCTCCGTAACCGCCAGGTCGACAAAGGCTTTCATCAAGGCCCACATGGCCTTGTTGTCGTTAATAACGCCCATCAGGAAATCCACCATCTTGATGCGCCATTCGGGCGGGACGCCGGGTTCCAAAAAGCGAAGCAGCGGGCCATAACTTTCGCTTTGCTCCAGGGTTTCGGTGAGTTGGCGCAACACTTCGATCTTTTCTCCTTCCGGACGCTCAAAGCCGGAAGCGCACGGCACGGCGCTCAGCAACCGGTCCGGATAGGTGGTCGTCAATTTGATGGTGATAAACCCGCCCATGGAATAACCGACCACATGGGCTTTCTCGATCCCGAGATGGTCCAACAGGCGGATCACGTCACGCACCATCTCCATGCCATATTTTTCCGGTTCATAGGGCTTGCCGCTGCGCCCGTGGCCGCGCACGTCGAGGGTGATCACCCGGTATTTCTTGCGCAACGCGCGCACCACGCCCGAATAGCGCCAGTTCAGGTCCGCATTGATGCCGTACCCGTGCACGAGCACCACCGGCACGCCGGCGCCTTCCTCCCGGTAGAAGAGGCGCACCCCGTCCGCGTCAAAATAGCGCCCCGGAAAACGATATAGCACCAAGGCGATGACGATCCCCAGGAAAATGACCAGCGCGGCAACAAGCGCCGCCAGCACATACAGAATACCCAGTATCATACTGCTTCTCCCGCTTTACAACCACAAGTGTGTCCCCGCGCCGACGGCATACCGGGCGCGCCGCGCACCTGCGATCAGTATAAGCGCACCCGGCGGGACGGTTCCAACGGCGGGCGAAAGTATCATTTCACCGCAGGCGCTTTCAGATTACTCCATCCGCAGCCAGCCCATTTTTTCCGGGTCATCATTGCCGTAGACCCAAGTTCCCGAAGTCTGGTCTTCCCGGCCATCCTAAAAACGGCTGTTAACGCCAGGAAAATCTCTTAAAAGAAAGAACGTAAAGGACACACCAACCGGGAGAACGTTTTACTGTCCTTATGGTCGTTCAGGTCTTTTAAGTCCTTTGGTTTCAAAACCGCTTCAGAATACAACTGCCCCTTTTAGGGTCCGAGGGACATCCCCGAACCTGAAACGGCTACTGTACCTGCATACCTGGCGAACTCAGGCCCGCTCACAAGGTGGACAAGGGGTTCTTTACGGAAGCCTTGGACCGCGTCTTTTGAAGCGCCTGGTTAAAGGGCTTCTTCTCGAGGATATTCAGCGACATTTCGATGACTTCCGCGGCCTCCCGGGGCGTCATGGTGCCGACGGTGACCATGTCGATGTCGCGCAGGGTGCTCCACGCGAAGGCGAGCCCCTGGAAGGGCCGGAGCTGGCCGGCCGCCATGGGCTTGATGGTCATGACAGGCTTGCGCGCTTCATGAATGATTCGGGCGACCCAGTCCACCTCGATCTGCATCAGAAAGCCCATGGAATTATACAGCGACACGTATGTTTCGATATCGATGCCCGTTTCATCGGCATAGACAAGGGTCTCGGGCATGTGGGTGCTGAGCCCCGGAATCATGCCGCGCTCGCGGATCGGCCCCACCAGGTCTTCGATATGCCGGATCGTGCGCGTGCAACGGTCCACCAGACAGTCGGTCGTCGAAGTATGGGGCATGCAGATGTCCACCCCGTGCCTGGTCTGTTCGTCAAGAATGGTCTCGACGGCGCTGCGGTCAAATCCGGCCGAAGGGGTCTCCTTGCCGATAGGAAACGTGGGGGTGGAAACCCGTATGACGCGGACACCCGTGCGGTCTTCGGCCTCCTTGATGGCATCCGCAAGGGGTTCCATGGCAATCAGCCCCATCAGGGTATCGACCCCGGCCCGGAGAAAGACCTCGATGATATCCGCGATGGCCTTACGTTCACGAACCTGGGTGCAGATGAACTCATCTTTCGACGGCGTTGTATGACTGAAACCCAGAAACCAATTGGTCCCGATGATCATGCGGGAAAGGGACAAGCCTCCGACGACAGTGCGGGGAAACGGCGCCATGGAAGGTCTCCTGATTGAAACGTTTTAAATTTCCATTCCGGCAATAAGGTATCGGCATTATACCTTTTTCCCGCCGGAAAAGGATTAACGTGGGTCTTGTCCATACCCCGGAAAGTGTCATCAAAACACAACTGCCCCGCAAGCCTTGGAACGGCCTGCGGGACAGCCTGTGTTTATTTTCGAAGTTTAGACGACTTCGGGCACCACGAAGGGTTCGCGGTACACCCGGGTCAGCATGGCGTTGGCCTCGTCGTCGTTCTTGACCTGTTCCTTTTCGGTGTCGATTTCGAGCACCCGGTTGACACGGGCGCCAGTGAGGGCATAGTGGGAAAGGGCCGAGGAGTAATGGCCTTCGATGGGCGGTGCATTGACTTTGCCCAGGTCGCGGCTGCGCACGCAGTCGATGAAATTCTGGTAGTGGTAGCGGTCGTCGCCGTCGCTTGCTTCCTTGACCAGTTCATTGTCTTTGCCGTGATAGGCCTTGTAACTGCCATAGCCGGGGAAGGTCATCCAGCCTTCAGAACCGTAGAAGATGACACCGAAGGAGGTGCCGCCGGCCTCGTCATTGGTGCACCAGGGGCGCACTTCCAGGGTCATCATTTTGTCTTTGCCGTCTTCACCCTTGAACATGAAGGAGGACGAGGAGACGTTGTAGATCTCCTTGGCATCGTCCCACAGGAACATGCCGCCCATGGAGCTTACCCGGTAGGGCACGTTCACGCCGAGGCCCCAGCGCGCCGCATCGAGCTGATGCACGCCCTGGTTGCCGATGTCGCCATTGCCGTAAGCCCACACCCAATGCCAGAAATAATGCACATAAATGCCCTCGCCCTTGTCATTGACCATGAAGGGCTCTTCCTGGGCCGGCCCCTGCCAGAGATCCCAGTCCAGGCCTTCGGGCGGCTGGCCGGGCTGGCCTTTGCCGATGCTGGGGCGCCACTTGTAGCATACGCAGCGCGCCATGTACACCTCGCCGATGAGGCCGTTCTTCAGTTCCCGGATGCCTTCCTGAAATCCGGGGTTGCTGCGCAGCTGGGTGCCGTGCTGGACAACCCGGTTGTATTTCGCGGCGGCTTCAACAACCTTTTTCCCCTCGAAAATATTATGTGTCATCGGCTTTTCGACATAGACGTCTTTGCCGGCCTGGCAGGCCCAGATGGTCGCCAGGGAATGCCAGTGGTTCGGCGTCGCGATGGATATGGCGTCCACGTCCTTGTCTTCCAATACCTTGCGGATATCCTGTTCCGTCTTGGGTTCGGGCTTGCCCGCGCGGGAGAAAAACTCCTTGGTGCGCGAATTGAACAGGCGCGCGTCCACGTCGCACAGGGTTACAACGTCAACGTTGTCCAGCCTGGTGTAGGCGCCCAGGTGGCTGCGCCCGCGCCCGTTGATACCCACCACCGCCACGCGTACGCGGTCGTTCGCGCCGGCCCACGCTGTTTTCGAAGTGCCGACCAGTACCGAGGCCGCCGCGCCCGCGCCGACTGCGGAAGTTTTGATAAAAGATCGCCGTGTAATCGAGTCCATGCTTGTATTTCTCCTCTTGGGTTGCATACAGTACATTTCCAGCCTGTAATCCTAACAAAGGCAGGCCCGATTGATCAACGCGTCCAATCACTGAATAATAGCGGATGCAATTGGCGCCTAATGAAAAAGTATCTATCAATAAAAACATAAGGAGCGGCAGGTCATGCATAAATACATGTTGCGAATTACTTGTAGCGTTTTACTGGCGGCGGCCTCATATGCGGTGGAACCGGTGTACATGGCGGACGGCATCAAGATAGGCGAGGTGGACCAGGATTCCGCCATTGTCTGGACGCGCCTGACCCGGGCCGCCGAGCGAAATCTTGACGGCGCGCCGTTCCCGGAAGTAGAAGGAAAAGCGCGGGCGGGCGGCGACCTATCCATCATGGAGATCACCGGGGGACGCCCCTTGGAGGAGATGGAAGGGGCGGCGCCGGGCGCGGCGGGATTTGTCCGGGTGATTTATATGCCGGCGGAGCAGCTTGACGGCAAGATGGAGGCCCCCTGGCAGCCGGTGGATGTGGTGCGGGACTTCACGCGCCACTTCCCGCTGGAAGGACTGGCGCCCGCCACCCGGTACGCCGTGATTGTGGAGGGAAAGCCTTCGGAGGAAAGCGAGGTTACCTGCCGGATACATGGCTCTTTCCGCACCGCGCCGGCCGCGGCCGATCCGGCGGAAATCAATTTCGTGGTGGTGACCTGCGGTGATTATCCCCGCCGGGACGATCCCGAAAAGGGCCATAAAATTTACGATGCGATGTTGAAATTGCAACCGGACTTCTTCGTGCATACCGGCGACATCGAGTACTATGACAAGGCATTGCCCTGGGGACCCGCCCCGGAGTTGGCGCGCTTTAAATGGAACCGCTTCTACGCCCTGCCCTATCAGCGCGCGTTTCACGGCGCCGTCGCCAGTTATTTCATGAAGGACGACCATGACACGCTGTGTAATGACTGCTGGCCGGGCCAGCGTTACGGTGCGTTGACCTGGGAACAGGGCCTGGCCATTTTTCACGAGCAGGTGCCCATGGGTGAGCGGACCTACCGCACATTTCGCTGGGGCAAAGACCTGCAGCTTTGGCTGGTGGAGGGCCGGGATTTCCGCAGCCCCAACACCTTGCGTGACGGCCCGGAAAAGTCCATCTGGGGTCCGGAACAGAAGGCGTGGTTCAAACACACCGTACAGGAGTCGGACGCGGCCTTTCGCGTGTTGATCAGCCCCACGCCGCTGGTGGGCCCGGACCGGGAAAACAAGAATGACAACCATGCCAACGCGGGCTTCGCCCATGAGGGGAACGAGCTGCGCGCCTTCATGGCATCCATGAAGAACATGATCGTGATCAATGGCGACCGCCACTGGCAATACGTTTCCGTGGACGAGGAAACCGGCCTGCGCGAATTTGGCACCGGCCCGCATAGCAATGAACACGCCGGCGGCTGGAAACAGGAGGACGTGCTCCCCGAACACCGGTATCTGAACGTTCAGGGCGGTTTTTTACAGGTTACCGTAACGAGGGAAGATGGTATTCCAAAGCTGATTCTACGCCACAGGGACGTCAGCGGAAACGTGTGCAATGAGGTGACGCTCCCGGACCGGGAAGCGGGATGATGTGAACAGCGCCTGAATGCATGGACCGGGCGGTGCAAAAAAACAAACGCGGGCATTGCCCACAACCTGTCTTCTCTTGGTAATTGTGCTTGTGCTCGTGACTCGTGCTCGTCTATCGTGCTCGTGCTCGTCTATCGTGCTCGTAATCGAAAATATTCAAGAGGAATACGATTACGAAAGACGATTACGAAGGACGATTACGAAACACGACTACGAAGGACGATTACGATGCTTGCGTCACGAGCCTAGTGCTTGCGAAAGTGTGAACAATCTACCGAATTTCTTGCTTGTCATAGGCTTTACGAGCCGATCGGAACCTAAAACCACTCCTTGATGCCCAGCACATAGGTGTGCATGAAGTCCTGGTCCGATTTGGTCAGATAGATGATGCCTTCGATAAACGCGAGGATGGAAACGACGAAGGAGGCTGCGCCGCAGGTGACAATCCCGCCCAGGAGGGTCGTCAGGAGCATAATGACGCCCGCCTTGTTGTATCCGAGGTAGAACTTGTGTATGCCCAGGGAACCTAAAAAGATCGCCAGCAGGCCCGCCGCGATTTTGTCCTTCTGGCCGGTAATGCCGCGGGGCAGCGGACCGCCGCACTGGATGCAAAACGCCTGGTTGGGCCGGGTTTCCGCGCCGCAGTTGAGGCAGAACTTGTTTTCAAGGAGGGGCGGCACCCCGCATCCCGGACAGGCCAGCGCTTTTTCGTGCACAGGCTTGCCGCAGTTACGACAGTACATGATGGTTTCTCCCGTATAATTCCCTAAACGCAGGCACACGCAGACGCGCCACCATCATAATGAAGCCCGACGGGGCCAAACAAACCCGTATTCTGAGGTGTCTTTTTGTTGCATGGGGGAGCCGCTTTCAGTACACTAACACGGCTGAGAAGTGCCATTGTTATCTGTAACCTACCAAGGAGAGGATATCTTTATGTTGAAAGCGGAGTTTCATCATTTCGGTGTGCCGACGACACGGAAACAGGAAAATGAGAACTATATCGAAGGCGCGAAAGTATTTGTAACCGACCCGGAAGCGAGCCCGTTCCGGGTGGAGTTTCTCCGCTTTGAGGAAGGTACGCCCATGCCGCCGGAGGTGAGCGGCGGGGCTCATGCCGCGTTTCTGGTGAATTCACTGGACGAGGCGATGGCCGGGCGTAAGGTGATTGTACCGCCCTTTGACGCCACCGCCGAGCTGCGCTGCGCTTTCATCATGGACGGCGACGCGGTTATCGAGGTCATGGAAAAGCGCTAAGACAAGGCGCCCGCTTTAACACAATCAACACGGATAAAGCCCGGCGGGATACGTGCCGGTAAAAAGGAGCATTCCTCATGGCGATGAAAAAACTGATCAATAATCCGGATAACCTGGCTAAGGAACTGCTTGAAGGGTTTGTCCTTGCCAACAGCCGCAAGGTGGCGCTGGTCAGATCGGACCTGGTAGTGCGCGCCAAGGCCAAAGCCCAGGGCAAGGTGGCGCTGGTGACGCTCGGCGGCAGCGGCCATGAACCCGCGCTGAGCGGTTTCGTGGGGGAGGGCATGCTCGACATCAGCGTGCCCGGCGAAATCTTCGCCGCCCCCGGTCCGCCCCGGGTGCTGGAGGCGCTGCGCCTGGCAAAACGGGACGCCGGCATCTTGTTCATCGTGCTGAATCATGCGGGCGATGTGCTTTCGGCTAATGTGGCCACGGGCCTTGCGGAGAAAGAAGGCATCAAACTGCGCCGCGTGCTTACCCATGAGGATATGTCAGGCGGGCCTCGGGGTGAATCGGATGACCGGCGCGGCCTTTCCGGGTGCCTGCCGGTGATCAAAGTCGCCGGCGCGGCGGCTGAAAAGGGATATTCCCTGGAAGAATGCGCTACCGTGGCGGAACGGATGGAGGCGGGCATGTCGACGCTCGCCGTCGCCGTGTCGGGCGCGACCCATCCGTGCACGGGCGATGTGATCGCCGAGATTCCGGAGGGCATGATGGTGGTCGGCATGGGCCAGCACGGCGAGGCGGGCGGCGGCACGCAGCCGCTTAAGACCGCGGACGAGACCGCCGAAATTATGCTGACAGCCCTGCTGGACGATATCCAGGCGAAGCCCGGCGAAGAACTGTTTGTCATGCTGAACGGCGTGGGGTCCACCACGCTGATGGAACTGTACCTCGTGCTGCGTCGCGTGAAACAGCTGCTTGAGGCGCGGGGCATCACGCTGGCCCGTTCGCTGGTAGGCGAATTTCTTACCGTGCAGGAAATGGGCGGCTTCCAGATGTGCGTGGGGCGGCTGGACGCGGAATTGAAGGCCTTGTGGGACGCGCCCTGCGAATCCCCCGCCTGGACGGCGAAGTAGATCCATGAACACGATTACTCATGATACGCTGGCGGAAATGCTGCGCGGAGCGGCGGCGGAGATCCGGGAAAACCATGAATGGCTGTCCCGCCTGGATTCGGTGGGCGGCGACGGCGACCACGGCACCACCATGGTCCGCGCAATGGCGCGCATGGAAGAGGCGCTGGCGTCGAGCGTGTCCGGGAAAATCCATACCCTGCTTAATGATGTGGGCTGGGCGATACTCGGTGTGGACGGCGGCGCGACCGGTCCGTTACTGGGGATGTTTTTTGTCTCCATGGCCTCGGCGGCCGAGGGCTTGGAGGAATTGGGCGCCGGGAATGTCGCGGCCTTGTTCGAGGCCGGGTTGACGGGCGTACGCGCCCAGACCAAGGCGCAGCCCGGCGATAAGACGCTGATTGACGCGCTGGTGCCGGCGGTGGAGGCGCTGCGCGCTGCAGCCGAACCCGGTGCGGATATCCTGGAAGCGCTGCATCTTGCCGCCGAAGCGGCGGAGGCCGGGGCGAAACTGACAAGCACTATGCAGGCCCGATTCGGGCGTGCGAGAAACATAAAAGAACAAAGCATTGGAACCCAGGACCCGGGCGCCACCTCGATGTCCCTGCTGTTCCGTGGATTCAAGAAAGGACTTGAGAGCCATGCCTGACAATGAAAAAACGCAGGGCAGCGACGCGAAAGATTATGGAGTCGGCATTCCGATGGAGACGCCGGGCTTTTTCCTGAAAGGTTCCACCCATCTGTACTGGGGTATGAAGAACCGGCTGTCCAGGATTTTTAATCCCGAGTCGGGCCGCACCGTCATGCTGGCCTTTGACCACGGCTACATCATGGGACCGACCTCGGGCCTGGAACGGCTGGACCTGGTGGTGCCGCCCCTCATCCCACACGTGGACTGTCTCATGTGCGCGCGGGGTGCGCTGCGCGCCTGCATCCGCCCCGAAGTGAACAAGCCCGTGGTCATGCGCTGCAGCACGGGCGCAACCGTGCTCAAGGAGTTGAGCAATGAAGTCATCGGGGTGACCGTCGAAGAGGCACTCGCCCTGAATGCCGCCGCCGTGACCACCCAGGTGTGCATTGGCGCCGAATACGAGCGGGAAACCCTCGAAAACCTGGCCTACCTGATCAACGAAGGGAACCAGTACGGCCTGCCAACGCTGGGCGTGACCGCCGTGGGCAAGGAAATGGTGCGTGACGCGCGGTATCTCGGGCTGGCCTGCAGGGTCATCGCGGAACTGGGCGCCCACTTTGTGAAGACCTATTATTGTGAACCCGGGTTCGAAACGGTCGTCGCGGGATGCCCCATTCCCGTGGTGATCGCCGGGGGCAAAAAACTGCCCGAACTTGACGCGCTGAAGATGGCCTACAAAGCCATAGACCAGGGCGCACTCGGTGTGGACATGGGCCGCAATATTTTTGCCGCCGACGATCCCGTCGCCATGGCCCAGGCGGTTGGCGCGGTGGTGCATCGCCTTGAAAAACCCGAACAGGCCTTCGCCCTGTATAATGACTTGAAAGCGAATAAATAACCGGCAGGGAATGTTTTCCCACGAGAATACAGAGACTGTCCCGAATTACGCTCTCTTAAGGAAGTTGTGAAATTGCGAAGTTTTTTTACAGTCAAAAATTACGGTGCAAGACCAAAGCAAAGGAGGGACTGACTCCCCAAAAACAGTGTTAAATCACCTTTCCTAACTAGAGTAGTGCTGTTTTTGGGGTGTCTGTCCCTTCTTTGCGCGGGTATTGTTGGGCTGTTTCCGAGGATAAACAGGTTTTAGGCGCTTAAGGCCATTTTGCTGACAATTAATTATGAGTTCTGTTTTAAGTATAGGTAACCAAGAAGAATGCCATGTTTTGATTTGTCTCAAAGACCCAAAAACAACGCGTCATTCCGGTTTTTCGCGGTGGGAAAAAGACATGTATCGAAGCGTGTGCCAGGCCGCGAAAAGACCG
>Ga0123335_1008782_pt1 | contig 10684 bp, 12 predicted proteins | sample BiotimSIPDNA_2_FD_89707 | JGI IMG/M metagenome (GOLD analysis project Ga0123335, IMG submission 89707) | Anaerobic biogas reactor microbial communites from Washington, USA - Biogas_R2 time_0 SIP DNA | ecosystem: Engineered > Bioreactor > Anaerobic > Unclassified | place: Washington, USA... | reverse complement strand
TTCCGCCGAACGTATCCGCCGGATACGATCAGCGTTGCCTCGGCCAGTCCGAAACAGGGATAAAACGCCTCGCGGCGAAATCCGCAGGGAGCGAACGTTTCGGCGAAGGCGTCGAGCGTTTCCGCCCTAACCGGCTCCGCGCCGTTGAAAGCCACCCGCCAACTGCTCAGATCGAGAGTTTTTCGCTGTTCGGGCGTTATTTTCCGGACGCACAGCTCGTAGGCGAAGTTCGGCCCGCCGCTCGTCGTTCCGCTGTATCGCGTGATTGCCGAGAGCCAACGAAACGGCTTCTGCAAAAAGCTCATCGGAGAAATCAGCACGTTCGGCCGGCCGACGTATAGCGGCTGCAGAATGCCGCCGATCAAGCCCATGTCGTGATAGCTCGGCAACCAAAACACGCCGGTGCCGGAGCGCGTATGCTCGAAAGAGTGAGCGATCAAGGCGGAGTTATGCACCAGATTGGCATGGCTGAGCGTTACCCCCTTAGGCGCACCCGTCGAACCGGACGTGTACTGCAAAAACGCAAGCGTTTCGCCGTGGACGTCGGGCATCGACCAGTCGCCGGCGGAGTCTTCCGACGCGTTGCACGTGGCCAGCCAGGCGAGTTGCTTCAAGTGCGGCGTTTGGTCGATCAAGGGCATGACCCGGTTCAGCACCGATTCGGTCGTCAATGCCACGCGGGCCTCGGCGTCGTCGGCGATCGCCTGGATGCGGTTCAGCGATCGGTTGCGCCGCGGGGGGTAGACGGGAACGGCAATCACTCCCGCATAGAGACAGCCGAAAAACGCCGCGATGAACTCCAAACCGGCTGGATAAAGCAACAACGCCCGTTCGCCCGACAAACCGTGAGATTGCAGCCAGCCGCCGATCGCTCTGGCTCGACGGTCAAGTTCCTCGTAGGTCAGGTGGATTTCCTCGGTTTCTCCGTCTACCAGGTATGTAAAGGCGACATCCTTCGCTTGACACCTTGCGCGGTGAAGCAAAAGTTCAACAAGATTGGATGGGCCGAAAAAGGTGCCGGGCAAAGAATCCAGATGCACTTGCGTAAAAACTCCAGGTGACGGCAGACAATATATCCGATTGCAAATTCTGGATTTTAGAGTGTCGCGGGCAGTCTAGCAATTCCCCCCCCCTCCTCCAGGTCTCGAAATATGAATATTGAAGGATTGCTGAGCGATTGTCATACAAACCTTCCGAACCTTTCGGATTTAATGAAAAGCCGTTTGGGGTAGGTTATCGTGCGAAATGCACCCCCAAACGCAATATGCAATATGCCCCCAGTCGATTAAAAATCTTCTGGCCTGCGCTTGACTGATTGTTTTGAAGTCAATATGATTCGTTATATGGCGAAATATCAATATGGTTGAGGACAGGCACATGCGCGACCTGATGGCGGTAATCAAGGCTCTGGCGGACGAAAATCGCGTGCGGGTTCTGATGGCATTGCGAGCGGATGAGCTCTGCGTCTGCCAGATCGTCGAGTTGCTCGGTCTGGCCCCGTCCACGGTGTCGAAACACATAACGATCCTCAAGCAGGCCCGCTTGGTGGACGGCCGCAAGGAGGGGCGATGGATGTACTATCGGCTTGCCGAGGACGACGTGCCCGCCGAGGCCAAACAGATAACCTCGCTGATAGCCGGATTACTTGCCGACGACCCGCAGTCGCGCGAAGACGCAAAACACCTGAAGAGAATCCTCAATATGAACCGCGACGAGTTGTGCCGGAGGCAAAACCGATGTTGAAGGTCTTGTTCCTATGCAACATCGAGTTTGATTACGTCGTTATGGTTTGCGACAACGCACGTCAATCTTGCCCAATCTTTCGCGGAAAGGTCGGATTCGTTCACGTTGGATTCGATGATCCGCCGCGATTGGAGGCCAGCGTCCGAACGGAAGAAGAACGTCTTGCCGCGTATCGGCAAGTGCGGGACGAAATCAAAACATTCGTCGAGATGTTGCCGGATTTCTTCGATTCCATGCAAGAATAGGAGTTTCCAATGACCAAACCGTGTGGAATCAGCGGGCGATTGTCATTCTTAGATCGCTACCTGACCCTCTGGATTTTTCTGGCGATGGCCATCGGCGTCGGGGCGGGATACCTGATTCCCGGCGTCGAGGGGTTTATCAATCGCTTTCAGGCCGGCACGACCAACATCGCCATCGCACTGGGGCTGATTCTGATGATGTATCCGCCCTTGGCCAAGGTGAAATACGAGGAATTGGGCGACGTTTTCCGCAATTGGAAAATCCTCGGGTTGTCGCTGGTCCAGAACTGGATCATCGGGCCGATCCTGATGTTCTTCCTGGCAATCCTCTTCTTGCACAACTACCCGGAGTACATGGTCGGCCTGATTATGATCGGCCTGGCCCGTTGCATCGCAATGGTCATCGTGTGGAATGAACTTGCCAAGGGCGACACCGAGTATGCGGCGGGGCTGGTCGCCTTTAACAGCATCTTCCAGGTGCTCTTTTACAGCGTTTACGCCTGGGTGTTCATCACCGTGTTGCCGCCGTTGTTCGGGCTGAGCGGCAGCGTCGTGGAAGTCGGCATGGGGCAGATCGCCGAGAGCGTGTTCATCTACCTGGGCATCCCGTTCATCGCGGGAATGCTTACCCGCCTTGTCCTGGTGAAGACGAAGGGAAAGGCGTGGTACGAGACGAAGTTCATTCCGAAGATCAGCCCCATCACCCTGATCGCCCTGCTGTTTACGATCGTGGTGATGTTCAGCCTCAAGGGCGAGTTGATCGTTCGGATTCCGCTGGACGTGTTGCGGATCGCCGTGCCGCTGTTGATCTACTTCGTGGCGATGTTCTTGGTGAGTTTTTACATGGGCCGCAAGGCCGGCGCGGATTACTCGAAGACGGCCACGCTTTCGTTCACTGCGGCCAGCAACAACTTCGAGTTGGCCATCGCCGTGGCGGTGGCCGTGTTCGGGATCAACTCGGGCGCGGCGTTCGCGGCGGTCATCGGTCCGCTGGTCGAGGTGCCGGTGTTGATCGGCTTGGTCAATGTGGCCCTGTATTTCCAGCGGCGGTATTTCGGCGAATCAGGGCCGGTTGCGTAAGCGGCGCAATACGATATGCCAGAAAATGGCTCAAGTTGCTATATGCGGCCAAATGAAAGATAACCCACGACGATTGAAGGAGAGAGTACCCATGTCAGAGAGCATCACAAAAGCAGTTCAGTCAAAGTACGCATCGGTCGCCCAGAGCGGTCTATCGACCGGCCATTCGGGAGTCAGGGCGGTGGCCGAAGCCTTTGGGTATTCCTCGGAGCAATTGGCATCCATTCCGGCCGAATCGAACATGGGCCTTTCCTGTGGCAATCCCACGGCTTTCGCCAGCCTTAAGCCCGGCCAAACGGTTGTGGACCTCGGTTGCGGCGGCGGGTTGGATGTGTTTCTTGCGGCAAAGCGGGTTGGGGCGACGGGGAAGGCCATCGGCATCGACATGACCCCGGAAATGCTCGAATTGGCTCGCCGAAACGCCGCCAAGGCCGATGGCGGTAATCCGCTCGGGAATGTCGAGTTTCACCAGTCAACCATCGACAATATTCCCCTCCCCAACGCTTCGGTGGACTGTGTGATCAGCAATTGCGTCATCAATCTTGCCCCCGACAAACAAGCAGTATTCCACGAGATTGTTCGAATTCTGAAGCCGGGCGGGCGGTTGGCGGCAAGCGACATCGCCCTGAAAAAAACATTGCCGCCGGAGATCGGCAACGACCTGATTGCCTATGTCGGTTGCATCGCGGGTGCAATTCCCATCGAACAGTACCGCAGTCAATTGATCGAGGCCGGATTTGCCGAGGTGGACATCGTCGACACCGCATCCGATCTGAACGCTTATGCGAAAGTGGAGAGCCAATCGGGCTGTTGTTCCCCGACGATGGGATCGGCGTTGCCCCCGGTCTCGGCATGCCCCTGTTGCTCTTCCACAAAATCAAGCGATGCGGACCTGCATCGGCGATTGGCCGACCTGCTTCAGCGATACGATATCAACGACTATGCGGCCAGCGTCCGAGTGTCCGCCGTCAAGCCAGCCTGACCACCGGCATTTTGCCGAAGAACGAGTTTCAGGCGAAGGCGGCCTGGAGCGGCGCGGGAGTCTTTACGCGTCCGGTCGGCTGCGGTGCCTCGGTCGGCATGATGGGATCGGTCGTCAATGCCATCGAAATTGTTGGCTGTTGCCAGGAGATTTCCGCAGGCTTGGTGAACAAGCGCAATCGACATGCTGCCCGACGCCAAGGTCGTCGCCGTCGCGCAGATTGCCCAATCGCAGATCAAGATGATCCGACACGTCAAATCCCATCCACGGTTTCCGACATGGCCAAGACTATAAAGGCAGAACCGCTTGGCGGCACGGACTCGATGTTTCGGGCGTTTTCCGACCGGACGCGGCTGCGGATTCTCCATGTCTTGCAGGGCGGGGAACTTTGCGTCGGAGACATCGTGGAAATCCTACAGGCCCCGCAGCCGCGCGTTTCCCGGCACCTGGCCTACCTGCGAAAAGCCGGCTTGGTCACGGTGCGCAAGTCGGGCCTATGGAGCCACTACTCGCTGGCCCGCGCCAAGACGCCGTTCCATCGAAAGCTGCTGGAATGTCTGGCGAAGTGTTTTGGTGAAGTGCCCGAACTTCAAAGCGACGGCGCGCGGGCGGAGAAGATCAGGAAATTCGGCGGTTGCTGTCCATAACTGCGTCCCCGCTGGCGAAATGCCGCTCGACCGCTCTTGACAGTCCATGCTTATTTGGCTAAACTTGCAAATATCAATTGCCGATAACGTGAAAATGCGAGCGGCCCCCGGCTCCGCTGCCGAAAGAGAGTGAACATTGCCTATGGACTCCAAAGCGCAAGCCAAATACGAAGTCCGCGCGCGGATCATCAAGGCGATTGCCCACCCGACGCGGTTGTTCATCGTGGACGAATTGGCCCGCTGCGACGAGCGGTGCGTTTGCGAGTTGACGGAGATGATCGGCGCCGACATGTCCACGGTGTCGCGCCATTTGGCGATGTTGAAAAACGTGGGCATAATCGAGGACGAGAAGCGCGGCGCGCAGGTGTTTTACAGCTTGCGGTGCCGCTGCGCAACGGATTTTCTCGATTGCGTCGAATCGGTTATCAGGAGCAACGCCAGGGGCCAGCGGAAGCTATGGGCGTCGTAAGCGCGGGCCGGGCGGCCGTTTTTTTTAACAACAAGCTTGGCGAATTAGCCAAATAACAATGCCCATAATTGCGGCAACTACGGGAATTGCGCCTATGCCAGCCCAAAAAGAGGAAGCGTCGTGCCTGTTTACGGCGGCGGTTGAGGAACTGGTGGCCATTGGCGCGGCCATTGCCTGCAACTGCGAGCCGTGCTTCAAGCATCACTTCCGCGAAGCGCTCAGTCACGGCGTGCCGCGCGGCGACGTGGCCCTGGCCGTGGCCACCGCGCGGATGGTCAAGGAACATATTGCCGAACAAGTCCTGAAGACCGCGGGCGAACAACTGGCGGCCGCCCGCGACGACGGCCCCAAGCCCGGCGAATGCCGCTGCAAGTAACAAGCAAAATCATTTGGAAAGACCGGAGCAATCAATGAAGAAAGAAATTCTGATCTTCGCCGGTCTGGCGACCGTGTTTCTGTTGGCGTACTTCCTAAACTTCGCCAGCCCGAAGATTCAGAACGCAATCATGGAAGCGTTCGACATGCTCCAGTGGTACGCCCGCTACCACACGCTGGCCTGCGTCGTGCCGGCAATGTTCATCGCCGGGGCGATTGCGGTGTTCTTCTCCAAAGAGGCCGTGCTGCGGCACCTGGGGCCGAAGGCCAACAAGATCGAGGCCTACGGCGTGGCGTCCACCTCCGGCACGGTGCTGGCCGTCTGCTCGTGCAGCGTGCTGCCGATGTTCGCGGGGATATATCGCGTTGGGGCGGGCTTGGGGCCGGCTTCGGCCTTTTTATATTCCGGCCCGGCGATCAATGTGATGGCGATATTTTTAACGGCTCGCGTGCTGGGCTATGAACTTGGCGTGGCGCGAGTGGTCGGCTCGATCGGCTTCGCGGTCATCATCGGCGTCCTGATGGCGATTATTTTCCGCAAGGAAGATGAGGCTCGGACGGCGGCCGTGATGGCCCTGCCCGACCCGCCGCCGGCCAAACGAAACCTCTGGCAAACCGCCTTGTTCTTCGCCGCCATGATCGCCTTCCTGGTGTTCAGCGATTGGGCCAGTCCGAGCCAGACGGTCTTGAAAATCAAACCGGGCGCCAAGCTGACGGTGGTCGGCGGGGGCGGCGCGGCCATGCCCCGCGGAACGATCATCGAACAGCCCGACGGCGCCGAAATGCAAACCTCGGTGCTGATTCGCACGTCGGAAACCTACCGCGTGCAACTCGAATCGCCGCTGGGCGAAATGAAAAAGGGCGTCAAGCTGCTGCTGAACATCGACCAGATCGCCTCCGAGGAAGATTCGACGCCCGACAACTACCGCTGGGCCGCATGGCTCTTTCATCACCGCTGGTGGTTCGCGGGCGCGTGCCTGTTTGCCACACTGGCGATGGTCGTATCATGGTTCGATCGCGCGGAACTGTCAGAATGGATGGGGCAGACGTGGAACTTCTCGAAGTCGATCATCCCGCTGTTGTTCGGCGGAGTGCTGGTCACCGGCTTCGTTGGGGCATTGATACACGATGAACTTGTGGGCGGTTTGGTCGGCGGCAATAGTCTGAAATCCAATCTGGTGGCTTCGATGATCGGGTCGCTTTGGTATTTTGCCACGCTTACCGAGATTCCGATTCTTGACGCCTTGCGCGGCTTGGGCATGGGCAGCGGCCCGCAGTTGGCCCTGTTGTTGGCCGGACCGGCCCTGTCGCTGCCGAGCATCGCGGTCATCTATAGCGTGATTGGAATGAAGAAAACCGCCACGTTCGTCGTCCTGGTTGTTGTCATGAGCACGCTGGCCGGCATGATTTTCGGAGTGTTTTTCCCGCAACTGGGATAAGCGAATGAGTGTCTTTCATATATAATAAAGGCTGCGAAGGGGGCAGGCACATTTTTCGCCCTTGAAAGGGCGGAAAAATGAGCCAGCACCCGGCCTAATGAACACCTAAAACCTCAACCCCATTAACGACCATGAAACTGATACAAATTCTAGGCACGGGTTGCCCAAAATGTGAAAAGTTGAAAAAGAACGCCGAAGAGGCGGCGAAGCTGGCCGGCGCCGAGGCGATGGTGGAGAAAATCACCGACATCGGCCAGATCACTTCCTTCGGCGTGATGATGACGCCCGCCCTGGTCGTCGACGGCGAGGTGAAGGCGGTCGGCAGCGTGCCGTCGCCGGAGGAGATTCAGAAGTGGCTAGTGATTAGTGGTTAGTGGCGAGTGGCGAGTGCGAAACCGCAAGCGGTTTTCAACCTCCAATCCCCAATTTCCAGCCCCCAATCCCCAAATTCTAAATCCTAAGCCCCCATCCCTAAATCCTAAATCCCAAATCCCCAAACCACCAAACCACCAAATTTCCCAATCCCCAAATCCCCAAATTCCGCAACTCCCAATCGCAATTGTCATGGAACTGAAAAACGCAGCCGGCGTGTGTTTGATTTCGTTTTTCGCGGCCACACTGGTGGTGCTGATCGCCCGCTGGATGGACAATCGCACGGCCGATCGGCTCGAACCGCACTTGGCGGCGATAGCCGAAGAGCTTCGCGCGATGCGCCGTCAGGGACCGCCGGCCGCCGCGCCGAGCGAATCCCGACCGGAAGAGCCAATCGCCGCCGACCCGGACACCGGCTTGATCGTCTACTATTTCCACGGCAAGACGCGTTGTCCGACCTGCCGGGCGATAGAGTCGCAAGCCCGCGAGGTGGTGCAATCGCACTTCGCCGACGAGCTTAGCGCCGGCAAACTCGTCTGGAAAGAGGTCAACTACGAGAGTCCCGCCGGCGCGAAACTTAAAGACGCCTTCGACGTGCATATCTCGGTCGTCGTGTTGGCCCTGATGAAAGATGGCCAGATCGAGCGTTGGACGCGGCTCGACCGCGTTTGGGCGGTGGTCGGCGACAAACCGGCCTACGAGAAATACGTGCGGGAAGAGATCGAGAAGATGCTGCAACCGCACAAACCAACCGAGCCGAATATTCCCCTGCCGGACGAACCGGCGTTTCCCGAGTTCCAAGGAAGCACGACATGAGAAAATCCACATGCCTGTTGTTGTCGTTTATTGCCGCCGCGTTGTTTGCGTCGTGTTTCGCCGCGGAGGCGCGGGCAGTCGCCCCGCCGGCCGACCGCGTCGTGGTGATGTATTTCCACCGCACGCAGCGCTGCCCGACCTGCCTGAAAATGGGCGGATACGCCGAGGAGGCCGTGAAGACCGGATTCGGCCAAGAGATCGAGCGGGGCAAGGTCGAGTTTCACTCAATCGATTTCCAGGACAAGAAAAACGCCGCCGTCGCCAAGGCATACAAAGTCGCCGGCCCGGCGCTGATTGTCGCCAAGGTCGCCGGCGGAAAGATCGCCGAGTTCAAAAACCTGGAGGAAATCTGGGCGAAAGCGGGCGATAAGAACGCATTTTTCGATTACGTGCAAAACGCCGTGCGAGCGTATTTATAAGTCGCGTGAAACGCACGATATGAACCGCCGGATGCGCGCGGCGCGGTTTACGCGCCTCGCGATTGCACGAGGATGCTCGAATGACGGCCTACCTGCTATACATTTTCGCGGCGTTGTACCTGGGCGTGCTGACCTCGATCAGCCCCTGCCCGTTGGCCACCAACATCGCGGCCATCTCCTACGTCGGCCGGAAGGTGGGCGATTCGCGCTGGGTGCTGGCCGCCGGGCTGCTCTATACGCTGGGCCGCTGCCTGCTCTACCTGGCGCTGGCCGTGCTGCTGGCGGCCACGGCACTATCGATCCCGGCCGTCTCGCGGTTTCTGCAAAACTACACGCATCTGGCCCTCGGCCCAATCTTTCTACTGCTCGGCATGTTTCTGGTGGGCTTCATAACTATCAGCGGCGGCGGCGCGGCGATGAGCGCGGGGATGCAAAAACGTATCGACGCGATGGGCATCTGGGGCGCGCTGCTGCTGGGCGTGCTGTTCGCCGTCGCCTTTTGCCCCACCTCGGCGATCTGGTTTTTCGGACTGCTCGCGCTGATCCTCGGCTCGGAGGCCGGCGGCGCGGCGATCGTCGGCAAGCTGGCCGCCATCGGCGTGAGCCTTCCCGAGGCCGCCTTGCCCGGCGCCGTCGTCGTCTTGCCCCTGGTCTACGGCATCGGCACCGCCGTGCCCGTGCTACTCGTCGCCTTCCTGCTGGCCTACAGCGCCCAGGCGGTCGGAAAAACATACAACGCGCTCTCGAAAATCGAGTGGTGGGCGCGGCAAATCACCGGATGGGTGTTCCTGGTGGTAGGCGTTATTTTTACGCTACGATACGTTTTTGAAACAGTATAGCACTACTCTGCCAGATTGGCAAAGAGAAAGGAAACGGCTCCGCGGCATCAGTTGTTCGCAGTTGGGAAAACTTCACGGCAACCGCGTCCGTCACCCTTTTTCACGATAATCGATCGGTGTTGAAATGAATGATTTAGTCAAACCAATGCCTGCAATTACCCGGAGAAAAGCAATAGCCTCGCTTGGCATCTTTGGCGCTTCGACCGCTCTAGCGGGCTGCGACGCCACTGAGGGAAAACATTTCAGCGCGCGAGCCAACGTCGAAAAATTAAACGCCGATGGAAAACCGTCGCATGTTCGGCAATGGAGCTACGTCAACCTCGATTCGGAAGCCGTGGCTGCGGACGCATATCGGATTTATCCCGACGGCGGCTGCATGTATGCCGTGTTCGGCAGCGTAATCAGGGCATTGGCCAAGCGAGTCGGCGAGCCATTCATATCTTTCCCCTTTGAAATGATGCGCTACGGCGACGGCGGCGTTGGAGGCTGGGGATCGCTTTGCGGAGTCGTCAACGGCGCGGCGGCTTTGATCGGATTGTTCCAGAACGAAATTTCAAAAACACGCCGTGAAAATCTTGCCGCCGAATTGTGTTTCTGGTACGAGCGAACGGCTCTGCCGCAATTCCAACCGGCCAAGGCGGAATGGGCAGATGAAGCCGAACCGAGCATTGCCGATTCAATCCTGTGCCACGTCTCCGTTAGCCGTTGGTGCAAGGCCACGGGTTGCGAAGCCTCCGGCATGGAGAAGAAAGAGCGATGTCGCCGGCTTTCCGCCGACGGCGCGAAGAAGATTGTCGAAATACTGAACGCAAATCTGAGCGGTTTGCTTCCGAATACAATGTTGTTGCCGGAAGTCAAGACCTGCGCCGACTGTCACGGCCCGATGGAACTTAACGATTCGCATGGAAAAATGGACTGTCGTTCCTGTCACGAATTCAGCGCCCCCCACCCGTCGCTAATGCGGGAATAATCAAATATAGCGGGGTTAAAAGACCAAAAAAGGTGCAAGAAATCGGCGGGCGGGCCTGCCTCGTTTCTTAAAATTGCCCAATTTTCTTCCTAATCGGAATGGTTTTGGAAATATTCTCCGTGGGCTGCTGGAAATCTGTCCTTCGGCCACCCGAGGGAATTTTTCAATTTTCCTGACACTAACGTTTTCTATGTGGCGGGTATGCCGCCGGCTAAGGACGCGCAGACCTGAAGGTTATGGAGCCAATGCCGATGATATTGCTTCTCGCTGAGTCGATGTGCGGGGCTTTGG
>Ga0123335_1008779_pt1 | contig 10686 bp, 8 predicted proteins | sample BiotimSIPDNA_2_FD_89707 | JGI IMG/M metagenome (GOLD analysis project Ga0123335, IMG submission 89707) | Anaerobic biogas reactor microbial communites from Washington, USA - Biogas_R2 time_0 SIP DNA | ecosystem: Engineered > Bioreactor > Anaerobic > Unclassified | place: Washington, USA... | reverse complement strand
TGATCTTCCGGAACGACAACGGTTGCTGTCTTTCCATTTCCCAAATACACACCAACCACTTTCGCAGGGCTGATGGCTTTGGATATAAATAAAGCCGGGTCCGGATTCCATTCGATCACATCGATCTTTTCGTCATGCAGTTCTTTGACAATCGGCTGAATACGTTTTCCCTGGATACCAACACAGGCACCAACCGGATCAATCCCTTGCTGAGTAGCCGAGACTGCAATTTTTGCTCTCGCACCTGGCTCACGAGCAATGGAACGAACTTCGACGATTCCATGGAAAATTTCTGGAACGTCAATTTCAAGAAGCCGGAACAGAAATTTGCGATCTGTTCTGGATAACAATATCTGGGGGCTTCTTGCGGTGTCTTTCACCTCCACAATCAATGCACGGACATGTTCATGGAGCCGAAAACGTTCTCCTTTAATAACATCCTTGCGTAAGAGGGTTCCTTCCGCCTTTTTATCCAGACCGATGGTATACCCTTCATTGCTGATCGATTGCACGACTCCGCTTACGATCTCGCCAACCTTCTTATCGTAAAACTCAATCTGATCGATACGTTCAGCATCACGAAGGCGTTGCTGAATCACCTGACGAGCAGTTTGAGCAGCTACACGGCCGAAATCCCGCGGTGTGGTTTCTACCACAACCATGTCACCGATTTCTGCTTCTGGCGTTACTTTTCGTGCTTCCGCCAATAATACTTCAGTACGTTCATCGACAACATCATCGACAACTTCTTTTTCTGCATAGATCAGAAAATTACCGGTTTCCGGATCGAGTTTTGCATCAACATGCTGTGCCGCCGAAGCCACAACAGCTTTTCGATACGCTGAAACCATAGCGGATTCCAAAGCCTTGATAACCGTATCACGAGGCAACTGTTTCTCGTCCAACATTTCATTAAAAGCCAGGACAAATTCGTTCTTCATCCTTGATCACATCTCCCACATTTTTACTTATAAACAGAAAAGTGGGGAAATCCCCACTTTTCGTTGTTGATACAACTTTTGTGTATATATATTCTAACATAAATTTTTATCACTTGCAAGCCAGTAATTCGAGGACATTTAATTGCCTTGACAAGCCAGTAATTCGAATTTGCCTTTTAAGAAAAATGAGATTTTTTACCTCATCTTGAGTGGGACATTGAATATCGCAGACTATTATAAAACGAATTTACGAAAAATGGATATTTGCTCTTGCAATTTTCAAGCCAACTTGCTATAATAAGGTCATTGAAGTGGTAAAGATTCCCACAAAGTGGTAGACTGGCCAGCCAGTCTTCTGTTTTTTAAAGGACATTATAGAAAATATGTTCACCGGTATATACGAACACACCATCGATAAAAAAGGCCGAACATCGCTTCCAGCGCGTTTTCGCAGTTTGCTGGCAGAAGGTGCCTACATTTCGGTTGGTCTTGATAAAAACCTGATCATATATTCTATTCCTTTCTTCGAGAAAATGGCGAACGATGTATCTGGATTTAGTCTTGCCGATCCGGTTGCAAGAAAATACCGGCGCCGGATGTTCAACAAAGCGGAATTGATTGAATTTGATGCAAATGGTCGATTTCTGCTTCCTACATATCTTCGTGATGAATTTAATTTTCAGGATGGCGACAAAATAATTTTTGCGGGTTCTTCTGACTATATCGAAATTTGGACTGAAGAAGAATGGAAAAATGCAGAAATAGAAGCTTTCCATGATGAGAAAATCTCCGAAGATTTTGCCAATCTTTTGAGTAATCACTGATGATGCCCAATTCCAAACCCCACTTTTCAGTGATGCAACAAGTTGTAATCGATGCAATACTGCCTCGTTCAGGAGGTGTCTATGTTGACGGAACATTGGGCGCAGGAGGGCATACAGAAGCGATTTTGTCTACATCAGTACCGGATGGGAAAGTAATAGCCTTCGAAATTGATCCGCAAGCGATTCAAATAGCCACTGAAAGATTACAATCTTTCAGTGGCCGTTTAAAAATCATCCGTGATTCTTATTGTTCATTGCCCAATTATTTAGCAGAAGAGGAGCCAGTGGATGGTATTTTGCTCGATCTCGGCGTTTCATCCATGCAGATCGATAATCCGGAAAGAGGTTTTTCATTCCAAAAAGAGGGACCTCTGGACATGCGATTTAATCCAAATCAACCTATATCAGCCTACGAGATTGTTAACCAATATCCGGAAGAGGAACTGGCACGTATTCTATATGTTTATGGAGAAGAACGAAAAAGCCGTCAAATTGCAGCCAGAATATGTTTTATCCGAAAGAACAAACCGATTCGGACTACAACAGAACTGGCATCGATTATCGCTGAAGCAATCAAACAACCGCATCAAAAGATCCATCCAGCCACAAAAAGTTTTCAGGCTATCCGAATTGCTGTCAACGGTGAGCTGGACGCGATTGAACAGGTTTTACCAATGGCAGTTAATTATTTAAAACCCGGAGGAAGGCTTGCAGTTATTTCATTTCATTCGCTGGAAGATCGAATCGTTAAACATTTTTTCCAATCAGAGAGCCGCAATTGCATCTGTCCACCCAGCCAACCCGTCTGTACTTGCGGACATACAGCCTCAATAAAAGTGATCACACAGCATCCGCAAACTGCGAATCAGGACGAGATTGAAAACAATATTCGTTCAAGAAGTGCAAAACTTCGAGTTGCAGAAAAAATTGGAGTCAATGGATGAAAACCAGTCAAAGTGCCTATCGATTAGCTCCATGGCGAAAACAGATTCAGAATATTTTAAATGTTCTCATTGCGTTGATATTCATTGCATCCATCACGATGATCTATCTTTATTGTTCAGCACAAATGACAAAGATGAAACTGGAAATTCAGGTTCTGCATGATGAAAGAAGCAGTCTGACCAGAATGATTGCAGATAATTTAACCCAAGAGGGACAGATCACTTCCTTTTTTGAGATGGAAAAAAGAGCCCGGCAAGCGGGATATATTCCGATCGACATGTACGATGAAGAAGTTTATACCTATCTTCCAGTTGCCGGATTTCAAGATGAAAGTTTCAGCAGTTTAAACGGAGTCTCTCAAATCAATTCCATACCGGTTTCCATCGTAAAGCCAGAATACACCGAAAGCCTTCAACGATGGTTAAAAGAAAATGTGTCCATTAAGAAAAGTGGTGACCAATGAACCGAATTGATTCCCGCTTGAAATTTCTAGTAATCGCTTTGAGCATTTTTTTTGGAGGAGTTTTTCTTCGGATTCTCTACCTGCAGACCAATGCTTCAGCAATCGCGCTGAAAGAATCAATTGGTGAGTCTTTTGAATATATGACTTTGGAGATTAATTCTGAACGCGGCAATATCTATGATCGTCAGGGGTATCTTTTAGCCGGAAACTCAGTATCGTATACTGTCTCACTGAAACTGCAGACATCGAATACTCACGGCGAATTTATTGCAAATTATCTCGCTCCTATTCTAAATATGGATCATGAGGTAATTAAGAAATCAGCCGAAATAAAATTCGATGAAAAAAAAGCAGTTGAAATGCCATTGACAAATTTTGCTACTAAAGAACAGATCGAAAAAATTGAGCAAGTAAAGAAGTTTTTGGACCAAAGAGAGCTATCCAGTTTTGAAAGTAAAACAAAAACTCTCGAAAATTTGGATTCGGTTGTGTATTATCCAAATATCCATCGTTACTATCCCAATAAAGATCTGGCATCGAATGTCATCGGATTCTTTCCCTTCCTCAATCCATCTGCGGGCGCATCCTATGGTATTGAACAATTTTATGATGAAATTCTGTCAGGGCATTCCATTGAACATCGTTTTTCACTGGATCCCAATGTCCCGGATACCATTCCCGATATGCCCAAAGGTGCATCCGTTGTTTTAACGATTGATCGTAAAGTACAAAGTATTGTTGAAGACTCGATCAAAGAAGCCGTTGTAAATAATAAAGCAAAGAGCGGGACGATTATTATTTCTAATCCGAAAACCGGTGAAATTATGGCAATGGCCACCTATCCAAGAATCGATCCTAATGAATATTGGAAATCTTCAGAAGTTTTCACAAAAGACAACCGCTTCAATCCGGCAGTTATGCAGCCTTATGAAGTGGGTTCAGTTTTCAAAGTAATCACCTTAGCAGCAGGCATTGATTCCGGAGCGATTAAACCGGAGACCGTCTTTAATGACACAGGAACCTATGACATTATGGGAGTCAGTATTTATAACTGGGATCGTGGTGCATGGGGACCGCAAACAATGATTGGCTGTATGCAGCATTCATTAAATACATGTTTATCCTGGATTGCAGAACAAATCGGCGTGGACAGATTTTATAAATACCTGGATGCTTTTGGATTGAATCAACCGACTGGAATTCAGCTTGCTCATGAGGAATACTATCCAATTTCAAAACCCGGCGACAACTATTGGACGCCAATCAGTCTTCCAACGAACTCCTTTGGACAAGGGATCATGACCACACCAATTCAGATGATTACAGCCGTAAATGCGCTTGCTAACGGCGGGAAAATGATGAAACCTTACATCGTTAAGGGAATTTACTTTGATGATCATGCGGAAATAACGCAACCTGAAATGATCGGACAACCCATCAGCGCTGAAACTGCAAAGACCGTCACAGAAATGCTTGCCACTTCTCTGGAAGTGGAAGCATCAGATTCTTTAATGGAATACACCCGTATCGCTGGAAAAACAGGAACGGGAGAAATTGCGAAAGAAGGTGTTGGTTATGTTTTAAGTGTTACGAATGCATCTTTCGTTGGATGGGGTCCTGCAGATGATCCGCAATTCGTAGCTTATGTGTGGCTTCAGGAACCGCTGGTGAATATCTGGGGATCTGAAGTTTCAGCACCTCTGTTCAGCGAAGTGATGACAGAAGTACAACCGTACTTGCATCTTCCGACAGATCGTCAGTTAGCTTGCATTTATACCGAGAATTGCCCCTCAAAAGATTCTGATGAATATCATTATTGGTAAATTCTCATGAAGAAACCGTCATCTGCGCAGTCAAAATATGGAAGAAAGGAAATGCAGTGTTCACATTAAATGAAGTCCTCCGGGCGATTACCGGTCAACAAATCAACACGCAGGATCGCTTTTTCAGTGAAGCGACTGTTGACAGCCGTCAGGCAATACGCGGCGCCATGTTTGTCGCTATGGAAGGGGAAAATGTAGATGGCCATCAATTTATTCCACAGGCATTCAAAAAAGGGGCGTTGATTGCCTTGGTTCAAAAAGATTGTGCAGAACAATTTACTTCTATCGATTTGCGAAAAGAATCTGCAGATGCTTTTCAGCCGGATCAAATTCCGTCTTTTCCATTTTGCATCCGGGTTGATAATACGCTCAAGGCATTGCAGGACATCGCAGCGTACCACCGAAATCAGATTGATCTGAAAGTAATTGGCATCACAGGAACCGTGGGCAAATCGACTACGAAAGAACTGGTCGCTGAAGTTCTCAGCCAACGCTATCATACATTAAAAAATACTGGCAATTTGAATAACGAAATTGGACTGCCGCTTACGCTGCTGCGGGCAGGGAAAGGGCATCAGCGCGCTGTTTTGGAAATGGGGTTTTATGTCCCTGGTGAAATTGATCTGCTGTGTCAAATTGCCAAACCTGAAATTGGTGTCATTACCAACATCGGGACTGTTCATGCTGAGCGAGCAGGATCCATTGATATCATAGCAAAAGGCAAAAGCGAATTGATCCGGGCATTGCCTCAGCATGGATATGCAATCCTGAATTACGATGATCTTCTGGTCAGACCGATGGCTGAGCTGACAAATGCAAAATCCTTTTTTTACGGTTTGGACCCGGATGCAGCGATATGGGCAGATCAAATTGAATCATTTGGTTTGGAAGGCATTCGTTTCTGTCTTCATTACAAAAATGAGAGCTATTTTTTACGTATCCCGCTGATCGGCCGCCATTCGGTTCATACGGCTCTGCGGGCTGCAGCCGTTGGCAGAGTAGAAGGGCTCAACTGGAGCGAAATATTCAAAGGATTAAATCATGCCCAGTCACAGCTTCGTATGGCAGTTATACATTCTGAAGATGGCGCCTTGATTATTGATGACACCTATAATGCTTCCCCCGATTCCACGATGGCAGCTCTGAATCTGTTGCATGAGATGAGTGGTTATAAACTGGCAATTCTGGGAGAAATGCGTGAACTCGGGCAATATGAAGTACACGGACATACCATTGTGGGTGCCCGAGCTGCACAAGTCTGTGATGAACTCATCACTGTGGGCATCAAAGCGAGAATTTTGGCTGAAAGTGCCTATAAAACCGGATTGGATTCATCAAAAATTCATTGGTTTGAATCCGTCCAGGAAGTGATTGATTTCCTGAAGGTTCGAAAACTCAAAGAAGGTGAAGTTGTCTTAATTAAAGGATCCAGAGGGCTGCAGATGGAACGAATCGTTGATGTAATGGAGACAAAACAATGAAAGAGACTCCCCTGACCCTCGCCTTATCCATTTTGGGCTTCATGATGACAGTGATTTGGGGTGGACCATTTGTGCGGCTGCTCCATGTATTAAAAATCGGGAAGATGATCCGCATCGATGGACCAGATACGCATATGCTGAAGATGGGAACGCCTACAATGGGTGGCATCATGTTTATCATCCCCACATTGATGGTCAATGCAATGTTGAACGCAGCATCACTCTTAGGAGTGAACATTATGGGACAGACGTTTGTATTACCGATGATTACGCTGATTCTGTACGCGTTACTTGGATCTATCGATGACTGGGAAGGAATTCGCGGACCACGGCGAGGATTGGGAATGCGCGCAAAAACGAAATTTTTGATCCAAATCATTATTGCTGTTTTTCTCGCCTGGATTATGAAACATTATCTGAATGTCTCCTATATTTTTTGGCCTAATTACCAATTTCCAATCGATTTGGGGAACTGGTTCATTCCGATAGCAGTCTTTTTTATCGTTGGTATGTCCAACGCAGTCAATCTAACCGATGGATTGGATGGACTGGCCGGATTAATTTCTGCGACTGCTTTTGCCGGATATGGGGCTATTGCACTCATGGTGGGACAAACTTATGTCGGAAGGTTTTGCTTTATTCTGGTTGGAGCCTTATTTGGATTCCTTTGGTTCAATGTGAATCCGGCAGAACTGTTTATGGGAGATTGCGGATCACTGGCATTAGGCGCAACATTAGCAGTTGTCGCGCTGCTGACCGGTCACATTCTTGTTCTCCCAATCATCGCCATCATTCCGGTCAGCGAAGCGTTATCAGACATCCTTCAAGTGGGTTATTTCAAGTACACACATGGCAGGCGCCTCTTTCGAATGGCGCCGCTCCATCACCACTTTGAATTGCTGGGATGGAGCGAAGTTCAGGTCGTGCAGCGTTTTTGGCTGGTCAGTTTGTTATTTCTAATGCTCGGATTTGCCATAGCCATGCTGTAGGCATTTCGTAATAGACCTCTACGTTCGGTGAATTTCTGGTAAGGAGAGATTTTTTGAAAAAATTTGACTGGTTCGGGAAAACAATTCTGATGTTGGGAGCAGCTCGCCAGGGACAGGCAATCGTTCGCTATATGGCAGAACACGGTGCAAAAGTAATCCTGAGCGATGTGAAACCTTTAAACAAATTGTTCACCGCTTATGAAATGCTTAAAGGTCTTCCTATCCAATGGGTCACCGGGGGGCATCCCCTCGAATTACTATCCGTAGTCGATGCCGTATTTGTGACTGGCGGAGCAGATCTTCAGATTCCGATTATTCGGGAAGCCACCCAACGGAATATTCCGATTCAAAATGACACGCAAGTATTCTTGAGCGCGGTTCAAGCTCCGGTCATCGGTATCACTGGCTCATCAGGTAAAACAACAACTACAACGCTGACGGGACGAATCGCAGAAATACAAAGGAAAGAAAGTCAGCGCGTGTGGGTTGGAGGAAATATCGGCAATCCGCTGCTCACATTTGTGGATGATATCTCACAGAAAGACATAGTGATTTTGGAGTTATCAAGTTTTCAGTTGGAAATCACTACAATCAGTCCGTCAATTTCAGCAATTTTGAATATTACTCCAAATCATCTGGATCGTCATGGAACAATGGCAGCTTATACGGCTGCAAAAAAACACATCATCGATTTTCAAAATGAAAAAGGTATTGCTGTTCTAAACCGTGATGACAAAATTTCATGGGATCTGAGAAAAGAAATCCATGGCAGACTAATCAGTTTTGGATTTGAAAAACCTGCTGGTGATGGTTATGAGACAGCAATTTTTTTTGAAAAAGGAATGATCAGACGCATCGCAAGCGGGGAGGTAGAAGATCTTTTCAGCTCCAGTCTGATCCGTCTGCGAGGCAGACACAATATTGCGAATGTCATGGCAGCATGTGCCATCGCATCCGCTGCCGGTTTCTCATCGGAAGCCATGCGAAAAGGAGTTGATGGATTCTCCGGAGTTGATCATCGTCTTCAGTGGATACGAGAGTTAAATGGAGCCAACTGGTTTAACGATTCAATTGCCACTGCTCCGGAGAGAACATTGGCAGCACTTCAAAGTTTTCATGAACCGCTGGTGTTGTTATTAGGGGGTCGTGATAAGCATTTACCGTGGGACGAATTAGCTGAAGAAATTCACCAACGTGCCCGCTGTGCAGTACTTTTTGGAGAAGCGGCAACACTGATTAATGCTGCGCTTGAAAAGGCACAAACAGCTGAAAGCAGATTGAAAATAATAGTTTGTAAGACGTTGCAGGAAGCAGTCCATGCAGCAGCTTCTCAGGCGCAAGCAGGTGATATTGTCCTCCTTTCACCAGGCGGAACCAGCTATGACGCATTCAAAGATTTTGAGGAAAGGGGAAAGGCATATACCGAATGGGTACTTCAACTGAAGTAACATTTTTTAAGAATAAAAAGGCACGAGTTTCGACAAAGCTGCTAATTGATGTTCCACTTCTAATTACAGTCATCATACTCGTCATTATTGGATTGCTGATCCTCTATTCAGCCAGTTGGAATTACGCGTTACAGCATAAAGGATCCAGTACTTATATGGTGTCCAGGCAAGCCGTTTGGATTTTCATAAGTTCCATTGCGGCTGTTATCTTAACCATGATCGATTATCACTTTTTAAAACAAACTGCAACACTGATTCTGGCTGGAACATGCGCGTTGCTCCTGATCGTTCTCTTTATGCCATCCAGTATACAGGGAACCACACGTACGGTTTTGAGTGGATCAGTTCAACCCTCTGAACTCGCTAAAATTGCGCTGGTCATCTACCTGGCTCATTGGCTGAGTAAAAAACAGGAAAGCCTCGCTACGTTATATTGGGGCTTTATACCGGTCATCGTTATCATCGGAGTAACCGGCGGGCTTATTCTAGTACAACCGGATGTCAGCGCTACGATCACTGTCGTTTTTTTGGGCGGAATCATGTTTTTTGTCGCAGGAGGAAATATCAAACATATCGGTGCCATCGTTCTGCTGGCAATATTCATGATCTTCTGCGGTTACTTTCTGTTTGACAAAGTCAGTACTCGAATCGATGATTTTGTTAATGGTTTAACGGATCCCGCACAGGCATCCTATCACATTCAACGTTCTATTGAAGCGATTCTTCGAGGTGGTTGGGCTGGAGTCGGAATTGGGAAAGGAGTCGTGAAACTCACAGGGTTGCCTGTTGCCTGGACGGACAGTATCTATGCTGTCATTCTTGAAGAAACAGGGTTAATCGGAGGAACTCTGATTGCAGTCTTGTATCTGATCCTTCTTTGGCGAGGTTTTTCAATTGCAGTCAATGCTCCGGACAACTTCGGAAAGCTTTTAGCAGCTGGGATCACACTTTGGATCACGATAGAAGCAGCCATCAATATCGGAGTTATGCTCAATATCGTCCCTTTTGCAGGAAATGCTTTACCGTTTATCAGCTTTGGCGGTTCCAGTATGTTATGTACGATGGCTGGAATCGGAATTCTGATGAGTATTTCACGTTGTACAGCGATTGATACATTAGAAAATGAAAGGACAACACCGGATGCGTTTATTAGTCTGCGCAGGCGGGACTGGGGGTGGCGTATATCCAGCCTTGGCCGTCATTCAAGAAAGAAATAATAATCCGGAGGATGCCATTCTATGGGTTGGCTCAAAAGGGGGGATGGAATCGTCCATCATCCATCGGGCAGGCATTCCATATGCAGAAATTCCTTCTGCAGGCATCCATGGCATCAGTTTCTCAAAATTACCAGGGAACATCGTGAAACTGATTAAAGGTTATTTTGCTTCGAGAAAAATATTGAAGCAATTTCGACCGGATGTTCTTTTCTTCACAGGCGGCTATGTTGGATTTCCCATGTCCCTGGCAGCATTTCGGTATCCACAGCTTTTATTCGTTCCGGATATTGAACCTGGTATCGCTTTGAAAGCGCTGACGAATTTTTCGGACACAATCGCGGTAATTTGTGAGGAGAGCAAGAAATTCCTGCCGCAAAACAAACGAATCGCTGTGACAGGTTATCCGACCAGAAAAGATCTAAAAAGCTGGTCTCCTTCTGAAGCCAGAAAAGTTATGAATCTGTCTTCCAGCAAACCGGTTCTGTTTATTTTTGGTGGAAGCAAAGGTGCCCGATCCATCAATCAGGCGATTTCTGCCAATATCATTCAACTCCT
>Ga0123335_1008776_pt1 | contig 10688 bp, 6 predicted proteins | sample BiotimSIPDNA_2_FD_89707 | JGI IMG/M metagenome (GOLD analysis project Ga0123335, IMG submission 89707) | Anaerobic biogas reactor microbial communites from Washington, USA - Biogas_R2 time_0 SIP DNA | ecosystem: Engineered > Bioreactor > Anaerobic > Unclassified | place: Washington, USA... | reverse complement strand
CCTCAAATGACATGGGATGACGGTCTGGCCTTTACCGTGCGCTGGTATCAGGAAAATGAAGGGTGGTGGCGCAGGATCAAAACCGGAGAATTCGGGGACTACTACCGGAAGTATTACGGGAAACTGTTGAAGGAGCAAAAATCGTGAAGGAACCGAAAGCAGGGGCATTGGGCAGGCGGCAATTCCTGGCAAGCCTGGGGGCCGGAACACTGGCCTCGGCTTTCGTCCCGGGAGTACACGGGGCGGAAACAAAACAGAACAAACCGAACGTTCTCTTCATCGCCATTGATGATTTGAACGACTGGGTAGGCTGCCTGGGCGGGCATCCGCAGGCCGTCACGCCTCATATCGACGCGCTGGCCGCGTCCGGCATGCTCTTTGAAAACGCCCATTGCCAGGCGCCCATCTGCACGCCTTCCCGCGCCAGCCTGCTGTCGGGGCGGTACCCGTCTACAAGCGGCCTCTATTTCCTGGCGCCTCAGTACCGGGAGGCGGAAACCTTGCGCGATATGACCAGCCTGCCCCAGTATTTCATGGAGCATGAATATAAATCGCTGGGCGTGGGAAAAGTATTTCACACCAACGACGATCCGCACTCCTTTCATGAATACGGCGGGAACATGGGGGCTTTCGGCCCGCGTCCGGAGAAAAAACTCAGTCTACCCAAGGGTCATCCCCTGTGGGATTGGGGTGTTTACCCGGACGACGATACCCAAATGCCGGACTATAAAATTTCGGAATGGGCGGCAACTCAATTGCGGAAAGAACACGATGCGCCTTTTTTTCTTTCCGTGGGCTTTTATCGTCCTCATGTGCCCATGTATGCCCCTAAAAAATGGTTCGATCTGCACCCGCGCGACAAAATCATCCTGCCCGAGGCGCCCAAGGAGGATCTTGATGATATTCCCCAATACGCCCTGGACCTGAGCTATGCGTCGGCGGCGCCCCGGCATGATTATGTGCTTGAATTGAATGAGTGGGACCACGCGGTGCAGGCCTATCCCGCCTGCGTGTCTTTCGTGGATTCCTGTGTGGGGCGAGTGCTCCAGGCCCTGCGCGAAAGCGGGCATGCCGAAAACACTCTTGTGGTGCTTTGGGGGGATCATGGCTTCCACTTGGGCGACAAATGCCGCTGGGGAAAGCGTTCGCTTTGGGAAGAAGCCACGCGTGCGCCGCTTATCATTACAGGGCCTGGTATACCCAAAGGCGCCCGGTGCAGCAAACCCGTGGGGATGATCGACCTCTACCCCACCCTGGTGGACCTGTGCGGGCTGCCGTCCCGAAAGGAACTGGAGGGATTGAGCCTGCGGCCTCTTCTGGAGAATCCCGGGGCGCACTGGGAACGGCCTGCGCTGACCACCTTCGGTCCGAACAATCATTCCCTGCGCTCGGAGCGTTACCGCTATACGCGCTATGCCGACGGGTCCGAAGAATTATATGACCACGACGCCGATCCATCGGAACGGACCAACCTCGCGAACAACAAGGATTATGGAGCCGTCATAAAGGAATTTCAGCGCTGGTTGCCCGAGGTGAACCGGGAACCCCTGCCGGGTAGCGCCGGTTCCGATTCACCCTTGTATGGAACACAGGAACAATGGTAGTGAATTAACAATCGTTCTTTCCCGGCGTGCTCACTTTGGAACCGCAGTCGAAACACCGCCTGTAACCGTGCTGGTAATCGAATTGTTCTTGAAATAAGAACGGTTTCCCACGTGCGGAATGCAGTGCACCCGCAGCCATTATCCTTCGTAAACCACAGAAAAAGTACGTGATGAAGAAACATCTGATATGGTTGTGCTGCCGGGTTGTTTTTGTAATCAATGCGGCAGCAAGGGCCGAAAGTTTCTTCCGCTGTCCGGACCGCGGGTCGTTGTAGAATCGTAAGTGTTCACCCTGCTTTCACCGGACAATGGTTCCGGGCTCCTGTGGTCCTATACAAATATAACTTCAAAAAGTGTCAACCTGCATTCCGAAATAGCATAAAAAAACTGTCGGGATCAGGTAGTGTGAATTTATCTCTTTTCGATTCCCTCCTCATTGTCTACAAGACCGTTCTAATCCTACAACTACGATATGCTGTGTTTGTTCATCCAGATAAAGTCTACATCTTGTATTTGTCAAGAGTTTATGATAGAGTATATCTTTAACGTCGGAATGTCCCGGATTGAATCGGCGGGGCACATGTGGCATTGGCTGAAGTGGCGGAGAGTCGTTGTGTCTGCGGATGCGTCAAGCCTGTTACGGAACAGTATTTTTATCCTGCTGTCCATGGTGTCTTTGGGCGCCAGCGCGCAGCCGGGTTTTGTCGACCGTCATCTGATGGAACCGGGGGTTTATGTGGTCCTCAGAAACGGCGACACGATATTCTTGGAATGTACCCCCCCCTCCGGCACATCCGCCCGCGCGTTCTTTGAAAAATATCTGGCCGATGGCGACTTGTGGAAGATGTACGCCGGCAAGGGCGCCGTTGCCCTCCATTTTAGTAAGTTGCGTCCGGAAGCGAAACGCAACGCTTTGCTGGTTCTGTTCCCCCTGGACTATGTCGATGAAAGCGGCTGGTGGCATATCGTTCGATTTGATGCCCCGGCCTGCGGTGAAACCATGTCGGCTCTTGCGGAATGGCTGACCGGTTCGTCGGACAAGGCCGGGCAAATCGCGGCGTGCAGAGAAAACCGGGCTGTTAAAGGGGCCTTGAAAAGGGGAGACAAAATTCTCGTGCCGCAGCCCTTGCTGTTGCCGGTTATGCGGGCACTTAAGGCACCTCCGCCTCCGCCGGTTATTGATATGCCTCAAACGGCGGAAAAGAGGGATTCGCAGCCTGAGGAAGCGACCGACCCGGGAAGTGAGGCCACACCGGGCATTGCTTTCCCCTTTGTAAACGGCAACGCGGAGGGGCTGTTGAAGCATCAGGGCGATATCCGCAACGGTCAGGCGGTCTACTATCTTCAAGCGGGGGAAAGCCTCTATTCTGCCGTGGTGGTCCGTTTCACGGACTATCGCGAAAACCAGGATATCCTGGACGCCTGTGAGGTCATCGCGCAGCGGAGTGGTATTCAGGACGTGCATCGAATTAAGGCCGGACAGAAAATCATCATCCCCGTAGAAATGCTTTCCGACCGTTTTAAACCGGCCGGTTCGGAAGAACGCCGGGATTATGAGTCCATTCGCGCCGAAGAACAGCGTTTGACGCGAGAACGCGTCCATTCCAAGGATCTCGAAGGGGTGGTGGTCATTCTGGATTCCGGCCATGGCGGGCGCGATCACGGCGCGGCCGTGGAATCCCTGGGCCTCTATGAAGATGAGATTAACTACGACATCGTCTGCCGCATAAAGCACATCCTTGAAACGCAGACCCGGGCGAAGGTCTATGTCACCACTTCTGATCCGAGGCAGGGGTATGAACCGTCGGATGCCACCCGGTTCCGTCATGATACTGTCGAAGTTCTCAAAACAACACCGCAGTATGCCAATGACAATTGTGACATCTCGGTTATCCTGCGCTATTACCTCGCGAACGACATCTATTTCCGGGAGCGTGATAATGGAACGGACGAGCGCAAGATCCTCTATACCAGCATTCACTGTGATTGGCTTTTCAACGAAACGCTCCGCGGCGCCATGGTGTATGTGCCCGGGGCGAAATATCGCAATGATCCGAGCGTGTCCACGGCAAAAAAATACAGCCGTTATGAAGAGGTGCGGCGGCACCCCACTCCGACTACCACGTATGAAAACCGAAAACGCGACGAGGCCCTGTCGCGCGTGTTCGCCACTACCCTGCTGCATACCATGCGCACCAATGATCCGCCACTGAAGGTGCATGACGCCGGCGATCCCATTCGCAACGTGATCCGTCAAAGTAAAGGCAAGGTTTATCTTCCCGGCGTGCTGCGTTACAATGTCGTCCCGACCAAGGTGCTTATCGAGGTGGCCAATATGCGGAACCCCCAGGATCAGCAGCGGCTGGCCGATCCCAAATGGCGGCAATGGTTTGCGGAGGCCTATGTCGCCGCCCTCCGTAAACATTACAATCAGTAACGTCGTCGCGGCACCGGTCTTTTTATATTTTTCCGCCTGGTGTGCTACCCTGTACCCATCCCATGCTTGCGTCCCCAAACCACGTAAGGACTGATCGATTATGCTGCTACCGGCTAGACCACGAAGATTACGGCGCAATGAAACGCTCCGGCGTATGATCCGGGAGACGCGTCTGCACACGGACAACCTTGTGCTGCCCCTATTTGTCCGGGAAGAGGAACACGCACAAAAAGCCATTGGCTCCATGCCCGGGCAGTTTCAGTGGGGCCTTGCGGATGTCGCGGAACAGGCATTGAAAGCCGCCGACGCGGGTATTCCGGCGGTCCTGCTCTTCGGGATACCCACCCGGAAGGACGCGGAAGGCACAAGCGCCTGGCAGCATGATTCGGTTATCGCCCGGGCGGTCGCGTCCATAAAAAAACGCTGTCCGGCCTTGTGCGTCATTACCGACGTTTGTCTTTGCGAATATACCGATCATGGCCATTGCGGAATTCTGTACCAGAACCGGGACGGCAATATGGATGTGGCCAACGACGCCACCGTGGAGGTGCTTATTAAGGAATCGTTAGCCCACGCTGAAGCGGGCGCCGATATCGTAGCTCCTTCCGATATGATGGACGGGCGTGTAGGCGCCATACGGGATGCCTTGGACGCGGCCGGTTTCGACGAGGTGGCCATCATGGCCTACAGCGCCAAGTTCGCCTCCGCTTTTTACGGTCCTTTCCGCGAAGCGGCGGAGTCCCCCCCCCGCTTTGGCGACCGGCGTTCCTATCAGATGGATCCGGCCAACAGTGATGAAGCCATGCGTGAAATCGCCCTGGATATCGAGGAAGGCGCGGATATTGTCATGGTCAAGCCGGCGCTGCCTTATCTCGACGTGATTCGGCGGGCTTCTGAGGAATATAACATCCCGGTGGCGGCCTACAATGTGTCTGGTGAATACGCCATGATCAAGGCGGCCGCGGAACGGGGCTGGATGGATGAACAAAAGACGGTTTTGGAACTGACAACCGGCATACGGCGCGCGGGCGCTTCGATCATTATTACCTATTGGGCAATGGATCTTGCCGGATGGCTTCAGGAAAAATAAAGAGGCATATATATGAAACATGAATCCTCCAACAAACTATGGCAAGATGCCCTGCAGGTTCTTCCGGGCGGCGTTAATAGTCCCGTAAGGGCGTTCAAATCCGTTGGCGGTTCACCTTTTTTCGTGCATTCAGGGAAAGGGGCTTTTCTCACGGATGCGGACGGCAACAGGGTGATCGACTATGTCCTTTCCTGGGGTCCGCTTGCGGCGGGGCATGCCCATCCCGAGGTGGTCGAAGCGGTAAAATCGGCAGCCGACAACGGTTTTGGTTTTGGTGTTCCCACGGAGTTGGAAACGCTGCTGGCCCGAAAAATTATCACGCACTATCCCTCCATGGAGCGCGTCCGTTTCGTTAACAGCGGCACGGAAGCGACCATGAGCGCCATTCGCCTCGCCCGGGGGTTTACGAAGCGTGATCTGATCGTTAAGATGGACGGTTGTTATCACGGCCATGGGGACAGCATGCTGGTTCGCGCCGGAAGCGGCATCGCCACGCTGGCCCTGCCGGACAGCCCTGGGGTGCCGGCGGTATTGAGCGCCCAGACGCTGGTCGTTCCCTATAATGACCCAGAGGCGATTACGGAAGTGTTCAACCATTATGGCGCCGATATTGCGTGCGTCATCGTGGAGCCCGTGGCGGGAAATATGGGCGTTGTCCCTCCGTTGCCCGGCTACCTGGAACGGCTGCGCGCCTTGACCGTTACCTACGGAGCGCTGCTTGTGTTTGATGAGGTCATGACAGGATTCCGCGTTGCCCTGGGCGGCGCGCAGGCGCACTATGAAATCACCCCCGATCTGACAACCCTGGGCAAGGTTATCGGCGGTGGCATGCCGGTCGGCGCTTATGGCGGCCCGGCGGATATCATGGACATGCTGGCACCCCGGGGGCCGGTCTATCAGGCCGGCACCTTGTCCGGAAATCCCATGGCCATGACCGCAGGGTTGAAAACTTTGGAAATTCTGGAACGCCCGGGTGTATTTGATGACATGGAACGCCGGATGACCGGGTTGTGTTCAGGGCTCGGGGATATCGCGCGCGAGGCCGGGGTTCCCGTATACCAGACACAGGCCGGTACCATGGCGGGCCTGTTTTTTACGGAAATGCCTGTGCATGATTACACGAACGCGAAACTGTCGGATACCAAACGTTACGCGAAGTGGTTTCACGGCATGCTGGACCGGGGCGTTTATTTCGCGCCGTCACAGTTTGAAGCCGCGTTCATCAGCACGGCCCATGATGATGATGTCCTGTCCAGTACCCTTGAGGCCGCGAGAGCGGCCATGAAGACTGACATATAACGCGTTGTATCGTAATAGGTTAAATATGAAAGTGGAACGACCGTCCAAAAAATATGAACGGGCGAGGAAAGGATAACCAGTATGTTGAGTCTTTTTGTTTTACCGGTTTTTGTGATGTGTTCCTCCATGATTGGCGCCGCACCGGAAACAGGATTTACCCAGGCAAAGCCTGTCTGGCTCGAGGGGCGGGAAACGGAAATGAATGTGTTCGCGGGTTTTCGCGGGATCTTTACGGCCGCCGAAGATTCCCCGGCCCAAGTCCGGATAACCGCATCGACCCTGTATAGGGTTTTCGTCAATGGTGCGTTCGTTGGTCATGGTCCGGCCCGAGGCCCCCATGGGTATTTCCGTGTGGATGCCTGGGACATTGCTTCCCTGGTTAGAAAAGGGGAAAATATCATCGCCATTGAAGTGGCTGGGTATAACGCAAACAGTTATTACGTGTTGGATCAGCCTTCTTTTGTGCAGGCGGAGGTGCTCCTTGGCAACCAAGTCGTTTGCGCTACGGGGGCGGGCGATCAACCCTTTGAAGGGTTTCCCATTCCTGAACGCGTTCAGAAGGTGCAGCGCTACAGTTTTCAGCGGCCTTTCGTTGAAGCCTATGTGCTGAAGCCCGAATATGATGCCTGGCGCTCGAATGCTTCTGTTGCGGTCCCGGTGGCGCCGCTGGCGGAAGTTCCAGCCAAAGGGTTGTTGAGTCGCGGAGTACCCTACCCTGCCTTTGAGGTGCAGCCTGTTGTCCAGATCCTGTCATCGGGCGCCTTTGAACAGGGAGAACCGGAAAAGTGTTTTCGCGACCGGAGTTTGGTGAATATAAGCGAAAAACTAAAGGGATATCCGGAAAATGAGCTGGACCTGGTTGTTTCCGACCTTCTTTGTGCGGTGAAAAATACCCGCCTGGAAGCGGAAAAGAAAGGTCTCGGTGCGGAGGCACAGCTGACCCTTGCCAGGGGACAGTTCCAGGTGTTGGATTTGGGCACCAACCTTTCCGGGTTTCCGCGGATGAAGGTAAGCTGTTCCGAACCGACCCGCCTGATAGCGACCTTTGACGAGACCGAAAGCGAACTGGATGTAAACTGGCGGCGATTGGGGTGCGTCAATGCGCTGTTGTTCGACCTTGATACAGGGGAATATGTGCTGGAAGGTTTTGAACCCCACACGATGCGATATATCAAACTGATGGCGTTGTCCGGGGCCTGCACGGTTTCCTCGGTCGGGTTGAGACGTTATGAACACCCCGGCGCGGCCCGCGCGGAATTCAGATGCTCAGATGATCAATTGAATCGCATCTTTGAGGCGGGGCGGACCACATTCGCCCAGAACGCCGTAGATATTTTTATGGATTGTCCCCATCGGGAGCGTGCCGGCTGGCTGTGCGATTCCTATTTCACCGCCCGGTCCGCCTTGAGCCTGACGGGCAAAGTGGATGTGGAACACAACTTCATTCAAAATTTCCTGTTGCCGGAACGCTTCGAACACCTGCCCGAGGGCATGTTGCCCATGTGCTATCCCGCCGATCATTATGACGGCGTTTTCATCCCGAACTGGTCCTTGTGGTTTGTCATGGAATTGGGCGAATATGCCTTCCGGGGGGATACGGACGGGCTTATCGAAGCCATGCGTCCAAAAATAGAGGCGCTCTTCGGGTACTTTGAGAAATTCGAGAATGAAAGTGGGCTGCTGGAAAAACTGGAGAGCTGGGTCTTTGTGGAATGGAGCGCGGCCAATAATTTCGTTCAGGAAATAAATTATCCTTCCAGTATGCTGTACGCCGGTGCATTGGAAACCGCCGCCACGCTGTATGGAGTACCCGTTTGGAAGGAAAAGGCAGACGCCATCCGGCAGGCTATCCGGGAACAGGCACTGAAGGGGCCCTTCTTTGTGGACAATGCCAACCGCGTGGAAGGCAAGGTGACGCCAACGGATAATATGACCGAGGTGTGCCAGTATTTCGCCTTCTATTTCGGTGTTGCCACGCCGGAAACGGACACGGAATTATGGCGCATACTCCTGGATGAATTCGGGCCAAATCGACAGGAACAGGGCCTGTACAAGGAAGTGCACCCGGCGAATTCCTTTATCGGCAACATGCTTCGTTTCGAACTGCTTTCCCGGGCGGGGCGGGCGGAACAGACCCTCCATGAAATGGTCGACTACCTGATGTACATGGTGGAACGCACAGGAACCCTCTGGGAGAACCAGCAGGACCATGCCAGCCTGAATCACGGTTTCGCCTCCCACGCTGTGGTGACTTTATATCGAGATGTCTTGGGCGCGTACACGGTAGACCAGCGTAACAAGCGCGTGTCTATAAAACTGAATCCCACGGATCTGGCGTGGTGTTCTGGAAAAATCCCGGTCGGTGACGAGTTCATTACGATACAGTGGGAACAAGAGGAAGGCAAAATATCACTGTATCTCGCGCACCCCACGGGATATGATGTCTCTGTAGAGAACAAAACAGGAAAAGAACTGGCGCGTACCGCTTCCCCCCTGCCGGTAGTGAATACCCTGCCCTGAACCACAGTGGTCCGACAACGGGAAAAAGATAACAACCTGGTATCAGGAAGGATCTGTGGCCCGAGGAATGAACACTGTCTTAACAAAACGATGTGAATTGAAAATACATTGTAGTGAAAGTGGCTGACGCTGATGGATCATCAAATAATTGCATTGGTTGTGTTTATCGCAGCATATGCTTTCTTTATTCTCTTCCCCAACAGGCGCAGTTTGACCGCCATGTCCGCAGTGGTGTTGCTTCTGTTGTTCGGTATTCTTGATCCTCTCGAGGCCTTCAAGGAGGGTGTCAACTGGAACGTGATGGGGATTTTCGTGGGTATGCTTGTACTGGCGGAGGCCTTCATGGCAAGCCGTTTCCCGGCCTATTTGGCCGAACGTATTGTCAACCATGCGCCCAACACGGCCTTCGCGATACTTTTTATTTGCGCAATGACCAGCTTCCTTTCTGCGTTTGTTGAAAATGTGGCCACTGTTCTGATCGTCGCCCCTGTTGCCCTGTCGCTTGCCAAGAAACTCAAAATCAATCCTGTTAACATGATGATCGCCATCGCCATTTCGAGCAATCTGCAGGGATGCGCCACCTTGATCGGTGATCCTCCCAGCATGTTGCTGGGCGGTTTCGCCAAAATGACCTTTATGGACTTTTTCTTTTACCATGGGAAACCCGGTATCTTTTTTGCCGTCCAATTGGGAGCGGTTACTTCCGTCATTTATCTTTACTTTGTTTTCCGTGGGCATAAAGAAAAAACCGAGATTATCGCCGTTGAGACGGTCCAATCATGGATTCCCACCGTCTTGCTTGTTTTGCTTATCGTAGCGCTGGCCGCCTCCTCCTTTTTCGATAAGGGGTTCAGTTTTCTCGCCGGCGCCATTTGTATGGCCTTTGCGTTTGTCACGCTGATCTGGCAACGGGTCAATCACAAAATTCCCTTTTGGGAAAACCTGAAGAAACTCGACTGGGATACTTCATTTTTTCTGCTGGGCGTTTTTATTATCGTGGAAAGCCTGACGCAAACCGGATGGATCGCGCGGATATCAGAGGCTTTATCACAACAGGTTGGCGGCAACCTCTTTCTCGGGTATGCCTTGCTGGTCCTGATGTCGATTGTGGTGTCTGGATTTGTGGACAATGTACCCTATCTTGCCGCCATGCTCCCTGTCGCCCTGCAGATGTCCGAAAAAATGAATTTTCATCCGGCCCTGTTTATGTTCGGCCTGCTTATCGGGGCCAGCCTGGGGGGCAATCTGACACCGATCGGCGCATCCGCCAATATCGTCGCCTGCGGTATCCTGAAAAAAGAGGGGCACCCCGTATCTTTCCGACAGTTTATGAAGATCTCCGTCCCCTTCACGTTCATTGCCGTGCTGCCTGCAGCCGCCCTAGTGTGGTTTTTCTGGTCCTAAGAGATCTGAGATCGGACAGGGCGCCGGCGTGAGGCAATTCGTTGGGGCCACCCGGTCCAAAATTGAACCTTTTTTCTCTCGTTCCCAAATTCCATTCCTCTTTTTACATGGTTCCGGCTCGTGCATTCTGCTCGTTCCCAAATTCCATTTGGGAACGAGGAGAAGAAAACATGGACTTGCTCCTTTACGCTCGTTCCCAAGTTGAACTCTTGCCATTACCCACATCTTTCCGTTCAGGATATGGTATTTAGATGCCGACGGATGTATTCAGAATCCCAACGGGATTCCATATCATAGCCCAGCATTTTATGTGTCAGAGTCAAATTTTTTTCGG
>Ga0123335_1008772_pt1 | contig 10690 bp, 11 predicted proteins | sample BiotimSIPDNA_2_FD_89707 | JGI IMG/M metagenome (GOLD analysis project Ga0123335, IMG submission 89707) | Anaerobic biogas reactor microbial communites from Washington, USA - Biogas_R2 time_0 SIP DNA | ecosystem: Engineered > Bioreactor > Anaerobic > Unclassified | place: Washington, USA... | reverse complement strand
CGGTGCGGAGCCGGCGCAGGAGGCACTCCTGCTGCCACAGGTGATAGGCGATTCGCCGATAGGGGCCGGCGTCGATCACTTCACCTTTGTAGCTGATATCTGCCAGAGCCTGGCGGCCTGGTGGCGAGGTGATCACGCTCAGGCGCACGGGCAGCCCAGCTGCACCAAAGCCCTGCAAGAGGCCCAGGATAAAGCTCTCGTTACCGCCGCGCTGGCGGCCGAGATCTGAGCCGTTAATTGCCAGGTGCATCATGCTTCAACCCGCGTCGAACGGTGCGTTGGTAGGCTTCCAGCAGGATCGGATAGCGCTGCGGCCAGGTGTATTGGGCTACTGTGCCCTGGCCATGCGCCCCCATGCGCTGTGCCAGCTCGGGCTGGCTCAGCAGACGATTGATGGAGTGGGCGAGGGCGTCGATATTCCCAAAGTGCACCAGCAAGCCATTATATTCGTGGGTGACGACATCCTGCACACCCCAGGCGCGCGCGCCGATGACCGGCTTGCCATAGTGCCAGGCCTCGAGGTACACCGTGCCGAACGACTCGGTGCGCGAGGGCATCACCAGCAGGTCGCCGGCGGCCAGCAGGTCGGCCTTTTCCTGCGCAGATATGATCCCCAGGGCATGCACATTCTGGCGTTCGGACCGGGGCAGGTGCTGCAGGGCGCGCTGCATATCCGGCATGGTGGCGCCAGCCAGCACCAGATGATAACTGCGCCCCTGCTGCCACAGTTTGCGCATCGCTTTGAGGGTATACAGCGAGCCCTTGTCGAAACAGGCAGTCCCGATTGAAAAGGCGAATGGTTGCGTGAGGCGGTGCTGGGCGCGAAAGCGCTGTGCATCGCCGCCGGACAGCTCCGCCGGATCAATGGCTGAACCCACCACCGCAGCACGTTCGGCAGGTAAGCCATGCGCCTCGTAGAAAGCACTTTCGGTGGGCGTCATAGCCAGCAGGAGGTCGCTGTTGCTCACTAACTCGATCTGGTGGCGCATGGTGTAAAAGCTGGAGAGCGAGTCGTTGCCAGGCACGGCCGAGATGCCCAGGTGTGTCAGAGGAAAGGCCGCAAAGGGCACTCTGCGCCGTCCAGCAAAAGCCGCCGCCGAATGCATCAGCGATTCAAAGGCAATGTTCATGCCCATCACCAGATCGACGGGCTGCTCGTCCTGAGCGAGCCAGCGCTGCAGATCGGGGACCCACGGCGTGTAGCGGCTCAGCGAGGCGAGGTAACGGGTGGGGAGCCAATTCAAGCGCGACATGATCCATAGCAGCCGGCGCATGGCCGAATAGCTCAGCGGCGAGCCGGGCAGGTGGCGGATCGGAAAGCGCCGCACCTGGATGCCATCTATCACGTCGTCGGCGCCCTCCAGGGCACTGCCGCGACAGTTCCAGATCAGATCTGCACCGCGCGCGTTGGTGGTCAGGATAGTAACCTGGTGGCCATCCGCCACCAGATGACGCGAGAGCTGGCCAAGAAGCTCCTCGGCCCCCCCTACGGCGGGCCAAAAGCGCGGAGTTACCTGCAGGATACGCACATCGAGCCTTGTTGCTTGTACATGACCCGCATTATAGCACGGATCGCTCTGTCGGGGACGACCGCTTAACCCTCGCCGCGAGGCTGCGCCAGGCGCGCCATTGCTGCGATGGGCTTGAGCACATGGTGCAGCACCTCGGTATCGTCGGCGCGCACACCCATGGCTGCCAGGGCCTGGCCAGCCATGGCGACGACGTCATTTCCACTCTTGCGGCCGGCGGTGCGCTCTCGCTGGCGCAGTTGGGCGCGCTCCGCCAGCTGCTCTTTTTGGGCAGCTATGTACTCTACAAAATCCGCCAGGCGCGCAGCGCCATGCCGCGGATCGTGCTGCCGCGCAATGTACACGCGGCTGGCGGCCGACATGCTGGCGCGTTGCATTGGATCAACCGCCAAACGATACATGGCGCGGTAGAGCGCCTCGCCCTCATCGCTCGCTTCGGGGACGATGCGTATCACCGCATCGGACGGTAGATCGGCTTGCGGCGCAATGTCCGAGATAATCGTCGGCACGCCCAGCCCCAGCAGGCGGATCGGTGTGTAGGGGATGCCGCCTACATGCGGGTAGCGCAGCTGCACGGCTGCATCGACAGCGTACATGTATTCGCTAAAGGCGGCTGGCTCGAGCCAGCCCGTACGCACCACATCATCCAGCAGATTGCGCTCGTTGAGCCGCGCGGTCAGGTCAGGATCCAGCGCACTGCCTACCAGCACATAGGCACAGTTGATCTCACGGCGCAGGCGCTGGTAGGCTTCCAGGGTGAGCTCCAGGCGTTTTTGCGAGTTAAATAGGCCAAAGGTGCCAAAGATGACAGTCTCCGGCGAGCCGATCTGGCGACGCAGGGCTTGAACGCGCGCCTCATCCGGCAGTTCGCCGGGCAGGTAAAAGGGAAGCGGTAACGTCTCGATCGGCAAACCCGGAGCAAGGCTGGCGACCGCCTCGGCCAAGCCGGCGTTGAACACAGCGGCGGCCAGGCTACGATCCAGTACGCGCTCTACCAGGGGGTAACGGCTCGCCAGACGCTCGAAATCGCCAGCCAGCACGCCGGCGATGATCGCCTCAGCTGTCTCGGCGCCATAACTGTAAACCAGTTCGTCGCGATAAGCAGCCTGGTTGCCGGCACCCCAGGTAAGCACAAAGATCGAATGGTGCAGCACCAGGTCGTGCAGCAATAGCACACCGGCGCGCTCCTGCATGGCGTCCAGCATATAGCCGTGGAGGCGCGGCTCGTCGCCCAGGTTGTAAAGCGCCAGGTCGAACTGATCCGCGAGCGTCCGATACTGCGTATAAGGCAGCACGCGGATGCGCAACCCAGCCTCAGGGCGGAAAATGGCTGCCGTGGGCTTGTATGCGCCCGAGGTGACCACGGTCAGCTCAAAGCGGCGCGCCAGCTCGGGCAGATAACCCTCGATGACATCCGCCAGGGCGGTGCGTTCGGGGGTAAGCGGTGTCAGCAGGGCAATGCGTAACACGCGTTAGACTTCCAGCAAACGGCGGATGGTGGCGTCCCAGGTGATGCCTTGAACCAGCTCCGCGCCAGCCGCACCCATGCGCTCGGCCAGGGCGCGGTCTTCATAGAGCTCATCGATGTTACGCGCCAGAGCTGCAGCGTCGTTGGGGGGTGAGAGCAAGCCGGTGCTGCGGTCGCGCGTAAACTCGAGCACCCCGCCGCTATCGGTAGTGGTGAGCACACTCTTGCCGGCCTTCATAGCCTCCAGGGTGGCAAAGCCATAGTCCTCATCCAGCGGGGCGTAATAAGCTGCCAAAGCGCCGGCGTACAGGCGCAAAAGCTCGTCGTTAGGCACAAAGCCGCGAAACTCGATGCGGGATTCTACCCCCAACTTGCGCGCCAGCTGCTGCAGCTGGGGCAGATCGGGACCGCGCCCCACGATCACGCAGCGCGCCGGCGTTTTGACTTGCGCCATGGCACGCACCAGGTGATCGACGCGTTTGAGCAGGTTGAGGCGGCTGACGGAGAGGATATAGTCTCCGGCAGAATTCTGGTAAAACTGCCCGTCCAGGGGCGGCGGCGGATAAAGGACCTCGGAATCCAGCCCGTTAAAGTGCTTGAGCCGCTGGCCGACATTGGCCGAGATGGAAAAGAGATGGCGCGATTCCGCCAATGTGGTCGAGTCGACGCGCATGATCGTCTCGCGCAACTGGGTATCAGCCGGGTCGGCGCTGAAATCGCTATAGGCGGTGCCGTAGAGGTCATAGATCTGGCGGAACTGGTGGATCAACCAGGTGATTTTGTAGGGATGCTCGACCACATAGGAAGGGAATTTGGTCGCGATCACGCGGTCGATTGGTTTGCCGTCGCCAGAGGTGCTGCGCAGGTTAATCAAGCGCCACGCCAGGTAGCTGCGCGTGACTTCGGCGCGCGGCACCCATGCCAGCGGCAGACGCACTAACTCGACCTGATGCCCGCGTTGTCTGAGCTGATCGACCAGCGTCTCAGAGAGGACCTCGGTGCCGCCAGTCTCAAAGGGTTCCTGCGAGGTGCAAACCGCGATGCGCAGGCTCATGCCTCGTCCTCGGGTTTGCGGGCGATGGCGGCATAATCCTGGCTGCCATATAGAAACTGGTTCAGGCGTTGAAAGTTGGCGTCCAGTTGGGCGTTGGCAGCATCGGGGAGCCCCATTTCGGCGGGGAGCCATTCCAAACGCACTCCCTCTTCGACGGGATGCAGATAACGCAGAGATACCTTCCAGAAGCCGGCTGCCTCAAGCATGGTCTTGGTCAGCTGCGGATGCATCGCCTGTGTATGGGTTGGGTCGAGCAGGTAATAATGATGGACAGCCCACATGCACAACGGGTTGAGCGTCTCGGTGATCAGGTACCCACCCGGCCGCAGCTTGGCGGCTGCCAGGCGCATCAGCCGGTCGAGTGCTGGCAGGGGAATGTGCTCGATCACCTGCACGGCAACGATCGCCGCCAGCGAGGCATCCGTCAGGGACGCAAGGTGTGCAAATCCTTCCTCCGCGCGCAGGTCCAAGCCCTTTTCCAGGCCAACCTGCAGGGAATCGCGGTCGGTATCGACGCCATAACATGTCAGCCCCATGGCGCCGATGTGCCCGACCAGCTCGCCGCGGCCGCAGCCAAAGTCGAGGATCGGGTCGCTGCGGCCCAGTGCCTGCTGCTGGGCTGCGATCTCTTCCCAGATATCATCGTAATCGCCCAGGACCTGGGCGATCTGGAATTCGTTGCGGTACTGCGCGCCGGTGATAAAGGTGTCCCACTCGGGCACCGCGGATGCGGGAACAGCCGGCGCAGCGGGAGCGCTGACGGCGGCAGCGGTGCGCATCTCGAGGCGCTGAATACGCAGGCGCCGGCCTTCCATTACGGCGGCGTGGCCCTCGTCCGTCTTGTGCAGCACTTGAGCCTCGTCGGCCAGGGCCGTCAGCATCGCTACGATCGAAGCATTAAAGTTGTTTTGCTGCTCAACGAGCGGATTGATGTACCAGCGCAACAACCTCCGCACCACCTTTTGGCCGATGGTGCGCAGCTTGGGCCACAGTCCCTTGGGCATCTCGGGCCATCCCAACGGTAGGTGCGGGTTCACCCATTGAGTCTGACGCACCCGATTCAGGGCACGGCTGATGGGGGATGCCTCGGCTGCCGACTGATCGGGCTGGTGCTGCCTGATCTGGGCTTGGAGGTTGGCCAGGATGGTTTCATCGTCAGGCTCTGGTTGGCCCATGCTTACCTTGCTCCAATATCATGCCAGCTAGTATAGATTGTCACCCACCCTTGGCAAATGGTTGGCGCTTTACCGCACCTGGCCGGGCATCTATAATGCGCACATCCCGCCGGAGGAGAAACCCATGGCCACCACTCCCCGCCAACGCGTCCTGGATGCCGTCAATCATCGTCAGCCGGACGTTTGCCCTTGGCAGATCGACCTGACCATCGACGCGCACGACCATGTGGCAGCGGCGCTGCAGGATCCGGATTTTACCTCCAAAATCGGTAACCACCTTGCGGGCTGCGAAGACGGCTACTTTACCGAGGTTGAGCCAGGCTTTTGGCAGGACCAGTTCGGCATCGTCTGGAACCGCACCATCGATAAAGATATCGGCAACGTGCAAACCCTGCTGCTGCCCGAGGCCAGCCTGGCGCATTACCGCTTTCCGCAGCCCGACATGGCGCGCAACGCCGCCATGTACGAGCGCGTGCTGGCGGACAACCCTGACAAGTTCACCATGGCGGGAGTGGGGTTTTCGATGTACGAGCGCGCCTGGACGCTGCGCGGCATGGAGAACCTGCTGAGCGACATGATCCTTGAGCCGCACTTTGTCGATGCGCTCATGGATCGCATCCTGGAATACAACCTGCAGGTGATCGACCACCTGCTCGAGTATCCCTTTGATTGTGTGCGCTTTGGCGACGACTGGGGCGATCAACGCGGGGTGATGATGGGCGCCAAACTGTGGCGGCGCTTTATCAAGCCGCGTATGGCGGCCATGTACACGCGCGTCAAGCAAAGCGGACGCTATGTGATGCAGCACTCGTGCGGGGCCGTCCAGGAGCTCTTCCCCGACCTGATCGAGATCGGGCTGGATATTTTCAACACCTTTCAGCCCGAAGTGATGGATGTTGATGTCTGTAAACGCGAATATGGCCACCACCTGACCTTTTATGGTGGCATCAGCACCCAGCAGGTGCTGCCACACTACACGCCAGACCCACTGCGCCGCCACATCCGCGACATGATCGCGCGCATCGGCCGCGATGGCGGCTATATTGTGGCGCCCACGCACGCCATCCCGCGCGATGTGCCGGTCGAGAACATCCTGGCGTTTATCGAGACCGTCACCCAGCAAGCGTGACAAATCCGCGAGCAAATGCACCGGCAGCGCCCCGCCAGCTGCATGCCTGGCATGTACTGGTGCTGACCGGCGCGCTCATCTTTCACGTATCGCTCCTGGTATCATGGCGCACCGGGCTGTGGAACCGCTACACCTTTGATTCGGTTGCCACACACGGCCGTAAGGGCTGGGATTTCTATGCTCTCTACCAGGCTGGCTACAACGCCAGGCACGGCATCTCGGTATACTCGAGCGACGAAATCGTCACGCCGGTACACACCCCCTACCGTTACGGGCCGCTGCCCGCCCTCACACTCGGCGCGTTGTTGAGCCTGCTGCCGCCAGTGAGCGCCCTGTGGGTTTGGGCGGTGACCATCGAGCTGGTGTTGGTCGCCTGCTGCATCTACAGCTGGCGGCTTGCTCCCGACCTGGATACCAAAGTGATCTGCAGCGCTATGTGGCTGTGCTATACCCCCTACTACCTCGAGCTTTATCTGGGGCAGTTCACCCTGGTGCTGGCAGCCGGCGTGTTGATGCTGATGAACTGGTTCGCTCACCAGCGGCCGCTGGCGAGCGACCTGCTATGGTCGGCCACACTCCTGTGGAAGCCTATGACCGTGCTGCTGGCGCCGGTATGGGCTGCCCGGCGGCGCTGGCGCGGCATCGCCCTAGCAGCTATGCTCACGGCGCTCACCACGCTGCCCTACCTGCTGGCGTACCCAGATGTCTGGGGGCACCTGGCGTCCAACCTCGAGCTGCGCCTAGGCAGCCAGTTGGGCAACCTGGGAGTATTGCAGCTCTGGCAGGCACTCTTCCTGTGGCTCTCGCCGGATAGTTCAGAGGGCACAGTGCGCACCGTATTAATGGTCTGGTCCGTGCTGGTGGTGCTCATCAGCCTTGTTTGTTCAACATGTTCACCGAATACAAGCTCCTGGAAGAACATCTCTCTATGGTTGATTGTATTTTATTTGGTGTCCCCGGACGTCTGGGAGCATCACTATGTGCTCCTTGTACCGGTGTTTATTTACTGGCACATCCACTCGCGCTCCAAATGGGTCTTGATATTGTACGCCGCCATCGCCCTCTGGACCCCCTACCGCCTGATCGACCCGCAAGGCCTGGCTGCCTACGATATGAGCATGCGCTGGCTGCCGCTCGAGCCGTTATGGCTGAACGCCCTCTATCACGCCTGTAAAGCCGTGCCGGTGCTGATTATATGGGGCACGCTGCTACATCAGCGCGGGTGGTGCGCAGAGACTCGAATTCTTGACTGAATTATACAACAATGCTACACTTAGCCACCCTGTTTGGGAGGTTTCGGTATGTCCGAAGGTTACAGATACTTGGATAATGGCGCCGCCACACGTCTGGACGAACGCGTGCTGGAGGCGATGACCCCCTTCCTGTTTGAGACCTATACCGTGGCCACCTCGCAGTTTAGCTATTCGCTGGGGATCGCCGCGCGTGAAGCCCTTGAGCGGGCCCGCAGCGACATTGCCGCCTCGCTCGGTGCCGCATCGGAGGAGATCATCTTTACATCTGGCTCGACCGAATCGAGCAATATGGCCATCAAAGGGGTGCCCCACGCGCTGGCCAACAAGGGCAAGCACATCGTCACCACCCGGCTCGAAGACTTTCCGGTGCTCAACAGCGTCAAAGCCCTCGAACGCGATGGCTATACCGTCACCTGGCTGGATACCGATTCTGACGGCCGCCTGGATCCGGCAGCCCTGGAAGGCGCGATCAGGCCCGATACGGTGCTAGTCTCGATTCAGGCCGCCAACCAGGAAATCGGCACCCTGCAGGATCTGGCAGCTCTCGCCGCAATCTGCAAGGCCAGAGGCGTGGTACTGCACAGCGATGCCACCCATACCTATCCGCGCTTGCCGCTGGATGTGAGCAGCCTGAGTGTTGACCTGCTGACGCTCAGCACCGAGCTGGTGCACGGGCCCAAAGGGGTTGGCGCGCTGTATCTGCGCAAAGGCACCCCGCTGCACAAATGGATGGATGGCGGTTTTCAGGAGTTTAACCTGCGCGCCGGGAGTGAAAACATTGCCGGCGCCGTCGGCATGGCACGTGCTGTCGAGCTGGTCACCCCCGAAGAGACGGCCGGCATCCAGGCTATGCGCGATGCCGCACTTGAGCAGCTGCTGGCGATTCCGCAGTCAATCCTCAACGGGCATGCCACCTGGCGCACGCCGCAAAACGTCAACGTCTCATTCCGCTTTGTAGAGGGAGAGGCGATTACCCTGCACATGGATTTGCGCGGTTATGCCCTCAGCACAGGCTCGGCCTGCTTTAGCCGCGCCTTGGAGGCCAGCCACGTGATCCTGGGCATCGGGGGAGACCACGAACGTGCCCACGGCTCGGTGCGCCTCACCTTTGGGCGCTACAACACACTTGATGATGCCACCGGTGCCGCCAATGCACTGGCGGAAGTGATCGAGAGACTGCGGGCGATCAGCCCGTTAGGAAAGGATTAGCAAGATGCCTTTACCATACAGCGAACTCGTGATGGAGCATTTTCAGAACCCGCAAAACATCGGGCGCATCGATAACCCCGATGCCAAAGCGATCGAAGGCTCGCCAGCCTGCGGAGACATGGTAGCCGTCTACCTACGCGTCGATGAAGAAACCAAGACGATCACGGATATCAAGTTCGAGTCGTACGGGTGTGCTTCCAATATCGCCACTGGCTCAATCATCACCGAGCTGGCCAAGGGCAAATCGCTGGATGAAGCCAAGGCGATCACCTGGGAACAGGCCTCCGACGCCCTGGGCGGGCTGCCTCCCATCAAGACGCACTGCTCAGTGCTGGCCGTCGAAGGGCTGCGCGCCGCAATCCAGAATTACGAAGAAAAGCACGGCCTGGTTCGCGAGCAGGAAGCCACTACCGAAGAGGTGGTCCGCAAGCGCCTGTGCCATGTGATGAACCCATCCGTGGGACTGGATATTATCCGCACCAAGCTGGTCAAAGAGATCTCTGTCAACGACGGCGACGTGCTCGTGGTGCTGGATTTGGAGCCAACCCACCAGTTCGCCAACAATATCCGCGAAGAAATTACCGAAAAGTTGGCCAATCGGCAGGATGTGCGCTCGGTCGAGGTGTGCTTTGACAAGCAATAGGGCGGTATGAAGCGCCTGACACGCCGCCAGTTTGACCTGCGGGTGGCCAAGCCAGCCGATTTCTCCCTGAAAGAGCTGCTTGTGTGGCCGCGTGTCGACTTTGATGGAGAACTCGCGCTTACCGACAGCGAGGTGCTGGATGAAAATTTTGGTTTCATCAGTCAACCTCGTGTATACTGAGATTGGTGTTGTATTGGTTGTAACCTATTTGATCGATAACAAAGGAGTATAGTATGACCTCTATCGGAGAAAAGCTGCAGCACGCAGACTGGAAGTCGGAAAAACACGTGCCGGCGATCGAATGCCCGGACACGGTCAAAGCCGGCGAACTCTTTACTGTCAACGTCAGCGTCGGTAAAGATATCCCGCACCCCAACACGGTCGAGCATCACATCAGCTGGATCAGCGTCTATTTTCTGCCGGATGAAGCCAAGAACCCGTACGAGGTTGGGACGTTTACCTTTGCGGGCCACGGCCAGTCTGCCGCAGGTCCCAACCAGGGTCCCGTCCATTGCGAGCCGAATGTCACCGCCAGACTCAAGCTTACCCAAAGCGGCACCCTCTATGTATTGGAGCTGTGCAACATTCACGGTCTGTGGGAAAACAGCCAACGCATTACCGTTAGCTAAACATCATTATTATCAGTTAGGAGAATTCAAATGCGCGACATGACCAAAGCCAACGTATTGAGTGCCTACTCGGGCGAAAGCCAAGCCCACATGCGCTATGCGATCTGGTCGGATAAAGCCGCCAAGGACGGGTTTGCCAACGTCGCCAGGCTTTTCCGGGCAGTTTCCCATTCCGAGAAAATCCATGCCAAGCGGCACTTCATGGCCGTCGCTGACTCATTTGGTGCAGCGGATAACTTGGCCGGAGCCGGCTTCGGTTACGGAGAGACGCTACAGAACCTCGAGGTAGCGGTTGGCGGCGAAGAGTTCGAGATCGCCGAAATGTACCCGGTTTATAAAGCAGTGGCCGATCTTCAGGCCGAAAAGTTTGCCTCGGTTGGGTTCTTCCGCGCCCTGGAAGCGGAAAAAGTGCATGCTGCCATGTTCCACCGTGCGATCGAAGCTGCCAAGGCCGGCAAGGATGTGGAACTGGGCCCGATTCACGTTTGCCCAGACTGTGGTTTTACCATGGAAGGGGATGCCCCCGATCGCTGCCCGGTTTGCGGCGAACCCAAGGCGAATTTCGTCACCTACGCCTGAGATGCCCATCAAGACGGCCGGT
>Ga0123335_1008771_pt1 | contig 10690 bp, 9 predicted proteins | sample BiotimSIPDNA_2_FD_89707 | JGI IMG/M metagenome (GOLD analysis project Ga0123335, IMG submission 89707) | Anaerobic biogas reactor microbial communites from Washington, USA - Biogas_R2 time_0 SIP DNA | ecosystem: Engineered > Bioreactor > Anaerobic > Unclassified | place: Washington, USA... | reverse complement strand
TGGTCGCGCCGGTGGCGATTGCTTTGGCCCGGATTGCCTCGAAATCTTCATTCTGACCGACATTTGCCACGTAGGCGATAACTTCATAACCTTTGTTTTCGAGCCATTTGAGAATTACCGAGGTATCGAGTCCGCCGCTGTAGGCGAGAATTACTTTCTTTTTCATGTTACATCCTGTCGTTAGTGGGTTAGAGATGGATTTTCAATCCGAGTTCCGGGAGTTTTTCCAAAAGCTCTGTACGCAGCTGGCTGCGGCTTATTCCTTCGCGAATGATTAAAAATATAGTGTCGTCACCGGCAACACTGCCAATGAAGCCATCGAGACGCAAACCGTCTATGGTTGAGGCCAGTGCCGGGGCGAAACCGGGCAGGGTCTTTACTACTGCGATGTTTGAGCTGAATTCAACCTGAAGAAAAGCATTGCCGGCCAGAGGTATTTTTTTTACCGCTCTTACCGGTATATCTTCAGCCATCGAGTAAGTGTAGGTTCCGTCGCCAAGCGCCTGCCTTGCAACTCCAAGCGACTTAAGATCGCGCGACAGTGTTGCCTGGGTTAAAGAAAAACCTGCTCCGGCCATTTCCGCCAGAAGCATCTGCTGACTGTTGATTTTGCCGCTGCGAATTATTCTGACTATCGCATCATGTCTTTGCTGTTTGTTCATTGTAATTACCGATTGCATAAATATTCAAAAAAGCTGCATATTTATACAGGCAATCGGCATGCGAGTCAACAAAAAAGATGTCAATTTATCTGCTATGACTACCGTGCATCATCCGGAGTCAGAATTAAGTTCAGTCGTTCTTGCGGCTGATGACTCTGGCGAGACCTTCGGGGTGGACGTTGGATTCCAGTTCTTTAACGAGCTGGCACTTTTCATCGATCATGCCATTTACTACCGGCTGGTATTCGCGGCCTTCATGCTTGACAGAGATTGTCAGCTTTGGGTTGCATGGCAATGGTTCAATGCCGTCATGGCCGAGTTCAAAGGGAACAATCAGCTCGTTGCGTCGCGCAATGAGCTTTTCGATAGCGAGTTGCTGCACGAAAAGAGGCCAGCCGCTTTCGGCAAAACAGCGTTCGAGGTCAGCCCTTGTCAGGCTGGCGATGCGCAGGGCCATCCAGCGGGCGTCAGACCAGGTGCAGGCTTTCCAGGATTTTGGCACATAGAGCGGCTTCATCGAGAAGCCGATACCATTGATCAGGTGCTTTACAAAAGAACTTTCGAATGAGTTGATTTCGCCGGAAGGTTTTAAATGGCCGAGCGAACAGCCGAGATCACTCTGAAACTCGACCATGCGGTCGAATTTGCCGGTTTTTGCGTTGTAGAGCAGCGCGGCCCGCGAGTTGTCGTCTTTCATGTCCTTGTTTTTGATCCAGGTGTTGAAAACCAGCGAAGAGCGGGTTACCCGGTCTTCGACCGCGCCGACATTGCTTAAGGCAACGCCGCCGAAACGCTTTACGGCAGGGTTGAAGAATGACAGCTGGCATTCTTTGAACAGCACGTAAGGCGCACCGAGATACTTTTTATCGATAGATTCGCGTTCGAGCATTTCCGCATCGACGATGCCATGGCCGAGAATTTCGCCATTGCTGCCCTTAACCAGCTCTTTTGCCGGCAACAGGTAGCGTTCGGCATGAAACTCGAATTTTGAATTGAGCAGGTTGCTGGCGAGCTGAGCAAACGAGGTTACAGAACCTTCTTTGCTTTTTGATGGGGGATCGAGCACGAGAATGGTCTCGCCCGGCCCTGAATAAAATTTCGGGTCGGTGTAAGAGGCGCCAAGATCTATGGCCAGCCGGGTAAGTGCGACATCGGTATGCACTTCGTCGCCCCACTTGAGGCCCCATTTAATGCCAAAACGGTCTTTAACCCTGATTTTGGGCGAAGTAGCGTCTTCTTTGAGTTCATCATAAAAGACTACGCGTCTGGCATACTGAAAATTGAAGCGTTTGAACTTTTTGTCGCAGGCCTGAATGAGCCTGGTCAGGCTTTCGAGAAAATCTGCGTAATTATTACCCGGCTGTCGGCCGCTCAGGGCTGGGTGATCGGCGGCCGGCTGCAGGCGCGAGATTTCGATGGCCGACATGTTGGCAAGCTCTTCGCGCGCAATCAGCTTGTCGCTGCCGGGCCTGAACAGGCGGGCGGCTTCCAATGCGGCATTGCTGGCACCAATCGGAGCCTGCGGGTCTTTGACATCGGGCACATTTAGAACCAGTGATTTGCCCACAAGATTTTTGAGCAGCTTTAGGCCGCGCTTGAGCTTTGGTTCGATGGCACCGGTGCTGCGATCTGCCAGTAAAGTGTAATGCAGTCTCTGCAGGCGGATAAAGCTGTGGGCCAACTGCTCTTCAGAAACAGTGCCGCTTTTAATGCTGTCCTGCAAAGTCACTATACCTGAAACAATGTGTGCATATCCGACAGCTGCTGCGTTTTCCTCTATTTTTGCGGGTTTATCGGCATATTTAATTGCGAGTTCAGCGAGAACCTCGTTTTGTTCAGCAAGAATCATGTTGTGAAATGCCGTAACATTGGCAGCGGAATAGCCCATCACTTCATACTGGTAAACGGCATCCTGAGCTGCGTATAATGGGCTGACAGACGGCGTCGGAGTCAGCAGAGTCGCGCATATCAGCAAAGCGGCAAAGGCACTTCCCTTAACCAGCGCATCAAATACGGGGTATCTCATCGGTTCCTCCAGATGCAGACTCAATGATCTCGCTGACTTTTACTTTCATAAAAGGTAGTAAGTTTTACTATAGTAATGTTATACAATCCTCGTAGCTTTTCCAAGCAGTTAAATTGCTTTATTCGCTGAAATTCAGTTAAGCACTCAGACGAAACAACATTAACAACAAGAATACGTATTCTGATGATTTGGGGAAATTGAATGAGAAAACTATGTTTAATTCTCTGCTGCCTCTGCGTTGTTGTCATAATGAGCGCACCAGGCTCCTTGCATGCAAAGACGGCAACTAAGCTGGGAGTTTTCTATCTTCCCGATCCCGAACTTTTTGCTAAGGCGCAGTTGAAGGTCACACGAGCGATAGTCAATGATTTTCAAATCAGAGAGATTTATCGACAGATCGATTCGGGGAAGCAGATTGCGCAGATTGAGCCGCTCCAGAAGCTTCGAAGTCTGAGAGTTGCCGGTGTCGATGTTATTATTACTTTGCGCTGGCCTCTTGATAGTTCTCTGCTTGAAAGTGGGGCCAGTATTGTTAACGGCCGGCTCGAGCCAAAGACGATGATCGATCGTGTTCCGGCGGGGGCTGACAAAAAACGCGTACTGCAGCTTCTTAAGCGCTTTCTCAGCGATTTTGGCGATCAGATTGCTGTTGTTTCACTGCAGAACGAATGCCTGGGCGGACCCGGGCGATACAGGATCGAAGATACAGTGCGTGCGCCGGGCGAGTTTTCATCTGCCGGTCATTGGTTAATCGAGGTTGCCGAGACCGTTCGCGAAATGCGGCGCTCTAATCCGAAGCTGGCGCACTTAAAAATCAGTTCTCCAGCCTGGCAGGCAATCGATCGGCTTTCGGCTGAAAGCATCATGATTCCGGAACACCACGACCATCCTAAGATCAGGCTGCTCGGGGAGATCGTCAAGATTTCAAATACTTATTGCGACTATGTTGACATTCATCCTCTCGAAATGGCGCTTGAAGATCTCCCGAGAATTATTGCCTACGTAAAAAAACACACTGCTCTGCCTTTGATAACGACAGAATGGTCAGGTCTTTACCAGGTTAAAGACTGGCTGCAGGAGCCTGTCGATCCAAAGATCATGGCCATCATCAAAAAGGAGTTTCCAAAATTATCGCTGAATCCAAAAAACAACGAAGAGCTGGTGCAGTTCGCCCATAAAAGAAAGACTCCTTTGCGGCTCTGGCATAAATTTCTTGAAGGTATGCCGCATGAAAAGGATTTTGCCTTGAAAAGCTTTCAGCTTTTCGAAAAAGAGGGGTTTGTCTACGCATGCTGGGCGCTCGGGTATCAGTATAACAATCATCTTTTCGACCTCAAGACTCTCTTTGCAAATATGGTTACCCAGGAGCCTTTCGCGCCAAACGAACCGGCCTTCAGCGATTTTCAGCGGGCAATCGAATATTCCGGCGGAACGCCGTGGAAGTTCTAACGGCAAAATGACATCCTGAAAAGTTTTTTTGCGGAAAATTCATGTTCCAGGAGCTCGGCTGCAGGCGCTTCTTGCTCCTGTGCGATGCTTTTTGAGCCGGCGCCCGGGTTGAACCATTATTATATCTGTGTTCTAATGGGGAGGTAAAATAAAGTAAAGGATTAAACATGGCAAAACCAAATTATTCGTATGAAAAAAGAAAAAAAGAATTAGAAAAGGCGAAAAAGAAAGAAGAGAAACGCCAGCGTAAACTTGAAAAAGCAGCTGTTGAAGCCAATCCAGAACAGGCCAGTACTGAACAGGCGAATCCAGATCAGACTGATCAGCTCTAATTTTCTTGGTCGCCTCCGGTTTGTGGCTACGTCTTTTTTGAGGCTGGTCGTTTAAGAAAAGCACGCACACCGGCGCTCAAAAAATCAGCAAGGCGGGCTCTCGCCAGTCGAGAGTATATCTTAATAGCTATGGCTCTGCGTCAAAACTACCTTGCTCGAAATTTCGCTTATGAGCCCCGGCTCCCTTTAAGTGGGCCGGAATGACGAAAAGATGAAACCTGAATTTTGCAAGTTGCTCAGTGTTATTGCTTTTTCTTGACGGCAGGCTTTTTCTTGCTGGCAGGCTTCTTTCTGGTCGCAGATTGCTTCTTGATCACTTCGGTTCTTATTCCGGTATATTCTCTAACTACATAGCCCTCCGGGTGTGGCGGAAAAACTGTTTTCAGATCAATCGAAAGCTCAGGAAACAAACCGCAGGTAACTGTTTCGTGATCGTAATAGCCTTCAAGCTTTTGATAAATGCCATTTACCAGCTTGTAAACCATCACAGTCCGGTTGCTGGGATCTACAAGCCAGTATTCCTTCACGCCCGTTCTTTCGTAAAGAGCACGTTTTCTTATGTGGTCATGCGATGAGGTTGAGCTGGACAACACTTCAATAATCAGATCGGGTGCTCCAAGGCAGCCTTTCTCGTCAAGTTTTTTGGGGTCGCAGATAACCGAAATATCGGGCTGAATGACATCATAAATGTCATCATCTTTTGGCGATTTTTTGGGCAGTCTGACATCAAAAGGCGAAACATAGACTTCACAGGTCTTGCCAAGAAAAAAAGTTGCCAATTGCCTGGTTAGCTCTGTAACAATCTTCTGATGAATCCGCAAAGGCGCATTCATATTGTAAATAACGCCGTCGATCAGCTCAAAACGCTCATCGTTTGGCCACTTCAGATAATCGGCATAAGAATAACGCTTTTCCACAGAACGTTCAGAGTCACCAGTCATTATGCTACCTCCGCCAAGTCATACTCCAATTATAACCATATTGCGCAGCAATTTCCATCCGCATTAACACCATACAGCAATTCTCCATTCAGGAATTGGAGAGGCGCAGAGCAATAGAACTGTCTAATGAATCAGTTTTACGAGAGATACTCGAACAATCTCTCGCCGGATATTGGGTCCTTATTATTCTGAAGTCCGCTATCGTCATAAAAATGGTTTCACGGTCTGGGTGATCTGCATCGGAAAAGTGATCGCATGGGATGCCGATGGTAAGCCCCTGCGAATGGTCGGTTGTCACATCGACATTCCCAGACGCAGGCAGATGGAAGAGGCTTTGCAGGCCCGCGAGCGCCGTTTTTCACCACAAGGCTAACGGAGAATTTCATGATTTTTTTTCTCCAGTGATTCGCTTTGCTCACAAGCTTACGAAAAAGCAAACCCGTCTTCCGGCCTCGCGACAAACGAACCTGCCTTCAGTGATTTCCAGCGGGTAATCGAATATTCCGGCGGAACGCCGTGGAAGTTCTAACGGCAAAATGACATCCTGAAAAGTTTTTTTGCGGAGAATTCACGTTCTAAGAGCTCGGCTGAAGGTGCTTATTGTTATTATGCGATGTTTTTTGAGCCGGCACCCGGGTTGAACCGTTGTTCTATCTGTGTTCTAATGGACAGGTAAAATAAAGTAAAGGATTAAAACATGGCAAAACCAAATTATTCGTATGAAAAAAGAAAAAAAGAATTAGAAAAGGCGAAAAAGAAAGAAGAAAAACGCCAGCGCAAACTTGAAAAAGCAACAATTGAAGCCAATCCGGAGCAGGCCAATCCAGATCAGGCTAATATAGATCAGGCTTAGCTGATTTAACTTTACTCAGTCATGATCCTGTAACGGTCTGATCTGACTTTTCTACTTCGGCAGAGAACTCAGCAGTTCATCAATTTCTGTGCTGAGTGGTTCGATGGCTTTTTTCAGCTTGATGCAGGTCTGTTTCCAGTATTCGGGGTCAGATTCGCGTGCATGCCAGCTGCCGGAAACAGCGGCTTTGCAGGCTGCCTTGAAATATTTCACTGCAAACTTCAGGCGCCATGACGGGAAATTGATGACATCGCCGACCCGACTCGCGGTCATCCCGGCTTCGTTGCCGGCCTTTATCGCTTTGTCTGCGGCCTGTCGCCAGAATGCCCTGGCTCCGTCAGCGGCAATCTCGTCAGGAAATACCGGCAGCATCGCTTTGACTCTGGCAAGACCCTCGTTGGCGTTTTTCACCCAGACGATGTCGCCTGTCCAGACAGGTTCGGCTGTTTTCCAGTATCTCATTTCGTTCAATCCGACTGTGCATTCATCGGCAAAGCTACGGCACTGAAACTCATGTACTTTGTCGCTTTCGGTTTTATTTGGGTAAATCGAAGTACCCATGACGAAGCGCTTGCGAAAATACATAGCTCCCAGCCGCAATTTGATTGGAAACTTACATTTTTCTATCAGTTCAAGCATAATTCTTGAGCATTTGAAACAGCTTTCGGCAACCTTTCGGCGTATCGTTGCCCAGTCTTTGCCACGAAGTTCTTCCGGCAGAATGTCGGGAAATCTTGACTCGGAGCTGAATGGAGAAATGATCTCGCGGCACTGCGCGACCGCTTTGTCGATTTCCTGCTGATGAAGCATCGGCCAGTGGGCATCAGCTTTGTTTACAGCAGTATTGCCAGCGGTTGCGTAAGCTTTGAATGGGCTCGAAGCCGCAATTTTCTTTTCCTGTTTCTGGATCAGGTCAACAGCGACTTTGCCGGCCTTCGCCAGGGGAGTTGCTTCTTCGCCGGCTCTTTTGATCCAGGCATTCGCGGCTTTACGTGCCTTAGAAATTTCGCGCGGATTGCTGAGGCTATTAACCAGACTTTGCAGCTTCTTTTCGGCTCTGGCAAGCCCGGCTCTCGCTTCATTACCAGACATACCACCTGAGTCTGTATTTTCAAGCACATTCAAATATTTGACGAATTCTTCCATACAAGCGTCAAAAGAGTTAATGCTGAACGCGGCAAATATTGGAAGAGAAAAGCTGACGAGGCAGAATGTTATAAAAAACAGCACCATTTTTTTCATAAAAGGTCGCTCCCCTGGATTCTTGAAATAGAGATAGTTTTATACCGAAAAATAGAGTCTGATGTGGGTACATTACAATGTCGCGACTGTTTGGTCAAGAGTCAGCAAAGCTTCGCTATCATTCCATGCAATAGTGACTCTAACTCCTTCGGCAGTGTTTATAGCTCCCCGGATATTTTTACAGTCAGGGTGTGCCCAATTTCCAGAAGGCCTTCATCAGATACCATGCTGACCGTAAATTTATCTGCTTTGACCGCTATTATTGCTGCTTGAATTTTTTCCCATTCATCATCAATAAGATCTTGAACCGATATTTCAACGGGAACCTCGAATTTGTTCTCAAGATAGACTGGTGGCGAGACGCGCAATGCTCCAAGCGTGCCTCCGGTGCTGCCGGCTGCTGTGGCGATTTCTGCGATTATGTCCAGAAAGCCGGCTGGTAGCATTTTTTCACGGTCCGGGGCTACTGACATGTCGAACCGGAAAACCGGAATTCCGCTGTAGGTCAGGCGGTTGATCGAGTTGATGAATGCTTCGGTGCTCTGCTGTGACTTCATCAATTCTGCCGCAAATCCCGTTATGGTTTTTATGTCAAATGCGTAGGCAGAAAGCATCACGCGTTTATCACTGTCACGGCGAAGATTCGTGAGCCAGCCGTTTACTCCTTCTACTTGTTCACCTCTTTCGACGCCAGCTTCGCAGCCAAAAAGACTCACTATCTGGGTGAGCGGCCCTTTATCGAACTTCGGCATCGTCTCGGCACCTTTGCCGTTGATAAGAGAAAAGATAATCGTGGCACCAATCAGACTTTTTCTGTCTGATGCGCGGCGTTCGGCAGTGACAGACATGTTAATCGCAGCAATTCTGATGGCTGAACCGGCTGCCTGATAACTCTCAAACCTTTCGATTATCTGTGGAAGGCGGGCAGCATCGCAAAAAACGAAATAGACTTCGACCGGATACCTTTTTCCCCAGTCTTCAGCCAACGCCTCAGATGCCCGGAATTCAAGAACTTTTGCCTCGAACTCGCTCAGAATTTTATCCAGATGCTGCTTCGCAGGCTGCAGATCGGGGTGTGCAGCTGGATCAGCGATTAAGCCGGCGGGCAAAAAAAATGCAATAAACAGGCTCAGAATAAGGTGCTTCATAAGATCTCCTTCTGGTTAAAATCTCAGACCTTTCATCTATCTCTGGCGAAAAATCGCTTCTGCCTCGCACGAATATCCACTAACACTGGGCGCAGGCTCAGCGAAATGACTGCCGGCTGTATCATCTCATTGTATGCTTCTGCAGGCAGCTCGTCAATTAGAATTGTACGCCTGCAATTTTGTGAGTTTTTAAATTCGACAAGCTATTTTAATTTATGGCACTCAGCCCGGTATCGACTGCTAACCTTTTATTGACAGGCGTAGTGCCTCGCGTATCATTATTTACTGATAAAGGACATTCTATTACTCACAGTCCGACTTGGGTTAGCCAGTCTACCACTCCCCAATGATCCGTCTTTTGGGCTCCCGATTGCAGCAGAAATTCGGCAATTTCCTTTTGCTTTGAATGACAGGCAAATGCAAGAGGTGTCATGGTGTCTTCGTCTTCAGCGTTGACATTTGCTCCGGCTGCAACGAGATGTTTTGCTGCCGCAAGATTACCTTTAATGGCTGCCAGCATAAGCGGCGTTCTCTCTTCATCTCCTCCTCTTGTTCTACCGTCAACAGGACTGCCAGCTTCTAGAAGAACCTTGATCGTTTCGATGCATCCGTTAGCAGCAGCGTGATGAATGGGCATGAAGCCATATTCATCTGTGGTTCTCAATTCACTGGCACCATTTTTGTACTTGATCTGTCGAGCTATTTTATCGGCAGCACCTTCAGCAGCAAAAGAATGTAGAATGCCCACGTAATGCTCCTCTGTGTGTTTTGTATGCGTATTATATAAAATATAAGCGGATTTCTCAAGTTTAAGGTTGAATTATTACAGTTTTTTTCGCTTCTGATGCTGTTGTCAAGCCCTATCAATCTCGACCTGAAAACCTTTTAAATGCCAGAACAAATCATGCAAATTTATGAAAGAAAAGGTCTTTAACTCGCTCAACGATGGCGCGAAACAATTAGTCCAGATATCTGCATCAATCAGAGTCTATATCGCTGAGTAATGAATAAAGAAGTTGAAGGGACTTTCGGGGAAGCACTCCAGGTCGGTATCTAAAGCCAGCCTTTGCATATTTGAGTTTATTGAGGTATTCTATAATCATATCATAATGCACTTTGGACTCAATTATTTCAGCCCGGCTGAATGCGAACAGCTGAGTGTTAATGAAAAAGTCAGAAATTGTGCTTAGAAAATTGTTGCGTTTTACCTGGGCTGATCAAAATAAGCTGAAACAAGCTCCCAAAAAAATCGGTTATGTAAAATATTAGGTGAAGAATTGGGAGCGATTTGGCAGATATTACTGGAAACTCGGGGGTAGAGATAAAAGATGGGAAAAATAAATAAGGGGAAGTATGGACCCGGAACTTTGCTGATTCTTTTGGTTCTGGCTTCATTATTTGCCTTCGTAAAGATCCGTGGAAGCGTAATTCATGATGAAATAGTGTCTGAGCTCAATCTTGTAACAAAGTTTGAAAAAGAAGAAAACTATCAAAAAGTTGAAGAACATCTTACTCGAGCAGAAAATAAATTCGGTATTATTTATTCTCTTCATGTAAATACTTTGAATGAAGGAGATAATTACTTCGTTAAGGATACAATAACAGGTCAAAAAGGTTATGTGCAGATAATAAGAATAGCTTTTGATATGAGCGAAGGCAACGTTATGGTTCAAGAACGTCTTGAACAAGCCGCAAAAAACCTGGAATATATTAGTAAGGAGAAGTCGGACTCTAAATTTCATAAGCTGTATACATTAGGTTCAAAAAGCCTTAAAGCCTTAAAAGCCTTACTGCCTGTAGTAGAACTGTGTAAGTCCTCAGAATTTACTAAGGCAAAAGAAGAACTTGAAAAATTTAGTGCAAATAAAGATTATCTTGAACCAAATTCCCTTTTTGTAAGTCTTTCAATGTATTATAAGATAGCCGAAGCAACTAAATCACCTCAGGATGTTTCTGATGTCGCCAGAATGACCGGTATTTTTGCAGAAGCTTCTAATGGTAAAATTCACAGGCAGTTAGCTGAAAAAGCGATTAATT
>Ga0123335_1008768_pt1 | contig 10694 bp, 8 predicted proteins | sample BiotimSIPDNA_2_FD_89707 | JGI IMG/M metagenome (GOLD analysis project Ga0123335, IMG submission 89707) | Anaerobic biogas reactor microbial communites from Washington, USA - Biogas_R2 time_0 SIP DNA | ecosystem: Engineered > Bioreactor > Anaerobic > Unclassified | place: Washington, USA... | reverse complement strand
TAGGCAAAGCGTGGGTTACCCGTCAGCTTTGCAACAGCCTCTACGGCCGCGTCGCCCATGCCAAGATTCAAAACGGTGTCCATCATGCCGGGCATGGAAGCGCGGGAGCCGGAGCGCACGGAAACCAGGAAAGGATTGTTGATGTCACCGAATTTTTTGCCGGCGATTTCCTCGGCTTTATGCATCGCGTCCAGGATCTGCGCCTCAATTTCCGGCGCGATGGTCTTGTCGTCTTCATAGTAGCGCGTGCAGGCTTCAGTGGTCACGGTGAAGCCCTGGGGCACCGGCAGGCCGATGTTGGTCATCTCCGCCAGGTTTGCACCCTTGCCGCCCAGCAGGTTTCGCATTTTCGCGCTGCCCTCTTTGAAAAGATATACATATTTTGCCATGGTTTGTCCTCCTTAAGTGTTCTTGCCAATACCAAACAAGGGTTGTTACCCTGGTTGTGCGCCGACAGCTATCATACTATAAAATACCCCGGTTTTCAATGGCGTAGGATTGTTTTTGGCGCAGGCCTATCCGATCAGCGCGTCCAGTAGCTCTCCCACATCCCTGACAATCGCATCGGCTTGTATCGTGCTGTCTTCCAGTGCGCCCGCCTTTGTTTCGCCGCTTAAAACCAGGATGCCGGTAACGCCGGCGTTTTTTGCGCAGGCGATATCGGTGTACAGGCGGTCACCCACCAGCACGCAATCTTTCGGGGCACAGCCCATTCTGGCCATGGCCGTGGTGGCGATGTCCGGCCTGGGCTTGCCAAGCACATGGGGCAAACGGCCGGTTGCGTGCTCAAGCATCTGCGCCATGGCCCCGCAGTCGGGAAGATAGCCTGTGGCGGTGGGGCAGACCCAGTCCGGGTTTGTTGCCAGATAGGGCAGTCCCATATTGATGAGGGTGCAGGCGTCAATGAGCTTCTGATAGGTCAGTTCCGTGTCATAAGCCAGCAGAATTGCGCCAATGCCGGGCACAATCCGATCAGTGACGGGAATGCCGGCCTCCGCAAGCTGTTGCCGAAATGACGCGGTACCCAAAGCATAAACCAACGTTCCCCGATGGTGGTGGTTCAGGTAGACAGTGGCTGCGTGGGTGGAGGTAAAAAAATCATCCCGTGAGCAGGGGATGCCAAGGCCGGTGAGCTTTTTCACATAGTCGTTTGTGCCCCGGGAAGAGTTGTTGGTGAGAAAAAGATAATCCGCTCCGGTTTGCCGGATGGCCCTGAGGAAAGCCAGTGTATGGGGGAACAGGTCTTCCCCCAGGTAGAGGGTCCCGTCCATGTCCAGCAGAAAGAGCTTTTTGCGCCGGAGAGAATCCTTGAAACCTGGGTCCATCTCAACCTCCACATGCCATTTCAGGTATCTTAAGAAATGACCCTGCTCCTGTCAATGCACCTGCCCAGGCTATGGTCAAAATGCGTCAGTCCTTGCATTTTTGTCTCATAAAGTCTACAATGGCTTTAACCTTTGTGGTTTGGAATTATCTGCGATGGAGGGATCATATGGCCAAGGATTATGTGCTTATGAGTGACAGCGACAGCGATCTGCCCCACGAAATCGCGCGGGAGATGAATATCCCCATCGTCAGGATGCCCTACACCCTGGATGACCAGGAATATCTGGATGACAATGGCGCAAGCGGCATGGAGAAAACGCTTTTTGAGCGCATGCGCGCGGGCTCCAAGCCCTTTACCTCACTCCTTCCCACACCCGCCTATATCGAATATTTTGAGCCAATCCTAAAAGAAAAGGATCTGCTGTTCCTGGCCTTTTCCTCTGAAATGTCAGCCACTTTCCAGAATGTGCTGGAAGCTCAGAGAGAGTTGATGGAAAAATACCCCAACCGGAAGTTCGTGGTGGTGGATACCCTGTCGATTTCCGTTCCCCAATCGCTGTTGGTGATGGAAGCCCATAAACTCTATGAAAAAGGTGCCTCCATGGAGGAAGTGATCCAGTGGGTGGAGGCCAACCGCCTGAAGGCGCATGCCTGGTTCACCGTGGGCGATCTGGTGTATTTGCGGCGTGGCGGCCGAATTTCTTCCACCAGCGCCATGGTGGGCACAATGCTGGACATCAAGCCGATCCTCACCCTCACCAAAGCTGGTAAACTGGAGGCCTTCACCAAAGTGCAGGGCCGTAAAAAGGCCATGAAGGCCCTGGTGGAGAAAGTGGCGGAATATATTCAGGATCCTGGCGCACAATCGGTGGTGATCATGCACGGGGATATTCGGGACGAAGCTGAAATTTTCAAAACCCAGCTTAAGAACCGCATACCGGAGATCCGTGATATCAAGGTACAGTTCATCGGTCCGGTGATTGGCGCCCATGCCGGCCCGGGGACTCTGGCTGTCTGCTTCATGGGCAAAGAGCGACCCGTCTAAGCTCCGGTGGAAAGCAAGCGGCAGAAAACCATTCTCATCATTCAAGACATATCCTGCGTGGGGCGTTGCTCCATGCAGGTTGTTTTGCCTGTGCTGGCTGCATCAGGCCTCCGCTGTGCCATGCTGCCCACAGCGCTCTTCAGCACCCACACCGGCGGCTTTGGGCAGGTTCACAGGCTTGATCTGCTCAAGGATATGGAAGGCATCATCAACCACTGGCAGAGACTGGGGCTTGCCTTTGACGCGGTGTACACCGGCTACCTGGGGGCTGCCGCCCAGGCGGAGCTGGTGCTCTCCTTTCTGGCACAGCTGATGGCGCCCGAGGGCAAGCTGTATGTGGATCCTGTGATGGCAGACCAGGGCAAACCCTACGCCTTCTGCGGGGACGACATGGTGGCGGGGCTAAAAGCCCTGTGCCAAAGGGCGGATGTCATCTTTCCCAATCGTACGGAGGCGGCGCTTTTGCTGGGCCGGCAAATCATCGCCGGTTTGGAGCCTGAGGTGCCCGATCAGGCTCAGGTCCTCTCCCTGGGAGCGCCTCAGGCCGTGCTTACCGGGGTAATATCACAGGAGGGGCAAATTGGCGTTACGGCCTATTCTGCCGGTCAGGAACCAAAGACGCTTTTGCACAAGCGCTATCCCGGCAGTTACCCCGGCACTGGGGATATGCTGGCTTCCGCTGTCATCGCGGGGTTGATGCGGGAGCACATGCTTGAGTCTGCCTGCGCCCTGGCGCTGGACTTTATTGACGCCGCTTTCGCGGCGGCTGTTTCGCGCCCGCTGCCCGCCCGTTATGGCCTGCCGTTTGAGTTGGCTTTGCCTGGATTTATCCGGGCCCTGGGCGGTTGATTTCAAGTGAAAGGACCTTATTATTGGTGCAGGATCCACTGACGATTTTATTTGCTTTTTCCCTTACCCTTCTGGCAGGCCTTTCCACAGGCATCGGCGGCCTGCTTGTTTTCTTCACCAAAAAGGCCGATGTACGTATCCTCTCGGTGATGTTGGGCTTTTCTGCCGGGGTGATGATCTATGTGTCCCTGGTTGAAATTTTCGCAGAAGCCCAGACGCTGCTAAGCTCAGTATACGGCGATAAGGCGGGCATACTCTACACAGCCCTGGCTTTTTTTGGCGGAATGCTTCTCATCGCCATCATCGACAAACTCATCCCCTGTGAGGAAAACCCCCATGAATTCGCCTGTGCGGCGGGGGTCAATCCAAGGGATGCCTCAAAACTAAAACGAACTGGACTAATGACCGCGCTGGTGATAGCGATTCATAACCTGCCGGAGGGCATCGCCACATTTGTGACGGCCACACAGTCCGCCAGCCTGGCCGTTCCCATCGCGTTTGCCATCGCTATCCACAATATTCCCGAGGGCATCTCAGTGGCCATGCCTATTTACTATGCCACCGGGAGCCGGAGGATGGCGCTGCGGTATTCCATGCTGTCCGGGCTTGCGGAGCCCGTGGGAGCGCTGATTGCCTACCTGATCCTGATGCCTTTCATGAATGACACCCTTTTTGGCATTCTGTTCGCGGGGGTGGCCGGCATCATGGTGTTTATTTCTCTGGATGAGCTTCTGCCCAGCGCCCAGACTTATGGAGAGCACCATCTGAGCATATATGGCCTTGTCGCTGGAATGGCTGTGATGGCGCTGAGCCTGTGGCTGTTTGTTTAGGCCTTTGCCTGGCGAAGGGAGAAGCATAATGAGCCTTTGGGATGGCAGGGAGCAGGCCCCAATAAATAGGGAGCTGCTGGAGGCGGCCCAGGGCCCGCTGCCTGAGAGCAGCGGCGTGGTGCTGCTGCCCATCCTGTTGCGTAAGGAAGGGGCTTATTATCTCAAACTCAAAACCGGGCAGAAGAGGCTCTATACGGTGCGCAACATCTCTGCCTTCCTTCTGGCGGTACAATCCGGCCAGAGTGTCCTTTTGGGCAAGCAGTTCACCTATTCTCCCGCATGGATGCGATACCCGCCGGACGCCCAGGCCCTTATCACCCTGCTCTCCGCTTTTGTCTTTGGCCCCGACGGGGGCAGCCGCCAGCCCGCTGCCAATGCCATCGCTTTGTCCGATGCCCTTCTGCGCCTGGTGCTGGAAAAACTGGCGGATATGGAATTTCTGGTGGAGACGGAGAAAGGTGCCCGGCAACAGACGGGCATCCGGGAGGGGGCCCTGCCGCTGCTCTTCGGCCTTGGCTATGATATTAGAGGCGCTGTATTAACCGGCGCCTGGCAAGGAGATTGCCGGCAGCTCACAGAAGATGGCAGCTTTGCTCTGGTGGATGGGCGGGTGGTCGCCCAGCCCCGGGAAGACCGGGCATTGGCAGAGGCGCTGATCAAGCGCGCCGGGGAGCCGCGCTTTGCCTACCGTTTCAGCCGTGAGGAGACGCAGCGTGTGTTCTCGGAGCTTCTGCCCGCCCTTCAGCGCCGCTACGCCCTGACCATTGAGGAGGAAATGAGCCGCCGCCTGTTGAAATTTCCCCTGAAAGCGGAGGTTTATCTGGACCGGGCGGGGGAGGAAGTGCAGGCGCGCGTGCTGTTTCGCTATGGGGACCACGCGGTGGACCCCTTTGAACATTCATCGGAAATCCCCATCTATCTCTTCAGGGATGCCCAGGGCGAGCGCGATGTCATGGACCTTCTGGCCAGGAATGGTTTTCGCGTGCGCAAGGGACAGGTGTACCTGGCCGATGACGGGTTGATCTTTGACTTTTTAATGACGGGGGTGAAGGAACTGCACCAGATGGCCCGGGTGTATTTAAGCCAGGCCTTCCGGCAACTGACCCCACGGGCGCCGGCTTTTTCCGGGCATTTGGGGATCAAGGCGGGGAAACTGAAACTCTCCCTCACAGATGATTATCGCCGGGTGGAGGAGCTGCTGCCCCTGATGCAAGCCCTAAGCCAGCGCAAACCGTACTTCCGCTATCGGGACGGCACCTTTATCACGCTTTCTGACGCTGACAACTGGCGGGAGCTGGCCCAGGCCTGGCAGGAGCGAAACGCCTTGGCTCCGGACACCCGGGATCTGGAAGCCATGCACGCCCACTACATGGCAGCGCTTGCGGAAAAGGATGCCCTGCCCCTGTCGGTGGACTCCTGCGTGCAAATGGCCATAGAGATGAACCCGGAGGGCATACAGAGCCCTGTTAAGGGATTGTATGATTATCAGTTGCGCGGTTTTCGGTGGATTTGCAGCCTGCATACACTGGGAATGGGTGGGATACTGGCTGATGAGATGGGACTGGGCAAAACCGCGCAGATGATTGCCGCTCTCCTGCACTTCAAGAAAATGGTCCCTGACCGTATGCCAAGCCTTATTGTGACACCCACCACTTTGATGCACAATTGGCTGTCCGAAATACGGCGCTTTGCGCCGGGGCTCACTGCCCGGGTCATGACCGGCGGCAAGGCGCTCAGGGAGCGTGGGCTGCGTGCCATTGCCCAGGGGGAGCAAGAGGCGCCGGATGTGCTGATTACCAGTTACCCCCTTCTGCGCCAGGACATCGCCGGATTGGTGGGTATCAGTTTCCGTTTCGCGGTGCTGGACGAGGCGCAGCATATAAAAAATGCAGCCAGCCTGACCGCCAAAGCCGCCAAGCGCATTAACGCCATGACACGCCTGGCCCTCACCGGTACGCCCATGGAGAACAATGTCAGTGAGTTGTGGAGTTTATTTGACTTCTGCCTGCCGGGATACTTGCCGCCGCTGAGGCAATTTCTCCAGCGCTATGAGGAAGGCCGCAATGGCCAGGACCTGCGCCTGCGCATCCGTCCCTTCCTGATGCGGCGGCTTAAGAAAGACGTGATGGCGGAATTGCCCGAAAAGGTTGAAACCACTCTCTTTGCCCGGATGTACCCGGATCAGCGCCGGGTATATGATGCGGCGCTCCTTCAAAGCCGCGCCAGGGTGCATGAGCTGCTGGACGAAAAGGGGCTTTCCGGCAGCAGGATTGAGGTGCTGGCCGCCATTACGCTGCTTCGGCAGATATGCTGCCATCCCAGGCTGGCCCTTCCTGATTATCATGGGGATTCGGCCAAGGTGGATCTGCTGATGGATGTGCTGCCGGAAACGCTGGCTAATGGCCACCGGGCGTTGATTTTCTCCCAGTTTACCTCTTATCTGAAAATCGTGGAGGAGCGTCTTGGCACCGCGGGCATCCCCAGCCTCTACCTGGACGGGGAAACCCCTGCTGCCCAGAGGCTTGAATTGGCAGAGCGGTTTAACCTGGGCACAGCACCGGTCTTCCTGGTATCACTAAAGGCTGGGGGAACCGGGCTTAACCTGACAGGGGCTGACACCGTGATACACCTGGATCCCTGGTGGAACCCCACCGCGGAGGAGCAGGCCAATGACCGTGCCCACCGCCTGGGACAGGAGAAAACGGTGCAGATTATTCATCTGCTCAGTCCCGATTCCATTGAGGAAGCCGTGGTGGAAATGGGCGTTAGGAAGCGCCGCCTCTTTGACCGGCTGATTACCCCCGGGGAAACCCTGCCCCAGCGCCTGACGCGCGAAGAAGTGCTTAAGCTTTTTGACACCCGGGTATCACCCGATGCTGTTTGACGCAATTCCTATGGTTTGTTATACTTCAAAATATCAACTGTGGCGGGCGCTTGCCGCCATAAATGGAGGTTTCGTATGTCATTCTGGATTGTGACCGATGTGGGTTCCGATATGTCCATGGATTTTTATAAACGCTATGAAAAACTGAAGGTACTGCCCATGATCTATCGCATGGACGGGCAGGAGAAGCACTACAATGTGGAGGATGAGCCGACGCTTCAGGACTTCTACCGTAAACTGCGGGAGGGTCACCAGGCCTCCACCGCGGCAGTCCCCGTGGACAGCGCTACCCAGGTCTTTGAGGAGATTATCAAAGAAGGGGAAGCGCTTCTCTACATCACCCTTTCCGGTGGCATTTCTGCCTCCATTCAATCGGGCGAGCTGGCGGCCAAGATGCTTCTTGAGAAATATCCCAAGGCAAGGATCAGCGTGGTGGACTCCCTGATGGCTTCGGGCGGCCAATTGCTCATGGTGTACTACGCGCTGAAACTTCGGGATGAGGGCAAGTCTTTTGATGAGGTGGTCAAATGGCTCACCGACAACCGCCAGCGTTTCAACGCCTGGTTTACTGTGGACGACCTCAATCATCTATTCAGGGGCGGACGGGTAAGCCGAAGCTCCGCATTTATCGGCAGCATGCTGCGCATCAAGCCTGTGATGCATATGAACCATGAGGGGAAACTCATCCCCCTGGCCAAGACTCAGGGGCGCAAGCGCTCGCTGAAGGAATTGGCGGAAAAGGTTATCGAGCTGGCCAATCCTCAGGAGGGTCAGCCCATCTTCTTCTCCCACGGGGACTGTGGGGAGGACATCCAGTACCTTGCCGGTCTTGTAAAGGAGGGCCTGCCCAAGAACACAGGCTTCGAGTTCGTCACCCTGGGCACCATCATTGGCGCCCACGCGGGGCCAGGTACTGTGGCGGTCTTTTTCCTGGCGGACCACCGCTGAGATACTCCCTTGGCATACCGCAGTACCCAGGGTATCGTGCTGTCCCGTACGGATTACCGGGAGAATGACCGGATGTTGACCCTGCTCTCCCCGGAATTTGGCCGGGTGGATGCGCTTTGCCGCGGCTGCCGCAAGCCCAAAAGCCCGCTGATGACAGCGGGCGAATTGTTTTGTATGGGCGAATATGTATTGTACACCCAGGGAGGCCGCCAAATCGTAACCGCCTGCTCGGTCATCGAGGCTTTCTACCCCTTGAGGCTGAATTATTCGCGATTGTCCTATGGTGCCATGATGCTTTCTGCGGCGTTGAAATCAGCCCAGCCTGGAGAGCCTGCAGCCCACTTGTATATCCTGCTTGCCCGGTCGCTCAGGCGCCTGGCTTACCAGGACGTTCCGGCCAAGCAGGTTGGCACCGCCTTCCTCCTGCATCTGGCTGCTATTGGCGGCTTCAAGCCCCGGCTGAACCACTGTGTGCGTTGTGGCAGGAGGATGGGAGAAGGGGAGGCGGGATCCCTTCTGCCCCAGGAGGGCGGCATTTGTTGCACATCCTGCTGCAACAGGGATCCGTATCGCCATCGCATCAGTGCCCCCGGCCTTCAATGGCTGCGGCAGGTGCTCTCCCAGGGCATTGACAGGACAGAAAACGCACCGGAGGAGGCTCCCTACGCGCTTTTGGCTGAATATGTGGCTTACCATATAGATGGGCAACTGCTGCCCGTCACAGACGAATAAAAAGCGCCTGCCCCACCGCCCCTATGGATCAATAAATCCTCAATTGGGCCGGGCAACGCTCTGCCAGCAGAAAATCTTTATAGCCACGCCGCATGGTGAAGGCGTAAGCCTCTTCGGGCCGGCCGTTTTGTCTGAGTGTGTGATAGCGCGTCAGTTTATAGGCGCCCCGGCGGGTGAAGAGGGGAAAGTCATAGGCAATGAGTTCGGCAAACAGCCGGGTCATGGTGTCATTTCGTTTGCTGTTACCGTTCTGTTTAAATGAGAAGGTGAGCAGCGTGTACGCCGGGCAGACAGAGGTGACCGTGACGCCTGTCGCCTCGATGCGAACCTGGTCGATGTCAAAGCGGCTTAGGGCAGTCAGTTTCCGGTATAGTTCAGCATACAGCGGGCTTTGGCGCAGCAGGCGCAGCCGCTCCGCCTCCTCCCTGGCGGCCACGCCGCCATACAGCAGCATGATGGCCGCGGACAGCACGCAACCCATGCATCCGAATACAGCCAAAGAATCCACGGCTATCCCCGCCTCTCGATACAATATATTGTGGATTATAGCAGACATCAACACAAGCATCAAGAGTTTTTCGATATTTTGGCAAATAATTTACAGCCAAAAGAAAAATGCCCATTTCATCCACAATCATCTGTGGATAACTGGGCATAACCGTCCGCTTTGCGCCTGGTAAAGGCAAAGGGAAGGGCCGCCGCTGCTTGCGACGGCCCGGGAAAGTCTTAGGTATTCCGGACGCCTTAGTACATCCCGCCCATTCCGCCGCCGCCGGCCGGAGCCGCGGGCTCGGGCGCCGGAATGTCGGTCACCAGGGATTCGGTGGTGAGCACCATGGCGGCGATGGAGGCCGCGTTCTGCAGGGCGCTGCGGGCGACCTTGGTGGGGTCGATGATGCCGCGCTCGATCATGTCGGTGTAGTCACCCTTCTGGACGTCATAGCCGTAGCCGGTCTTTTCACTGCGGTGGATGCCGTCAATCACCACAGAGCCATCCACGCCGCCGTTGATGGCGATCTGGCGAATCGGCTCTTCGATGGCGCGCAGGATGATGGAGACGCCGGTCTTCTCGTCGCCTGACATTTTTTCAAGCAGCGCATGGACTTTGCCGGAAGCGTTGTACAGGGCCACGCCGCCGCCCGGAATAATACCCTCCTCCACCGCTGCGCGGGTGGCTGCCAGGGCGTCTTCGATGCGCATCTTGCGCTCTTTCATCTCAACCTCAGTTGCCGCGCCCACCTGGATGACGGCCACGCCGCCGGCCAGTTTGGCCAGGCGCTCCTGAAGTTTCTCCCGGTCATAATCGCTGGTGGTGTCTTCAATCTGGGTCTTGATGTTCTGAACACGGTTCTGGATTTCTTCCTTGGAGCCGGCACCGTCCACGATGGTGGTGTTTTCCTTGTCCACCTTCACAGTGCGGGCGCTGCCCAGCATGTCGATGCTGGTTTCCTTCAGTTCCAGCCCCAGTTCCTCAGAAATGACCTGGCCGCCTGTCAGGATGGCGATGTCCCGGAGCATTTCCTTGCGGCGGTCACCAAAGCCAGGAGCCTTGACGGCAACGCAGGTGAAGGTGCCACGCAGCTTGTTGACCACCAGGGTGGCCAGGGCTTCGCCCTCCACATCCTCGGCGATGATGAGCATTTTCTTGCCGGCCTGTACCACCTGCTCCAGTACAGGGAGAATTTCCTGGATGTTGCTGATCTTCTTGTCGGTGATCAGGATCAGCGGATCTTCCAGCACCGCTTCCATCTTGTCGGTGTCAGTCACCATATAGGCAGAGGCGTAACCGCGGTCAAACTGCATGCCCTCAACCGTGTTGAGTTCCGTTTTCATGGTCTTGGACTCTTCAACCGTGATGACGCCGTCCTTGCCAACGATATCCATGGCGTCAGAGATCAGCTGGCCCACTTCCTCGTCGCCCGCGGAAATGGAAGCAACCTGTGCGATGGCGTTTTTGTTGGTGATTGGGCTGGACATGTCCCGAAGGGCGTCAACGGCCGCGTTTGTCGCCTTTTCAATGCCGCGCTTAAGCCCCATGGGGTTGGCGCCGGCTGCCAGATTCTTGAGACCTTCCCGCACG
>Ga0123335_1008765_pt1 | contig 10696 bp, 13 predicted proteins | sample BiotimSIPDNA_2_FD_89707 | JGI IMG/M metagenome (GOLD analysis project Ga0123335, IMG submission 89707) | Anaerobic biogas reactor microbial communites from Washington, USA - Biogas_R2 time_0 SIP DNA | ecosystem: Engineered > Bioreactor > Anaerobic > Unclassified | place: Washington, USA... | reverse complement strand
CGGTCCTTGTAGCTTAGAACGTACTCATCATAAACAGACAAAAGGAAGGCTTGCGGTTCCTCAAGCTTTTTTGGATGATTCTTTTGAGCAGACCAGTAGATTTTGCCATCAACGTTTTCCTCTGTAAGCTCTGCTTTAGCTAAATCTACTCCTTGCTGGGCATCCTTCATGGTGAGCCATGACCACCAAGCGAAATCCTTAACCTGAGCTGGACCATGCCCATTGAAGTATTTCAACGCAAGCTGCTCTAAGGCTTCGTCTAGGCCTAGCTGTTTAGCGTTTGATGTTCGCTCGTCAAGTAATGCATAAGTAAACTGTTTTCCACGAAGCGGTCCACTGCATATTAATGCGTCCAGTTCTAAATGTGAAAGTATGTGGCTGAGCCGTTGTCCACGAATGGATGTTTTGAGCGTTTCTTCAAGTTGCCCTGCAAGCTCAGCTCTAGTAAGAAACCTCTTTCCTTGCAGTGCCTTTGTAATCACTTTTTTGCTTTGAGTTAGCATTTCTTGGGTTATGCCGAGTTTCTGGTTGTATGGGGCAAGTGTTTTTTTAACCCTGAACGCCGTGAGTTGCTGCATCCACCTGATGTCTTGGGGCATAACAAAATGCCATGTTGGACGCATAATGTGTGTACGCAAAAAATCTCCCCTGTTGAAGGCTTCTTCCACAAGCTTGTCAGTTGCTTTTTGCATGCGTAACCCCAGGGACCATTTTGCGGCAGCAAAATCTTGCGATTGAACTGCTCCTAAATGCTGCACCACTTCTGCTGGACTTTTGAACGGTGAATTGCTCAAACCAGTGTTTTGCAATCGAAGCCGTGGGATTTCAGAAAATTTTACTGTTTATCACTCCTACATGCGGTTAGAAGTCTATTAATTAATGAAGCTGTGGCTTTATAAAAGCCGCTTTATCCTTAAGGGCGCTTGATTATTTAACGATATTAAATAATAAGCATAGAGCTGTGACAGGAAGTTTTATAACGCTGCGTCAGCGTAGGACAAACTTAAAATCGCTGGAGATTTCAGGTTGAAAAGCCTCAGAAACGTGCTTGTTATTGGCGAGAAAAACATTTTTGGCGAGATAGCCCAAATTATAGGCATCGCCTCAGAAGCCAACACTATACTGCAAGGCATGCTCAATGAATGCAAAGATGAGAATAAGCTCGATGCTGGAATGCAGGCTATCCATGTGTTGGAGAACAAGGCCGACAACATAGCTTTCAAAGTGAGCCAAGAAATAACAACTGGTGCTGTTAGCCCCAACATACTTGATCATCTTCTGGAATCCGTTAAAGTTGCCGACGACATTGTGGATAACTATTATTATCAGAGTCGTCAACTTTGTCGAATGTGCAGAGCAAAGTTTCCCTACTCTGAGGCAATTGAAGAAGCCCAGTGGATGGCACTGTTTAAGAGCATGCTGGATTTAGCTATCCAAGCTTTAGTTAAAGTAAAACAAACGCTTTCGATGTCTGATTTAACGCAGATTTTAGAGCTTCGCAAAGAAATTGAAGAATTAGAAGGGCAAGGGGACGATATTAAAGATAAAGGTTTTGACTGGCTGTATCATCAAGCGCCTCAGATGCATTACCTACAGTTTCACCATTACGGCGAATTACTCCAAAAGTTCGACGACATCTTGGATGGATGTGAAGACCTCTCAGATTTAATCTTATCAGTAATAACTTCAATTCTCAAGTGACCGCAAAGTGATGCTAGAAATTGTTCTTGCTGTTTTAGTTTTTCTTGCGGTTATGTTGGTTGCTGGGAACAATCTTTCAGCTTGCGTGGGACCAACCGTTGGGGCTAGAATCCTATCTAAACGTACAGGGACATTGTTGGGGGCAATTGGTTTTTCAGCTGGATTGCTTATACAAGGGTCAGGAATGACGAATTCAGTAGCTATTCTTTTGCCGAACGCAACTGTTGAAATGCAAATCACCGCATTGTTGGTGTCTATAGTCATTTTTGGAATCGCCCACATAGCTAGAGTGCCAATGTCTCTGAGCATGTCACTTGTAGGGTTACTTGCAGGCTTAGCCATTTCAAAAGGAGTCACTTCTGGGTTACCTTACATTTCACAAGTGGCGGTCATGTGGTTTGTTGCTCCCGTGGCGGCAGCTGTTCTCGCATTCTTCTTGTTGCGCATCCTCAATCGTCGCCAAGTAAAGGATATTTGGCGCAGAATTCGCTTCTACAAGGCACTGTTGATTGTTTTGTCTTTTACAACTGCGTTTAGCTTGGGTGCTAACACTTTAGGCTTGATTGTAGCAACTGCAGGCTTTAACTGGGCGATTTTAGCTACGGCGGTGGTAGCAGTTTTTGTTGGCGCATTTTTCCTTGGTGATGGAGCGATCCGCAGAATTTCTCAAGAGTTCTTTTTGATGCGCTATTCAAACGCGACAGTTACGCTTGCTACTTCAACGATTTTAGTGGAGATTGCTGCTTTTCTGAATATTCCTTTATCTAATACGCAGACGACGGCGGCAGCGGTTTTTGGCACAGGTGTTTCGTATAGGACCAAGTTTATGTCGCTTAAACCTTTTTTGACTATTGTTGCGGGCTGGATTGTGGCGCCGTTGCTTAGTTTTTTGATAGGTTGGATTCTCTAATTTCCCCTTGTTGTCGATATCTGACTCCGATTCTGATTTTCAATTCATAAACTAATTATATCAAAATAGAATATGATAAAAAAAAGAGGGCAAGAATAATGTCTGATACCACAGGGACCAGTCAAAATTTACAGAAATTAAAAAAGCTTGAAGAAGAAAAAAAACAGCTACAACTTGAAAAACAAGAATGTGAACACCAAGTACGGAGTTTTGTGTATGGGTCTCCAATCCCCACATTCTTCATCGACAAAGACCACAAAGTCGTCTATTGGAACAAGGCTGTCGAGCAGCACAGCAAACTAAAAGCTGAAGAAATAATTGGCACAGACGGCCATTGGAAGGCGTTCTATGAAGAGAAACGCCCTTGCATGTGCGATTTGCTGCTAGATAAAAGTGAAGAAGAAATCACTAAGTGGTATGCTGGAAAGTTTAAGAAATCACAAATTATTGAAGGCGGATATGAAGCAACAGCCTTCTTCCCGAACATGGGTGAAAACGGCACATGACTGCACTTCACAGCCACAATAATGAAGGACACTAAAGGGAAAGTAATCGGTGTCTTAGAAACCCTCAACGACATCACCGAAGCCAAAGAAGTCCTAAACGACTTTATCACGTTCATCAAAGAAGCCATTGACGGAGCAAAAGAAACCTTAGACATGAGCGATGAAACACTCAAACTAAGCGAAAAAACCACACTGCTTGCAAACACCGTAGAAAAAACCGCCTCCAACGTAGCCGTAACAGCTAAAGGCGTAGCCACAAGCGCACAAAGCAGCTCAGATGTTGCTTTGAAAGTAGTTGGTAACGCAGAAAACGCTGTACAATCAGCCAAAAAACTCGCTGACATGGGAAAACAAGCATCTGAAGTCTCAAATCAAATGGCAGTAGGCATGCAGCAAGTCAGCACCGCATCACAGCAGGTCTCAACAGGCGCTCAAAAACTAGCTGACTTAGCCCAAAATGCTGCAAGCAACACTGAATCTTTAAAGAAAGTAATGAATGAAGCCGGAACAATTGCACGTGATGCATCAACAGTCACATCAGAAGCGTTGAAAAAATCAGGCGAAGCAAACATTAAAGGTCAAAAGGGAATCACTGCAATCGAAAACATCAAAAGCGAAATCGAAAAAGTGTCTGACGCAGTACTATCCATGGTTGGCTCAATTGAACAAGTTGGAACTATGGCTAACTCAGTTTCTGACATTGCAGGTCAAACCAACATGCTTGCCCTAAACGCTGCCATCGAAGCGGCACGTGCAGGAGAAGCAGGACGAGGCTTTGCCGTGGTTGCAGACGCAGTTAAAAGCTTGGCAGGGCAATCCAAGGATGCGGCGGGCCAAGCTATCAGTCTTGTTAAGCAAATTAAAAACTCAGGCAGTCAAACAACTGATATTGCTAAACAAACCCAGGTTGGTGCAAACGAAGGCTCTCAAGTGGTTCAAGGAGCAATACGGGAAACTGAAGGAATATCCAAGATAATGGATGACATGAACACAAAAGTGGTAAAGCTCGCAAGCGGAGTCGAGACCGGTTTAGACTCTTTAAACTCAGTAGCTAAGACCATTGAGGAAGTCGCTAGCATTGCTGAAGAAAGCTCCTCAGCTTCTGAAGAGGCTTCGTCAGCAGTTCAAGAGCAAACGGCAGCTTCTGAGGAAATCGCTGGCATCGCTAAGAACGTTTTCGAGGTCGCTGATAACGTAGCTAAAGTGTTTGAAGAAGTAAAAGGAGATGTTTCAGGCGTTGCAAAAGCAACAGAAGGAGTCGTCGCTGACGCTCAGAACGTAGAAAACTCGGTTAAAGAAGTAATGTCTGAAGCAGGAAACGTCGTCACTGCAATGGAACAAATCAAACAGATAAGCCAGAAAGAGAAAGAAGCACTACAGCAACTAGTTGAAAAACGCAGCATAATGCTGGATAAGTTGATTGATAAAAAAATGAAGCAATGTGAAACAGACGACGAACGCGCACGACTAGAAGCAATGAGAATCAAGAAATAAGCGAAAGACGCTGAATTCAGCGCCTATTCCTTATTTTCAACCAATTTTTCCGAAAAACCTACTTTTCAGAGCTTAAAAAAAGGAATGTTGTGAAGGCAAAACTATCTACTTATTGTTAGATGGATTCGCCATCTTTGAACGTCTTCTTAAACTGAAAGCACCAACTGCCGCCGCAGACGATAATAGCACAACAGCCATGATACTGAAACCTTCAGGTATGTCGCTAACGTATCCTGAGATGCTTCCCCACCGAGACGGGTTATCCTGTGGGGTTGGTGGCCAAGCTTTAACTCCTTCTTCAGGTTTGCTTGCGTCGTACATTGCAACCCTGATTCCGATAGGTGGTTGAGCGGTTATAGGCGAAGTATTCTTGTTGAATGATAATTCTAATATCCAATGTTCAGAGCTGTTTTGCGGAGACGCACTTAACGTATTAACCCATGTTATTCCAGGCGGTGGGGATGCAAGCAGGGTCCAGTCTACACCGTTTCCTTGATATGCCTTAAGTGTTGTGTGTCCTACGATGTCGAACCTGTAAGAACTAGCTGTGGGGGCAGTTACGTTCTCGTTGGCGTTGTGTATACATATTTGCCAGTAATCGTCTGGGTCATCGGTGTTGTCAGTGAAGAATTCGACAATATTGTATTGCGTAACGTCGCCTGTTATGCTGATTACGCCTGCGAATTTTGCGGTGGAGGATATACTCTGCCATGGAGCATAAGTCCATTCGTTATCATTAGTCCATTCTCCATCAACTGTGATGGTAAAGCCAGAATACTCGCCGTATGAGTAGCCCTCTTCGAACGCGTTAGCAGTTTCTATGGTTGCTATTAAAAGTAAACTGCAAAGCAATAGTATGCAAAAAGCCATCATAATAGTTTTTTTCAATTCAGCAATCTCTCCTTAATTTAGAATAAATCAATATTTAAGTTGATTGCCTTAAGAATTTTTCCTAACGTAGCAGGAAGACGCCTTAGAAGTCAGGTGTCACTGGTTACAACTAAATTTTTAGGATTTTCTGTTAGTTGCAGTTTTTTTCTTCTTTTAACAAGATATGTTAAGTTCATGACCAAGGACAACCCGAGTAGAAGGCCTTCAATAAAATCTGTCACTGAAAACCCATATATTCAAAATGCAGGAACCGCCCAATCAGTATTCCTGAGGCAATAGATATCATGCCTATTGCTAATATGCTCTCGTCTTTAAGAAGCACTTTTCCACCTTCAGTTTAGTTAGCCCTTTATGGTTATAGTTTTTTCGATCACCCAAAGTTTAAGCAATTAAGTTATAGTAACAGTAACAACTACTTTTTATCGAAGAAAGACTGAAAAGCGTTTTGACGGTTACTTCTTGAACATACCAAGAAAGTCGTCTATGGTTTTTGCGGGTAAACTCATAATGTGTACTGTGCCGCGGGAGCCTAGCTCGATTGACACGCGGATTATGGCTTCGTTATCGGGGGCTTCCACGATGTTGACGAAGTCATAGCGCCCCAGTGTTGCATACTGCTCTAGAACCTTTGCGCCGAATTTTTCGATTTCCTTGTTAACTTCCTTGAGGCGTTCAGGTCGTTCTTTGATGGTTTTTCTGCCCTCAGAAGTGAGAGTGGACAATAAAATGTATTTTGCCATTTAAAAGCCTCGCTAGTACAGGGTTTTTGCGTGTGATTTAAGCTTTTTTAAAAGTTAGCGTTTGATAAAATCTTAATATTGTTTAATTGTGATTATATTATTGGGGAAGTTTTATGGGGTTAGTTAAAAACTCTAGAAAAGAGTTCCCAAGTGTCCTTGACAGCGCATATGAACAGTACAAACGTGACTTGGAACGCTATAAACTTGTAGAAGAAATTATGACTCCCAAAGTTTACACCATAACCCCTGAAGACACTATGGATAGAGCTGCAAGAATCATGGGGCAAAAACACATTGGCAGCTTAGTGGTTAAAAAATACGATACTCCTGTGGGCATAGTAACTGAGAGGGATCTGATAACTAAAATTTTGGCTGAGGATAAGAATCCGCAGTTTGAGCTTGTAGAGCAATCCATGTCTTACCCACTTGCTACCGTATGCTTGAGTGCAAAAATTAAGGAAGCGGCACAATTGATGATTAAGAAGAAGTGCAGATTGGCGGTTTTTGATTGTGGCAAAATGATGGGCATTGTTACTGCTTCTGATTTGATTCGGAGTTTGCCTGATATTCCTGAAACAGAAGCGCTGGTTGATGATTTCATGACTAAAGAGGTTGTCACTGCGGATGAATCAACGCCTATACGGATCATCGCTAAGACAATGGGGGAAAAACGTATCGGAAGCGTAATTGTCACTAACAAGGGTAAGTTAGCGGGCATTTTTACGGAACGAGATTTGCTTAATTCTTTCCTCACCAAGACGACAGTGTTAGATTCGAATGTGGGTTCAATGGCTTCTTCACCGCTGATAACAGTTAATTCAGGAATAAGTGTTCATAAAGCAGCCACAACAATGGCAATGAAGCAGATACGCCGGTTACCCATAGTTAAAGACGACCAACTAGTCGGGATAATTACGGCACGCGACCTTGTGGAAGCCTACGCAAAATAATTCTCCTTTTTTTCTTTAATAGCCGATTTCTGGCTTGCCGCGGGAAGGGTTTTTTAGTTTTAAACGTTTTAAGCATAGCATTGTGAGCAACGATGGGAAGATGCACGAGAACAATAGGCGAACGCAGGCTTGGTAGAACCATACGCAAGTTGGGAAACAGCGTCGAATTAAGCGGCGCAGAATGCAAAGCCAAAATGTCAGAGATTAAGTATAAACGAAGCGTTCAAGGATCCATCGGGTATACTGAGGATTCTCCGGTTCAAAACCTTCGGGACGTCGCTAAACAGAAAAAAGAGCAAGAAAAAAATAGCCAGTAAAAAAATAAGCTTCCGCTGCTCTGCCGACCTACCCCCTCCACTATAAATAGATTAAACCTGTAAGCGAATTTAGGCTTGAACTCAAAATTCACTCTATATATAAGGGGGCTATAGATTTTTCCGAGCACTAGAGTTAACGAACATTTCAGTATGAAAAACATCTTTCTGCAAACCTTAATGATTACATCTCAATTTTTTCTGTGACTGCCCTTAGCCATCACGGAACATTTAAACCCTCAAACCTGCAACTAAAAGTGTGAAAGGCATGTCTGCTTCCTTAAATCGTCCAGATTCCAATCAATGGAATTACCGTATAACAGACAAAAGACTGGTGATTATCAAAACCAAGAACCCCAATGTGCGAAAAGCCGCGGTTTTGGACGTTTTAACCAAATTGTCCTTTGCCGTTGAAGCCCAAGATGAAACGTTGCTTAATAGTTTAGGCATTGAAAAAGAGTATTGGGCTAACCTGAAAGTTTACACGTCAACAAACCTGCAAGACGTAGACAAAGACTTCATTAGCTTTTTTGAGGCAGTAGACATCAACCAGCAAATCGAGGATTTCATTAAGGCCTATTGGCTTTACCCATCAAAAATCCGCTTCGAATTATTCCAAGCAGAAGAACCCTAACAACGAAACAGCAAGTTAGGAAAGAGCCACTGTTCCATTAACATTAGTCAACACGCCAAAAAGAACCTTGGCGGTTTCAAAAGCAGTTTTCACAAAAAGAGTAGATTTCAAGGAAGTCTTCAGGTTTTTCTTGTCGGATATTCAACCGTTCACACCTAAGCTAATCTGAAAGGTGATGGTTTAGCGTAGTATCATGTTGACAAATTTTTCTGGGTTAAACAATTCCAAATCCTTGTACGTTTGCCCCACTCCAATGAATAATATTGGTTTTTGGGTTACATACGTCACACTTAAAGATGAGCCACCTTTGACGTCAGCATCAACTTTAGTTAAGATAGTTGCGTCAATGCCAACTGCAGCGTTGAACTCTTCAGCTTGCATGACTGCATCGTTACCAATCAAAGAATCAACAGTGAAAATCGTCAAGTCAGGCTTAACCACACGCTTAACCTTGATTAACTCATTCATCAAGTTCTGGTTTGTCTGCATCCTGCCAGCAGTATCAATTAAAACAACGTTAATTCCATGTGCCTTCGCATGGCTGACAGCGTCAAACGCCACTGCAGCTGGGTCAGCACCGTAAGTATGCTTAATCACACGCATGCCTAAACGTTTAGCATGCTCCTCTAACTGTTCAATTGAACCTGCACGATACGTGTCTGCACCCGCCAAAACTACAGAGTAGCCCTTGTCACGTAGAAACTGGGCAACCTTAGCGATTGTTGTAGTCTTTCCAGTGCCATTAATGCCCACAAACATAATCGAGAAAGGCTCTTTCTTTTCCCTTTTAACATTAATCAGGTTCAACAGGTTTATTCCGTTTTTAGTCTGCATAACCTCTAGCAAAACCGCTTTAAGGTTGTCTTCAACGATTTTTGTGCGGTCTTCCAAACGTTTAACCTGAACGCCTGTCAAACGCTTTTCAAGTTCATCGCAGATTTTGTCCGCGACTGGAAAAGCAACATCATTCTCTGCTAGACTCATTTTAAAATCAGACAGAATTGGGTTGATATTGTCTGGTTTAAGCTCAGTTGTTGTTACTTTAGTAACTAGACCCTTTAGTCCTGACTTGAGCTTCTCAAACATACGCTCAAGGTTTCCCTTCTCTCACATTGGCGAGCAAGGTTTCAAGTCTGCCTCTGCCAACGTTTATGCGTTCAGCAATCTGAGTAAACTGGGTCTGAGCAGAAGTCATGGTTTTTTCCAACTCTTCTAAACGCTCTTTCAGCGTTGCTTTAGCTTCTGATAGAGGTTTCTCTACCGAAACACCTGCACCTAAGCCGACAATGACTTGGTCAGGATTAGCAAGCTTCACTTTAACGTAAGAGCTTCCTCCGATTGGCACCAGCATTTCAGCGTTCTCTTTCTCTTGTTCGATGCCTTCAAGGGTTGCATTCGCATACGTTAAGTCGGTGAGAGCAGCGTTAATCATGCTGATTCGCTGTTGCAGAGTCTCAGCTGTCTGTTCTAAATAGCGCATTTCAACGCTTAATCTTCGAAGCTCTTCTTCCTGACTGCTTCTAGCTGACAAACTTACTCACCAGAAACCATTTTCTTAAGAACATCATTTTCTATTTGGTCAACGGGAACTTCTTCAGACTTCAAGATTTTAATGTGGTGTCTACGCACACGGTGTCTGCTGCCTATCTCTGCATAAACCTTCTCAACAGCATGTTCGCTTTTACTAGCTATTACTTCCTTTGCAAAGGGCGTTGCCAAGTTAGGCTTGCATATTTCGCCGGTTACTCTGAAAACCTTCATTTATTCTACTTCCTGCACAACATCCAATGCATTCCCTATTATAAACATCTCGGGTCCAGTTGTCATAGAACCAGCAACAGCAGCATGACTATTACCGATTAAACCCGTTCCAACATAGGGTATACCACAGTTAATTGTACCAACATCAATGGGCACCTTAAAGGCTTGCTCAAGAACTTTGCGCTCAACCTCCTTAAGCAATGGATGAGCCAAAACACCCTTGTTGGTTGCCACAGCTAAAGAGCCAACATAAGGCAAACCAGCAATTTCCCCGGGGAATACCTCCACACCTAAAGTGTCAGCAATCTTCTTTAAATCCGCAGCTTTAAACCTTGGATCAACCACTGCTCCTTTATCATTAGCTAATACCAAGTTGCCATACGCTGTTTTCTTGGTCTCCATAATAGTTATGTTACCATCAAAAACACTTCTAATCTGAGAAAGTTCTTCCTCTCTTATCGAGTTAGGAAGCAACATTCCATTAGAATTTGCACATGCAAGTGCACCCGCAAGAACAGAACCGCTAATTGACGTATACGCCAATTTCACCTGTAGCCAATCCGCAAATTCCCGGGCTTTCTGCTGTGGCACCATACGTGGAATCATAACTATGCTTTCTGTAGCAAGCGAGTACACGCCTATGCTTGCACTTCCCACGATACTTGATAAATAAACGGTCAAGAACAAACATCCTCTGTTAAACACTATTTAGCGGTAAACTACATTGCAAAGCAGCCGTTACATTCTTTGTTTTTGATAAACTTTGCAACTAATTATCCGCTCTATTCGAACAGT
>Ga0123335_1008761_pt1 | contig 10698 bp, 9 predicted proteins | sample BiotimSIPDNA_2_FD_89707 | JGI IMG/M metagenome (GOLD analysis project Ga0123335, IMG submission 89707) | Anaerobic biogas reactor microbial communites from Washington, USA - Biogas_R2 time_0 SIP DNA | ecosystem: Engineered > Bioreactor > Anaerobic > Unclassified | place: Washington, USA... | reverse complement strand
TAGAACTACTTGTAGTTATAGTAATCATAGGAATACTTGCAGGAGTTATTATGATCTCTACTTCTTCTTCTATTGATAAGGCTAATATTGCTAAAGTAAAAGTATTTGAAGAAAGTGTTCAGAACAATCTAGCTGCTAACATGATATCAGCATGGGATGCTGATCATGTTACTAAAGACACAACATGGACACTTAATGATAAATGGGGAAATAATAATGGTACTTTTTATAACGGAACAGGAATAGTTTGTTCTTCAACTTCAGGATCAGAAGCTTGTCCTCAGATCACGCAAGATAAAATAATGGGAAATGTCTTATCTTTCGAGAATGGTTATATTGATTTAGGAAATAATAAATCTTTACATGAAAAATCATTTACTATCGCATTTTGGATTAAACAATTTGATAATAGTATTAGAGGAATAATAAGTAAGCAGTATCTTCCAACCAATGGTGAAGGCTGGAGATTATTTCAAAATGCTTACAATATTGAATTCGATGGATATGGTGAGATTGGAAATCTTACAGTTTTAAATAACATAGGTAATTGGGTGCACATCTCTGCTGTTTTTAATCATAATGAGAAAAAGATGGATTTATATAAAAATGGTGTTTTAGGAAGTAGTAAAAGCGATGTAATTATTAATAATTCAAATGATAAGCCATTGCTTTTAGGATATGCAAGTAATTATTTTTTTAAAGGCTCTATGAATAATATTAAATTATATAATACCGCATTAAGCTCTTCCCAAGTCAAACAAAATTACATCGCAGGACTAAACTCAGTGCTTGCAAATGGAAATATATCTAAACAAGAATATAACGAAAGATTAGAATTTTTAAGTTCAAATTAAAACATAATTTAAAATTAAAAAAAGGCTTTTTAAAAGTACTTTTTTTATATATAATACACATATGGATTTACTTGATGGGTTAAATAAGGAGCAAAAGGAAGCAGTTTGCCACGAGAAAGGACCTCTTTTAGTGGTGGCAGGAGCAGGTACTGGTAAGACTACTGTGCTCACAAGAAGAATTGCTTATCTTATACAAAAAGGAATCAATCCTAACGAAATACTTGCTTTAACTTTTACAGAAAAGGCAGCGCAAGAAATGGAGGATCGGGTAGAGGGTCTTTTAGATTTTGGATATTATGATTTTTGGATTTCAACCTTTCATTCTTTTTGTGATAGAGTTTTAAAAAGTCACGGGCTTGAAATTGGAATACCTACAAATTATAAGCTTTTAGATGAAACTGGGGCTTGGATTCTAATTAAAAGAAACTTTGATAAGTTTTCTTTTTTAAAGGAGTATAGACCACTTGGAAATCCTACTAAATTCATTCATGCTCTAATTCATCATTTTCAGAATTGCAAAAATGAAGGCATTTATCCGGAAGATTATTTAACTTATGCTGATTCTTTAAAAAAGGATTTAGTGATTAACGATGATTTAGAATATGTTCAAGTAAATGAAGTGGCTGAAGCCTATCATACTTATCAAAAATTATTATTGAATAATAATAGTTTAGATTTTGGTGATCTAATAAATTATGTACTCAAACTTTTTGAAAAACATCCCAAAATTTTAGAAAAATTTCAGAAACAATTTAAGTATGTTTTAATAGACGAATTTCAAGATACTAATTTTGTACAATATGAGTTAGTTAAAAAAATAGCCGAGTCTCATAACAATATCACAGTTGTAGGAGACGATGATCAATGTTTGATAGGAAACACTTTAATTGAGAAGGTTTTAGAAAAAGGTTTAAAAAAAATACAAATTAAAAATATAAAAAAAGGAGATAAAGTTTTATCAGGTATCGGAAGGGGGCATATTGGCATTGCTAAAGTTTTAGATATTTCTAAAAATAAGAAAAAAGTAAATTTAATAACTATTAAAACTAAAAAAGGAAATGAACTTACTACAACTGATAACCATAAGATGTTTTGCTTAATTCCGAGAACCTATAGCAAGGGTTATCATTATGTTTATTTAATGCATAGAAAAGGACTCGGATGGAGAATAGGCAAAACAGATGATTTAATCTCAAGATTAAGAATGGAAAGATCTGCCGACAAGATTATAGCTTTAAAAGTTTTGAAAAGTGATTCCGAAGCAAGATACTACGAGACTTTATATTCGTTAAAATATGGAATTCCGACAGGCTGTTTTAAAGAAAGGGGTGAAATTATTATTAAAAATGATCTTTTAGAAAAACTATACAATGATTTAAATGTAGATCAAGGTGTAGAAAGGCTCGTCAAAGATCTTAATTTAGATTTAGACTATTGCCATTTTTGTTTGGATGGGGTTGATCGAGGATCTAAACTCAGGGTGAAAATAAACATTACCATGTTTTCAAGGGGAGAGCGTAAAAAGAATAATGGTATATCAGAAAAATACGCTATTAATCACACTTTAAATTTAGAAACTTCAAATCAAGAAATAATAGAAAAACTTGAAAAAAGAGAATATAATTTATCTACTAGCAAAAAAGGAAAAAGGATAAGAATTGTAAGATCCGACTTAAGAGAATTAATTAAAATTGCGAAAGAGCTTCAAGTTATAACAGATGGAATTATAGAGGTTAGATTTAGAGCGGGATTGGGTTATGATTTAAAAGATAAAAAAAGGCAAAACAATTATGCCATCATGATGCCTGCCAAAAATTTAATGATTGGACATAAAATTCCGATTAGAAGAGGTAACGATATTATTTATGATGAGATTATTAGAATTGAAAAAAAGAAAAAAGAAACAGCGGTTTATGATTTAGAAATTGAAAAAGCTCATAATTTTTTAGCAAACAATGTATTGGTTCATAATTCAATATTTTCTTTCCAAGGAGCCTCTTTCAATAATGTTTTAAGGTTTAAAAACGATTATCCTGATTCAAAAGATATTGTGCTTGTGGAAAATTATAGATCTCCTCAAAACATATTAGATTTAGCATATAATTTCATTCAATTAAATAATCCAAATAGATTAGAATATCAATTAAATGAAGAAAAGAAGCTAAAAGAAAAAGCAAAAGAAAAAGGTATCGCAATAGAAGGTTTTAAGGCAATTGATAAAAAATTAAAAAGTAATCTAAATAAAAATGGCCTACTTGAACTTCTATCGTTTGAGACTGCAGAGGATGAAGTGACTGGTATAATTGATAAGATTTGGGAGTTAAGAGAAATGGACAGAGATGCTAAGTTTTCTGATTTTTGCGTATTAGTGAGAACAAATGATACCGCAAATCAATTTGTGCGGGGCTTTGAAAGAGCCAATGTTCCTTGCCATTTTTTAGCCTCTAAAGGGCTTTATTCTCATCCAATTATTGTGGATATTATTGCATATTTTAAAGTAGTTTTAGATTTTTACGACTCTCCTAATTTTTATAGAATTTTGAGATCTATGCCTTTTGACTTTTCTCCCGAAGAGGTAGCAAAGATTGGATGGTTTGCAGATAAAAAAACTATTCCACTATTTGAAGCTATACAAAAAAAGGAGCTTTTAGATGAATTATCCGAAGAAAGCAGACTTAAACTTAATAATCTATTAGAGGCTTTAAAAAATCATTTTGAATTTTCAAAAGAAAAAAATGTAAGTGAAATTTTTGTGAGAATGATTAACGATCTTCATTATGCAAAACATTTAAAACAAGCCACTGAAGAGAATTTAAAAAATTGGGAAATTATTTATCAATTTTTCCAAAAAACTAAAAATTTTGAAAACACTAATCATGACGGAAAACTAATTGCTTTCATAGATCAGATTCAAATGGAATTAGATTCAGGAGAAGAAGGTAGCTTAGATAATCAAATAGAAAGTAATAGCGATTCTGTTAAGATTATGACTATTCATTCTGCAAAAGGGCTTGAGTTTAAATATGTCTTTATTGTGAGCTTGGTTCACAGAAAGTTTCCAAGTGATAAAAAGCGAGCAGAGATAGAGATACCAAAAGAGCTTGTAAAAGAAGTTACTGGAACAGGAGATTTTCACCTAGAAGAAGAAAGAAGACTTTTTTATGTTGCGTTAACAAGAGCTAAAAAAGGATTGTTTTTAACTTGGGCTTCTGATTATGGTGGAAAGCAGCTTAAAAAACCATCAAGATTTTTAATAGAATCTGATTTAATAAAAGAAGAGGATGCTAAAAAGCAGAAATTAAAAAAAGAAGCCTTTTCTTTTCAAAGAGCTTTCAATGGTTTTAAAAAAGAATCAAATGAGATTTTAAATATTGATTATAGTAATTTAATGCCTGCGCATTTTTCTTTTTCTCAATTAGCAGCTTTTGAAAAATGTCCATTACAGTATAAATATGCCTACATATTAAAAATTCCCACAAAAGGAAAGCCTAATTTTTCATTTGGAAAAACTATACATAACACACTTCATAGATTTGTTAATTTAAACGCTCAAATATTTCAATCAGAACAAAAAAATTTATTTGAAGAGGTTGATAATGAAAGAAAAAAAGTTAATTTAGGATTAAGCGATTTATTTAATATTTACAAAGAGGAGTGGATTGATGCCTGGTTTGACGATGAAAAACACAAGGAAGAGTATAGAGAAAAAGGAAAAGGAATTTTAAAAAAGTTTTATAAAGATTTTGTTAGTAGAGATTTCTGTGTTTTATTTATGCAAAACGAACCAGCTCTTGAAAAAGTTTTTAATATTAATTTAAATGGAAATAAATTTGTTGGAGCGATTGATAGAATTGATAAAATTGATGATGAAATTGAAATTATAGATTACAAAACAGGAACTGCTAAAAAAAGTTTAGCCACTGATGATAAGTTTCAGTTAGAGATATATAATTTAGCTGCAAATAAAATATTTGATTTAAGGCCTAAAAAATTAACTTACTATTATGTAGAAGACGGAACATACTGTTCATTTGAACCAAAAAAAACATCTCTTGAAAAAACAGAAGAAAAGATATTAAATACAATAGAGAAGATAAAAAGAAGTAAATTTAAACCGACAGCTGGTTGGCAATGTCAATATTGCGATTATAAAAACATCTGTCCTCATAGAAAATTTTAAAAATAAGAATATGAAAAAAGTTACAATTTTAGGCGATGGTGCGTGGGCAACAACGCTGGGAATATTATTAAATAAAAACGGACATAAAGTTACAATATGGAGTAATTTTCCTGATTATTTAGATGAGTTAAATTTAAAAAAAGTTAATGAAAAATATCTTCCGGGATTTTCTATTCCTAAGGAGATCTCATTTGAAAAGGATATCAATGAAGCTGTCTTAAGTAGCGATATTATCGTTGATGCAATACCTTCTAAATTTTATAGAAGTGTTTTAAAAAAAATAAATTGTGATGTAAGTGATAAGATTTTCGTTAATGTTTCAAAAGGGATTGAGCAAAAAAGTTTAAAAAGAATGACGGAAATTATTAAAGAAGAATTAGGAAAAGTTAAAACATGCATATTATCTGGACCAACAATTGCAATTGAGGTAGCAGAAGAAATGCCAGCTGTTGCTATATCTGCATCGAATAATTTAAAAATTGCAAAGACAATTCAGGAACTATTTTTTAATCAGAATTTTAGAGTATATACAAGCGAGGATCCATTAGGAGTTGAGCTTTGTGGAGCGCTTAAAAATGTAATTGCTATTGTTGCTGGAATATCGGATGGGCTTGGTTTTGGAGCAAATGCAAAGGCAGCTATTTTATCAAGAGGAATTGTTGAAATTGCAAGATTAGGACAAGTTATGGGTGCTAAGAAAAAAACTTTTTTTGGAATAGCTGGGCTCGGGGATTTATCTACAACATGCATAAGTCCTGAAAGTAGAAATAGAACACTTGGAGAAAGAATAGGAAGAGGAGAAAAATTAGAAGAAATTATTAATTCCACAAATAGTGTAATTGAGGGAGTGACAACAACCGAGGCAGTCTATAATTTAAGCAAAAAATATAATATAGATATGCCCATCACAAATCAGGTTTATATGATTTTGTACCACAAAAAGGATCCTAAAAAAGCATTGGTAGATTTAATGCTTAGATCAAAAAAAGGAGAATAGATATGTTAATGTTGCTAGACAAGCAAGGTTAATTTTGTTATAAATTAAGTATAATAATTAAATTTTTGTATATATGGAAATTAAAATATTTGTAGAAATTCCTAAGGGAAGTCATCAAAAATATGAATTAAATGAAGAGACAGGGCAAATAGAATTAGATAGAACTATTTACAGTCCAGTTTCTTTTCCTTTTGAATACGGGCATATTAAAAATACTTTGGCAGATGATGGAGATCCATTAGATGCGCTTATTTTAACAAATGAGGCCACATTTCCTGGATGTGTAGTAAAATCAAAAATTATAGGTATGCTTATAATGGAAGATGAAGGTGGAATTGATAATAAAATAATTGCTGTCCCTACTTCAAAAATTAATCCAGCTTATGCTCACATAAATAATATATCAGATCTAACTGAATATGAAAGAAATTTAATTAAAGAATTTTTTGAAATTTATAAAAGGATGGAGCCTAATAAATGGGTAAAGGTAAAAGAATTTGTAAATAGCGAAGAGGCGATCAAAGAAGTAGAAAAAACGATTAACAATTATAATAATAAATAAAAGCTATGTATCAAATAGATAAAGAAAGATGTTTAGGATGTGGTGGTTGTACCATTACTTGTCCAAAGGGGATTAGTATCGGACCAGATAACAAAGCTCAAATTATAGACGAAGAAGAGCTTATAAAAGCAGGTGGTGACAATGTTTGCCCTTACGGAGCTATTGTATTAGAGGAGGAAGAGGAGGTAGAAGAAGCTTCTTATTAAAATGAGTTTACTTCAAATTAAAAATTTAGAAGTAGAAATTGAGGGAAAGAAAGTCTTAGATAGGCTTAATTTTAATATTGAAAAAGGCGAAGTAGTGGCACTACTTGGTCCCAATGGAAGTGGAAAAAGTACGCTTGCAAAAGTAATTGCAGGAGATTTGAGATTTAATTTAAAATCAGGAGAAATTTTATTTAATAAAAAAAATATTTCAAAATTAATTCCCGAAAAAAGAGTGCAAGAAGGTGTTGCTTTGGCTTTTCAAAACCCTCCAGAAATAGAGGGACTTAAAATGGATTATTTTTTAAATAGCATAGCACAAGTAAAAGAATATTTTAGAGAAAATAAATTACTCAACAGAGATGTCAACAAAGGGTTTTCTGGAGGAGAAAAAAAGATTTCTGAATTAATGCAATTAACATCTCTTAATTTAAAACTTGTAATATTAGATGAAATTGATTCTGGATTAGATATAAAAAAAACGGAGGAAGTTGCAAGTATTATTAAAAAATATTTTATAGATAAGGGTGTGGCTGTTTTAATTATTACACATCATGGAGATATTTTAGATTTATTAAAGCCCATGAGAACTAATATTATAATTGATGGAAAAATTGTAGGAAGAGATGAGGATTATAAAAATGTTTTAAAAACAATCAAGAAGTATGGTTATGAAAAATGCAGAAAATGCACCAAATTTTTATCAGATAGATAATAAAATAGAACATATGCAGTCAAGAGATGGGGTAATTATTTTACCTAGCATTTTAGCATGGGAAAAATTTAAATGGACTCATGAGTATTTTATTAAAAAACCAAAGCAGGGGTTTTTTTTATGGATTAAAAAACCTATTTCTCAACGACTAAATACTTTAATTGAAATTAGCTCTAAAAATATTTTTCAAGAAATGAGCAATTTAATAATTATAGAAAAAGGGCTAAATGCCGAATTGTCGTCGTTTTGTAGATCTACAAGAGAAATTAAGGGAAAACATTTTGCTAAAGCCAAGATCGTTATTAGAGAAAATAGTACATTAGAATTTTTGCAATGTAATTCATGGAGAAAAGAAGATGAGTTTAGGGCAAATTATGAATTCTTTCTTGACAAAAAAGCAAAACTTAGAACAACTGTTACAAATCAAAGTAATGGCTCTAAAATAGTTACAAGGGAGGATATATATTTAAAAGAAAAAAAATCCAGTGCTGATGTTAGAATTAAGATGGTGGCAAAACAAGGTGGAACTTTTTTTTCAGAAAGTTATATGCATGGAGAAAACGAAATAAGGGGGCATTTAGAATGTTCAGGATTGATTCTTGATAATAAATCCAAAATAACGTCTATTCCGGGAATTATATGCGATTCAAATAAGGCAGAATTAACACACGAGGCATCCATAGGTAAAATTTCAGAAGAAAAACTAATGTATTTAAGAATGAGGGGGCTTTCAGAGAAAAAAGCTACGGAATTAATAATTAATAGTTTTTTAAATTCATGAAAAAAGTTTTTGTTGGATTATCTTCAGGGGTAGATTCAACAATGGCGGTTAAAATTCTAATTAAAAAAAGATATGATGTAACCGGCGTTTTTATGCGGTTGTCTGATACCTATTTTTCAAAAGAAAGTGAAAAAAAAGCAGAAGTAATCGCTAAATTTTTTAATATACCTTTTTTAATATTTGATTTTAGAAAAGAATTTAAAAACCAAATAATAGACCAATTTGTAGAAGATTTAAAAAAAGGAATTACCCCAAATCCCTGCGTGTGTTGCAATAAAGATATTAAGTTTAATTTATTTTTTAAAGAAGCAAAAAAAAGAGGAGCTCAATTTATAGCTACCGGACATTATGTTAAAAAAAGAGGAGATTTTTTGTATAAAGCAAAAGATGAAACAAAAGATCAATCTTATTTTTTATGGAGTCTCTCAAAAGAACAAATAAAAAAGTCTTTATTTCCACTCGGAAACTTTAAAAAAGAAGAGATAAAAAAAATAATAAAAAAAGAACAAATTGATACATCGAAAGAGTCTCAGGAAATTTGTTTTATTGAAGGTGATATTTATAATTTTTTAAGGGGCAGAATAAAGCCTAAAAAAGGGGAAATCATAGATGAAAATAAAAATGTTTTAGGAAAGCATGAAGGAGTGTGGTTTTATACAATAGGTCAAAGAAAAGGATTGGATTTACCACAAGGACCATTTTTTGTTTATAAAAAAGACATTAAAAGAAATATCTTATATGTTACTAAAAATAAAGAATTACTTTTAAAAAAAGAGGTAAAATTTAAAAATGCAAATTGGTTTATTGAAACAGATTTTCCCATTTTAGCTAGCGCTAAAATTAGATATAGGGCAAAAGAATGTCCTTGCATTGTTTATAAAAATAAAGCAGTTTTTAAGCATGCTCAGAACGCTCCCACAAGTGGACAATCTATTGTATTTTATAAAAATAAAAAACTCATAGGTGGTGGTATAATTTATGAATAAAAAAGTAGCCCTTATTTTATTAATTTTAATTTTGTGCAATATAGTTGCCTACAGCCTTATTTTTAAAAAAGATAATAATTTGAAAGTTATCTTTTTTGATGTCGGACAAGGAGATTCTATTTTTATTGAAACAAGTCAAGGACATCAAATTTTAGTTGATGGAGGGCCTAATAATTCTGTTTTAAATAATTTAGAAAAGTTTATGAATCCTTTTGATAAGAATATAGATATGGTCATATTAACCCATACAGATAAAGATCATTTAGGAGGACTTATAAGTGTTCTTAAAATTTATGATGTAGATGTATTTGTATGGACTGGTGCCCCTAGTGATTCAAATTTATTTAATGAACTTAATGAGTTATTAGCTAATAAAAAAGTAGTAACAGTTGATGCTTTTGATAAAATTTGGGCAGGAGATATAGAACTTCAAATATATAATCCTATTAAAGATGTTAGTGCTATAAAAGATTCAAACGATACATCTATTGTTTTTAAATTAATTCACGGAAATTCAAAATTTTTATTAACAGGAGATTTATCTTCTAATTTTGAAGACGATTTAATTGAAAAATTTGATCTCAAAAGTAGTATTTTAAAAGTAGGGCATCATGGATCAAAATATTCTACAAGCGAAGAATTTGTGAAAGCTATTTCTCCAAGCTGCGCTATAATTTCTGTAGGTAAGAATAATTATGGACATCCAGCAGAAAGAGTCTTAAATTTACTCCAGGATAATAATATTAAAACATTAAGAACAGATATTTATAGTGATATTGTTTTTTATTCAAATAAAGAAAATATTTTTTTAAAAAAATAATTTTTGACACACATTATTGTCAAATGGTATAATTAATTTGAAAGGTCGGTTAAATTATAATAATAAAATTTAAAAATTATGAAAGGCCACATAACAAACATAGAAAAAGATACTTTAGAAAATGAAAATTTTCGTAAAGTTATTTTTACAGCTGAAAACATGCAGCTCGTGCTAATGTCTCTCGAGCCAAACGAAGAAATCGGAGAAGAAATGCATGATGATGTAGATCAATTTATTAGAATAGAAAAAGGGAGTGGTAAGGCAATTTTAAATGGGGAGGAGTACGAAATTATGGATGGTTCAAGTGTTGTAATTCCAGCGGGGGTTAAGCACAACATCATAAACTCATCTGCCGAAGAAAAATTAAAACTGTATACCATATATTCTCCGCCAGAACATCGTGATGGAGTAATTCATCAAACTAAGGAAGATGCGATGTCTGACGAAGAAGATGTTTTTGAGGGAGAGACTTCCATGGAAGAGGATTACTAATGTTAAAACCCCCATTTATTATGGGGGTTTTATTATTGTAAAACTGTAAAGGTTCATGAACATATTGTGCAATCTAAGCTTGTAAAATGATTGTTGTTTTGCAAGCTT
>Ga0123335_1008760_pt1 | contig 10698 bp, 11 predicted proteins | sample BiotimSIPDNA_2_FD_89707 | JGI IMG/M metagenome (GOLD analysis project Ga0123335, IMG submission 89707) | Anaerobic biogas reactor microbial communites from Washington, USA - Biogas_R2 time_0 SIP DNA | ecosystem: Engineered > Bioreactor > Anaerobic > Unclassified | place: Washington, USA... | reverse complement strand
GTCTTTTGTGTTTTTTTCATTATATTAGTTATATCTATATAGACTATAAAGTTTATGGAGATTTACTATATAACCTAAAAGCGGCTTTTTAGTGTTCGAAAAAACAAGGTTGAAAATATGAACAATAAGCTTACTATAATTATCGCAATAGTTGCAATCGCCATAATAGCAGGCTCAGTAATAGCATACACGTACTTATCCAACCCCGCAAGCGCAACACTCATTTTAAACGGTTCAGGAGCCTCATTCCCCTATCCACTACTCAACAATATCATAACAAAATACACAAACGACGTAAAGCCAAACGTACAGATAAATTATCAGTCAATCGGCAGCGGCGGCGGAATATCAGACCTGAAAAGCAAAACCGTCGATTTCGCAGCCTCTGACGCTCCATTAACCGCTTCTGAAGCAGAAGCTGCACCAAACGTCCTTCATATTCCAGAAACCATCGGCGCCGTAACCGTTACCTATAACATCCAAGGGGTTCCTTCGGGTCTAAAGTTAACAGGACAAGTAATCGCAGATATTTTCCAAGGAAAAATAACCATGTGGAATGACGCCGCAATCAAAAATTTGAACCCTGATGTGACTCTTCCAGCTGCATCAATTAATACTGTTCACCGCTCTGACGGTTCAGGAACCACCTTTATCTTCACAGGCTACCTGAGCGAAGTAAGCACCTCATGGGCTAGCGCTATTGGGCAAGGCAAATCAGTTTCATGGCCAACTGGAAGCGGCCAAAACGGCAACACAGGTGTCGCCTCAATAGTTAACAGTACAGCAAACACAATTGGCTACGTCGAATTGGCATACGCTCTGCAAAATGGCATGACTGTTGCGGCAATTCAAAACCTCTCAGGGAGCTTTGTAATGCCAACATTGGCTTCGACAACAGCGGCGGCTCAAGCGGTTGCTGCAAGCGGATTGCCCAGTGGTGATGCAAGCTGGACGAACGTGGACCTGCTTAACGCACAAGACGCAGACGCATATCCGATTGTAAGCTTCACTTACCTGTTAGTGTACAAGGAACTAAAGGTTATTTCTGGAATGACTCAGGAACGTGCTACAGCGCTGGTTCAGTTTCTCTGGTACATCGTGCATGACGGGCAAGATTTAGCTCCAGAGTTGGAATACGCGGCTTTGCCGTCAAACGTTATACAATTAAACGAAGCAACTATTCAATCGATTACGTTCAATGGGCAGACGCTATCCACAAGTTAAGGTGGAACAAGTGAATCTGCCTAACCCAAAACAGTTTTTTTCAAATCTAAAAAACTTCAGGTTAACAGGAGATAACATCTTCAAAATTATTGCCGCAGTGATTGCGGCGTCAGCAATAATTATCTTGCTTGTAGTAGGCTACACATTAGCCTCTGGCTCAGTGCCAGTTTTGCAAAGGTTTGGTTTAAGCTTCTTTTTTGGGCAAGGATGGGATCCCAATGAAGGCAGAGAAATCTTTGGCGCCTTGCCATATTTGATGGGTACACTGGTTACTTCAGGAATTGCATTACTAATCGGTGTGCCCTTGAGTTTGGGAATAGCAATCTTTCTAGTGGAAATGGCTCCAAAAACGCTGCGTGTCCCAGTCAGTTATCTGGTTGAATTGCTTGCGGCTGTCCCAAGCGTGATTTATGGACTTTGGGGCCTGTTCATATTTCGCTTCTGGATACTAAATTACATTGAAACCCCCATCGCCACATATTTGGGTTGGATTCCGATTTTCAGCGGGGAACCGTTTGGCTTAGACCTTTTCACTGCAGGAGCAATCCTGGCAATCATGATTATTCCCACGGTGGCTTCAATTTCAAAAGAAGTCATAAACGCCGTGCCCAACTCCATCCGTGAAGGCGCCTACAGTATCGGCGCAACAAAATGGGAAGTAATCCGACACTGGGTACTAAGCTATGGACGCTCGGGCATTTTTGGCGCCGTAATTCTTGGATTAGGTAGAGCAGTCGGGGAAACTATGGCGGTTTCCATGGTTATTGGCAACGCACCCGCTGCTGCGGCAATGCCTACTTCGCTTTTCAAATCTGGACAGACTATGGCGTCTTTAATCGCTAACGGCTTTTTGGAGTCAACAGGCACCTTGGAAACGTCAGCTTACGTTGGCGTCGGCTTAATGCTGTTGCTGCTTAGTTTGCTGATTAATGTTGGAGCCCACGTTATGGTGACACGTGTTTTGAAAGTTAAAGGAGGCGCTGTAGAATAGTTAGTAATTACGGCTTTAGAAAATTCAAAAACCGCCTGTTCTTTGTTCTCTGCGCCGCATGCGTAGTAATCGCTGTTACGCCACTAATCAGCATTCTTTTTGAGGTCATCATTAGAGGTGCACCGCAGCTTAGCCTAAACTTTCTCACTGCAACCACGGCAAACGGCGGAATTGGACCAGCCATCCAAGGCACGCTAATCCTAATTGGTTTAACAAGCTTGATTGGTATACCCGTGGGGGTTTTGTCAGGCGTTTATCTTTCAGAGTTTGGCAACAACCGTTACGCCTCAACCATGCGTTCAATCAATGATGTACTAACCGAGTTTCCCTCCATAGTTGTTGGAATAACCGCTTACGGCGTACTAGTAATCGCGCTTATTGGTCAATACTCCGCGATTACAGGAGGCATAGCGCTCTCTTTCATACTAATTCCCATTGTTGCGCGGACAACTGAGGAAGCACTCAAGCTTGTACCCAACAGCGTCAGAGAAGCCTCACTTGCCTTAGGCGCGCATAAGTGGCGGACAACTTTAAGCGTGGTGTTGCCTTCAGCTAAAAGCGGCTTGATAACGGGGATACTTCTCGCGGTGGCTCGGATAGCAGGAGAAACTGCACCGCTAATCATGACCATACTGGGCAACCGCTACTTCTTCCAAGGCTTCAACCAACCTATGGCGGCGTTGCCACTGGAGATTTGGCGAAATTCTCTTCAGCCATATCCAGAGTTGCAGGCTCAAGGTTGGGGTGCAGCTTTGATTCTAATCTTAATCGTGTTAACCCTAAACATTGCCGTTCGATTGGCAAGTAGGAGTAGAATGAAAAAATGAACATCTTAACAATCCAAGAGCAAAAACCAATCAACCACAAAGTGCAGCCACAACCAGCCCAAATTGAGGCAAACGCGAAAATGCAATGCATAAACTTGAACGCTTCATTTGGAACCAAACAGGTGTTAAAAAACATTAATTTAACCGTCAAAGCCAACGCTGTCACCGCCATCATTGGACCTTCAGGATGCGGCAAATCCACGCTTATCCGATGCTTCAACCGAATGCACGAGCTAGGCGAAGGCGCCAGAATGACTGGGCAAGTGTTGCTGGATGGACAAAACATTTACGATAAACAGATTGACCCAGTGCAGATTCGCAGAAGAGTCGGCATGGTTTTTCAGAAACCAAACCCGTTCCCAACCATGTCTATCTACGATAACGTTGCCGCAGGCTTAAAGTTGACTGGAACCAAGAAGGGCAAAAACCTTGACGAAGTTGTTAAATGCAGCCTTGAGCAGGCGACGCTTTGGGGTGAAGTTAAAGATGACCTTAAAAAACCGGGAACCAGCATTTCTGGCGGTCAGCAGCAGCGGCTTTGTATTGCTCGGGCATTAGCGTTGCAGCCTGAAGTTATTTTGATGGATGAACCCTGCTCCGCGCTTGACCCGATTGCGACTTCCAAAATTGAAAAACTGGTCGTTGAGCTTAAGCGTAATTACGCGGTTGCTATTGTCACTCATAACATGCAGCAGGCGTCGCGTGTTTCGGATTATACGGCTTTTATGTATCTTGGTGAGCTTGTCGAGTTTGGGGCAACTAGAGATATTTTTGAGAATCCTAAAAACGAGTTAACTGAAAAGTACATTACAGGAGAATTTGGTTAAGGAGAAAGTGGCTATGAGAATAATTGATGCAGGGTTAGAAGAGCAATCTGTCTTGTTGGCGAGGATGGGCGAGTTAACGTATGAAGCGTTGGCGTTGTCAATTAAAGGCTACATTGAAGGCGTAACCATTCAAGCCCAAGTGCGAGATATGTCTGACATGCTAATGCTTATGTCAGAAAAAGTGGAGAACAAGAGCTTTGAGTTAATCGCTCGTTTTCAACCTGTGGCTTCGGATTTGCGTGCTATTAAGTCGTACATGAAAATTGGCTATGACTTTGCCAGATACGGAAGGTACGCTCTGGATATTTCAGCTATCAGCGACCAACTTAACGGTTTAAGAGAATGCGATGCATGGACAAGAGAGTACATTGAAGAGATGAGCGACAAAGTTATGTTGATGGTTAGAATCAGCGTTGATTCACTGCGAAAGCACAATGTCGTTCTTGCTAAAACTATAACGCCGATTGAAAGAGAAGTTGACAAACTCTACCTTGATTACCTTACCCACTTGATTAATCGTGAGCAAACAAAAAACAAGTGTGTGATTTCGAGCGCTTTGATGACGCGGTATCTGGAGCGAATCGCTGACCACGCAACGTACGTTTGCGAATCAATCGTTTACATCGTGACGGGAGAAAAAGTATCGTTAGGTTAAGCAGTTATGGGTGAAAAGGGGATTTCAAGAATAAACGTTGTGCCTTTGCCTATTTTTGTTTCAAAACTAACGTCGCCGTTTAAGGCTTCAACGAGTTTTTTGACTACGGCTAACCCGAATCCTTGACCTTTAGATTTTGTGGTGAATAAGGGTTTGAAGATTCTTGAAGCGGCTTCATTGGGTATTCCTACTCCCGTGTCTGAGACGGCTATTATGGCGGTTTTTGCCCGTGCAAACGCGTTGATAGTTAACTCGCCGCCGGTTTCCTGCATGGCTTGTATGCCGTTTAGGGCGAGGTTAGTTAGTATGCGTTTTATGAAGGATGCGTCGGCTATGAGGGACGGAAAAGGATTTGCCACCCTGTATGTGACTTGTATTTTTCTTGGGACATCCAGATTTGCTAGCATGTCTTTAATGGCGCTTTCTAAGTCGACTTCTTGGAATGTGGGCGTTAATGATTTAGCGTAATCTTGCAAGTCAGTGACAATCTTGTTGATGTAGTTGACTTGCTCTTCAATGCAAAGGACACTTTCAGTTAAGCTTTTTTTAACTGGGTCATCCTGCAAACCGTTGAGTTCTTCCTTGGCAAGGTACAATTCGCCAATGATGGATTGCAGTGGATTGCGGATGTCGTGTCCAATCATGCCCGCTGTCTCGCCGATAGTTGCTAGTCGTTCAACACCTCTGAGGCGTTCGGTTCGGATTTTAACAAGTTCCTCTAGATGAGTCGTGTATTGCTCGAGCGCTTCTTGCAGCCTTTTACGTTCGGTTACGTCGCGGGCAAGCACGGAAATGCCGTTGCCCGTGGGGTAGACGCGCATTTCAAAAGTTATGTTCTGGTCGCCCCTGCAGAGTTTGTCAGTGAACGTTTGTGCCCTGCGTGTCCGCATGACTTCAAGATAGGTTTTAACTGCTTTTCTTGAGGTTTTGTCTTTTCCGAAAACTTCGTAAACGTGTCGTCCCAGTGCATTTTGCGCGTTGATGGCGGTGAATTTTTCGCTGGCGCAATTCCAATAAGTAAAGTGCAAAGACGAGTCTACTGCAAAGAAGAGGTCGGTTATGCTGTTGGCTAGTTTCTTGTATTGTTTTTCGCTTTGTTTTAGTTGTTTCTCGGTTTTTTTGCGTTGTGTTATGTCTTGGAAGACTATTGCAAAGTATCCTGGTTCGGGGCAGTAAGCGTGGACAATAAACCATCTGTCTAAACCCTCAAAGTATTTTTCAATCGTGAAGTTTTTTCCATTTCTAGACAGTTTTCTGTAGATTTGAATCCAGCCTGCGGATTCATTTTTAAAGTGTGGAAAAACTTCGCTTACTTTTCGTCCAATAACAGGTTTATCTGCAAGATTCATTAGGCGTTTGAATGCTGGGTTGATGTCTGAGAGAACCAGTTCGAGGGGTTCGCCGTCTTGGTCAAACAGGACTTGGCAGTATGCAAAGCCGTCGGTCATGTGCTGGAATAAGCCGCTGTATTTTCTTTGGCTTTTAAAGAGTTCTTGCTCAGCTAGTTTGCGGCTGGAGATGTCGGTGACGTTTAAGATTACTCCAGCAGGGTGCCCGTTATTGTTTATTGGGGAGGCTTCAGCTAAGGTAAAGATTGTTGTTCCCAAGTTATGGGTAAACTGGAGTTCTACCCATTTAGGTTTAGCCAATTTAAAAGGCAGTCTTTCTGCGGCGGCGTTGGCTTTGCTTTGCTGATCTAGGAAGCTTGCCAATGTTTTTCCTATGAAATGGTCTTTTTGGTATCCTAGAAGGTTTGCCATTTTTGTGTTGACGTAGACGGTGACGCCTTTATCGTCGAGAAGCCATAAACCGTTTTCTGGCGACATCAAGTTTTTGAGTCCGCTGTTGTTTAGGCTCAGGTTTTCTTCCAGAGTTTTGCGCTCTGAAATGTCATGCATTAACTCTAAAAAGTAGCCTTTTTCGGGGCTATACAGGTACAGGTGAAACCATTTTTGGAAATGCTTTAGGTATTTTTCTGTTTCCAGCGGTATGCCTGTGGTGGAGACGTCGCAGTAAATTTCCATGCGCTCAGAAAACAGGGTGTCTTCTTCTTGTATTTGGGGGATTTCAGAGAATCTTCTGCCTAAAATGAGTTCTCGTTTGGAGCCTACAAGTTCCTCGAAAGCCTTGTTGACCTTTACAAATGTGTAGTCGAGGGGTTTGCCGTTTTCTAGAAAGATGATTTTGTTGTATGTTGCTGGGATTGTCAGGTTTTCGATAGGTGGTGGACTGAATTCGCTGGCTTCTTTTGTGTTTTGCTGATTTCTTAGTAAGAGAGCCTCTGCTTTATCCATCCCCTATCCCTCGGTTTACACAGAATTGTGTTGGATTAATTTTTTCAGAATATGGACAATCCACAGCAGTCAAGCGCTGTGTTAAGATAATCTATCTACGTTAATGCTCATTAGCTTTTCTGTTCTGGTATGGCGGGTTTTTTCTGTTATTTTCCATCGGAAATCGAGGTGGATTGGGGTAATGTTCAAAAGCACCGTTTTGCCCAACATAAGAATAATGATTCCCATCTTGAATGTTGATTGGCAACTTCTGCCAGCGGGCTATTCGTTTAACGAGCGGGACACAGATGTGCTCTCGTTAATCGAAAAGGAAGATTTGTCCATATTCACGTTTGATGGGCTGAAACGCAGAACTGGATTGCATTCTGAGACGCTTTCACGGATTCTCTCGCGCCTTGAAGATGAGGGCGTCATCAAGAAGAGTTCTGACGGCTACAGCGTTACGCCGAAAATAACCAAGCTAAAAATCAACCAACCCATCCGTGAAGAGCACACCTCAACGTTGCTGCAGACTTATTTGCCCTCGGACTTGATGACTCAGCAGCTCATCGGCGACCTCAAAGGCAGATGGTTCGGCTTGCTCCGTTGGCTGGGCATGTCGCAGAGCAGCGATGGCGTCACGTTGAAATGGGTGACTGACGACGGCGGAATCCAAATAGCCGCAGACATCCAAGGCACCACGCTAAACATAGAAGCAAAATTCTTGACCAGCAACAACCTGAACCTTGCCCTGAAAGCTGCCTATCAACTGATGACCAACATCAGCAAACACTACCAGACCTCAAGAGCCACTGCTAAACCAGTTGCTTACTATGGAAGCTCAGATTTTATGCCGCCAGCCTGATAAGTATTCAAGCAGACTAAGAGCGCTTTTTTTCATATGCAAAAGTTTATCAACCAATAATGTTCATATTTTCAAGCGAGCGTGCGTTGTTGCCTTTAGTTGTGAATTCTGATGTTTGGCAGTTAGACCTTTTTGTCGTGGATTCATCAGCTAAAGCCAAGCTTGCATTTGATAATTTGAAACGCATTTTTGAAGACGCTCACAAAAGCTGCGATATTACAGTAATAGATATTCTCAGCAACCCAAAATTGGTGATAGAGAATCAAGTAATGGTTAATCCAACAACCATTCGTAAGTTTCCACTGCCGAAGATAACCTTAGTTGGAGACTTATCAAACACTGAGCGCGCAGTTGCAAAGTTAGGATTAAACAAATGAAAGGAGATGTTAGTTTGCAAACAGATGAAAGCTTTAATGAAAAGGAATTTCTTGAGAAATCTTCCACTGGAATTCAAGGTTTTGATGAAGTGACATTTGGAGGCTTGCCGAAAGGGCGCCCTACCATTGTTATCGGCGGTCCTGGAAGCGGTAAAACGCTGTTTGCAATGGAATTTCTTGTTAATGGCGTTCGAATGTTTAACGAGCCAGGCGTTTTTGTTGCTTTTGAAGAAACAGAGCAGGATTTAAGGAAAAACACTGCTTCACTGGGTTTTGAGATAGGTAAGTTGGTTGAGGAAAAGAAGCTTTTTGTTGATTATATTCGGATTGAACGCAGTGAAATAGAGGAAACTGGCGAGTATGACCTTCAAGGCTTGTTTGTTAGGCTTGGCTTCGCAATTGATTCTGTAGGTGCCAAACGTATCGTTTTGGATACTATTGAATCAATGTTTTCTGGTTTATCAAATGAGTTAATTCTTCGGGCTGAACTTAGAAGGCTTTTTGGTTGGTTAAAAGAGAAGGGTATGACTGCGGTGATTACTGCTGAGAAGGGAACAGGTACGTTAACGCGGTATGGGCTTGAAGAGTATGTTTCTGATTGTGTTATTGTTCTTGATCACAGGATGACTTCTCAGATTTCTACGAGGCGTTTAAGAATTGTTAAGTATAGGGGGTCGATGCATGGTACAAACGAGTATCCCTTCATTATTGATAATAAAGGATTCCAGCTAATGCCTATCACTTCTGCAGCACTTGATTATAGTGTTCCAAAAACACGTTTTACGACGGGCGTTGCTGCACTTGATGAAATGTTGGGTGGTCAAGGTTTCTTTAAGGGAAGCACAATTATGGTGTCTGGTTCTCCTGGAACGGGTAAGACAAGTATTGCAAATGCTTTTGCAAATGCTGTTTGTCAAAATGGTGACCGCTGTATTTATTTTGCTCTTGAAGAATCGCCTAAACAAATCTTTCGTAACATGAATTCGATTGGCATTAATCTTGAGCCTTATGTTACGCAGGGATTGTTACAGGTGATTTCCACTAGGCCCACGTTGTATGGGCTTGAGACTCATCTCTCAATTATGCTTCGACATATTGAAGAAACCAGTCCAAGCGCGGTGATTATCGATCCAATCTCTAATTTGATTAATGTTGCCGAAGAGAGTGATGTGAAGTCAATGCTTACTCGCATGATTGATTACTTGAAAACTAAGCAGATTACCTCTTTATTTACAAGTCTTATCTCAGGAGATAATGGCGCTAATAAGTCGCCGATTTCATCATGGATTGATACTTGGTTTTTGCTTAATGCACGTCAGGTTGATAGTGAGTTTGCGACGACTATTAGGATTGTTAAGTCAAGAGGTATGCCCCATACCAAAAGAATTAGGGAGCTGGAAATTTCTGATAAGGGAATATCTATAAAATAGTCTGACTAGAACTTGTGGGTGATGTTTTTGTTTCAACTCGAAAATGGCGGCGCTAAAAAAGAGGTTGAAAATCAAGTTTATAATCTTCGGCTGTATGTTGCAGGGCAAACACCGAAATCTATTGAAGCGTTTGAAAACCTGAAGAAAATTGCTGAGGAGCATCTTAAGGGTAGATACACTATTGAAGTAATAGATTTATTGAAGAATCCTCAGTTGGCGCATGGCGATCAGATTTTAGCTACACCAACGCTTGTTAGAAAACTTCCGCCGCCTATAAGAAAAATAATCGGCGATTTATCCAATAAGGAACGAGTGCTTGTAGGCTTAGATATTCAGCCGAAAAAGAAGGAAAGCCCTGAGGATTAAAGGATGGGCACCCCCGATTACGGTGAAGTTCGGGATTCGCTAGAGGAGTTTGAACAATTTTCCCAGAAGAAAGCTGCTGAAAAGTACGTTCTTAAGTTGTTCATTTCTGGGATGACTCAGAGGTCTCTGGAGGCAATTGATAATCTAAAGATGATCTGTGATGAGCAGCTTGCTGGCTGTTATAAGCTTGAAATAGTTGATATTAGTCAACAGCCTGAAGCTGTCAGGAAAGAAGATATTGTAGCTACGCCAACACTTATTAAGGAACTTCCTAAGCCAATAAGACACATAATCGGAGACCTAAGTAACAGAGAACGAGTTTTAATTGCTTTGAATTTAAAGTCAAAAGAGACACCATGAGTTCCGTGCCATGATGAACCAAACGGGCAAGCAAAAATCAATCGATAAATTAGAACAGAAAATTAAGCGGTTAGAAGGCTTGCTTGAGGAAAAGCAGGAGCAACTTCGTGAAGCGCAAGAGACGCTTGAGGCCATTAGAACGGGCGCTGTTGATGGAATCGTTAGAAGTACTTCTGAGGGAGATCAGATTTTTGTTTTGAAGGGTTCTGATCAGCCTTACCGTGACTTGATTGAAAAAATGAATGAGGGTGCCTTATTAGTTTCGGATAACGGCACAATACTTTATTGTAATACTGGGTTTTCTGGGCTGGTTGAAGCTCCGCTTGAAAAGGTTATGGGTAGAAATATTAGGGATTTTGTTTCTCAGGATACGGTAGGGCCTTTTGAGGAATTATTATTTAATGTTAAAGAGCGTCAAAGTAGAAATGTGTTTGAGATTGCTTTTCTAAACACTAAACGGCAGCTTGTTCCCACACAGGTTTCTTTAAGCAAAGTATCTTTAG
>Ga0123335_1008754_pt1 | contig 10707 bp, 9 predicted proteins | sample BiotimSIPDNA_2_FD_89707 | JGI IMG/M metagenome (GOLD analysis project Ga0123335, IMG submission 89707) | Anaerobic biogas reactor microbial communites from Washington, USA - Biogas_R2 time_0 SIP DNA | ecosystem: Engineered > Bioreactor > Anaerobic > Unclassified | place: Washington, USA... | reverse complement strand
GGAAAACTTCGCGCTGGTTTAAGGTAATAACCGGCGAACAACAGGAAGGCTGGGTTTTTGGTGGACTCACGCTGAGCACGAGTAACGACGACAGAATTTCGACAGCAATTCAGATTATAGACGCTCAGATTAAGGCTGAAAAAAAATCTGTCGAAGACCTCATGCAGACACTTGATTTTGCAGATAAAACAAGGGAAATGGCCTCGCATTCTCTCGAAAAAGCACATCTGGAAACGGCTTTTCTGCGCATGCTAAGTCGAATCTATGATGTACTGTCGATGGAAGGCAAAGGTAGCGACAGCAAACATCCTGCTGTCAAAAACCATCAGAATCTATGCTACTACCATGAGCCAGCCGGCCAGTATTTTGTCAAATCAGATGCGTACTGGGAGCTTGCCGAAAAATATTCTGACATTGTCGAAGCTGCAGAAGATATAGCCTGGCAGGCGGCGAAGCAACCCTTACCCGGTGAGAGTGAAGGCGATCCCGACATGATGATCTATTTTTTCGAAAATTCATACGGACGTTACGCCGAAAGCTTTCCGGAAGGGGCTCATGTTGCAGAAGCTCTTGATATGGCAACCGGCATACTCGATCATGCTGCCGAAAGCCTCTCTTACTATGAGACTGCTGAAGAAAAGTCGCAGCTCAAGACAAAGCTTGCCTGGTTCGAAGATCTGGCTAAGCTGACGCCTGAATCAGAAGCCCGTAAAAAGATGCTCGCCAGCCGCAAAAAAGTCCTTGACCGGCTCGGCAACTGAAAATGCCTTCCCGCCAGCGTGAAACACACCGGCACCGGCCTCGATAAGACGACGGTTTCCAGCCCAGGCGGGGTCAGCATCGTTCGGAGGCGGCAATACCAGAAGACGCCGACCAAGCCTTGAGGCCCAGGCAGCGGAGATAAGCGAGCCGCTGTTTTCGCCGGCCTGGATAACCGCAACAACATCGGCCAGTGCTGCTATTATGCGGTTTCTTGCCGGAAAAAAGCTGCGCTGCGGTCTGGCTCCGGGCATCATTTCTGAGAGCAGCACGCCTGAATGTTTTATTGTCTCAAACAAACCGATATTTGCGGCTGGATATATCACATCGAGGCCGGTGGCAAAAACAGCTGCCGTATAAGCGCCAAGATCAAGAGACTGCTTTAGTGCAATGGCATCGGCGCCTTCGGCGCCACCGCTGACAATAGCATAGCCTTCGGCAACCAGCTGCCTTACCATCTCACATGCAGGCTGAACAGCTTCTATCGAGAGTTTTCTGGCACCAACCACAGCTGCGAATTTTGCCGGCCTGATAGCGCTGCTGCTGAACAAAACCGGCGGCGGTTCACCAAGGTCATTAAGTTGCGAAGGATATCCTGACTGTGAATAATAACAGCCCTGCATTTCACCACTGGCAACTTTTTCAACTGCGATTTCGATCATGGCGGCAGTCGCCGATTTTTGCCGACTTTGCCGGCTCATGGGCTTATTGTGACCTGCAGAGGCAAGCCAGTGCTCCAATGCCAGCGACGGCATGCCACAAAGGTCGAGCAGGCGACGAAAAGCGGCCGCACCGACTCCCTTCTCGCGGCTCAGCTGTAATGCGGCGGCAAATTCCCTCAAAAAAATTGCATTCATATATACCCAACATGATACCCCTCTGGCAATAAAAAAACAAAGCACGGGCAAGACACCAGCTGGCTGCGGAACTCCGCTAAATTTGACCCAAAGGGCATTTGATGGTATAATCGGATCTATCAATTCACACTAAGGAGGTTTCTATGGCAGAGTTGATTCTCAACGCTGAAGTAAGAAACAAAGTTGGCAAAGAAGACGCTAAGAAGCTCAGAGCAAAAGAACTTATACCTACCGTTGTTTATGGTAAGGATATAACTCCCCTGCATTGTGCTATCAGCAAAACCCAGATCGACAAGTTGCTGCGCAAGGTAAACCGCAACTCACTGATCACCCTGAAGCTCTCTAACAACGAGTCCAAGACCGTTATCGTCAGAGATCATCAGAAGCACCCGATCAGCCACGAATACGTTCACCTCGACCTGCAGGCTGTTGATATGAAACACCCGATCAGAGTCGACGTCGATCTAGAATTTGTCGGCAGCCCGATCGGCAAAAAGTCCGGCGGTGTTTTCACCAGTATGTGCAAGCAGGTCAGAATTGAATGTCTGCCCAGCAAGATTCCTGATGTAATCAAACTCAACATCGACGATCTCGATGCTGGTGAATCTCTGCACGTATCAGACATCAAAGCTGGTGATTTCAAAATCGTTACAAGTCCTAAAATCGCACTCTGCCAGGTTTCACAGATCAAAGAGGAAGCTGCTGAGGGTGCTGCTGCCACCGCAACTGCTGACGCTGCTGCTCCTGCCGCTGCGCCTGCTGCTGCTCCGGCCGCTAAAAAGGCTAAGTAATTTTGGTAAAATCAGACAAGTTATAGCTTCTCAGGCCAATTTAATCCGCACAAAAATGAATTACTTTGGCCTTTTTAATGTTTCGCCGATATTTGACCATATATAAGATTAAATTTCAGGAGTCGTTTGATGAATAGTTTTGAAGTCGGTTCTCCCATCGTACACCCGATTCACGGGGCCGGTATTCTTAAGCAGATTGACAAAAGGCAGGTGAGAGGAAGGCTTTTGAGCTACTATGTGATAGATTTTCCTTACAGCGACCTCGGGTCGGTAATGGTACCGATAGAGATGGCCGAAAAGGTTGGTCTGCGCACAATCAACAACAACAACAGCATTGATGAAATCTTCAATTCTCTCAGCGAAAGTTTCTCTGAAGAAGAAGAAGAAGAAAGCAAAAGCTTTCATCAGCGCTATCGCGACTATCTCGAAAAGATTCAGAGCGGTGATCTGGTTCAGGTAGCCAGAGTCTATCGCCTTCTCTGCCGCCGCAGCATGGTTAAACCTCTTGGCACAAAAGACAAGGCGCTTTTCGAGACCGCACGACAGCTGCTGATCTCAGAAATAGTGTTCTCCAAGGATGTAGTCGACTCCGAAGCTGGGGCAATGCTCGACGAAGCCATGGAAGACATGATCTTCTAACCCGATTACCTGATTTATCAGAGCTGCCGGTAAAACCCGGCAGCTTTTTTATTTGCAGGATTTCCGGGGCGCAGAAAAATCAGTTAAAATTGAGTTAGACACTAATTCAGGGCCGAAATTCTATGCCATGGCTGATATATCCATGACTGAATCAGCATTTACTCAGCAAAAACAAGCAGGATAGAACTTATGTATAAAAACCTGATACTGACAATACTGATACTGGCCGCCACTTTTCAGGCCAACCCGATAGCCAGGGCCTGCGACCCCGAACCGGGACCTCAGCATTTTCCGACTCTCGAGGTTCCGCCCTCACGCATTCAGTCCGGATATTTTGCGGTTTACAACAGCCTGAACGGGCTGCCATGCAATAAAATAAGATCACTGCTCATTCACACTTCAGGCCTGGGCGAAGAACTTGTAATTGCCGGCACTCAAGAAGAAGGATTGATGGTTTTCGATGGCGAAACCTGGCAGAAATCAGGAGAAACCACGTTCAGATTTCCAGAAGTTACCGTGAACAGCCTGATCAGAATCAATGATAACAGCTTTCTGGCCGGCACCAGCAATGGCATTTTCAAGTGCTTTGTCGAGAACAACAAAGTTAAAGCATCTGCTATTGGCGATAAACAGTCCGGGAATCTCAATGTACTGGCCATAAGCAAGATGCGCGACCAGAATGAAGTTTGTCTGGTCGCCTGCGATCATTCGGTTGGGGAACTTCGGTCAGACACTTTTGCGCCGTTCAGCATACCGACCTATTTGAGTCCAACCGGCTTTGCCTCCGTCATCGACTGCGAACTCGGCAAGTTTACCGGCTGCCATGGCGGCCTTTACCAGATCAACGGCAAAACCCTGACAGAAATTCCTCAAAATGAGAGCACTATCGGCTGGGTAAACGATTTTACCACTGCCGAGAAGCGCCTCTTCATCGCATCGGCAAACGGTCTATTCATGACTGAAGACATGACGAAATATGAGAACCTGCTGCCTGGCATCTGGTGCACCCGTGCTGCATTCAGTGCTTTCCCGCCTGACCTGAAATCAGATAACAGAAGTTCACAGGCCAAAGTCAAAGCCGGCACTACAGAACTGGTAGAAAACAACGATGCTTTTGCAGAGCTGCGCGAAGAATACAACCGTCTGCAACAGGAATATGCCGACTACACCCAACGCTATGCCGGCAGAACGCAGGCACCACAAGAAGCCGTAAACGCGATGTACGAGCAATTTTTTGCGTTTCAGACGAGAATGACCAACACGGTAGAGCAACTTAATACTACCGGACAGACCAGCCTATATGCCGCTCCCGGAGGCTTTGTCAGCGGCATTATAAAATCCCCGCTGATAAGAGGGTTGTGGGTGGGCACTCAGAACAGCGGCCTGGTGTTGTATTCTGAAAATGGCGAACGTTATCATCTGACACGAGAAAACTCAAAGCTGCCGTGCGACAACATTACCGCCATAGCGGTAAAGGAAGACGGCGAGGCCTGGTTCGGCACCGAAACCGGTGGAATAATGCGCTATACCCGCCGCAAGATGAGTGGCAAAGGCCAGCTTACACAGCTCTTGCCATGTGAACCAACTCGAATTCGCGTCATCTCAGATATTCTCTACATTGGCACGAAAGAACAGGGCATGCACATCTATCAGATCAGCCCGTTGAAGGATCTCGGGCATTTCACCGCTGAAAATGTCAAAGGCTTTCACCAGCAGGTGACAGATTTTGCCCTTGACCGCGATGGCAATCTCTGGGTCACCGGCGACAAAGGAGTTATGACGTGGAATGGCAAAACCTGGCAGCCTATAGGTTTTCGCAAACCGCAACCGCGCATTTCAGGCCGCACAGCGACCCGAATCTGCATAGACAGCAGCAACCGGATTTTCATCGCATTTGCATCTTCAGAAAAGGTTTATGAACAGGTTTTCATTTATGATGGCACCGGTCTGGTGGGCACTACGCCAGAAACTATACTCGACATACTGAAAGCCGGCGACAAAGAGAGATACCAACAGGTCAAACTGCACAATCTCGATGGCGGCTACATGCGCAGCTTTGACTTTGGCAACGCCAGCCAGTCACTGCAGAATTTTGAAAAGGATGAATCTGCCAAAGTCACAGCACTACTCAACACCGAACACTATTTGTTGATAGGCATGGAAAATGGGCTTCAGAAAATATTCGATGGTGAAAGCTTCAAGCTGCTCTCAGAAAAGGGCACCGGCAAAATTGGAGCGGTGCTGAATCTTTTCAGGTTGCCAAGTGGCAGGATTCTTATCAATGGCAGTGAAGGAACCAGCGAGTTTGACGGGCAACACTACAGACTTATAGAATCAGCAGCTACCGGCCCCGGCTTCAAAATAACCGACCTCTGTCTCGACCAGATGAACCCCGAAACCTACAGAATCGCCTTCAGCGATTCTGAGGGCGGTGGCTATGCACTTTATCAGGACGGATTCTGGGAAAGATACTACACTCCCAAGCCGGTCAAATCTATTGCTCAATCAGACTTCGTCATTTTTATGGCCATGCCCGACGGTGTATACTATCTGCCAGAGTAAATAATTTTTCAATTCATAAAGTTCAGGATTCTGCCGACTCTTATTAAAGAGAATCCTGACAATGAATAACAGATTTCTTCTAATAACAATTCTTTTGTTTGTCGCCTTCTTCGCATGGCCCAAAGCTTACATGGCCAGCAACGGAATCGACAGGCTGATGCACAGCCCGGTTGCACCGATGACCGGGCGAAAGAGTGAAGCCAACTTCTACTCGATGCTCAATAATTCAGGCCGCGAGTATCGTGGCTGGATAAGAGACGGTCGCAACTATCTGGCTCGACGTGAGTATGAACAGGCAATCTGGGCCTTCAGAAAAGCGGTCAAACTGCAACCCGCGGCTGAAGAAGCAAGATTTCTGCTGGCATGGACCTATGAAAAACGTGGACTGGAAGGACTACCCGGCGACAGCACAGACTGGGATGCCCTCGCAATAAAAGAATACACAGCAGCCATAGAGCTTGCCGACCATCTGCCAGCAAGATTCAATCTGGCGCTGTTGCACAGAAGAAACGACAGATTCAGCGAAGCCAGACTTCAACTTGAGCACATACTGCTTGTCGATAACCGCTCGGCACTGGCCAGAAAAGCCAGAACCGAACTTTCGGCACTTTTTGCTCAGGACATGCGACCACGCAGTATTTCTACCGTTTTCAGAGACAGCAGCCATGAATAAACGTCGCCTTCTAAAATCTGGCTTTCTGACCGCAGCTGTCTGCCTGGCAGGATTATCGCTGAGCGATTTCAAAACTGCTGCAAGCAATGAGAGCATCGAGACAAGAATCTATCGCAAAGTTGAAATTGCCGCCGAAAAGGGACGCATCAGTGAGGCCAAAGAAGACATTCAACGCGTGTTGAAGCTGAATCCTGGCCATACCGGAGCCCTTTTTCACGCTCGCTTATATTCATACGAAGCGGGCAACTTCGAAAATGCCGAAAAGTTCTTCAAAAGAGTCGAAAACAACTCGGAGTTCGGTTCAAGGGCGAGACGCTACCTCGGCGACATGCGCATGGCACGATACCGGAAAAAGTTCAAAGAGTCTCTCGAAATATATATAACCGGCGAATCTTACGAACAGGCATTGAAACTCTGCGAAGAAGCCATAAGCGAGATGCCTGACAACGAAGAGATACTCTTTACTGCTGCTTATGCAGCCACCATGCTGAACCGTCAGACCAAGGCTGAGCACTATGCCGGCATGTTTAATAAAAAATCAGCCGACAAGTCGTTATCAGCTGAACTAAGCGCATTTGTCGATGCCTGGTTCTCCTACGAAACAGAGCCGGAAACTGCGCTGGAAAAATTCCTCTCGATCAGCAGCCGACGAATCGTCACCACACCGGTAAGAAAGCGAATTAAAGACCTTATACTCAAACTGCGCCTGGCAGATAAGTTCGAAGAATTCATCAGACGTGAAATGAAGGTGCCGGGCGCTGACGTTAACAGCCTGGAACGCGAACTTATCAGCTTCCTCATCGATCAGAAGCAATATGAAAAAGCGTTGCAGATGGTTAACAGCAGACCCATAGACTCACTCGACGACAACCTGATATATGTGAGAATTCTCAGCGAGACCGCGCAGGAGAAAAAGGCATTTACCGCTACGCGACAGCTGCTTTCGGTGTATCCAAATGAACTGCGGCTCTACGATGCCTGGATCAATGTCTGGTTAAAGGCTTTTTCACGACTTAAGGCCATACCTTCCGGAACTGATGAAGGCGGCAAAGATATCACTGAGATGGCTGACGAAATTATTGCGCGTCTCAAACCCGGGCACCTGGTTACCATTAACCCTGAACTTTTGTTGAACATGTTGAGAGTTGCCGTGATTATTGACAACCAGCCGCAGGTAAAGCTGATAGCACCAGAAACCGCCCGCATAAATTTTGACGACAAGCTGACAGCTCTTCTGCTGGAGAGCGTTGATGAATTCATTGTCAATGATGCCGTCGGAGTGGCTGCCAACCTTCTCGAAAGTGCACGAAATCAGCGCCCGGACGATCACAATCTGCATATCAAACTGGCAGAGTTACATCTGGCAAATAATCCCGAAATATCTGCGAAGATTCTTGAGTCGCTTCTGGCAGAGAAGCCAGAAATCTTGAGAGCTTTTCTGTTGTGGGTTGACAGTCTTAATCTCAGCGGACGAGCAAAAGAAGCTGAAGAGGCCATTTTAAAACGACTCGAAGAACCCGGCCAGAATGAACTGGTACGACGCCAGTTAAGTGCCAGACTTGAGGTTCTTCGCATGCAGAAAGAAGGACAAAATTATTACCAGGAGGAGCAGCAGGCAGATCAGGAATATTGAATCAAGCGCAAACAAATATTACAGAAGACGAAAGGAGAACGCATGCTCATTGAAATTTTCACGAACGGCAGCGTCCTGATCGATGGACAGGACAGCGGAAACTATAAAGCAGAAGAAATATTGTATGACTACCTGGTGAACCCTGTCGGATTCAAGGTTCAGAACCGAAAGTCCGGCAAAAAAGCGGCATAATGATAACAGAACCGCCGTATTCTTGAGGGAATACGGCGGTTCTGTTTATTATGACGATCTGTGATTCAGACCAAAGTTCAAGTCATGGAACGGCGCTGCCCTCAGAAGCGGCAGTGCGATCGACAACATATTTATGCAGGGGCTGCCAGGCATCTTTGTCGCGGGTAAGTTCAAGAACTCTCGCAAACAGACCTTTCGCTTCTTCAACCCGCCCAACTTTTTCTAGCAATTCGCCTTTTGTGCATAATGCCGGCGGATAATCGGGTTCAGAAGAAAGCACTTTTTCGATCTCGCAGAGACCTTCATCGTATTTTCCCAGCTGCAGAAGAGCGTCACAATAGTTATTTCGCGCCTTTGAATCATTTTCGCGTAAACTCAGAGTGATAGCCCACTCAGATGCTGCTACAGCATAATCGCCGCTGTCGTAGCTGGCATTAGCAAGATTGTAGTGATAATCGGGCTCTTTAGGCTTCAAGTCGATTGCCTTGCGGAATTCGGCGATGGCATCCTGAAGCTGGTTGGTTGCCTGATACGACAGACCAAGATAGTGATGCGTATCAGCAGCATCAGGATTGATTCTGGCGGCTTCGCTGAGAGCCCTGATAGCCTCGCGCATGAATTCTTTCTGATAGTAATGATAGCCAAGATTGAAATAGGCGTGATCGAAATCAGGTTTAACCTTGATGGCTTCATGCCAGTAATGCACCGCTTTTTCGAACTGCTCCATTTTGTAATAGGTGTTACCAAGATTATAAAGAGCTTTGTAAAAAGTCGGATCTATTTTCAGAGCGGTCAGATATTGTTCTATAGCCTGTTCGAACTCACTGTTGCGAAAATAAAGGTTACCAAGCTCCTTGTAATTCTCAGGATTCTGCGGATCAGCCTTGATCGATTCGGTCAGTTTCTCCAATGTTTTTTCCATTTGTTATCTCGCTGGATATTTAGATTTCCCGGCAGGGATAAAATTATGCTGAATTTTTATGACAGGAAGAGGGGCTTTATGGTACAAAATCTCAGGCTATTCTAAACCAAAGCTTCTAACTGTGCAAGAGAGAAAGTCCAACTAATGATTATTTTCTTGCAGCAGTAATATTCTGGAGCGTCAAATCACATAGTGCACCGTGTTCACAGCGATGATGAAGAAAAAATGATGGGCAATGCCAATTTAATTCAGGAGGCAGCAGATGACTAACGGCAATAGCGAACGACAGGCGCTGACCGAGACGCGAAATCCGCGCACAATGTATATTGATCGCGTTTCTACGCGAGAAGCGGTCAAGATCTTCATCAAGGAAGACAGAGCAGTGTTCAAGGCGGTTGAAGCCTGTTCTGAAAATATTGCTCAAGCCATAGAACTTGTATTGGCCGGTTTTCGAAAAGGAGGCCGCCTGATTTACGCCGGCGCCGGAACATCGGGTCGGCTTGGCGTTCTTGACGCTTCAGAATGTCCGCCTACTTTCGGAGTCAGCCCAGAAATGGTAACGGCTCTTATCGCTGGCGGAGAAAAAGCGGTGACCAGCGCTGTTGAAGGGGCTGAAGACAATGTAGATGCAGGGCGCCAGGATCTTGAGGCGATAAAATTCAGCAAAAACGATGTTCTTTTAGGTATAACAGCCTCCGGCACGACGCCTTATGTCTGTGGTGCACTTGATCATGCCAGATCACTTGGGTCATCAACGATTCTGCTGACCTGCAATCCTTATGGCGAGCTTCCCAAAACCGATATATTGATAAATCCAGCCGTGGGGCCCGAGGTTATTACCGGCTCAACCCGCCTGAAAAGCGGCACAGCATGCAAGCTTGTTCTGAACATGATTTCGAGCATCAGTATGATCAGAATGGGAAAAGTGTTCGAAAATCTGATGGTAGATCTCATGGCGACCAATAAGAAGCTGCAGAAACGTGCGATAAGAATAGTCATGGAGGGAGCGAGAGTGCCCAACTACATTGCCGAAGCCAAGCTGCAGGAGGCAGAAGGAGACGTCAAACTGGCTATCGTAATGGCACGCCGAGACCTGCCGGCAGAAACGGCCAGACAAAAACTGGTTGAGTCTGGCGGCTTTCTCTATAAAGCCCTGGGAGAAACTGATCATGAATAGATTATTTTATTCAGCTATGCTGGCAATGATTTCGCTTTTACTTGTCTGCTGTGGCGTAGACGCGGCAAATCCGCCAATTGTGCGCATAAGAGTGGCGCAATACGCAAAAACCCTCGACATTGTCATGCCCAAAGGCGGACAATGGCTGAGCGGAAACCGCAAGGGCTCTTTGAAAAGCGACAAAACCTACCGTATAGAAGGGCGCATGACAGCCCCGGCAGTGCGTAAATATCATCTGATGGTTGGTTCAGCCGCGATAAACAAGCCAGAGATGCTTGCGGAAGTAGAAGGCCGCTTCAAACAGTTCAAGACACACAGATTTATCGCAGGGCAGGAACCTTCACCGGGCTATCCCGACAACCGCATCGTTTTTGTCGGCGTGGGCATATTCGACGATGAGGAAAAAGCCAAAGAACACCAGGATAGGCTGGCGGGAGAGGCAATCTCCAGCTGGGTATTCTTCGAGAACATCAAACCGGCCGCGGGCAGCCTGGCAATTTAT
>Ga0123335_1008749_pt1 | contig 10716 bp, 20 predicted proteins | sample BiotimSIPDNA_2_FD_89707 | JGI IMG/M metagenome (GOLD analysis project Ga0123335, IMG submission 89707) | Anaerobic biogas reactor microbial communites from Washington, USA - Biogas_R2 time_0 SIP DNA | ecosystem: Engineered > Bioreactor > Anaerobic > Unclassified | place: Washington, USA... | reverse complement strand
GAGCATCAAGCCGCACAAGAAATTTGAAGGCGAAGTGTACGTGCTGACCAAGGAGGAAGGCGGCCGTCATACGCCGTTCTTCAACGGGTACCGTCCGCAGTTTTACTTCCGCACGACGGACGTGACGGGCGCGCTGAACCTTCCTGAAGGCGTGGAAATGATCATGCCGGGCGACAATGTGCGGATCAACGCGGAATTGATCATGCCCATCGCCATGGATGTGGAACTGCGTTTCGCCATCCGCGAAGGTGGCCGCACAGTCGGCGCCGGCGTGGTGACGAAAATTTTGGAGTAATGTTTCGGGTGGCGCGGCGCGACGGCGCCGCGCACCACACCTGTAAATAGGCATATTGGGTTACGACACGGCAAGCGCCCGTTAAACGGCGCCGCCGCCAATGGAGAACAACTATGGCGTCCGGCCACAAGATTCGTATCAAACTCAGAGCGTATGATCACCGCCTGCTGGACAAGTCCACGGCGGACATCGTGGAAGCGGCCAAGCGCACAGGCGCTGGCGTGAGCGGTCCCATCCCGCTTCCCACCGATATTTCAAAATATACGGTGCTGCGCGGGCCGCATATCGACAAGAAATCCCGTGAGCAATTTGAAAGCCGGACTCATAAACGACTGCTTGACATTCTTGAGCCCAGCGCGTCAACCGTGGATGCACTGATGAAACTGGTGCTTCCCGCAGGCGTGGATGTGGAAATCAAACAGTAACGATGCAACACGGACGCCCATGCATACCGCATGGACGCGTTCCGGCGTGAGGATACCAATGATGCTGAAAGGAATATTAGGGTTGAAACTGGGCATGACCCGTGTTTTCACGGAGGATGGCCTGTGGATTCCCGTTACCCTGCTTCAGGCGGGGCCCTGCACTGTGGTTCAGCGCAAGACCAAGGCTTCGGACGGCTATGAGGCGGTTCAGGTCGGTTTTGGAGAAAAAAAGGAAAAACGGTGCACAAAACCGCTTCTGAACCATTTTAAGAAATCCGGGGTGGTTCCGAAGCGTGTGCTGCGCGAGTTCAAGGTGGAAGATGACAGCACTCTGAAACCGGGCGATGAAATACGTACGGATATTTTCAAGAAGGGTGACCGCGTGGACATTTCCGGCCTCAGCAAGGGCCGGGGTTTTGCCGGCGGCATGAAACGCCATCATTTTGGTGGTGGTCCCGACACGCACGGCTCCAATTTCCATCGCCGTCCCGGCTCCATCGGCGCCAGCGCGGATCCCTCCGAGGTCGTCAAGGGCAAGCGCCTGCCGGGCAGGATGGGCAATACGGGCGTGACCATCCAGAACCTTGAAGTGATGGACGTTGTTCCTGAGAAGAACCTGCTGGTCATTCGGGGCGCCGTTCCCGGCGCCAATGGCGGCATGATTGTGGTCAAACATACAGTGAAGGGAGCCAGATAAGCCATGGTAGCCCTGAAAGTTATTAATATGGAAGGCATCGAACAGGATGCCGTGGAAGCCAGCGAACAGGTGTTTAACGTGGAAACGAGCGAAACGCTCATACACGACGTGGTGGTTGCCATGCAGGCCGCGAAGCGGCAGGGCACCCACAGCACCAAGACGCGTAGTGAAGTTTCCGGCGGCGGCGCGAAGCCGTTTCGTCAGAAAGGCACCGGCCGCGCGCGGCGTGGTAGTTCTCGCGAACCCGTTCTGCGTGGCGGCGGCACCGTTTTCGGGCCTCATCCGCGGGACTACCGTTCGAATATCACGACGGCAATGAAGCGGAAGGCGCTCTGCGCGCTTCTAACCGATCGCGCGCGTTCGGAGCGGCTGTGCATACTGTCTGATTACAAAGTTGAACAGCCTAAAACCAAAACATTTGCGATGATGCTGGGTAAAGTCGCACCGGACAGCCGGCGCACCCTTCTGGTTACCGCCGAACATGATCCGACAACGCTGTTGTCGTCACGGAATATTCCGAATATCAATGTGCGGACCGCCGCGGAGGTAAGCCCTCTCGACGTCATCAACGCGACGCGCGTCCTGCTTCAACGGGAAGCGCTCCCGAAACTTGAGGAACGACTGTCATGACCGTGGAATATCATAAAATCATCGACCGCCCCATCGTTACCGAAGAGTCGCAGATCCTGCGTGAAAATGGAAATCATTATGTGTTTCGCGTGAGTTCATCGGCCAACAAGCGCCAGATCCGCGAAGCCATTGAAGAAATGTACCGCAAGGAAGAAATCAAGGTGGTTTCCGTCAACACGATGAATTACAGCGGCAAGACGCGCAGACCGCTTGGCACGCGCCGTTCCGGACGACGTGCCCATTGGAAAAAAGCCATCGTGACGCTGCGGCCGGGCGATGTGATCGAACTGATCTGATGGAGATGCAGACATGCCATTGAAAAGATTTAAACCATATACCCCGTCCCGCCGTACCATGACGGTGTCGGATTTTGCGGAGTTGACAGACAAAAAACCGGAAAAGAGGTTGCTGCGATCCAAAAGTCGGATCAGCGGACGCAATAATGCCGGTCGTATTACGATGCGGCGGCGTGGCGGCGGCGCCAAGCGCCAGTACCGTATTGTTGATTTTAAGCGTGACAAGGATGGAATTCCGGGCAAAGTGGCCTCTGTGGAATATGATCCCAACCGCACCGCACGCATTGCCCTGATCGTTTACGCCGACGGTGACAAGCGTTACGTGATTGCGCACAAGTCCGTGAAGACCGGGCAAAGCGTAATGAGCGGTCCCAAGGCGGAGTTTGAAGCCGGAAACGCCCTGCCACTGGCGAGCATACCGCTGGGCAGCCTGGTGTATAACGTGGAACTTACTCCGGGCAAAGGCGGGCAGATCGCCCGCGCGGCCGGCAACAAATGCCAGGTGCTTGCCAAGGAGGGGCGCTTTGTGGTGCTGCGGCTGCCGTCAGGCGAGATGCGCCGCGTGCAGAGCGAATGCCGGGCCACCCTGGGCGAAGTCGGCAACGAAGAGCACTCCAACGTGGTGCTGGGCAAAGCGGGCCGTTCCCGCTGGCTGGGGCGCAGGCCGAAAGTGCGCGGCGTGGTTATGAATCCCGTGGACCATCCGATGGGCGGCGGCGAAGGCCGTTCGTCCGGCGGCGGGCATCCGGTATCCCCCTGGGGCATGCCGAGCAAGGGATTTAAGACGCGCAAGAAAAAGAACCGTTCCAATCAGTTTATTATCAGGCGGCGCAACGCGTAGCGCGTGAGCCGGATGTGATTCTTCGGGGCCGCAAGGCCGCCGGGAAATTAGGTAAGAGCCGTTTACGGGCATAACCGATAGAAGGAGAAAACAGGTGCCCCGTTCACTGAAAAAAGGTTATTTCATAGACGATCACCTGTTGCAGAAAGTGGAGAAGCAACAGCGCGAGAGAGATAGGCGTGTAATCAAGACCTGGTCGCGCCGCTCCACCATCGTTCCGGACATGGTCGGATTGACCTTGGCCGTGCATAACGGGAAGACGTTTATTCCCGTATTTGTCACGGAGAATATGGTCGGCCATAAACTGGGCGAATTCGCTCCCACCAGGACGTTCCGCGGACACGCGGGCGGTAAATAACAGGAGACCGGGTAATGTTAACAGCCAGGGCAACATTGCGGAATGTGCGGTTGTCGCCGCGCAAGGCGCGCCTCGTAGCCAATCTCATCCGGGGTAAGCGTGTTTTGGAGGCGCGTGATATTCTACAGTTTGCATTGCAGCGCTCCGCGGAACCCATTAAGAAGCTGCTTGATTCCGCCGTGGCGAACGCGGAATGGCGCGCCCGGGAAGGGCGTCGCCGCATTGATACGGACGAACTTATTGTAAAAACCATCATGGTGGACGAAGGGCGCACATTTTACCGTTACAGCCCCATGCCGCGCGGACGCGCAGGGCGTGTCCGCCACCGCAGCAGTCACGTAACGCTGACCATTACGGAATAGAGGAGATACGCATGGGCCAGAAAATACATCCCTTTGGGTTCAGGTTGGGCGTGATACAGAATTGGTCGTCCATCTGGTACGCGGACAAGGACTACGTCGAGTTGCTGCACAAGGATCTCGAAATCCGCAAGTATGTAAAGCAGCGGCTTGAAAAAGATCCGGACAACCCGAAGGCCGAAGTGGCGAAGATCGATATCGAACGCGCGGGGCGCAAGACGAAAGTCCATATCTATACGCCGCAGCCGGCCTATGCCATCGGCCAGAAAGGCGACCGTGTAGAACACCTGCGCCAGGAACTCGAGGCGCTTACCGGCCACGAAGTTGAAGTCAATATCTGCGAGGTGGCCGTGGCGGATCTGTGCGCACAGCTGGTTGCCGAACGGCTTGCCGGGCAACTGGAGCGGCGCATTTCCTTCCGTCGCGCCATGAAAAAGGCGATGCAGAATACTATGCGCCTGGGCGCCAAAGGCATCCGCATTCGCGTGGCCGGACGGCTTAACGGCGCGGAAATCGCGCGCGCGGAACAGTCTCGTGAAGGTAGCGTGCCCCTGCACACACTGCGGGCCAATGTGGACTACGGTACGGCCACAAGCCGGACCACCTATGGCGCCATTGGTGTCAAAGTATGGATATACCTGGGCGACATCATGCCCGGCGAAATGGTAAAGTTCGGTGTCGATGCCGGCATTAAACGGCCGCAGGACGGCCGCGGCGGACGCGGTGACCGCGGTGACCGTGGTGATCGCGGCGATTCGAAGTCGTCGCGAGGCGGCGGTGGCCGTGGTGGACGGAGGCGTCCGGAACGGTCAGAATCGTCCCCCAAATAATAGCGCGGACGGCAAAGGTTTATGGAATTCAAGCGCTGAAAGGCGCATAGCGTGGAGATAGAGCAGTTATGTTGATGCCAAAGCGTATGAAATACCGCAAGGTGCAGCGCGGGCGCCGGGCGGGCGCCAGTAAGGGTGGTTTCAACCTTGAAGAGGGTGAATTCGGTCTGAAAGCGATGCAGGACGGCTGGATTACGGCGCGCCAGATTGAAGCCGCGCGCGTGGCGATTACACGTCATCTGCGCCGTGGCGGGAAGGTGTATATCCGCATATTCCCGGACAAGCCGATTACAAAGAAGCCCGCGGAAACCCGCATGGGCAAAGGAAAAGGCGCCCCGGAAGAGTGGGTAGCCGTCATCAAGCCCGGCCGTATCATGTTCGAGATTGAAGGTGTCGGCGAGCCGCTCGCGCGGGAGGCCATACGCCTTGCAGGATTCAAACTGCCGATAAAAACGAAATTTGTTTCACGGACGCAATAAGCGAATAGCCCTTTACCATGGGAGTTCAGGACTGGTGAGAGCCAAAGAGTTACGAGATAAAACAGATGATGCGCTGCTGAAAATAATCGAGGAGCGCCAGGCTGACATTGTCAATTTCAGGTTGCAGCTGGCGACCGGTGTCGTCGAGAATTGCCGCCGGGCCCGGGAAGCGCGCAGGGATATCGCAAGAGTCAAGACAATCATGAAAGAGCGGGTAATCGCCGCGGCGAAAGGGACCAGCAAGTAATGAGCACGGACGTCACTCAGCAGGTGGAAACAGCGCAGACCAACCGCAAAGAGCGCGTGGGCGTTGTTACAAGCACTTCTATGAACAAGACGATCACGGTCGCCGCGGCGCGCGTGAAGGAGCACCGTTTATACAAGAAAGCTTTGCGCCAGACCAAGAAATTCAAAGCCCATGACGAGACGGAAACGTGCCGGGTCGGCGATTTGGTGCGTATACGGGAAACTCGCCCGCTGAGCAAGACCAAGCGGTGGCGCCTGGTCGAAGTGATTAAACGCGCCGAATAACGGTGAAGGAAACGGAACGATGATTCAGATTTATTCAAAACTAACTGTTGCCGACAATTCGGGCGCGCGGCAGATTCGTGTCATTCAGGTTATGGGTGGTTCCAAGCGGCGGTATGCCGGTCTGGGCGATATCGTGACCGCGAGTGTGCGCGAGGCCCTGCCCAATGCCGCCGTGAAGAAAGGTGATGTGGTCAAGGCTGTAATTGTGCGGATAAAACAGGATACGCAGCGTCCGGACGGCACGGTCATTCGGTTCGATTCCAATGCGGCGGTTATTATCAATCCGCAGAAAGAGCCGCGTGGAACCCGTATTTTCGGGCCGGTGCCGCGTGAGTTGCGCGAAGGCGGGTTCCTTCGTATTCTGTCATTGGCGCCAGAAGTACTATAGGAAGCAGACAAACCATGTATATCAGAAAAAAAGATATCGTTGTCGTGACGAGCGGCCGCTACAAAGGACGGCGCGGACGTGTACTGGAGGTTTATCCCAGCAAGGGCACGCTTCTGGTGGAAGGTGTGAACATACACAAGCATCACACGAAGCCCGGGCGGAAGAATCAGACCGGGGGTATTATCGAACGCGAAGCGCCGATACATATATCCAATGTGATGGCCTGGTGCGAATCCGCCAAGGCGCCGTCCAGGATTTCAATGAAGCGCCTCACGGACGGCGGTCGGGTGCGTATCTGGAAAATTAATGGAGAAAATGTGGATTAGTCCCCGAAAGCCGCGGGGCGGCCTTAAACAGGGCCGCCGACAGCGGCAGGGATAACATATCGACCGGGAGAGTTTACCGTGGCCGTAAGACTTAAAGAAAAATATGACAGCGAAGTCGTCGCCGCGCTGCGCGAACAGTTCAAGTATGAAAATGTCATGCAGGTGCCCCGCCTTGAAAAAATCGTTGTGAACATGGGCGTGGGCGATACTATCGCCGATGCGAAGATGATGGATGTCGCCGTGGCGGAGCTTGCGCTTATAACCGGGCAGAAACCTGTCGTCAGGAAGGCGAGAAAGTCCATTTCCAACTTCAAACTGCGGGCCGGGGCAAACGTGGGATGTATGGTTACCCTGCGCGGCAGATACATGTGGGAGTTTATGGACAGGCTTTTCAATATTGCCATTCCCCGTATCCGCGACTTCCGCGGTCTGTCGCCGAAGGCTTTTGATAAATTCGGAAATTACACACTGGGCATTCGCGAACAGACCATTTTCCCGGAAGTGGATTTGGACAAGGTGACGCGGGTGCGCGGCATGAATATTACCTTTGTGGTCAAAAACACGGAGTCAGCCGAGGAAAGCCGGGCATTGCTGCAGCGTTTGGGAATGCCCTTCGCCAACTGAGGTTTCTGGAAACAAGACGCCCTCCGGCGTCCAAGACAAGGTATTGTACATTGGCCAAGACTAGCAAGATTGAAAAAATGAAGAAGCAAATGCGGCTGGCGGCGAAATATCGCACCCGGCGGCAGGCCCTGAAGGCGCGCGTTATCGATGCCGGCCTCACCATGGAAGAACGCCTGGAGGCGTCCCGGCAACTGGCTCAGCTGCCGCGCAATTCCAGCCCGGTCAGGCATCGCAACCGCTGCAAGGTTACCGGGCGGCCGCGGGGTTATCTCCGCAAGTTCGGCATGTCGCGCATTTCCCTGCGCGACCTGGCGCACGAAGGCAAGATTCCCGGTGTTACAAAATCCAGTTGGTAAGCCCCTTTTCCGAAAACAAGGAATGATGACGTTATGTCGATGAGTGATCCTATCGCCGATATGTTGACCCGCGTAAGAAACGGCCTGCAGGCGGGCAAAGAATCTGTGGATGTGCCGCGTTCCAACCTCAAGGTCGCCATTTGCCGGGTTCTTGCCGAGCAGGGCTATATTACCGGCTTTGAAGAGGCGGAGAATCCGGCGCCCGGTATTGTGCGCATCAAGTTGCGCTACTTATCCGACCGAAAGCCGGTGCTTCAGGGCGTAAAGCGTGTCAGCAAGCCCAGTTTGCGCGTTTATGTCAGCCATGATGAAGTGCAGCAGGTCAGAAGCGGCCTGGGCATTTCCATACTCAGCACCTCGAAAGGGGTGATGACGGGCAAGCAGGCGCGCGCAAAGAAACTCGGCGGCGAACTTTTGTGTGAAGTGTGGTAAGACACCCGGTGTCGGATTTCTTGTCGAACCGTTATACAGGAGACAGAATAAAGTGTCACGTATAGGAAAACTGCCGGTTGAACTTCCTGCCGGTGTAAAATGCGAGATTACGGGAAGCCGCGTCAAGGTTTCCGGTTCCAAGGGATCCCTTGAGTCCTCCTTCTCGCCTGAAATCAATATCGCCTTGGAAAATAATGCCGTTATCGTAACCCGGCCAAGCGATAAAATTGAGCATCGCTCTTTGCACGGACTGACGCGCGCCCTGATAAACAACATGGTTGTGGGCGTCAGCGAGGGCTACCGCAAGACGCTCCTGGTGGAGGGGACAGGCTATCGCGCCTCGATTCAGGGAAAAAATCTGAATCTCCAGGTGGGTTACAGCCACCCAGTGGTCATTGAGCCTCCCGCCGGCATTGGTTTTGAGGTGGAAGGCACGCAGACCATACATGTGTCCGGAATAGACCGGCAGCAGGTAGGGCAGGTCGCGGCCAATATCCGCAAGATTCGGCCGGTCGAGCCTTACAAGGGCAAGGGCATCCGGTATCAGGGCGAATATGTGCTGCGCAAGGAGAGCAAGGCGGGCGCATAGTCCGCGGGCGGTTACCGGTAACGTGGATTCTTTGAAAGGTTAGTCATGGCTAAAACAGATAAAAAAATTGCATTGTTGAAGCGGCGCGTGTTTCGGGTGCGTAAAAATATGAAGGGCACCCCGGAAAAACCGCGCCTTCGCGTCACCCGAAGCACCAAGCATATCTATGTCCAGTTGATTGATGATATGGCGGGCCGCACCCTCGCGGCGGTTTCCTCGGTGGCGCTCAAGATACCGGGCGGCAACATTGAAGCCGCCAAGCAGGTGGGCAAGGAAATCGGTGAACGCGCCAAGGCGCTTGACATCCGCCAGGCTTGTTTCGACCGCGGCGGCCATCTGTATCACGGACGGGTCAAGGCGCTTGCCGAAGCGGCGCGCGAAGCCGGGCTTCAGTTTTAGGAGTACGACATTTGAGTACGGCAACTCTCAACAAAAAAGGCGACCAGATGAATCGCAGATTCGACTCGGATTCGGAAACGAATGCACAGGAAGGCCTGATCGAGCACGTGGTCAAAATTTACCGCGTTGCCAAGGTGGTAAAAGGCGGACGCCGGTTTAATTTCAGCGCGCTAGTCGTTGTGGGCGACGGGAAAGGCAATGTCGGCGCCGCGCTGGGCAAGGCGGCCGAGGTGCCGGACGCGATTCGCAAGGCCGTGGATAAGGCGCGAAAGAGCATGATTCAGACGCCCTTGGTGAACACCACCATCCCTCATGAAGTCACGGGGAGACTGGGCGCTGCGCGCGTCCTTTTGAAGCCCGCATCCAGGGGTACGGGCATCGTGGCCGGTGGGCCGGTGCGTGCTGTGGTGGAAGCGGCCGGATACGAAAATATTTTAACCAAGTCCCTTGGATCCGACTGCGCAACGAACATTGTGTGGGCGACTATTGAGGGCCTCAAGATGTTGCGCAGGGCCGAAGAAGTTGCCGCGGATCGCGGAATGGATGTGGCCGAGGTGCTGTAAACCGGTCGGTGGACCATGACGAAACCGCTTAGGGCCACGCAGCCCTGAACGGATGGAAGGATACAATACGATATGGAACTGCATGCATTGAAAAGCGCTTCCGGCGCCAGAAAAGGCAAGAAGAGGGTTGCGCGCGGTCATGGCAGTGGTTGGGGCAAGACGGCCGGCCGTGGTCACAAGGGTCAGAAGTCCCGCTCCGGTTATACCCGCAAACCCGGTTTCGAAGGCGGCCAGATGCCGTTGAACCGGCGGCTGCCCAAGCGCGGTTTTTACCATGAGAAGCGTTATCCCCTGGCGGAAATTAACTTGGACGTGCTGGAAAGCGCCTTCAACGACGGGGACGAAATTACCGTCGAAACGCTGCGGGAAGCGCGGATCATCAAGACCGCCCGCGGTGGCGTGAAAGTGCTTGGCCGGGGGGAAATCAAGAAGCGGTTGAATCTGAAGGTACAGGCGGTCAGCGCCAGCGCCAGGGTCAAGGTTGAACAGGCCGGCGGCGCGGTTGAAATCGTCGGGATGCTTTCAGGCGACACTGCGGCCGAATAGTATTTTTTATGACCGGTAAGGAGCATTAATCGTGGCGGAACCGATAGAAGCCTTTAAGAACGCTTTTAAAATTCCCGAACTGAAAAGCCGGATACTGTTTACGCTGGCGATGCTGGCCGTATACCGGCTCGGCGCCCACGTGCCAGTGCCTGGTGTGGATGGCAGCGCGTTGGCCAACATGCTGGGCCAGAGCGGCGGCCTGCTGGGCTTCTATGACATGTTTACGGGCGGCGCCTTCAGCAACGCCACTGTCTTCGCCCTCGGGATCATGCCCTATATCACGGCATCCATTATCCTCTCGCTGCTGGTGAATGTTATCCCGGCGCTTGAAGAACTACAGAAGCAGGGCCAGGAAGGCCAGCGCAAACTCAATGATTACACCCGGTACGGCACCATAGTGCTTTGTATTGTGCAGTCAGTTGGTATTTCCTTTTATTTGCAGAGCATGGGACCGGAAATCGTGCCTAGACCGGGGGTCTTCTTTATTGCTTTGACGATGATTACCCTTACCGCGGGTACGGCGTTCATCATGTGGTTGGGTGAACAGATCACGGAATCGGGCATTGGCAATGGCATGTCCCTCATTATCTTTACCGGCATCATCGCCGAAATGCCCAATGCCGTGATGAACCTGTTCAGCCTGTTGCGGAACGGCCAGATTTCCATGGCTACCGCGCTGGTGCTGGCGTTCATGATGGTCTTCGTTGTGGCAGCCGCCATCATTATCACCACCGGACAGCGCCGTATCCCGG
>Ga0123335_1008746_pt1 | contig 10718 bp, 8 predicted proteins | sample BiotimSIPDNA_2_FD_89707 | JGI IMG/M metagenome (GOLD analysis project Ga0123335, IMG submission 89707) | Anaerobic biogas reactor microbial communites from Washington, USA - Biogas_R2 time_0 SIP DNA | ecosystem: Engineered > Bioreactor > Anaerobic > Unclassified | place: Washington, USA... | reverse complement strand
GGGTTACATTTTAAAGGATAATATTGATTCTTTGTTTCAATCGATTCAAACGGTGATGGCTGGTAATATGGTGTTGGATTCCGAGGTGATTAAGGATATTAAACTGTCGGATCAAGTTAAAAAATCCAAAGAGGATTTCGATATAACCGATAGAGAGTTGGATATCATTAAATTACTTGCCGAGGGAATGAATAATAAGGAGATTTCTCAGACGCTTTATCTTAGTGAGGGTACGGTTCGTAATTATATTTCGTATCTGCTTGATAAATTAGATCTTAGAGATCGTTCTCAGATTGTGGTTTTTTACTATAAGAACTTACATAATGAATAAACTTCAAAAAAATAAATAATAGTCAGTCATTTTTTTGTTTTTTCATTCATTTAAATAAATCTTATAAAACTCATCGACTCACCACACCATTTTTTGAATTTCAAATTTTATGGAAGCTTTAAACCCTCGCTATATTCAGCGGGTGCGTGTAATAGACTCCGCTGGTTTTGTGCGGTTGGCTGGTAATGCGCGTTATTAATCGGATCGGTTTTATTAATTCAAGTTCCAACCCTTGACGAATTTTGAGTATTTATTTTGGATTATAATCGGTGATGAGTACCGAATTTGTACTCAAGCTTAAGTGTTATGTGTATTTCATTGAATAAATAGAGAAAGTAAGAAGGAAACCATGAAATTGAAAATTTTCTCCAAACCAAGTTTGATGTTGCTCATTTTTTTGTTGAGCGCCTGTTCATTACAGGCAGGACCAAGCGATGCGGACATAACCGCAACTTACCAGGTGATGGTCAACAAAGCCATGAACGAAGCGGTTGAAAAAATCACCCAGGAAGCCTTGTTAAATCCGTCGGCAACCAACACCGAGGTGCCGCCAACCGAGGTACCACCGACCAATACCGAAGTGCCACCAACTAACACTGAGGTGCCGCCAACCGCGGTGGTTGAAACGCCTACGGTTTTTATTCCGCCAACCGCCGCGCCGGTTTTACCGACGGCGACTTTCAAGCCGGTGTTTACCCCGACCAGATCGGACTACAATTGCCAGATTGCCAGTGCAGCGCCTGCCTGGAATGCCAGCATGAGCCCAGGTGTCGATTTCGATGGCAGATGGACATTTAAGAATACCGGTTCAAACGTCTGGCCGATGAACAATGTCGATTTTGTCTTTATCAGCGGCACCCGTTTCCATGGCGATAAAGATATATACGATCTGCCCAAGGATGTTGCCAAAGGCGATTCGGTCGAATTTATTATCGATATGCTGGCACCCAAAGAACCCGGAACGTATTCCGCAACCTGGGGCTTGAAACTGGACGGCTCCCTTTTCTGTGTGACCACCATCCGGATCGTTGTAAATTAACCTGACCGACTAAAATCTGATTATTCCGTTCCCCGCACCTCGCGCGATTTCAGCACAGGCGGGGAGGGAATAATTAGTTTTTTTAACGATTCACCAACCTTTATCCAGGGGTTCTCATCATCACCGTCTGGATCTACCAGCCGGCAGTGTACCAGGTGAGGTAATCTCCGATATGGGCTGTCCAGTAACTGTCCGTGTGTCTTCCCGGGGAGGTGGAGAAATCCAGTGGGATGCCGGCTGTCTGGAAGGCGTCAATCCAGGGCTGGCTGTATTTTCGGTTTTCATCCGTTTCCCCGATATCCACCCATAATTGGGGCAACTGAGCCGGATCCATATTCAGCCAGGCTTGCGTGGGTTGGGCGCCGCCTTGAAACGTGGTCGGGCTGTGCATGGCAACTTTTCCAAAAGCCTGCGGATACTGGAAAGCAATTTGCATTGCCCAGTTTGCCCCGCGGGAAATACCGCCAAGCGCGCGGGCTTCCCTGCCCGGCAGGATCGGGTAGCGCGCCATCAGGGCAGGCAGAAGATCTTCGACGAGCGCTTGATCATAGGGAACGCTGGTTGAATCGCTGTACTTCTGGCGCTCCTCGGGCATGACGATGATAATCGCCGAAATCTTCCCGGCGTTTATCCACTCGTCCGCCAGAGCCAGCATGCCGAACTGCGCCCACTGGTTTCTATCTCCATTTTGCCCGTGCAGGAGGATGAGCAGCGGGTATAGTATGTTTTCACCGGCATTAAAACAGGGAGGCAGATAAACTGTTGCTGCCAGCTCTTCACTCAAAGTTTCTGATAAAAAAGTCTGCTGGTCAATCGTTCCAGAGGTTTCATGGCAGGGTTGTGCGGATGGCGTGGGCATCAGCTCTGTTTTCGTCGGGGTTAATGTTGGCTGGAGCTTGATAACCGTTGACGACGCAAGCGGGTTTGGAGAGGCAGATAGGATACGCATTCCGGATGCCGTTGGTTTTTCCGTTCCAATTTCCGATCGTTCAGGATTTTCGCAGCCAATCAACAGCCAGCCAATGAACAAAAATGACATTAAAAGGGCGACCCGCGCCAATAATCTTGACGATTTCATCTCAAAGCGATTATACTCTCACTGCCCGGGGTGTAGCGCAGTTGGACAGCGTACCGCGTTTGGGACGCGGGGGTCGGCGGTTCAAATCCGCCCACCCCGACAGCAGGCTGGCAGATCGCCAGCCTCTTTTTTTAACCCAATTCCTTGCTGGTTTTCAACGGTTATTTTGGATGAGGAATTTCTTTCCGTGATAAAATGGCTTTTGAAGGTTAATTGTACATACGAGGTCAACGGACATGGCAAAGAAGAAGTTTGATGGTATCTTAAACGCGGTTCATCTGGATGAAAACGGGCAGATCAAAATTGCCCGTGTGTTTGAACGTCGTGGACCGGTTGTGTCCGATCTTATCCTGCTTGACCGGGCGGATTTTATTCAACGCATTAAGGATGGTCAGGTTTTTTACACCGGCAACCGCATTTTAAATCAGGGCTCCAGCTTTGAGCTGGGGACAAAAATTACCATTGAATTGGACAATGGCAAGGATGTGGTGGTGGTAGGAAAAAAAGAAACCAGCGGGGATAATATCAAGTCTGTACCCCGCTTCTGATGACAGCTCCTCTGCTTTCCGTTATCATTCCTGCGCACAACGAGGAGGATCGTTTACCGCCCTCGCTGGAGGAACTGGCAAGTTTTGTTAACAGCCAGACATATCCCATCGAAATTATTATTGTCGAGAACGGCAGCCAGGATAAGACCCTGGCGGTTGCCCAATCTTACCAACAACGCATGACTTACCTGCGCGTGATCCATGAGCAAGGAAAGGGAAAAGGGCTGGCTGTGCGTAGCGGGATGCTGGCAGCCCGTGGGCAATACCGCATTTTTTGTGACGCTGACTTCTCCATGCCGGTAGAAGAGATTGCCAAGTTTGTCCCTCAAGAAGGAGAGAACTACGAAATTGCGATTGCCTCGCGCGAGCTCCCCGAATCCAGAAGGGTGGATGAACCGGAATTCCGTCATTTGATCGGCAGGATTTTTAATGGGCTGGTGCGTGTTGTCCTTCTGCCGGGGCTGCATGATACACAATGTGGTTTTAAAGCCTTCCGGGCGGATGTGGCTGAACGATTATTTCCGATGCAGACGCTGACAGGCTGGTCGTTTGACGCGGAGATTCTGTTCATTGGTCAACGTCTGGGTTACTCGATCCGCGAAGTACCGATCACCTGGTATTACAAACAAGGTTCAAGGTTAAATATTTTTAAAGACTCGTTTAAAATGGCATCCGACCTTTTTCAAATTCGGCGCAATGCCCGGCAGGGGCTTTATGGGAACAAAGCCAGACCGGTTGTTTGAAATTCCTCCGCAACCCGATCTTTCTCATGAACAGGCGCTTGCCTCTCAGGGATTCAAAATGATAGCCGGGCTGGATGAAGCCGGCAGGGGCGCCTGGGCAGGCCCGGTGATGGCAGCGGCTGTGATTTTGCCCGTGGATGACGAGCTTATGTCGGTCTTATCCGGTGTGCGCGATTCTAAACAGATATCAGCCAACAAAAGGGTTTATTGGGAGGGGGTCATTAAAGAAGCCGCGCTTTGCTGGGCGACCGGCAGCGCCAGCCATCAGGAAATTGATCAGTTGGGAATTCTGCCGGCAACCCGCTTGGCAATGCAGCGCGCTGTGGCAGCGCTGGCTGAATACCCGGACCATCTGCTGGTTGATGCGCTCAGGCTGCCCGCGTTAGAAATACCCCAAACCACATTGATCAAAGGCGATCAGCGCTCATTAAGCATTGCCGCGGCATCCGTTCTGGCGAAAACCAGCCGTGATCGGATCCTGTGCGCCTGCGAAACGGAATTTCCAGACTATGGTTTTTCCGCCCACAAAGGCTATGGCACAAAAAAACACCGGACTGCGATTAACAGCCGGGGCGCCTGCGCCATTCACCGGCGCAGTTACAGACCTCTGCGTGAGCTGGAGCAGGAACCCCCTCAAGATTGAAACCAGAGGGGGATTTAATCATTCAAGTTATTCTTTTATGCCCGATTATGCCTGAGGTTAATATACTTTACCGCCTCAGCCGCAATGGAGGGAACCAATAAAAGGGGCAACATCACACGCCACTCGTTCCATCCCAGTGGTACGGTATAGAAAATGGTATTCAGAAACGGGACGTAGACAATTAACAATAACAAAGCCAGCGATGTCAGGACGGCGTAATTCATCCATTTGTTGTTGAAGATACCGATTTTCAAAATCGGATAGCGTTCCGATCTGGCAGTATAGGCACGCACCAATTCTGAAGCCGCCAGGGTGATGAAAGCCATCGTTTCCGCCAGTAAGACATCGTGGTGGAGACCTATGCCGAAGGCAATCAATGTTACGGTGGTGATGGCAATCGTCTGAACGATGACGCCGTTGAGCATTGGGCGATTGATGATCGGCTCCTTCGGATGGCGCGGAGCCTGCTGCATGATATCCGGATCGCCTTTTTCGGTGCCCAAGGCAAGCGCCGGGGCGCCATCAGTGACCAGATTTAACAACAACAGTTGTATTGGTGCCAGCGGTGATAAGACCTCCACACCTGCATGCGGGAAAAGGAATTTGCCAAAGGCGGTTGCCAGGAAGATGATCATAATTTCCGCCAGATTACAGGAGATCAGGTAGTAAACGAATTTGCGGATATTGGCGTAAATGATACGCCCCTGCTCAACTGCCGCCACGATACTGGCGTAATTATCGTCGGTGAGCACCATATCAGCTGTGTCCTTGGCAACATCGGTTCCGGTAATACCCATGGCAACGCCGATATCAGCTAATTTGATTGCCGGCGCGTCATTGACCCCATCCCCCGTCATGGCGACTACTTCACCATTATTCCGTAAAGCCTCGACAATGCGCATTTTATGCTCGGGGGATACACGGGCAAACACGTCGGTCGTTTTAACGCGTTCCTGCAATTCCTGGTCTGTGAGTTTATCCAGATCCTGGCCGGTAAGCACATCATGCCCGCTCTGTAACAGGTTGATATCGCGGGCGATGGCACGGGCGGTGTTTGGGTAATCCCCGGTGATCATGATGGTGCGGATGCCGGCACCGCGCGCCAGCTCTAAAGCGGGTTGTACTTCTTTGCGGGCGGGGTCGATCATACCCACCAGACCGACAAAGGTCATTTCACGCTCCAGGTTGTCGCTGTTGATTTCATCGGGCATGACTTTAACCACACGGAAGGCAACCCCGAGGACACGCAGCGCGTCCTGTGTCATTTCATCATTGGCTTTAGTGATCTGATTACGCACGGCATCATTTAAAGGCTGGTGCGTACCATCCATAGATAAATAGGAATCACACAATGTCAACACCAGATCCGGCGCGCCTTTGATGGCAATGGCATAATTTTTCAGGTGAGTGTTGTCGTTAAAAGGTGAGATATCCGCCGGATCCGGCTCCTCAATTTCATGGATGGTCACCATCCGTTTGCGTATCGAGTCGAAAGGAATTTCATCGCGCCGCGGGTATTTCCTGTTGAGGATTTTTTGCTGCTCACCGGATTTAGCGGCGGCGACGATTAAGGCGCCTTCGGTTGGGTCACCAATGATGCGGTAGGTTTTTTCTTTATTTTCGTTTTCAAATTCTTCGAGGTAGGCATCATTATTCATTGCCGCAACCCAAAGCGTGGAAGTGATGCCTTTGTACTGGTGAACATCAACTGTTTTGCCATCCACCTTAAATTCACCTTTTGGCTGGTAACCTGTTCCGGTTACTTCCACGAACTGGTTATCGGACCAGATGCGGGTAACGGTCATCTCATTCTGGGTAAGTGTTCCGGTTTTGTCGGAACAGATGACCGTCGCGGATCCCAGCGTCTCCACGGAGGAAAGCCGCCGGATTAAGGCATGGCGGTTGATCATCTCATGCATGCCAAGCGCCAGGCTGATGGTGACAATGGCTGGCAGCCCTTCTGGTACTGCGGCTATGGCAAGACTGACGGCAACCATGAACATTTCCAGCAGATCGCCGCCCCGTAATAAGCCAATGCCCAATACCAGCGCGCAGACGATCAAAGCCGCAAAGCCGAGTGTCTTTCCTAATTGATCAAGACGGCGCTGCAGGGGGGTTTCCTCTTCCTCCACCGATTTGAGCATGGTGGCGATCATTCCCAGTTGGGTTTTCATGCCGGTATCGACCACCACGCCGCGCCCTCTTCCATAGGAGATGGTTGTACCCATGAAGGCAGTGTTCTTTCGATCTCCTAAAGACACGTCTTCATCAAGCACCATCATGGCATTTTTCTGAACGGGAACCGATTCTCCAGTCAGGGCGGCTTCTTCGATGCGCAAATTAATCGCTTCCAGCAGACGTAAATCCGCCGGTATAAAATAACCCGCTTCGAGGAAGACAATATCACCCGGGACAAGCTGGTGGGAGGGGATGGTAATGCGATGTCCATCACGAACCACCTGGGCGTCCGGTGCGGCGAGTTTTTTGAGCGCTGCCAGCGCCTTTTCGGCACGGTTTTCCTGTACAACGCCCATAATTGTGTTCAGAATGACGATGGCGATAATGGCACTGGCGTCAACCCATTCTCCCAGGTAAGCGGAAATAAGCGCTGCAACAATCAATAAAATTACGACAAAGTTATTCAGTTGACGAATAACCATTTGAAGAAAGGTGGTTCGTTTACCCTCATCCAACTGGTTGGGGCCATATTGAACCAGCCTTTTTTGCGCCTCTTCCGTGCTTAACCCCTCTTCAAATCGTGTTCCCAGGCGCATTAATATTTCTTCATTATCTACCGAATGCCAGGAAACCTGAACATCCTCCACTGTTGATTCTGGTGAGATTGTTTTTTCATTAGCCATACGCACTCCTTATGAATGGAAAAATAAACTAAAAAAATAAAAAAAGCGGGATATACCCGCCTTTAATTTTACTACCACATACTATAAAAATCAGGATTCCGGCCCAATAAATGTACCGGGCGGAATAATGACGTTTTTGGGCACTACCACAATACCATCGCGGACAGAGTATAGCGGATTGTCAATTTCTGTGCCTGGCGGGAAGGGGCGGATCACCACATTGTTGCCGATACGGACATTTTTATCGAGAATTGCTCCCTGAATGTAGGAACCGTTGCCCAATCCAAGGGGGATATCATTTTCGTTGATCCCTGGTTCGACCTCCTCTATGTTAGATACCGAATGCTGTTCATAATAATCCGCGCCCATCATGATTGTATCGAAAATCTTCACGCCGGAGCGGATATGCGATCGCAGCCCGATCACCGAGTTGCGGATTTCAGCATGGCTGATACAGCACCCATCGCTCAACAGGACGCTTTCCAGCAGACTGTTTTCGATGGTTGATCCGGGCAAAAAACGAGCGTGGGAATAGATCGGGCTTTTCTGATCGAAGAAATTGAAGGGAGGATTGGGACCGGTAAGGAGGAGGTTGGTATCGTAAAATGAACGGATGGTTCCGATGTCTTCCCAATACCCATCAAACTCGAAGCCAAAAACCTGTTTCAGGTTAATGGCATGCGGGATGACATGTTTGCCGAAGTCCTGCATGTCGGTGTTTCCCAGCATTTCACAAAGGACTTCGGTATTGAACATGTAGATTCCCATCGAACCCAGGTAGGGGCGTTTTTCGTCATCAAGGCTGACCATATCTTTCAGCACGGCTGGGTCGGTTGGTTTTTCGGCAAAGCGTATGATTTCACCACTGGCATCGCGTTTCAAAATGCCGTAGCGGTTGGCTTCTTCTTTGCGAACCGGCTGGACGGCGATGGTGATATCAGCGTTTTTCTCCCAATGGAATCTTGCCATTTCCTTGTAATCCATACGATAAAGATGATCGCCGGCGAGGATGAGCACATAGGGTGTGCGCGCTGAAATGATCTCGAACAACTGCTTGCGGACCGCGTCGGCAGTGCCCTGGTACCAATCAGCGGTGGTGACGGTTTGCTCAGCTGCCCAGATCTGCACCCAGCCGGTGTGAAAGGCGTCGAACTGGTAGGTTCTGGAAATGTGCCGGTGTAGAGAAACAGAATTAAATTGGGTCAGCACCGCCATCTTGTAGATATCGGAGTTGATACAATTGCTGATCGGAATGTCAATCAACCGGTATTTGCCGGCAATCGGGACTGCAGGTTTGGAGCGCATGATCGTTAAAGGCTGCAGCCGGCTTCCGCGACCACCCCCAAGGATAACCGCTAAAACCTCATTCATTTCTGGCATTTTAAACCTCCGGGAAAATAAAACTTTTGGTTAATTATAGATGAGCGTAAACCAGTAGTCCAGTTCAGAATTGTTAAAAGATTTTTATTGGATCATTGGTTTGGGATGAAAGAAGAAACCGAATGTTGCATCCTTAAAAAACTACTTTTTTGCCGAAAATCACAAAATTAATATGCTGATTTTTATGGACAATATCAGTCTGCCCGTGTATAATGTATGACAATTAAGGTTGATCATTATCAATCCGCCTTCCAAATACCTAAAACTAATAAGATTTTTATAGGGGAAGAGTGAGTATCGAAGGTTCCCGTAATCAAATCAAAATACCGAAGATTATTCTGCCAATTTTGGCAGGTTTGATTTACATTGTTTTCTTTATTTTGATGCATGAAATAATGGGGCTTGGTTTAATCGTGCTGGCTATTTTTCCAGTCGCTCTTACTGGCTGGCTTTATGGTATTGGTTGGGGACTGGCTGCCGCGGTTTTGGCGACCCTGATTAATGTTCTCCTGTTTCATTTGACAGGCATGAAATTGGATCTGTCTGATGATTTCATCCGATTAATCATGGCACTCTTCACCTTAATCCTGGCGGGTATTGGGGCGGGGATCTTACACTGGCATAATAATAAAATCAACAGTCGGATGGCAGAGCAAACGAAAAACCTTCTTGAGATGGAAAAACAGCGTAATGTCAATTTATCCAGGCTGCGAGAAGCAACACTGGCAATTTCCAAGCCCAATGAAATTTCCGCCTTATATCAAATGGTTGTCAGAGAAGCGGTTCAATTGGTTAACGCGGATGGCGGGAGTTTCTACACGAAAACAAAAGACAACCAACTGGTTTGCAAGGTAAATCTGAACAACGAACATAATTCTGTTGGCAGCCTGAAGAAATTTGGTGATGAAGAAGTTGACATTGTGGCGAAAACCGGCAAGCCGCTTTCCATGGATGATTGTGGAAAATGGGATCAGAAACCGGAAAGCAGTGCTGATTTTAATAACAAGTCATTTACTACGCTCTCCATGCCAATTATCTGGCAGGAGTCAATATGCGGGGTTTTAGAGGTGTTTCGTTTGTCTAAGAGCTCAAAATTTTCAGATGTGGAGCGACAATTACTGGCATTATTCTCTAACCATGTTGCTGGCAGGCTGGAAAATGCGCGACTGCTTGAGGAAGTAAAAGAGCTGGCGAGGCTGGACCCATTAACCAACCTGCTTAACCGGCGTGGATTTTATGACCTGGCTGCCAGGGAATTGGATATTGCCCGCCGTTATAAACATTCGATCGCCTTATTGTTCCTGGACATTGATCACTTTAAGAATGTTAATGATCAGTATGGGCACTCGGTGGGTGATGAGGTGCTGGTGGAGCTTGCCAGTCGTTGCAAAGCCATTTTGCGCAGCTCGGACCTCTTCTGCCGGTATGGCGGTGAGGAATTTCTGATTCTGTTAATGGAAAATGATATTAATCATGCCCAGGAAGTCGCCCAGCGATTGAATTCGGTTGTCAAAACGCATCCTTTTCAAACCAGCGCTGGAGAGGTGAGCATTACCATCAGTATCGGGATGGCAGAATTCAGAGGGCAGACCCAGAGTCTGGAATTGTTTATTGATCAGGCGGATACAGCGCTATATCAGGCAAAGACAGCCGGCAGGGATCGGGTGGTGATGTATCATCAGCAGAGCCCGGCGATGCATTAATCGCTTTCCCCCGTTTTTTTCAGGGAAATAAGATTGAAATTTCTCCCGCTATGTAATTTCCAATCCCGCATCAAGGATAAATAAAAGACCCTCGCGATGAAGGTCTTTTTATTACTGGCGGGAGCGACGGGGTTCGAACCCGCGATCTCGGCCTTGACAGGGCCGCATGTTAGCCGCTACACCACGCCCCCGAATATCCACGATTGTACCATAAACAAAACAAAATGGAAGGAGAATTTAAAAACCCTGGTTTTGGCAGCCTTTCAGCAACTTATTCAACCGGAATGAAGTATGGCTGTATTCTTTTACAAAAAACATATGTGTCTGATTGTGTAACAGGTCGACAAAGTGTGAAGCGCGGTCAATTTCCACAATATCTGATTGAGAGTCAT
>Ga0123335_1008742_pt1 | contig 10721 bp, 6 predicted proteins | sample BiotimSIPDNA_2_FD_89707 | JGI IMG/M metagenome (GOLD analysis project Ga0123335, IMG submission 89707) | Anaerobic biogas reactor microbial communites from Washington, USA - Biogas_R2 time_0 SIP DNA | ecosystem: Engineered > Bioreactor > Anaerobic > Unclassified | place: Washington, USA... | reverse complement strand
TTGTTTTTATCAATTGGATTGTATAAATATACCAGCGCCAGTGCAAAACATAAGTGAATCGGAACCCCGATTATATATGGAACCGTCCCTTTCAAAACAATATATAGTTGGAATGCAACAAAACATACGCTAACAATTATAATGATGTGTTTTTTTATGTTTGTCTCTTTTATGGTATTGAACATACCCATAATGATCTCCTTTTTGTCTATTTACAATAATCATAACTAAACTAACAAAATAAAAACTTATTATATTTTGTTATTGTTACGATATTTATTCAATTGGTGCATTCAACTGAGAATACACCAATTGAACTTCTTCAAACAAGCATGATTATTTGATGTATCCCATTTCCTTATAGTATCTTAATGCGCCAGGATGGAGAATTTCTGTTAAAATTTCGCCGCCTTTTTCAGGTTGGAATACCTCTAAAGCTGCTGATGCAGCAACCAATTTATCCTTATTCTCACAAACAGTTTTTGTAATTAAATATGCGAGATCTTCATCAAGATCAGACCTGGCTATTAGGCAGTTAGGAGCGCCCACTGTAAGGATATCTTCGTCATGGCCAATAAACTTTGAAGCTCCGGCTTTCCAAATGTCTTTTGTCCAGCCTTTTTCTGCTAAAGCATTGGCTGTTTCTTCAGCCATACCTACAATTTTACATTCTGTGTTTGTAGTTAATTGAACTGTTGCAGCTTGGCCATTTGGTAAATGGTCAATAGTTACATCTGCCAATCCATCTTGGAACGCAGTACCTATATTTGCTGCCGTATCCCTTGTGACAGTACATCCCCATGAAATTAAATCGTCTTCCGTAACATTTAATGCTTCAAGCACTTGCATAAAAGCACCCTCTCCGAGGTTTCCTTTTTGTTTAACATAAAAGTTTGCAGGTACCTTGTTTTTAACCAAATCTTCTATTGATGTACAGTTTGTTTTATCAATAAATGCTTTGCTGAATAGAATTGTGATATGAGGCATATCCAAACCATTAACTAAACTTGAAACACCTCCTGTTACTTTACCCAAATCCATAACGCCATTTTCGTTTTCCATAGACCACCTAACTGATATACCATTCATAACTACAAGGTCAGTGTCACCATTAATCACACTGTACTGGGCAGTCAATCCTCCGGGTGATGTCTCAGGAACATCAATTGTTGACCCTGGTGGTAATACATCTAACAGCATATTTGCAATTGTCGTTGAGTAAGTATAAATTGCTGTTGTAGATGCCATTGAAATAAACATTAGGTCTACAGGATCCTTAATTTCGCCTGCCTTTTCATCGCCAGGTTCGATATTGGGTTCTTCTTGGGCAGGCTCTTTTGTTTCGGGAGCGCTACTGTTGCTGTTGCACCCAACAAGACCAAATACCAATAAAACAACAAGTATACTAGCTATAACCTTTCTCATTTTTTAAAATCCTCCTATTTTTTATTTTCTACCAATTTTACTGCATAATCTATTGCATTAACCAGACTCGCCTCATTGGCAATTCCCTGGCCTGCATGCCCAAATCCGGTGCCATGATCAACCGATGTACGAATTATTGGAAGACCAAGTGTAATATTTACCCCTTCGACTGCATCCCATTTTCTTTCTTTTTTATTGTAGTTAAAACCAATTACCTTAAGCGGGATGTGTCCTTGATCATGATACATACATACAACAACATCATACCAGCCGCCACGTGCTTTTGAAAAAATTGTATCCGGCGGCACAGGACCTTCTACATAAATTCCCTCTAACCGTGTGGTATTTATTGCAGGTATAATTTCCTCTATTTCTTCGGTACCAAACAGTCCATTTTCACCTGCATGGGGATTTAGACCGGCTACACCTATACGCGGCTCCTTTATCCCCATATCCATGCATCCCTGATTAGCTATTCGAATAACATCAGCCACCCTATCCTTGCAAACCATATCACATGCTTGTCGAAGCGAAACGTGGGTAGAAACATGTACTACCCGGAGATTCTGATGAGCCAACATCATAGTATATTTTTTTGTTCCGGTATATTCAGCGAAAATCTCAGTATGTCCGTTATAATGAAAACCTGCCATGTTTAATGCTTCTTTGTTTAATGCATTCGTTACTGTTGCATCAATTTCTTTTTGTAGAGCAAGTTCAATGACTTTCGTAACACTTTGAAAAGCCGCGTTGCCGCACATAGCCGATACTTTCCCAAATTCAAACTCTCTAAAATCAACTAAGTCCATATGAAATATATTAATTGTATCAGGCAAAAAATTTGCTTCCGAAATGCTGGAAATTTGATTAATCTTCATCTCCGGATGACCCACTATCACAGCTGCGCGCTCAATAATCCTTGCATCTCCTATTACTACCGGATTACATAGTTGTTGGATTTCAGTTCTTGCTAATGCTTTAACGCACAATTCAGGTCCGTTCCCGGAAGGGTCTCCCATTGTAATGCCGATAATCGGTTTTCTGTACTTCATTTTAGCTCATTCCTCTTTTTTTATTTTCTTCTAATACCTGTTTGATTTTATTCATGCCTTCCGCTGAAACTCCGGTAAATGGTTTTCTGCATTCGCCAACATCATATCCAAGCAGCCTAACCGCTATCTTTACAATTGTATTTGGGTTGCCATATTTAAAACACTCCCTGAAAGATGCTATAGATTCCTGTGCAGCTCTGCATTCGTCAAGCTTTCCTTGTATGAACAGTTCATATATTGAAGCCAGAACTTTTGGATACACATTTGAACATCCTGCAACACCACCTGCGCCACCTGCCATAAGAGTAGGAAGAATCAGCGAATCATTCCCCGAAAGCACACAAAATTCCTTATCTGAAATATTCCGCGTTTGATTGTAATAAGCAAGTATATTATTAAAGTCTCCTGAAGAGTCTTTAACTCCCACAATATTTGGTGCATCTTTAGCTAAACGCGCAACCGTTTCCGGTAATAACATGTTTCCGGTACGCATCGGTATATTATATAATATTATTGGTATGTCAGGAACAGCAAAAGCTACATCCATATAGTGTTTATATAGTTCCTCTTGAGATGCTTTTGCAAAATATGGTGTAATTACCGATAAAGCATCGACACCTTTTTTTAATGCTATTTTACTTAAACGTATAGTGTCCTGAGTAGATATACAGCCTGTACCCGCAAACACCGGTACCCTGCCTTTCACTTGCTCAACGACTACTTCTAATATACGCTCTTTTTCCATTTCCCTGAGACAAAATCCTTCCCCATTAGTTCCAAGCGGAAAAATTCCGTGAATACCGCTATCTATAAGTCTTTCAACCTGTCTTCGAAGCTCCTCCTCATTTAAGCTTTCATCAGTTTTCATAGGGGTAATTATCGGTGTGATAATTCCATAAATCTTCATCTTGACCATTTCGTTTCTCCTTATAGTACCTGTAAATACATGGACCGTGCATCTGCAGCTGTAATTTCACGCATGTTGTTGACCAACAATCTTTTTACTTCCATTCCGCCCCTTACCAATTCATCAACATCATCTCTACTAACACCAAATGAAGTCAGGCTCTGAGGAATATTCAAATTTTGAATAATTTTTTCGATACGGTCCAAAATCCAAGCAGATTTTTCCTCATCTTTTTCAATGTTTCCAAAAGGCCATAATCGATTATACGCACTAACCAATAAAGGACGTATGGATGGTTCGTTAAAACGCATTACCGGCATCAGCATAATCGCATTGGAAATCCCATGCGGAATATGGTATTTACCGCCTAAAGGATAACTAAGTGCATGTACACCGGTGGTACCTGAAGCAGTAATTGCAATTCCAGCATAAAAACTAGCCAATAACATATTCGATTTTGCATCCATATTGCCATCGCAAGCAGATTCAATATTTTTTATAGTAAGTTCAAACGCGCTTAAAGAGTACAAATCACTAAAGGGATTGGCTTTTTTTGAGGTATAGCACTCTAATGCGTGTGCTAAGGCATCAATACCGGTTGAAGCAGCAATAGAACTGGGTAAATTTCTTATCATTTCAGCATCAAGTATTACATAATCAGCAATCATTTCATTGCTTACAATACCAATCTTTAGCGACTTTTCAGGTACTGTAACAATTGCATTTGGTGTTGCTTCTGCTCCTGTTCCTGCTGTTGTAGGTATCATCAAAGTTCTAATTGTTTTTTTAGCTTTGCTTGGTGTTTCCAACAAGTCTTTAACCGTATATTTGTCAGTATTTAAAACAGATACGAGTTTTGCTACATCTATTACGCTGCCTCCTCCGACTGCTATAATAAAATCAGCTTCGGATGAATTAAATCTTTCAACAACATCTTGTGCCTGCATATAGGTAGGCTCTACCGGCAAATCTTTAAATACAATAAAAGGAATATCTTTCTCAACTAAAATATCAATAATCGGGTTTATTAAACCCGTTTCGTAAACATTCTCGTAAGTAAATATCGCAACCTTTTTAACATCTTCAACAATTTCACCTACATTATTTATGGAATTTAGCCCCGCATAAACTGTTTTTGGCATAATCAATTTATATTGTTCCAACATTATTTCGCCTCCGTAAAGTATTATAACATGTTTATTAAAAACCCCAATTGGAAAAACCTGTTGTATTTCATCATACTATTCTTATGTATTATACTGTTTTCAAGTGTTTTATAACTTCCAAAAGAGCTGTGGAGGATCCAAAACCCCCTGCCTTGGTCACTATTCTAACATTATGCGCTTTGCCTCCGGATAGTAATCCCAGCGGTATGCCGGCAAGCACCTCCTCCTGCAAATCAATACCTTCCGTATTTAAAGCATAGAGTACATGAAGCGCAGTATCACCTCCCGTAATAAGCAAGCTTTCAACTATATCCTTATCAACTAACCCTTTTACAATTTCACCAATGGCTATAGCCACGTCTCTGCTATGTCTGCTTGTTAACAAATCCATTTCGCAAGGTAGCTTAAATAGTGTATCAACAGCTATAATCAAGGGACCGATTATTTCTTTTTGATTATTATAAAATGTCATAGCATCTTCAATGATTTTTTGAACCTCTTCGAGTAGTTTGCCGTTTATTATCCTATTTGTATCAATTTTTATCAGGACGGAGTTTGTATTACTTAAAACCTTATCTATTTGAATTCTCGTAATATGGTTGTATGTCCCTGCCACAATTAACATAACCTTATTTTTCTTTAATAGTTGTTTTTGTTTATCTTCATAAAGATCAATCACCTTAGGCAAATAAGCAGCAAATCCTGCAGTTCCGGAAAAGATAGTATTTGAGGGCAGGTTTTTACATGCAATAGCTATTCTATTTAAATCTTCATTTGTAACTGCATCAATGACTATTACCTGGAATCCTTCCTTTCTAAGTTTTTTTATATCAAAATAAATGGCTTCACTTCCTTTATGAACTGTTTTTAAGTCTATGAGAGCAACCTTCCTTTTCATTTCATTTTGCAAAACTGAAGGTACATAACACAGGTCTTGTCGCTCATCTTTTTCTTCGTTATCTTTTATTCCTTCTTCATAAGGAAATGATATTTTTAAATTGCCATTCACCATGCAACGGCCATTATCAGGATAGGATGGAACCAAAATGGTTAGTTCTGAATCAAATGCATCCATAACTGCCTCTAATTCTGAGCCAAGGTTACCCCTAAAAGTAGAGTCAATTTTTTTATATACACTTTTATAACCCGCTTTTTCTAATGTACATGATATTTCGTATACCTTTCTATAAGCATTGTAATATTTCAATGGTCTTGTATTGGAGTTAATAGCTAGTACCTCGTCACCTTCTAGAAATAGATCTAGTTTGTCTGCATCAACTACTACCTTTGTTTTTAATCCATGTTTTCGAAACTGTATACCTGTATCGCTTGCACCTGTGAGATCATCTGCTATTATAGCTATAGAACGCATTTATTGGCTCCTTTCAGTATGTCTTTTAAGATTTCATTTCTATAATGTGTTATAGTTTGTAATACATCTCACAATTAATATGTATGAAACTTACTAAACCTTCTATTGTTATGAAACAAGTAGACGTCAGGTTGCGCAAGAATTGTCACTCTGAGCGAAGCGAACAAGTCTTAAATCTCTCTAAATGCAGATTCTACACTGCGTTCAGAATGACAAAAGTACTCTTGCACAATCTGACTGGGGGAACTGTCATATGACAAACATCTTTTATTACTAATAAACTTGCAAAACCTATGCCATATTTAAAATATAAAAAGCAACTGCCACAAAAGTAAGCAATTGCTTATTCAAATTGAATTTATTCTTTTTTATATTCATTACTTTCGAAACAAATAAAAAAATTATTTTTCAATATGAAATTAACGAATTCTATATAGATATGTTCTTACAACCAACAGCGCTCTACAATACACATATTTCATAATGAAATAAGTTTCAATTTGACATATTCCATTTTTTAAGTCTTCGCCATAAAGTGGTCTGACTTATACCTAGTAAATTACAAGCCTTCTCTTTGTCTTGATTTGTTAGGTTTAAGGTAATGGAGATAATCTCCTTTTCCATATCCTCTAATGTACCTTTTAATTCTACTTTTTTGTCTTTATATACTTTTTCGCTCAATATCTTTTGATTTTCCAGCTTTCTCATTTCATCGATATCTTCCAGTTGAACTATTGCACCATCTTTTAAAGCTACAAGTCTTTCAAGAATATTTTCAAGCTCCCTTACATTTCCCGGCCAATCGTAGGAGCAAAATTTACTTAGTACCTTATCACTAAAGATTGGTCTAGGTTTATAGGTCCTTTTACATATTTTCTTAAGCAATTCATCTATTAATAAAGGTATATCATCCAACCTTTCGCGCAAAGGAGGTAATGACATCCTGAGTACATTCAACCTATAATACAGGTCCTGTCGAAACAGGCCTTTGGATACAGATTCCTCTAAATTACGATGAGTTGCAGCGATAATGCGAACATTAACCGGTATTACTGTGTCTCCCCCCACTCTAATAATGGCTTTTTCCTGAAGAACGCGTAATAAACGTGCCTGCAATTTAATTGAAAGTTCACCGATTTCATCCAGAAATAAAGTACCTTCATGGGCCAACTCAAATAACCCTTTTTTACCACCACGTCTTGCTCCCGTAAAAGCACCTTCTTCATACCCAAACAACTCACTTTCCAAAAGGTTCTCCGGAACTGAAGCACAATTAACAGCAACAAACAACCCATTTCTTCGATTACTGTCATTATGAATACTTTGTGCAAACATTTCTTTTCCTGTACCGGTCTCCCCAGTAATCACTACCGTTGTATCGGCCTTGGCAAACTGCTTCGCTTGCTTAATAACTTTTTTCATAATAGGACTATCCGTTAAAATATCTTCAAAAGTATATTGCGCAACATGCCCTTTTAAATAGAGCTCCCTCCTAACTCTTGTTTCAATGGCTTGAAAGTGGCTTGCTTCTTGAAAAGTTATTACTGTTCCTTCAATTACGTTATTTATATTCAAAGGAATTAAATTATGGACAATCATCCTATTACCCACCCTGTGAGGTTCACCCAACAGCGGTTTACCCTTTTCTTGGACTCTCCCTAAGGCAATGCTCGGCAATACATAATCAGCTGTTTGTCCAATCATTGAAGTTTTATTCTTACCTAAGATTTTTTCTGCGGCAGGATTCACCAATGAAACAATACCTTCAGAATCGGTTGCTATAATCCCTTCATATGTAAAGTCTAATATTGCCTTAAACTGTTCAGCCCTTGTCTTTTCTTTTCGACGGACTGATGCCAGTTCTTGCGCTTCTCTTAATGCCATACTTACGGATTCTTTACCCGAGTACACAAGAATTGATTTCAACCCTTGCTTTTTACTATATCGAACAGAAACCGCATCACCAACTATTACCTGTATATTATCTTTTTTTGCCTTTTCAATAACATCCAATACTTCGGATTCGTCTTTTATTTCAAGTTCTTTAATTTTGACATCTAAAATTTCACCCAGACTTTCACACCCATATATGACATTTTTAAATCCTATTATTCCAATAGAATTTCCCATCTTTTTTGCACTTGCAACAGCTCTTATTATGTCATAGGGACTTACCATGATTTCTATGACTGGTTCACCCACTTTTTCCATTATAGCCGTAGCAGTACCGCCTCTGCTTATAATAATTTCCACGCCGCTTTTAACAAATTTCTTTGCTAATTTTACCCCTTCCTCCAAATCACCAACAACTATTTCAGCTTTTATTTCAAGTTCATCACATACCTGTTTTGCCATTTCCGCTAATTCGGGATAGGGTGCGATTATAGCTAATTCTGATGACAATTTAACATCTCCCTTTCTTCAGTAAAACTCTAAAATGTATTATATCCTTCGTTTCAATTAGGATGATAACGAGAACAATTTATATCTTTATCAAATATCCCCCAAGCAAAGCTGCCGTGTCAGGACTGCAGGTTGTAAATATTACTTGATGTTTATTTGCAAACCGGCTGATGAGTTTTACGGCTGTGTCTTTTCTGTTTGGGTCCAAATCTACCAAACAGTCATCAAGTATCAAAAATCCCTTGTTGTCTCCCAATATATACTCTGCAATGGCTAGTCTTAAGGCTAATGCAACACAATCGTATGTTCCTGAAGACAAAAGACTAAGGGGCATTTCTACTTCGTTTTCATTTTTTAGCTTTAAGTTGAAATCATCATCTATATCTGTGGCTTTATAGCCGCCGTTTGTAAGTAAATTCAAGTAATTAGAAAAAGCTGTAATTACCGGAATGAATGATTGCTCATCCATTTTAAGTTTGATGTTTTCAAAGTTTTCCTTAATCTTTAACAGTCTTTTCCCTTTTTCCAGTCTTTTTTCAAACAGTCTTTCTGCTTCTATCAATGACTCAGACAGTTCTTCATATGTTAATTCCGGTAATTCTTTTTCAAGCCGATAATATTCTTCTTTTTGACTTGCCAAAGTATCTATTAAATAACCATATTTATTTCTGATTTCAGTTAAGATTCGTCTGAATTCATCTGTAGATTTATATTCGGGTGGAAGCTCTGCCAACTTATCTAAATTTGTTTTAATTTCCTTTTGTTTTAGTTTTATTTCTATGATTTTATTAAACAAACCGTCTAAATCTTTATATTCTTCTGCCCATTTGTCAATATTGCTCTCCAGCAATTTCTTTTCTGAAATCAGCTCTATTTTTTCGGCATTTACGGAAGTCATTTCGGACTCAATGATTGCAGTGCTTCGAACAAGCGACAAGTCTCCCAATTCTTTTATCTTTTCTATTAATTCTTCATAGGTTAATTCTCCAAGATATTGGTTTTTTTTCATAGTGCATGATTCCAAATTCCTGTTTAGGCTGTCTGATTTCTCCTTGTTGAGTTTTGCTTCTTCAAGATTTTTTACTTCCAGTTTTTTTAACAGCTGCTCATAATTTTTCTTAAAACTCTCATATTGAATTCTTATTTCATTAAAATCGATGTTTCCTGATTTAATTTCTATATCAATAAGGTTTTCGGACTGAAGCTTCATAAATCCCTTAGCACTGAAGCTGTCTCCTGCATTAACTTCTGTCGGCTCTTCTAAATCCTTTGTTACGGTAAGCTTTTTTCCTTCAGGAAAATAATTAAGCTTAGCCATAATCACTCCGGCTTTCATCATGGCTTCTGCTTTATTCATACCGTTGTAATTTGTTTCAAGGGCTTTTAAATCTTCTTTTGTAACGGTTTTTATTCCGGATATCTGTTCGTTTAGCTCTTCTAATTTAGCATTTATCTCATCAACTTTAGCTAAATTCTTTTCAAGTATATTTTTTTCTTCTGCTTTTTTTGATAATTCCTTTTCTTCTTCAAGTTTTTTATATTTTTCATTTAACTTTGTCAGTTCTGTTATAAGCTGTTTTAATTTTTCATCGCTTCGAGGCCAATCCCGGTTTATTTTAGAAAGGGCGGATATATCTTTATTAAGCTGCTCAATTTGAGGTTCAAGAATTGACCTTTGAATTACATCGTTTTCTAATTCCTCCATAGATTCCTTCTTGGCCTTAAATTCTTCGATTTTTTCTTCAGTTTTTTTAATCTGTATGCAGATTTGGTTGAATTTCTTTTCAGCCTCTTCTGCCTTAGCCATTTCCAGTTTTATTCTTTCTTTGTCATAGTAACTCTCCACCACTTTACCAAAACCCACCTTGTATGGATTGTTTATACCCTTGTTATTCTCAGGGTAGTTTCTTTCAATGTCCCATCTCTTTAATAAGGTGTCGATTTCATCTTGAATTTTTTGTCCCAAGCTTTCAAGAGAAACTCCGTCAAGTTCCATAATTGTGCTTCTTAACAAGGAGCTTATTTCACCTGTTGCTTCTTTATTCTCAACTATCCTGTTAATTGCTTCCTTAAGATAGTATTGCTTTAAAAAGAACACGCTGCTATATGTACCTTCCCCGTAAATGTATACGTCCTTTAAGGAATCATTGATGCTTATGTCGCTTTTTATTACAATTTTATTGGGCATGGTCAATTTTGAGGAAGCGTCTGCTCCCCATTCTTTCCTTAATGTATAAATTTCACCCTTATGCTCTAAATCTATTTCTCCGTCTATGCTGTCCCCTATGGGATAAGGCATAAATTTAGAGTGAAATTCTTTATCCTCTGCTGTTTTTCTGCCAATTCTGCTCGGCTTGAAAAGCACTGAATGAATTCCTTCAATTAACGTGGATTTC
>Ga0123335_1008732_pt1 | contig 10731 bp, 9 predicted proteins | sample BiotimSIPDNA_2_FD_89707 | JGI IMG/M metagenome (GOLD analysis project Ga0123335, IMG submission 89707) | Anaerobic biogas reactor microbial communites from Washington, USA - Biogas_R2 time_0 SIP DNA | ecosystem: Engineered > Bioreactor > Anaerobic > Unclassified | place: Washington, USA... | reverse complement strand
ATTACCGTTTTATTCATAGGCAGTTCACTTGTGACAGATTCAGCACAGGAGTTAAGTCAAGTGCTTGGTTTGCCTCTGTTTTTAATTGGGCTTGTTGTTGCTATCGGCACTTGTTTGCCAGAGATGGCGTTCGCGATTCGAGCCTCAGAAACGGAGGGCTCTATCGGTATCGGTAACATTCTAGGGAACGTGCTTGCCGATTCACTGTTAACCATAGGAGTTATTGCACTAATCCAGCCTATTAGACTCCCTAGTTTGGCCTCGCCATTAATTACTGGAGTGTTTGTGGCGGCATCAGCGATATTCGTATATTTACGTTCAAGAGACGGAGACGTTAACAAAAGGGATGCAATTATGCTAATTGGGGCATATGTGATTTTTGTTATAATGCAATATCTGTTTGAAGTGATTGGAATTTAGTTCCTTTTCTTTCTTCAATAATTTGCTTTATGATTAACTGAACTATATCAACACAACCAGATAGAGAATTATACATAATTTAGTTTTTAATGTCAAAACAGACGGGTATAACTTTCAGAATTGAGAACCTCGACTAAATTAATCGGCGTCAAGTCCCTTAAAGAGGCTATTTCCCCGCATAATTCTTATCGAAAGCTTATGTTTTGGAGGCCCATACTCTGAGAGGTAAGGATTGAAAATATAATGAGCGCAAAAGAACTTGGAAAACTTGCACCAACCGTCAAAGAGGTAACCGAAACACACATTGAAACATTTAGTGACGTTAAGCAGTCAATGAAAGCTACCCAAAAAAGCGCTGGATCCGTAAATAAGCTTTCCAAGAGTGGAAACAAAAATTACCTAATCAAGGTTGGAATGGCGTTACTTGTATTTCCTGAACCTGTAGTAAGCGATATTCTTGGCACTTCACTTATAGCGGCTGGATTGGTCCAAGAAGGCGTTAGACGTAACTCCATCTATTTAGAAGATATGCCAAAAGCGCTCAAAAGCGCAATGAAAGAATTAAAAAATGCTAAAGAGTTATTTTAATTTCCTTCCTAATTTGTATTATTAATTAGAAACCATAACAGTGAGCTAACTGCGTGTTTGCGATATTATTTTATTTAGGCATTAAAGACTGATGTCTTTAATCTCATCTATATGCGATTTGGTTATGCCCAAGTTTGGCGTTGGCTGTAAGGAGTAAACGTTTTAGAAGGATGCAAGTGGCTTTTATCTTTGACTTGGAGCACTGTTTTATGTTAGGTAATGTCCGCCGCCGAAGTAACTCACATGTCTAGCCGCTGCTGTGGAAGCAGTCTGTGAACTGATGCACACTTTACCGATAAGCGACATCAGCTGGTAAGATGCCTTGAGCGCCAAATTGAGGTTGTTGTTGGTCAAAAACTTGGCGTCGATGTTAAGCGCTGAGCCAGCTATGTTGGCAGAGATTTGTATACCCCCGTCCTCGGTTATCCACTTCAACGTGACGCCTTGGCTAGTCTCGGAGATGCCGAGCCAGCGCAACATACCAAACCATTTACCTCTCAACTGTAAAATAAGTTGCTGAGTTAACAAATCGGAGGGCAGATACGTCTGCATAAGCGGTGTCGAGGGCGCCTCCTTTCGGCTGGGCTGCAGTTTCAACTGGGTGATTTTAGGGTTGACACTATAGCCCTCGCGTTCCTTTCTGATTATGCCTTCCTCTTCAAGTCTGGCAAGGATACGGGAGAGGGTCTCGGGGTGCAGTCCTGTTCTGCGTTTCAGGCCGTCGAAGCTGAACGTGGCTAAGCCTTCTGCTTCGAGTAACGATAGCAGGTCTGCGTCGCGTTCGCTAAGCGAGAAGTCGGCTAGTTGGCTTTGCCAAGTAACGTCTAGAACAGGAGTCATTGCTATTTGATGCGTACAAGCCTGCTTTTGAAGGTTACCCAAATCTGAGCATAAATGACGCCTGAAATCTGTTTAGCTGATCATAGAAAAGACTAAAAGACAGCCAAACTATAGTCCTAGACAGGCAAGGCAGCGAATAATCAGTAGCTGCCCACATTTCTTGGCAATCCAATCAACATCCAAAATATCCGCTTTGCTGGAGGAGGCGAAAATTATGGGTGTTACAAAAGTTAACCAAACCAAAAGTGTAGCTACCCAAGAGAAAGAGTTTAAAAAAGAACAGGTTGACCTCTATAAGAATCTGTTTGATAGAATGAGCGACGCAGTTATTTACTGCAAAATACTCTACGACGACAAGGGTAGCCCCGTTGACTTCTTGGTTATAGATACCAACTTAGCCTTCAAGCGCCTGATACATATCCCTGACGCGCTGCTTCGAAAGAAAAAGGCATCACAGTTTCTGCCACTACTTAACCCCAGATATACTGATTGGCTGGGGAGATGCATTCAAGCAGTCTCAAGTCAAAGAAGCCTATCAATAGAAAAGTTCGGATTCGTATTGAACAAATGGTTAGCGTTTAATGGCTTCAGTCCAGCCAAAGGCTACTTCGCTATGATAGTAAAAGACATTACTTGGCGCAAAAAGATAGAGAAGGCACTGCGGCAGGGAGAAAGGAAATACAGAAAACTGGCAAACAGCATCACAGACCCCTTCTTCGCGGTTGATTCAACATTAAAGATCACTTACCTAAACAAAGCAAGCGAGAACATTATGAAACTAAAGGGCGCCGAAGCGATTGGCCGACACATCTTCGAGGTCTTCGGCAAAACCAAAATGACGGATAAAGCCAAAAGTGTCTTTCTAGAAGTCATGCGTACAAAGAATCCCCGAACATTCATTGACAGCTTGCCAAGAGTGGATGAGGCAATACTGTTCGAAATAGAGGTTTACCCCACCGGCAACGGCATAGCTGTGTTAGCAAAAGATGTCACTGAATTGAAGAAGCAGCAGCTTTCACTTGAAGAGTACACTCAGCATCTTGAGCAGCTAGTTAAAACTCGCACGGAGAAACTAAAGAACGCTGAACGCTTAGCCGCCATCGGCGAAACCGCAGGCATGATAGGACATGATATCCGCAACCCCCTGCAGTCAATCATCGGCGAGTTATACTTAGCCAAAGACGAATTAGCGAAACTTCCCGATAACCAAGAGAAAAAGAGCGTATTAGACTGCGTCAACTACATTGAGGAGCAAACCTTCTACATCAACAAGATAGTAACTGACCTGCAGGACTACGCTAAACCCCCCACAATTACACTGCAGGAGATAAGCCTTGAAAGCGTAATGTACGAAATGCAAACCTTCATTGGTATCCCAAAAAATATCGCCGTGACTTTTACGATTCCAAAGCCGATTCCAACCATAAAAACCGACACCTCCTTCATCAAGAGGATACTAACTAACCTAATACGCAACGGCATCCAAGCCATGGAAGAAGCAGGCGGCGAGATCACCCTCAGCGCGTTTCCCCGCAAAAGCTCGGTCATAATAGCCGTGTCAGATACAGGAGGCGGAATCCCCCCGGAAATCCAAGACAGGATGTTCAAGCCGCTGTTCACTACCAAATCCAAGGGACAGGGCTTCGGCTTAGCTGTCGTGAAAAAGTTAACTGAAGCACTAGGAGGCAACGTAAGCTTCGAAACAAAAGTGGGCGGGGGCACAACATTCATCGTTGAGCTGCCGCTTAATCCATCAGCGCACGGTTTAGCCTAAGTTGGCTTTTTCGCCCGTCACCACATAGATGATTGACTCGCACACATACACGGCGTGGTCAGCTATGCGTTCAAAGTAGCGCGTGACAAGCAAACCTGAAGCTACGCATTTGCTGCTTGCCGATGCGTCGCTGATCAGCTTGTTTAGGAATTCAAGGTACATGCGGTCAACTTCGCGTTCAGGCGCCGTGATAGTCTTGGCTAATGTAACGTCGTGTCTGCGCAGAGAATCCACACTGACCTTAACCATAAAGAGCACCTTCTGGCTCATCAAAGAGAGGTACTGCTGAATCCAGGCCTCGCACTGCGTTAACCCGCCGAGTTGCTCAGCAATAGAGGTTATGTCGAGTGCGTATCTGCCGTATCTTGCGAAGTCGTTGCCGATCTTCATGTAAGACTTGATCGTGCGCAGATCAGAGGCGACGGGTTGGAAGCGGGCGATCAACTCAAAGGTTTGATCCTCAACCTTATCCGCCATAGCCACCAGCACATCAGACATCTCGCGTACCTGCGTCTTCACGTTTCGACCCTCCAGGTACCCATAGATTGAGGTTTCAAGGGTTTCAAAGGTTAATTCGCCCATCTTTGCCAGTAGGGCTGCTTGCTCTTCTAATCCGCGGTCAATAATTCTGCTCATGTTTTCATTTCCTTCTTAGCTGAATTCTCCTGTAATGTACTGCTCAGTTAGCTTGCTTTTGGGCGACTCGAAAATGTCTTTGGTTCTGCCATACTCGACGAGGTCGCCGAGGTACATGAAGGCGGTGAAGTCAGATACACGAGAGGCCTGCTGCATGTTGTGGGTAACTATGATTACGGTGTAGTTCTGTTTTAATTCTATAACTAGCTTCTCGATTTTAGCGGTTGCAATCGGGTCTAAAGCGCTGCAGGGTTCATCCATCAGTATGACTTCGGGCCGCAATGCAACTGCTCGGGCGATGCAGAGGCGCTGCTGCTGGCCACCGCTGATACTTGTTCCGGGCTTTTTCAGGTCGTCTTTGACTTCTTCCCAAAGCGAAGCCTGAATGAGGCTCTTCTTCACAATGTCATCGAGGTCTTCGCCCTTTTTTGCGCCTGTCAGCTTAAGTCCCGCAGCAACATTGTCATAGATGGACATCGTCGGGAACGGGTTGGGCTTCTGAAATACCATGCCGACTCTGCGCCGAATCATAACGGGGTCAACGTTTTTGGCGTAGATGTCTTCGCCGTCAAGCAGCACTTGACCATTCAGCTTCGCGTTTGGCACAAGCTCGTGCATGCGGTTCAGCGTTCGGATGAACGTAGATTTGCCGCAGCCGGACGGGCCGATTATGGCGGTTACAGTGTTCGGCTTAACGGACAGGTTAATACTTTTCAGCACTTGTTTTTGGCCGAACCAAACGTCGAGGTTGATGCTCTGCATCTTTGCTTGCGGGTCTGGTTGTATGGGTTTCTGTTGTGTTTCTGTCATTTTCTTAGTCTTCCTCTACTTACAACTCTAACTATGATGTTAATCGATAATACGAGCAGGATTAGCACCAGAGCTGCGCCCCATCCCTGAGCGATTATGCTCTGCTGCGCCTGTAGCGAGTCACGCCAAATTTCAAGCGGTAACGCAGCCATAGGCTCATTTAGGCCCTGGAAGAAGTACCGGTTGCCGAGGATAGTCATGATCAGCGGCGCGGTTTCTCCCGCGACACGCGCAACGCCTAGTAGCACTCCGGTGATTACGGCGCTTTTTGCGGATGGTAACACTATGCGGAGGGTTGTTTTCCATTTGTGTGCGCCAAGCGCCAGTGAGGCTTCGCGTATGTTGTTGGGGACGAGTTTTAGTGATTCCTCGGTTGTTCTGGCGATTATCGGAATAATCATGAATGAGAGCGCGATGGCGCCTGCGATTGCTGAGTAGCTTCCTATGAGGCCGATTACGATTACTCCGTATGCGGTTATGCCTATGACGATGGAGGGTACACCTGTTAGTGCGTCGTTGATTATGCGCATGGTGGAGCCGAAGTGGTTGTTTCCGTACTCTGCTAAGTAGACGCCTGAGAGTATACCGATTGGGACACCGATGAGACTAGTTAAACCGATTAAGATGAGGGTACCCTGTATTGCGGGTCCTATGCCGTCTTTGGCGTTAGTGGCGGTTAGGAAATTTAAGCTCAACTGCGGCGCCCCACGTACGATAACTTCCCAAAGTATGCTGACAAGTGGTGCCACAGCGAGTACGACGCATACGGCGCAGGCCACGAAGAAGAAGCGGTTCTTGAATTTGCGCAAGCCGTAGCTGTTTAGGTTCATTCTACTGCGCCTCCTTTAACTTTGAGGACTTTTGTAACCATTACGCGAGCCCCCAAGTTGATGGATAGGCTCATGATCAGCAGTATTAATCCGACGCCGATGTAAGCTGAAATCTGAAGCGACCCAGGAGCAGCTTCCAAGAAGCCGTTGGCGATTAGTGAAGCCATGGTTTGGCTTGGAGCAAACAGCGAGGTGGGTATGGCTGCTGCGCCCTGTGCGTTTCCAATCAGCATTGCAACCGCCATGGTTTCGCCTACTGCACGGCCTAAGCCCAAGATGACGGCTCCGAAGATGCCAGATCGGCCATAGCTTAGGACCCAGTGGCGAATGACTTCCCATTTTGTAGCGCCGATACTGTATGCGCCCTCTCGAATGCTGTTAGGGACAGCTGCAACAACTTCTTTTGTAACGGAGGCCACCGTGGGGATAATCATAATTGCTAAAACTACGCTGGCTGTGAAAAGGTCCAAGCCTATTGGTGTTGGACCTCCAAAGATGGGTATCCAGCCGAAGTAGGTGTTTAGGGGTTTTTCGATATAATCAACTAAGATGAATCTGAAGACGAACAGGCCCCAGAGGCCATATATGACGCTTGGGACAGCCGCTAAGAGTTCAACGAGGTAGCTTATTGGTACTCTTAATGCACGCGGGGACATTTCTACCAGGAAAACAGCGATGCCAATACTCAACGGAACACCAAAGAGGAGTGCGAGTCCAGAGCTGGCGATTGTTCCCAGCAGGTAGGGTAAGGCGCCGTAGATTTCTCTGCCCTCATTAGGCACCCATTGAGTGCCAACAAAGAAGTCTGCGCCAAAAGTCCTAATAACAGACCCTGAACCTGATGCTAACTCGTATCCGATTATCAGTAATAGAGCAAGAGCTGAAGCCGCCATTACAGCGGCTAAATTCTTGAAGAGGAAATCGCCTAAGGAGGCGACCTTTTTAGTAAAAAATTTGGGGTTTTTCTGGTTGGTCACGGTTAACCCCACCTTAGTTTGTAGGTAGAGTTTGACCGTTGAAGATTATAGATGCAATAGTTGCTTCGTTTAGCTGTACAACGTTGCTTGGCAGGGGAGCGTACTCCAGTTCGGGTGCAAGTTCCTGTCCGTCGTGGACGATGTACCAGAGGAACTGTACTAGCGCGGTTGCTTTTTCTTGAGTCATGTCTGGGATGTTGCTTAGTTCTTTGTAGACGATGATGTAGCTGAATGTTACAATTGGGTATGCATCTGAAGCTGCAGTGTTTAGCAGGTTGACGCCGGTCCAGCTTGCATCGCCTGCCGGTAGGCCTGCTGCGCCTGATTGGGCTGCCGCGGTTGTGGATGCAAGTGTTGGCATCACGAAGCTGCCAGAGGGGTTCTGTACGGCTGCGACAGGCATGTTGTTTTCTATCGTGTAGGCTAATTCGACATATCCTATTGAGTAGCTTGTGGTGCTGACTGTTTGGGCTACACCCGTGTTTCCGATTGAAGCAACACCTGTGGGCCAACTAACTGATTTACCTGCACCTATGGCTGCACTCCATGCTGTACTTGATTGTTTAAGGTAGCTGGTGAAGACAAATGTTGTTCCTGAACCGTCAGAGCGGTGGACTACAGTGATTGTTTGGTCTGGAAGAGTGATGTCTGGGTTGAGGCTCTGGATTGCGTTGTCATTCCACTTTGTGATTGTTCCTTGGAAGATGTCTGCGATAACTTGTCCGGTTAGCTTTAGCCCTGTGGATACGCCGGGGATGTTGTATGTGATTGTTACTGCTCCGATTGTTTCGGGGATATGCAGGGCGTTTGTGATGTTTGATGCCTCTGCCGCGGTTAAGGGTGCGTCGGAGGCGCCGAAGTCGACGGTTTTGGTGTTTAACGCGGAGATTCCGCCGCCGCTGCCGATTGATTGGTAGTTGACTTGAACGTTTGGTTTGACTTCGTTGCTGTATACGGTCATTATTTCGTCAAGTAGTGGATATGGGAAGGTTGCGCCTGCTCCGTTGATTCTAACGATTGGCTCGGAGGGGGTTGAGAGGAAAGTGTATGCTGCTACTGATGTAACGAGGATGATTGCTAAAACGACTGCGCCTATGATGACGTATTTAGATTTCATATGTTTTCAGTCCTTTACTAATTGACTAAAGGCGCCAACTTTGATTATATAGTAAACCTCCATAAACTTTATAGTCTATATAGACTACGTTAATATGATGACAGAAGCTAAAAAGAGTCACGCAGTGTTAAGCGTGACAACAGCAACAAACGAAAAAATAAACGAAGAACAACGCAAACTACAGGTAACAGGCGGCTCAACATTCATTCTATCACTACCCAAAGAGTGGGCAATCAAAAACAAGCTAAAACGCGGCAGCAGCATGCTGGTCCGCGAAGAAGAAGACGGCTCACTCTGCGTTATGCCCTCATCTTTTCCAAAAAAGGAGCGACAGGAAGAAGCCTTCATCAGAGTCAGCCAAGTTGAAAACCCAGACGCAATCATGCGCACAGCCATCTCTGCTTACCTAAACGGTTACAGTATCCTACACATAAAAGGACAAGGACAGAAAACCCTCTCGTCAAAGACGCGCAATCATCTTAAAAACTTCGCACGGAACTATCTGGTCGGCACCGAAATCGTAATCGACACACCCACCGAGTTAACACTACAGGTACTCCTAAACTACCCGGAACTCACTATACAAAACGCCTTAAGCCGCATGTCAATCATAGCGTCGTCCATGCATAAGGAAGCAATCGGAGCCCTTCGGAAACTTGATTACGCTAACGCTAAAGCAGTGATCGAAACCGACCGGGAAGTCAACCGATTCGCACTCTACATCGTGCGACTTCTAAAGCTGGCGGTTTCTAACCAACGTGTCGTTAAAGAAATCGGTATCGAATCGCAAAGGGAATGTTTAGGTTACCGATTGATTGCTAAATCAGTTGAAAGAACCGCTGATCACGCTACCAAGATCGCGGAGAACACCCTTCAGCTTAGTGAACCAGTTAAAGAGGAGATTCTTGGAAAATTGTCTGTGTTGAGCGGTTTGGCTAATTCGATGTTTGAGGATACCATGGAGGCGTTGTTTAAGCATGACTTTAACCTTGCCGAGACAGTTATCGAGAAGCTGGCACAGGTTTATGAGGCAGAGAAGGAAACAGTGGATAGCCTTTCAAGTGCTAAGGCTGACGAGATCGTGGATTTACGCTTGATTATCGAGAGCATAAGGCGTACAGCTGAGTACGCAGCGGACATCTCTGAAGTGGTACTTAACATGAATGTCGAATCAGTCCTCGGCTAACCGATTTTTTTTAAGCAGGTTAATCAAAAAAAGTACGGGAATTACTGCCCTTTTTAGCGGCGTAATTCTCTTACTGCGTTAATCGGTTATGCTTCTACTAGACAAACTAATTCTGTATGGGGGATACTTGCACTGTCTATCAGATGGGCTGTGCCGTCTGGGCAGTATACTTTGTCGCCTTTTTGGGTGCGCTGGTACCGTTTGCTGCATTCTTTTAGGCTTATGCAGCCATCACAATCGCGTGATAACATACTCCATCTCATCTCCATTAATCAATAGAGCGCACGGCGCCTATATATCATTCCTATTTAAACTATATAGTTACATATAGACGGGGCATCAGTCAAGTGCTGGCTTTACCAATCGAACACCGAAATGGAACCTCGGTTACGTTGGAGACCACCGCATACATAGTGACCCTGCAAAAACCTATGCCTAATTAATCCAATATTTTTTTTTAAGAAATGGGCTGTTTATCAGAAAAATTACCGGTTTATTGTTCAATAAGGTACACGACTTACAAAAAACAGGCAATGTAATAGTAGAAATCAACCTTCAAAAAGTAAGTTGAATCGCCCGTTTTTCTTGGGCATTGTTAATTGTTCAAGAGAATAATTAAATACGATTTTCAACAAAAACAAAATTACGGCTTTTAAGGAGAATAAAAATGCAAAAAAATTCTAAAATATTAGCCGAATTAGCCATACTTGTTTTAGCAGTCTCAATGGCAACTGCAGTATTAACCGTAAACGCACATACACCACCATGGAGCTTTGACACCTACTCTTTCATCGTCGTCTCGCCTAACCCGATCGGCGTGGGCCAAACAATCAACGTCAACTTCTGGCTGGGAAGCCCACCGCCTACCGCAAGCGCACAGTACGGTGACAGATGGACCAATTTAACAGTTAAAGTCACGCATCCAGATGGAACCATAGAAACACTAGGACCATTTGCATCCGATGCAACCGGAGGAACCGTAACACGATACACCCCGACAGTCGTAGGCAACTATACATTCCAATGCATATTCCTCGGTGAAACCCTAATGGGCGCAAACCCAGCCCCCGGCATGCCTACAAGCGCCTACATCGGCGACTACTATGAACCCAGCGAAAGCGAAGTCTTCACATTAATAGTCCAAGAAGAACCAATAGAACATGCAAGCCTAAATCCGCTTCCATCTGAGTACTGGACACGTCCCATCTATGCAGAAAACACCAACTGGTACACCGTCGCAGGCAACTGGCTTGGATTAGCAGCTTCAACTTTTGCCACAACAGGCATGCGCACCATCAACGGAAACTATAACCCATACACAACTGCGCCTAACACCGCACACATACTGTGGACTAAGCCAGAAGCATTCGGCGGCACAATCGGCGGAGAATACGGCGGCGAACAAACAGGAAACTATTACTCAACAAGCCAATATGAACCCAAATTCGCGCCGATTATAATGAACGGAATACTATACTACACTAACTACCCTGGCAGCTCGACCCATTATGCAGGCTGGACAGCTGTAAACTTGAAGACAGGCGAAACCGTCT
>Ga0123335_1008731_pt1 | contig 10731 bp, 10 predicted proteins | sample BiotimSIPDNA_2_FD_89707 | JGI IMG/M metagenome (GOLD analysis project Ga0123335, IMG submission 89707) | Anaerobic biogas reactor microbial communites from Washington, USA - Biogas_R2 time_0 SIP DNA | ecosystem: Engineered > Bioreactor > Anaerobic > Unclassified | place: Washington, USA... | reverse complement strand
CTCGCTTGCTAGCATCTCCACGCGGCTCTGTAACGCATTATCCATGTGTCAGACTCCTTTGCTAAAAAAGGTTGCATAGCATAGCTATCTTTGCTAGCTGACACAAGATTTCTTACAGGGCCTACGCCAAGCGCGGCGGACGGCTGGGGTGTTACCCGCACGTCCGGGCGGCGTATCGGTTCGTCTGCCCCTGGAGCGCCCCGCAATTCATCAAATTTCGCATGAATGAGTTTGTCGACAAGGGGCTAAGCTCGATCGCGGCCTACGCGCCGCCCGACAATCGCTTCTACGAATTCAACGTCACGGCGACCGGCGAATGGCTTTGGAACTCGAAAGGGCGCGACGCGCGGGAGTTCGCCGCGGCTTGGGCCACTCGCCGCGGCATCGACGACCCGGAGAAAGCCGCCGATTGGGCCGTCACTCTCGGACCGGTCGGTTGGGACGTCTATGGTTCCCTGGTTCTCACCCGTCAGCGCCGCGACAGCGACGCCCGTTGGATAAAAAACCGCCGCGCGCCGGGCAAGCGGGGGATGTTTTCATACCTGCCGAATATCGAACATATCGACTCACGGCTGGAAGATTGCCGCCGCGCGATGCGGCTTGCCAGGGAAATGAACGAACTCGACTTGATCGCCGAAACCAAAATAATTCATGGCTACGTCCGAATGGTCAAGGCATTGCATCTGATCGCTCAAACCGTCGGGGAAAACACACAGCTAAGCGCGGACAACGTCAAAAACATCCGCAAACATTACGCCGATTTGGCCGACGCCGGAGAGCAGGTGGCGGTCAATCTGCAACTCTGGAGAGACCAGGTCGCTCCCGGATTCCATGACATATATTTCCAGTTTTCGGTAGACACGGCTCGACGCACGGTGAAAACGGTCGGCGAAGCCTTGGAATCGGTCGGCGTCGATCTGAATATGGCGAACACCGAAGGGACGAGCAAAAAGGGAGGTTGAAGATGAACATCGGATGTATGCGAATCGGCGGGACATCCGTCTCGGCGGTGGCTCTGCTGGTGATTGCAGTTCTTTCAGCCAGCGGATGCGGTCCGAAATTGCCCGATAGGGGGCAGGTTTTCGGACGGGTCACCCACGACGGCCGGCCGGTGGCCTCCGATCCAGAGAACTACGTCGAGTGTGAAATTCGCTTCTGGCCCCTGGAAGGACGGCGGCCGGCGCTCGGACAATTAGACGCCGATGGGAATTACCGCCTCAGCTCGTTCGGACAAAATGACGGGGCGATTCCGGGAAAATACATCGTCACGATCAAGGCCGTAAAAGTGCATTTGCCTGTGGGAGGCAATGACGGCTGGCTGGAATGGATCGTACCCGAAAAGTATGAAAACCAGGAAACCTCCGGCCTGACCGCCACGGTCGAGCCGGGCGAAAACGAAATTAACTTCGACCTGCCAAAGGAATAACTGCCATGATTATATCTTCTACAACCGTACGACCGGCGGCACGCGCAGCTAACCCATGTTTGAGCAGACATTGGCGGGATGTCAGCGCCACTCCCGAATTCCCAAATCGCCCAATCGCCGAATCGCCGCCCCGGCACGGTTTTACTTTAGTCGAACTGCTTGTGGTGATCACGATCATCGGCATCTTGATCGCATTGCTATTGCCGGCCGTTCAGGCTGCCCGCGAGGCCGCCCGGCAGACACAGTGCCTGAACAATCTCAAGCAGATCGGCATCGGCCTGCACAATTACGAAAACAATTACAATGTCTTCCCCTCCGGCTGCTTCGTCAACATTCCGGAAAACTGCAACGGCAACGATTGTCGCGGCAACGGCTTCCTGGCGATTATCCTACCCTATGTCGAGCAGGAAGGGGTATGGGCAAGATACGAACCGTGTCTCTCCCACAATCGAGGCTGGTTGTATTGGGAACACTACGCGCCGGAAGGCGAATACAACGCCACGATTCCCATCCCCTTGTATCAATGTCCCAGCGCCGATCAAACGCTGAGCAGTTCGTATGGTTCATCTTATCCGGTGACCTCCAGGCATGACGAGGTGCGGAAAGACTATTTCGGCATGGCCGGCGGCGCGGTGCCCTACGCCGCCAATACATGGCGCGGCGACGTGTATCGCGACGGAGTTTTGTTCTCCTATGGTCAGGTGAAGTTGGCCGAAATCACTGACGGCACGTCCACCACGCTAGCCGTCGGTGAATGTACGCACGGGCACCTGATGGACCTTCCGGAGGGAAACTTGGTGGGAACGTATCCGTGGTGGTTTGGCGGGGGTACTCAAAAAAACGAACCTTTGTCAAGAGCGACAAGCGCCCACTCCTGCTTGAACACCACTAACCCATTGGGCAGCCAAGTCATTCCGGGCTTCGCCAACCACAACGACATCCCCTTCACCAGCGAGCACCCCGGCCACGTCAATTTCGCCTTCGCTGACGGACACGTCTCGCCGCTGAACGTTACGATCAACCACAACATCTACAAGGCACTCGCCTCGCGGAACGGCGGCGAGATAATCGACGCAAAGAATTATTGACCAAAGAATTCCACAATGCACAACCGAGTCGCCCTCTATGCGCTAATTATCGTCTGTTATTCTTCCTCTGCTTCATCCTTAGCTGGGCCGTCGGATGATCTTTTCAAGGCGGAAATGCAACCGCTGTTCCGCACGATCGACATTAAACTCGACGAAACCCAAAAAGTCGAACTATCCGACGGCACAACGGCCACGGTTCAATTGCTGGGCGTCGAGTCGCAACGCGACAGCGTGTTGGGAATGATCGACCGCGCGACCGTCACCGTCGAGGTCAACGGCGAAAAAGCCGTATTGACCAGCGGCAATTACCGGTTGCCTGTTTTGGTCGGCGGGGTACAGATCGATTGTCCGGTCACCGGCGATTATCGCGGCAACGAAAAGGAAAAGATTCGCAACCTCTGGAACATCGACGCCGACGCCCGGTTGCGCATTTGGCCGGCCTGTTCGCCTTGGATACGCCCCGGGACGTTCGTCTATCCTATACGACAGCGGTGGATGGCCACGATGACCTGGTTCAGCAACGAGCCGGCCGGCGGCAATCCGAAAGACGGCTTCTACTATCACGCCGGCATGGACTTCGGCGGCACGGAGGGCGTAACCGAAATCCTTTCGGCTGTTGACGGAATCGTCGTCTCGCGCGGCAAGGATGTTTTGCCCGGCTACGAACCGCTGATGAAAGGGACCGACGACTGCGAACCGCTGCTGCGCAATCAGACCGACGCCGTTTATCTCAAGGACGCACGCGGTTGGTACTATCGCTATTGTCACCTGAAGGAATTCGATCCGGCGATTCGTCCGGGCGCAAAAGTCCGTTGCGGGCAGGTCGTCGGGTTGGTTGGCAAGGAAGGCCCCAGCGGCGGCTGGTCGCATCTGCATTTTGAAATCCGCACTCTACAGCCATCCGGCCGCTGGGGCAATCAGGACAGCTACGCCTTTCTCTGGAAATCGTACATCGAGCAATACAAGCCGAAGGTTCTTGCTATTGCCCGGCCCATGCAACGCGCGAAGGCCGGCGAACAAGTCATACTCGACGGCAGCCGATCCTGGGCGGCCAAGGGGATCGCAAGATATGACTGGCAACTGACCGATGGCCATGCCGCGTATGGTCCCATTGTTAAAAAGGTCTACGAACACCCCGGCATCTACAGCGAGATCCTTAAAGTCACCGACCATAAAGGCAACATCGACTACGACTTCGCCGTGGTCCGCGTCGGCGATGCGGCGACCGGCAAAACACCGGCCACTTTGGACGCCAACTTTCATCCGACGCAAAATATTCGCCCGGGCGATGAAATCACTTTCACCTGTCGTTGCATTCGCGGAGCCAGCCCGAGCGAAGACGTTTGGAGCTTCGGCGATGGCACGCCCTCCATAACCGTTCTCTCGAACAAAGACCCTCGCCAACATGCCCCAACTGGTTACGCGATTCAAAAGCACCGTTTCGCACGTCCCGGTGATTACATCGTTACGGTTGCTAGACGCGATGGGCCGGATTGTATGGTTATACGACGATTACATGTTCGCGTGCATCCGGCGGAGCAGTGTTCAGCCGCGCATTAGCAACTTGGTAACACTGCTCATGATTGCGGCAGGAATCCTGCTGACCAACTGGCGCGCGACGGTTTTTTTACCGTTGCGGAACGCCGGAACAGCGGGTTAACAGCCCGTTGAAAAAGTCGATTATGGGGAGTTTGGGTGCCACTGCTGGCTTGTCCAGCAGTGAATTTGCGAGGATTACCTCCTTCACTGCTGGACAAGCCAGCAGTGGCGCCCTTTTTCAACGGGCTGTCAGCGTGTTAAGCGGACGCGGCCGGAGCGCGCAGACCGAGCTTCTGGTCGATCATGTACAAGCCGAGCCGCTCGTCGCCGATCATTTTGAGTTGTTCGACAATCTCCGAGGCGTTCGACTCTTCCTCGACTTGTTCGGTGACGAACCATTCGAGGAAATCGTGGCTGGCGTGGTCTTTTTCCGCGATGGCCAAGTCCATCAGGTCGTTGATCATCGCGGTTACTTTTTGCTCGTGGGCATAAGCGTCCTGGAACAATTCCAGGGGCGAGGCCCAGTCGGTTTTGGGTGCTTCGATTTTGTCGAGCGTCACGCGGCCGCCCCGTTCGATGACGTAATCGTAGATTTTCATCGCGTGCATGGTTTCTTCGCTCGACTGGACGCGCATCCATTGAGCCATGCCGCGCAGGGGCCGGTCTTCGAGATACGCGACCATCGAAAGGTAAAGGTACGACGAAAACAATTCGGCGTTGATTTGTCGATTGAGAGCGTCTTGCAATTTTGCGTTCAACATTTTGTAATCTCCTGTATTGTGTTAGTTGAGGAATTGTCGCATTCAGGGCAAATGCCGAAAAACTGAAGCGTGTAGCCGACGATCCGATAGCTGCTGGAATAATTAGTTTTGCTCCCCGAAAGGTCAAGCTGCGAGGCATGAACGTCGTCCACGCGCCCACAGCGAACGCACTGGACATGAAAGTGGTCGGCCGGGTTTCCGTCGAATCGAGCCGGCCGGCCGCCGAGTTCCAGCTTTTTGATTTCTCCCAGTCGGACAAGCACCTCCAGGTTCCGATACACCGTGCCAAGGCTTATATTAGGTATTCGATGCCGAACGATCTCATGCACCCCTTCGGCGGTGGGGTGGGAGCTTGTTTTGCGGAGCTCCTCTAAAATAACCCGCCGCTGTCGCGTGTTGCGAATTTTGGCCGTCATATTTGTCTCTGTTTCTATCAATAATAATTACTATCAACAGGAAAAAGTCAATAGGGTAGATTTTATCGAAGCTAACTTCAGAGAATAACTGCGTGAACACGGTTGGACAAGACAACCGTGACGCCCGTAAACTCAATTTGGACGGAGTGGTAGAATGGGTTTCGATCCGTTCTGAAAAAGGGTATTTTTTCCTGAAAAGAAGCATGGCGGAACAACGTATTAAAATACTTCTGGTTGAGGACGATCCGGACGACGTCTGGATCATGCGCAATCTGCTCGGCGACCGCTGGGACGAGCCGTGCGAAATGACTCAAGTCGAGCTGCTTTCGGCCGCCATACAGCGTCTGGCGGAGGACCGCTATAACGTTATCCTGCTCGATCTCAATTTGCCCGACAGCCGGGGATTGGAAACCTTTTTCGCCGTACACGCTCATGCGGACGAGACGCCGATCATAGTGCTTGTCGGCTACGAAGACGAGCAGATCGCGGTCAGGGCGGTGCAGGCCGGCGCGCAGGACTATCTGGTCAAGGGTCAGGTGAACGACCACGTTCTGGTCCGCTCGATTCATTATGCCATCGAACGGAGCCGCCGCCATCGAGCGGAAGAAGCGATGCGCGACACGACTGAAGAGTTTCGTGCCGCCCAGGAGATTCAGCAACGATTATACCCGGAAAAGCCGCCTAGTTTGCCCGGTTTCGATATTGCCGGGGCGCTCTATTCAGCCAAATCGACCGCCGGCGACTATTTCGACTACATTTCGATGCTCGACGGCAGTTTGGGCATAGTGGCGGGCGACGTGAGCAGCCACGGCATGGGGCCGGCGCTGTTGATGTCGGAAACCCGCGCCTGCCTGAGGACTTTGGCTCAAATTCACAGTGACGTAGGCGAAATCCTCACCCGCGCAAACCAGCTACTCTACAATGACGCCGGCGGCCAACATTTCGTCACCTTGGCAATGGCGCGAATCGATCCACGCGAACGATCGATGGTCTATGCCGGCGCGGGCCAGCGCGGCTACCTTCTCCATTCGGGCATGGACGCAACGATCCTCGACAGCACCAGCCTGCCGTTGGGCGTGCGCGTCGAGACGGTCGTCCCCGCCTCGGCATCGATTCCCCTACAAACCGGCGATCTGCTCGCGTTCTTCACCGACGGCGTCGTCGAGACCGAATCGCCGGGGGGAGTGATGTTCGGCGTCGCCCGCGCGCTGCAAACCATCCGCTCGGAACGCGAGCGACCGGCGTTCGATATAGTCGAATCGCTGCACCAAGAGATCGTCGGCTTCCGCCGCAATCTCCCGCAGCAGGACGATATTACAATCGTCGTGGTAAAGGTCGTCGATTAACCGTTGGTGGGCAGGATTCGTACAGGATTCGCAGGCCGACAACCGCCCATTCAGTCCGTTTTTTTTATTGCCGTCGGCCTTCACAAATCGGCGTCCGATGGTATGGTATTGGGCATAAGCGGACTTCGGTCCTGCTAGTGCTTCGTCCAACATCGTATGACGGGCGCCACGGGCGGCTTGCCCGCCCGTGTTTCGGCACTGCTGGACAAGCCGGCAGTGGCACCCAACCCGTCGCTCTAAGATTGACAAAGCACTAGCCCGGCGAGAAAATTGATCGGATTTTCGGCAAGGAGCCGTTAGACCATGCATTATCCCTGGTGGTTCGTTCCTCAACTGACGGCGCCGATGCTGATTGCCGTCATCGCCACGGTTCACGTCCTAGTGTCGCATTATGCCGTTGGCGGCGGGCTGTTTCTGGCCGTCGAGGTCGGACACGCCTATCGCACCCGCGACCGCGCTTATCTCGACTATTTGCGCGGCCACGCCGCCTTTTTCGTGCTGTTGACCGTCGTGTTTGGCGCCATTACGGGGGTGGGAATATGGTGGACCATAGGGCTTACCTCGCCGCTGGCGACCGAGGTATTGATCCGCACGTTCGTCTTCGGTTGGGCCACGGAATGGGTCTTCTTCGTCGTCGAGTTGATCGCGGCCTTTATTTTTCTCTACTACTGGGGACGGCTGGACGAAAAAACGCACCTCGCCGTCGGTTGGATATACGCCGGCGCGGCTTGGATCAGTTTGGTTCTGATAACAGGCATCACGGCGTTCATGCTCAACTCGGGCGATTGGGCCGTCGATCCGTCGGCGCGGAACTTTTGGGCGGCTTTTTTCAATCCGCAGTTCATCCCCCAGACCGTCGCCCGAACAGGCGGCGCGCTGCTGCTTAGTTCGCTGTACGTTTACTTACACGCCTCGTTTTTCACTCGTGATTCGCGGTTGCGCGACCTGATTGCCGCGAGGTCTGCCCGCCCGGCCATGTTGGGCGCGATTATGATAACCGCCGGCGGATTTTCCTGGTATGCCTTTCTGCCAGACTCGGCCAAGGCCACGCTGGCCTCGGCGGCCGTGTTGAACGTCTTGATCGTATTGATCTTCGCGGCGACGATTATCGTATTCGCCATGTTGTATTTGGGGCCGTACCGCAACCCCGGCTGGCTCACTCCCGGATTTGCCATCCTGCTCTTCCTTTTGGGACTGATGGCGTTCAGTACCGGCGAATTCATCCGCGAAGCGATCCGCAAGCCGTTTATCGTGTACAACGTGGTTTACGGCAACCAGATTTTCCCGGAGCAAGTGCCTCGCTTGCGCGCTGAGGGCTATCTGAACGGCGGCTTGTGGACCAGGGCGTTCGCGGCCGAGCATTATCCCGAGTTAATGGTCGAGGGGCGCATCGACAACTCCAAGCTGCTCAAACTGCCGTATAAGGACCGGCTCGCGCTCGGCGAAGTGTTGTTCATGCACCATTGCAACGACTGCCATGCCGGCTCGTTCGGGTATTCGGCGGCGGGGTTGCTGCTGCAAGGTCGGCCGCGCGAGGCCGTGCTCGATACGATCAAGCGGCTCGACGACAACTTTTTCATGCCTCCTTGGTGCGGCACGGAGCAAGAGGCCGAGCTGCTGACCGATTACTTGATGACGATCAAATCTCCCCCGCCGGCTGGCATCCGCCTTTGGGAAAAACCCGGCGGCGCGAACGAATAATCCGGAGAGACGAGCCAATGGACCCGAACATGTTTTTCGATCAAACCGCCGCGGCCGTACCCGCGCCGATTTGGTTCGTGCAATTTTTCAAGGTTTTGGGGTTCACGCTTCATGCCGTACCGATGAATCTTTGGTACGCGGGGCTGCTGGTGGCGTTGTTTCTTCATGTTCGAGGAAACGAAAACGCCCGGCATTTCGGCGGCCGCATTATGCGGCAAATGCCGATCATCGTGGCGCTCGGAGTGAACTTGGGCATTGTCCCGCTGCTGTTCGTACAGACGGCCTATTATCAGGTCTTTTATCCGGCGACGATCCTGATGGCATGGACTTGGCTGGCGATCATCGCCCTGCTGATTCCGGCGTATTACGGGGTGTATCTCTATGCCTGGGGTTGCAAAAACGGCGAGAAGCTTCCGTGGTGGAAAACCGCCGCCGGATGGTGCGCCGCCGGGCTGTTCATCACCATCGGCTTCATCTTCGCCAACGGCATGAGCCTGATGGGACACGTCGGTCACTGGGGCGAACTATGGAGCGACAACAGCGTCGGCGGAGCGGCGCTGGGCACCGCGCTGAACATCGGCGACGCCACCCTCTGGCCTCGCTGGCTGCTGATGTTCGGCTTGGCCCTGCAAACCACGGCCGTCTGGCTGCTGGTCGATGTCGAGTGGCTCGATGGCAAGGCCGCCGTACCGGCGACCGCTAAACAAGCTCTCGGCGACGGCGACTCGGCGGACGCTAAACAAGCCAGTGACGACTATCGACGTTGGGCGTGGGGATTCGCCAAAAAGCTCCACACATTCGGCCTCGTTTGGTTTGCAGCCGCCGGTTCCTGGTATGTGTTCGGCACATGGTCGGCCGGCTTGCGCGAGTCGATGTTTCAGTGGCCGATGCTGACGATTACCGCGGCGACGGCACTCGCCCCGGGCTTGCCGTGGTTGTTGATGATGGTCGGCGGCCGACGTCGGGCTGTCGTCATTTTTATCGCCCTGGCACAATTCGGCGTGTTGGGCGTCAACGCCGTCAGCCGGCAAATAGCGCAAAACCTGAACCTCAAACCGTATTGGGACGTGTATTCCCTGCCCGAAAACGTGCAGTGGGGACCGCTGGTAATGTTCCTTGCGGCGTTCGTCGTCGGGCTGGGCGTCGTTGGCTGGATGATCTCGCGGATCAGGAAATGCGATCCTGCTCCGCAATTGTGAAAGACAACGCCAAACCATAATCCGTGTAATAAATACTCGAAAAAAGTCATCGCTTTTTTTAGAATCATTGCTTTGAAGGAAGAGCATTTGCTTTTTCATGCCGGAAAAGAGCCATGAAAGCCAAAGCCGTATTTCGCATCGTGAAAAACATGTTGGGCGCAATCATTGGTTTAGGGTTGCTGCTGCTGATAATCGCTTGGATGCTCGGCGTGTTCCACGAAAAGATCGAGCCGGGTCGCGACGAGGCCGCGCTTGCCGCCCCCCGCCTGACGCCCGAGGAGATCAAAACCTCCACGGCCGAAGTCAGCGAAGTGTCGAAGCGGGAAATCGTCGAGGTGGTCGGCACGTTGAAGTCTTCGAGCCGCACGGAAATCTCCGCCCGGGTCTTGGCCCCGATTGAAAACGTCAATGCCCGCGCAGGCCAGTCGATCAACGCCGGCGATGTGCTGGTCGAGCTTGATGATCGGGCATTGACTACGCAATTGAGCCAGGCCCGCGCCGCCCTGGTCGCCGCCGAAGCCGCCCTCCAGCAAGCGGAAAACGACTACAAGCGCGATCTCCGCTTGATCGATCGGAAGGCAATCAGCCAAGCGCAAATGGACCAGAGCACCGCCAACGTGGAGGTGAACCGGGCGAAACTCAATGCCGCCGCCGAAGCGGTCAAGGAAGCCGAGGTGATGCTGTCTTACTCGCGGATCACCGCGCCGAAGTCGGGCGTGATCGTCGATCGGCTGGCCGAGCCGGGCGACATGGCCCGCCCCGGCGTCCCCCTGCTCGTCCTCTACGACCCGACTACGCTGCGGCTCGACGTGCCGGTAATGGAGGGCCTTAAACGACACATCAATTTAGGCGACAAGTTCGACGTGCATATCGACGTACTAGGCCGGGACATCGAGGGGACGGTCGATGAGATCGTGCCCGAGTCGCAGGCCGCCAGCCGGTCGTTCCTGGTCAAAGTCGCCTTGCCGAAGACGCCGGAGTTGTACGAAGGGGTTTTCGGCCGGTTGAAAATACCCACCGAAATCCGGCGACATTTGTGCATCCCGGAGGCCGCCGTCGAACGGATCGGCCAGTTGAGATTCGTCGACGTGGTCGGCCAGGGCGGCCGCCTCGAACGCCGATACATCCAAACCGGACGCAGGGGAATGGAAAGCAAAATCGAAGTCCTGAGCGGGTTAAAAGCCGGCGAAAGGGTGTTGCTGCGAAAAACCGACTAGAGTACGAGAATACATAACGAACAGCCAATAGCCGGAGG
>Ga0123335_1008727_pt1 | contig 10738 bp, 8 predicted proteins | sample BiotimSIPDNA_2_FD_89707 | JGI IMG/M metagenome (GOLD analysis project Ga0123335, IMG submission 89707) | Anaerobic biogas reactor microbial communites from Washington, USA - Biogas_R2 time_0 SIP DNA | ecosystem: Engineered > Bioreactor > Anaerobic > Unclassified | place: Washington, USA... | reverse complement strand
TACATGGTGATCAAGACCGAATAAAAATCTCTGTCAGTCACCAGACTCGACGGCAAAATCTTTCCTGATCAAGATTGCGAACTCGAACTCGATAGCGATCGAAGAGGGTAGTTTTTGCTGTCTGGCAAAAATAGACAGTGCTGCCAAAAAGTGCTATTGAGATAGTATAGACTATAAATGGAGGGGCTTATGATTGAAGATTTTTCTGGTATTTCTACGTATGATCAGGGCATGGTTCCGCTCAACACCTGGGACCAGATTATCTGCAAAATCGTCGCATTACGTGAAGAAACCGACACCGAAAAACAGCTGGCAATAATCACTGCGGTGCTGGTAAACATAAGATTGCTCGACAAAGAAGATAAAATCTACGATCGCCGTGACCTCAAAGAAAATATCGACACCATCTATCAGAGGATCCTTGACGAAACCAGACAGACACTTACCCGCAAGAATGAGCCATCGAACGAATATATCTATTATTTTCGCGAACTCCTTAAAAAACTGCCGATACGCAGTGGTGGCATAGATCTGATCGGCGATATCAGAAGCGCCGCCGAATATTTTGAGGAAGGGCGCAACGGCAGTGATCCGCTGATGTCTTTTGCCGGCGATCTGCGCAAAGAAGTTCACCGAAAGCTGTCACCACGTATTCTCGAAAAATACATCAGGCCATATCTGCAGCTGGTCAAACACAATAACAGCGAACCCATGCACAATGCCGGCTACATGGTCGTCGCCAGCCGTTTTGACGCGAAACATGAGGACGCAAAATTTATCGAACTGGCAGAAGAACTCGAAGAAAAGCTTTCCTATCTCTGGGATTACGAAAAGGGCGATATCACTGCAGTTAAAAAGAATCTCGAAAAGCACCTCGATCTCTTCGAAAAGTGCTTTCTGCGCCGCGAAATGCAGACTTTTCTCGATATCAGCACCGCCCAGCATATCAGCAACACCGACAACCTTGTCGACTGCCTCAAGCGCCTGGGCAGCTTCAAGACCATGCTCAAGAAGTCGTATTTCGAAAAGCGCATCGAGCTTTTCGATTATCTCAACCTCGACCTCGACATTGGGCGTCTCGTCTTCATTTTCACCAACGACCTTACCAACAGCCATTATGAGACGGTCACCTTCGGCAATATCAAGAATTGCATTCTGCTGGTCAAGGAACTCATCGTTCTGCTCAGCATCAAAGGCATTCTCGCTGACAAGAGCGAAAAATTCATCAAAGAACTCAACGCCATCTACGTGATGGAAACCGTCGATATTCTCAAGACCAAACGCCTGTTTCAGAATATTTCGATCGAGCTGCAGCAGTTTATGAAAACCAATATTTTCCTGCGGCTGAGCCAGATGCTCAATAACGTGCTTGAGGCTTACCAGGTGCCGACTTCGAACCTGTCGCCGATCAAAGACCGTTTTTTCAACAATTTTATCAGAACTACCGAATTTCATGCGGTCAACGAGTTCGTCGAAAAGATCATCATGTTTCTCAATCGCGAACTTGCCAGCAAAAACGCTGAAAACAGCCTTTATGGCAAATATCGTCTGAATGAAATGCCGGTGGTTAAAGGCAATTATGATGCCTTCATCGCTACCACCTGGAGCCCGACACCAGATTCAGTTCGCCCGTTCCTGGGCGGCAAGGGCAACGGCATCATTGACATGAAAAATCTCGGCATCAATATTCCGCCGGCATTTATCCTTGGTTTGCCGATCTGCCGCGAAATCGACGATTCAGAAGCCGATCAGAGAGGCTTTAAAGAAGCAATTCGTAAGTATCTCAGCCAGCTCGAAGATAAAGCCGTCCGCAAACTCGGCGACACCGACAAACCGCTGCTGGTTTCGGTGCGGTCAGGAACCACCATTTCACTGCCCGGTTCCATGTGCACAATTCTCAACGTCGGTCTGACGCCGGCAATCAGACGGAGTCTGGCAAAACAGCACGGAGATAACTTTGCTGACAGTATCTATCTGAGGTTTCTGGTCAACACTCTGGTTGCGCTAGAAGTGCAGGCCAGTCCTGAAATCAGTATTGAAGCGGCTGAGCAGAAAGTCAGCGAACAGCTCGGCGAAGGATTTCTCAAAGATCCATTTGAACAGCTGGTGAAATGTATCGAGCTGGTATTCGCTTCGAGCCGTTCTCAGAACGTCAGAGATTATCTCAAAGAACTCTCGATCGATCTCGTTTATGGCACTGCCGTTACCATTCAGCAGATGGTTTTCGGCAACAAGAGTGCAAAAAGCATGAGCGGTGTGCTCTTTACCCGCAATCCGATCAACGGCGACAATGAGATGTTCGGCGAATTCCGCGAAATGACGCAGGGCGAAGATGTTGTCATGGGCAATATAATCACCCGCAACATCGCTACTATTCCTGAGCCGATCAGGGCAGAACTGGCAAAATACAAAAACATTCTCGAAAGAGAGCTCAAGCACGATCTCGACATTGAATTCACCGTCGAAGACGACCGCCTCTATCTGTTGCAGACGCGCCGCGCCACTATCAGCACCTATGCCAAACTTGTTGTCGATGTCGATATGCTGAAAAATGGCATTATCAGCCTCGAAGAATTCAAAGGTCGTATCGAAAAAATGTGCGCGACCAACGCTTTTATCTCGGTGCCGCGAGCGGCAGACGGAGTGCGCGAATGGAAGCCGCCGCTGATCGCCGGTGTTCCCATCAATCACGGCATCGCCTGCGGAACTCTGGTTCTGACCCTGGAGAAGCTCGAAGAAATCAAGGCCAATCGCGAAAATATCATCTATTTCGCTCCATATGAATTCGGTTAAGACCGAAACCCCTTTCTGAAGTGAATTTATGAGAATAATCGAGAAAACGACGGATGTTTGCGGGAAAATTGAAGCTGTTTGTCAAGAAACTGGCTTGTACTTTTCCCGGAAAGATAGTTTCCTGAGTGCATATCATTTCAGGAGATGTGGTATGCCAAAGCTCAAAACCAAAACCGATCCTGTTAAAGAAGCGTTCTTTACCGCAGTTGAAGAGCTTACTGAAGTTCTTCCTGCTGAAACGATCAGAACCATGGCCAAAGAGACTGATTTTATCAAGCGCATTCGCAAGATTGATCCGGCTCTTTTCTTCTGGAATCTTATCATGGGCTTTGGCATAGCCATGGAGCCAACACTTGCGGCCTTGCGCCGTCGCATGGAACTCATTGCTGACGTTGATCTGATGCCGTCTTCCTTTTTCGACAAATTCAATATCAGGCTGGTGGCGTTTCTCGAATCGATCTTGAAGCATCTCATTCAAAACCTTGCTGTTTCGAGCCTTCCGAGAAATATTCTTACCAAGTTTGTTGACGTTTATATCATTGATAACACCATCGTTCAGCTTCAGGATGGACTTTCCAAGATTTTTCCCGGCGTCAAAATGGCAGCCGGTGCCAAGATCTCGGTAATTCTTTCGGTTGCCTGCGAATCGATCAAGCGCGTTACAATTCATGCTGGTAAAAAAGCCGACATCAAAACCATCGAACTTGGCGACTGGGTTAAAGATCATCTGCTGCTTTTTGACATGGGCTTTTTCAAAGGATCTTTGTTTCACAACATCAAGAAGTGGGGCGGCCACTTCATCACCAGGCTCAAAAGCAACATGAACCCTGAAATCATCGCCAACAACAGACCGTGTCGCGGAAAGGCGATTGATCTGGTCGGTAAGAAGCTTAAAGACGTTATTGGCAAACTTAAGCGGGAAGTTCTTGATGTAACCATCGCTCTTCCTTGTAATTTCAGGAGTTATGCAGGGCAAGCCCGTAAAACGACGATTGAAGTTCGCCTCGTCGGTATGCTCAATGACGACACCGGGGAATATCATCTTTACATCACTGATCTCGACACTGCACAGTTTTCTGCAGAGCAAATTGCCGCGCTGTATCGAGGCAGATGGGCTGTAGAGCTTCTTTTCAAAGAGCTCAAATCTAGATATGCTCTGCAAACTGTTCTCAGCGAAAAACCTGAAGTGGTCAAAGCAATGATCCTCTCCGCAATGATTACTCTCGTTATCAGCAGACGACTGTTTGTTGGGTATCGAGATGCCATGGCCAAAAAGAAACTTGTGGTCAGCCGCAAGGCCTGGGCTACTTTTCTTGCTGAAAACGCCAAGGATGTTCTGAGAATTATTCTCAGAATCGGTAAAATCGAATTCACCGAGGACGACCTTTGGAGGCTTGCTCTTACTGAAACCTTCGATAGAAGGCCTCAAAGAGACAAACTCGATGATGTCTGGGACATGTAAAACCATGATTAAATCTTACTTTTATTCCTTATCCGAATTCATATGAATTCAAATAGAACATTCGGATTCATGCCTGTTAGATCTGCACAAAAGAGATCAGTCTGATCAATTTCTTTACAAATTTCGTGAATAATGAACTTACCACCAGTTTGTAATTCTTCCCAGGTTTTTATCTCTATAGTGCCGCCGGCGTTGATTTCTTTTATAGCTTCAGCGATGGCCTCGCCACATGTTGGTGGATTAGAGGGATAAGCAAAAAAACCTTTTAGATTCTCTGAATTCATATTTGATCCCCAACTGATCTTATCTGGTAAGCAACTGCCACGAACAATCATACTCGAAAAACAACAAATATTACAGTGAATAGTAAAAAAAGAGAAGGCTCAGAAGAAACAAAAAAGCGACATACAACTGCATTTTAACTATTATTGCCCATCTCGCCAAAAATGTAAAGTTAGTCTAAAATCGTCACCTGGTCCATGGTTTTGAATGTTGAAATAGAGTATAGCCTAACTGGATATCAGAGGATGCAATAGAAACGTAGAATAGTGTCAAATCAAAACTTGTTCGGGATTCGGTCTGAGCCGAATTTTACGCCCTCGAACTGGATGTTGTTGGCGTAGCCTTTGAAGGCGATCTGGCGGACGAAGGCGGTGAACAGTTCTTTGTCCTGGCATTTGTCGGTCCAGTAGGTTGATTTTGAGAAGAAATAGGTCTTTTCAGGGTTTTTCTTTTCAAGGCGTGCTTTGTCGTTGTTGGCCGCTTCCCAGAATTTACGACGGGCTGAGAGGATTGCGGCGACATCGGCCTGGTCGTTATACAGGCCTGACATGGTGTGCTTTTCTTCATATTTGAATACTATTTGTTCGTCGCTGGCATAGGCCATGTAGAACAGAACCTCGCAGTATAGTGTTTTGCCAATGTTAACGGTTATTACATCCGGCTTGTCGGGATCTATCGGAAGGATGTCGCCTTCGTTCGGGGGCTCTTTGAAGCGCTCACCAGGAATGTAGATTTCCTTGAAAGTATCTGGTTCATCTTCGGCGGCGTCGGGGTGGCGGATGACGACAACAACGACATTGTTGACCACGCGGTCGACAACGGCTTGAACAAACTTTGAAGTTTTCTGGTTGCTCATGAAGAACGCTCCCTCTTGCTTTTATATCTAGTTTCAGTCAATATAAATCAAATGTTAACAGAATACAAACGGAGAGGAAAATGCAAGAAACACCAAATGCAGATAGCGGGCCAAAATGGTTTAACTCACCTGTAACGATATGCAATGGCAGTATCGAGGAAGTAAAAAAGCATATCCCAGATTTTGAGCGACAGGCGTTCAGTCTGGGCGCGGGCATGCCTGAACACAAACGTTTGGAAACAATTATTCGGAAGCCAACACAAAGAGACCCGCATTGCATCCCGGTGGGAGTGGTTTCTAAAGAATATGTGCTGATTTTGCATGCCCAGGTGGTTGACGTTGCTATGAGAGCGCTGGAAGAACACCAAATAGACCCGGCTACTGTTCAAGCAACAGCCAGGGTAACTGAATATGGCGAACGTATGGCTTTGAGCTTGTATCTACCCGACAAATATTCGATAGCGCCTGATGGAAAGCATAAAATGGCGCTTAGTCTAGAATGTTTTAACTCGGTAGACGGAAGCAGCCGCTTCCGGGCTCTCATGGGGTGGTTCAGATTTGTGTGCAGTAACGGGCTGATAATTGGTACAACCAAATCTGATATACACCGGCGCCATGTTGGTGACCTCGATGTTGCAGATATTTACGATGTTTTGACAAATGGCCTGAGAGATTCAGAAGCCGAAAAAGAGAACTTCGAAAAATGGTATAAACACAGCATTTCCATAGATCAGCTAACAGAATGGGTGGACAATGACCTGAAAAAACTATGGGGCTTCAAAGCTGCAGCCCGGGCTTTCCAAATAGCCACAACCGGGCGTGATGCTGATATTACAGGCAATTATCAAGACAAAAAGCCATCAAACATAACAGTAAAGCACAAAATGGAAATACCTGGAGCAGCGCGCCCAAATGAAAACCTTTTTGACATTAGCCAAACGCTGGCCTGGATCGCAAAAGAGCGACGGGATCTCAGCGAGCAGCTCCAATGGCGGGAGCAGATACCTGAACTGTTAAAACCTCTTCAAGAGTGCCGTTGAAGACGCAAAGAGAAGGAAATCTTTTTCATATACGGCAATGGAGACCTGAAGGATTGTCTTTTCTATGAACTCAAAGGCTCAAACCTGGGCGCCTTGTGTTGCAAAAATATGTTCGATTTCTCGTTTCCATGCGGGTGCTTCATGAGCGGTTCTTATAGAACCACACTTTTCGAGAAGATCGCGGATTAACTGTATTTGAATTGTGCCAGACTTAAACAAAGCTTCAAAAAAGAATTTGAAGCTTTCGAGTTTGACGGGGATGATATCCAGCTTCATCTTGCTATCGTCATTTGTATACCAAACGCCGATGCGGAAAGTCTCAGCGGTGTTTGAGTCTATTTTGTTGGCTATGAATAAGCCGTAAACAGGTTTGCCCGTTCGCGCCTGGTGTTCTATAACAAGATTTGCAACATGGCGGCGCACTGGTTCTCCTTCTGCGGCTTCCTGCCTGGAGTTAGTGGTAAGAGTTACTTCAACAACAAGAACATAGTCATCGAATTCAAAAATCAGATCAGGCCCATTCCCTGGTGCTGTGCCAACGGGTAAAAAATCCTGGTCTATTTTAAACCGACGGGCTTCATAAGGTTTGTTTACCAGGCTATCGATGGCAAGAAAAGCCCGCCACAACACCCATTCAAAGTATGCTGGAACTTCAGCCTGTGGAACCTTTATTTCTTCACCATTTGAAAGCGTCTTTGAGCGCCGTGGATTACTGATGAGTTCCATGTAGGCTGTAATCTCTTCCCACTCAGCCGCTTGTTTATTGGCGTATTCTTCCTCGTTTTTCTCTGCCAACAACCCTTCAATGTTATGCCTGATGACTGCTATTTCAGCAGGAGAATTGACCGGTTTGTCTGAAATATCAAAAGGGATACTGCGCTTATTGAGCTGCTGCAAAAGATCGTCAAGAACCGACAAAGCCTGCTCCTTGTTGTCTGTAGGCAGGCTAGCACCTTTGCACAAGTTCACAAAGTATGTTTTGTCAGAATCTGGGGTACTTTTGTCTTGAACAAGCTTTTGTATAAAAACATGCTTTTCAGGAGCCAGAGAAATACCTCGGCCCTTGCTTTTAACAAGACCTGTCGCTTTTATGTAACGAAAATTAGTATCAGCATAGTCGTTGAAGGTGGTTGGTTGATAATCGTAGTATTCTGCCGCTTCTTCACGCGCGGCATTGTCAAATTGCCGCCTATTTGGCGCATCATCCCTGCGGGATCTCAGCTCAAGTACCCGACTTATAACAGATTGAAGATCATCTTCACTACTTGTAAGCTGCACAACCAAAGCCATCTCGATAAAATTGATATGGCCTTCCCCGGTTTGACGTTCAAGCTCCAACATAACAGAAAGAGTATGTCGAAGAGGTGAAAATACTGGGAAGTTAAAGTCTCGTTCAACAGGGGAAGGAATGTAATGAGCAGCCAATGATCGCAGAAAACATTCCTGCATTGCTGGCACTGTTTCAGCACGAACTAAACGCCAGCCATTCGGGGTAATTGTATCAACCGGGCCTATTTCAGCCTGGGAAAACCCCAATGACGAAGAAATTGTCGGGTAAAGAAAACCCAGTTTGCTTAGTGCAGACCGCCACTTACGCCCCACACTATAAGTTTCATCTTCTCCAAGCTCTACTACGCCGCATTCACCCAGCACCCGGCGAAAAGCTATTTCTTGATCTCTGCCGTGCAAATTTCCCTGTAACTGCGACGATGCGAGAGCAACCAAACCATCTCTTAAGCGAAATGGGCTGCGAACTGTAGTATTACCAAAATGCCAGGCCTTCATGCCGATTGTTCTATAGAGGTTGTCAATGTCACCAAGCGATTTAAGCGATCTTTTATAGCAACAGCCTGTGACAATACTTCAATAGAAATATCAGCCAATAACGGGTCTTGAGCCTTGGTTAAGGACGTGAGCTCCTGGACAAGAAATTCGGCAGAATGACTGGCTTTCAAAAGATTTTCTCTATCAGTTGTATTCAACAAAATATCACCTCAATAACCTATAAACAGGAATTCTTTAACATCATTGTTGTTGTTTCCGACTTTGTTCCCCTGATTGCCAAAGGAATATTTGTAATCAACCGGCACTACTTCAACTTTTTTGTATTTACTCATTATTGAAACCATTTCATCCTGGCTGGGCAATGAGTTCGATGAGTAGGAAACAAGCAGTATGTTGTGTTTGAACTTTTTAAACAGGTAATCAAAAGCTTCTGCTGCGCCCTTCCTCGTTGAAAAAGGTGTAGGATAAGACTTAAACTTCTTTGTTTGAGTGTGCTCCTGAATTTCGACACCCTGCCAATCTCTGGCCAGTCCTTCAATAAAGTGATAGCGGCGCACATACTCATTGTCGCCAAGAGGCGTGTAATAAGGCGGATCAATATAAACCAAAGCCTTTTCTACCAGCGGCAATTCCAGAGCATCGCCCTGACGAGATTTATTCTCTTTGCCATTCGAAAATATAGCAGCATTTATGGCTTCGACGGCTTCCATAAACTGTTCTCTCAAGCCTAAATGAATGTCTCTACGCCCGTCATCGTAGCGCATGCCCACATAAGTAAAAATACCTCTGGGTCGTTTTTTTGTGCAGGCGCGAATGAGAGCTGCCATTGCAATAGCCTTTTTATAGGGATTTCGCAAGGCCTTGATGTTGGCGCGTATAGTATCAATAAAGCTGTTGTCTTCATCAGAAAAATACAGATCTTTGAATTTTGTTTCTACAAAATGATCAGAGCGTCCCTTTTCTTCAAGTAACTTGATTACATCTGCATTTGATAGTGTGACGCTGTTGTTTTCGATCATTGCTTTTGAAAAACACGCAGACATTGCCATGTGATCATTAGAAATGACCTGTTTTTGCTGCGATTTAAACATGTAACCGACGATGCCACTACCAGAAAAAAGATCAACAGCAGTTTCAAAACGAAATTGTGAAGCTACACCCCAAATGTCTTTCAGCAACTTGCTTTTAGACCCCATAAATCTTGTTGGGGGATACATGGCGACCTGGGCTGCTAATGGCTCAGGCACCAATCTTAAATTCAGCTTTGCAGGCGGCTTTATTTCGACTATTACATCTTCGCCTACGCGCTTACCACCATTACAGCTGATATGCCGCTTCGTACTGATCACTTCCATGCCATACTTGCCATAAAGTTCAGTAACTAACGGATGATTTGAATTGGTAAGAACAATGTGACAACCGAGCTCATGCAGTCGCTGGACTTCTGTTGCGAGCTCCAAATGATCTTCTTCTAGAAATTGCTCTTTTGTATACCGCTTAAAATCAGCATAAACAGAAACTGGCAAATATGGGGGATCTAAAAAGATAAAATCGCCTGGTTGAGCGTGATCTTTTAGAACTGCTTTGTAATCACCAAGAACAATCGTTGCATTCCGCAGTAATGCTGAAGCAGCGCGAAGATTTTCTACATCAAGAAAGCGTGGGTTTTTATAACGACCGAAAGGAGTGTTAAACTGGCCTTTTCTGTTCACGCGATAAAGGCCATTAAAACAGGTCTTATTAAGATAGATGGTCCTGGCGGCTGCTTGAATAGACGATAGTTGTGCCGGGTCCTGTGCTCTTACACTATAAAAAGCTTCTTCTGTATTTTGGTATGTGCTGAGAGCCTTTATAACACCTTCAACATCTGAAGCGACCATACGGTATAAATTGATTAACTCAGGGTTGCTGTCCGAAATAACAGCCTGTTTCGGTCTAACCGAAAAAAACAGAGCACCACCGCCAAAGAAGGGTTCAATAAACTTGCCATATTTTTTAGGCATTTTGGGCAGCAATTCGTTTAACAACTGCGATTTACCACCCGCCCATTTTAGAATTGGACGACCAGGTAGTTCAACGATCTCATATTTTAAGTTAGCATTTTTTAAAACCATAGCTGTTAGCCTTGCACTCTACACGATAAAAGTTACTAATACAACTCGTCGACAGAAAAGAGCTCTTGCCAAAGAAAATTAGTTTTAAGTCAGACAAAAACACCGTCATAGTCTCGGTTTGCTGGGAGCCCCCTTTAGGGGGCGGCGGGCAGGAAGCGCCGGGGAGTTACCGGTTGCCGGGATCGAAGAAGAGGCAAAGCCTGCGTTCAATGTCCACGGCTCACGGCGGGAGCTGACCAGGCAATGTCTGGTCAGCTTGGATGACATTAAATGACATGGAGTCGTGAGCCGTGGGCATTGCCGCGACCTGCGGAAAGCCCGAAGGGCTTTCCGGGAGGCAGACAGGTGCGAGGCGGCGAAGCTGCCGAAGCCCTGGCTGACTCGACAGGACGCGTGAGCAGGCTTT
>Ga0123335_1008722_pt1 | contig 10741 bp, 8 predicted proteins | sample BiotimSIPDNA_2_FD_89707 | JGI IMG/M metagenome (GOLD analysis project Ga0123335, IMG submission 89707) | Anaerobic biogas reactor microbial communites from Washington, USA - Biogas_R2 time_0 SIP DNA | ecosystem: Engineered > Bioreactor > Anaerobic > Unclassified | place: Washington, USA... | reverse complement strand
GTTTGGCGCGGCCTTTTACCTGCAGGACCATCCCAATGTGGAGGTTGTCGCCGTAAGTGACTTGATGCCGGACCGTTGCGCGGAACTGGCCAAGGTTTGCCGCTGCGAAAAAACCTATCCGTCCCTGGAGGAACTAATCAAGGATGATTCCATCGAGGCGGTGTTTGTCGCCACGGACGCCCCGTCCCACGCCTGGCATTGTATTCAGGCCCTGCGTCACGGCAAGCATGTCGCCTGCGCCGTGCCGGCCGTGTTCGGATCCCTGGAAGAGGCGGACCAATTGCTGGAGGCGGTCAAGGAAACAGGGCTGAAATACATGATGTTTGAAACCTCAGCCTATCATAACGAGGCCTATGCCATGCGCGAACTGTACAAGGCAGGCGCGCTCGGCACCCTGGTCTATGCCGAGGGTGAATATTTCCATTACATGGACGTGCCCATCGATTCCTTCCGGGGATGGCGCGTCGGCCTGCCGCCCCAATGGTATCCCACGCATTCCAACGCCTATTACACCTGCATCACGGGTGGCAGTTTTACCGAGGTTTGCTGCATGGGTATTGCCGCGACCATCGCCGAGTTCCTGCCGAAAAATAACCGGTACCAAAATCCCTTCGGCACGGAAATCGCCCTGTTCCGCACCAGCGAAGGCGGCATGGCACGCATGGCGGTCAGTTGGGACACGCCCGGACATCAGGGTGAAATGGGACGGGTGCGCGGGACGAAGGGAAGCATGACCGGCATGGATTTCCAGGGGATTGCGGACATTTCCGGCATCAACCTGAACAAGCCGCCGCTGCCTCCTACGGTGGAAGCCGGTGGCCACGGGGGCTCTCACGGTTACCTGGGGGACGAATTCGTGAACGCCATTCTTGAAGACCGCAAGCCGCTGGTGGACATCATTACCGCGTTGAATACCACGGTTTCCGGCGTGGTCGCCCATCAGAGCGCCCTGAAAAACGGCGAATTAATGAAGATTCCGCAGTATAGCCTGTAATGAAAAAATCCGACCGATCGGGCGGATCCGTCCGATCGGTCGGCGTCTTTAAGCGTGAGTTAGGGTTATCCCATCAGGCTCTTTTTCAGGAAATCATAGCTTTCCTTGGCGCATTGAAAGATGTCCTTCTCGTCGGCGTTGTCCTGTTCATAGATATACCATTCAACACCGGCCTGCCTGCCCGCCTCGAAAATAGTCGGCCAATCCAAAATGCCCTGGCCCAGCGGCGTGAAGCGCACGCGCCGGGTCAACAGGCTTTTTCCCTCCGTCAGGTCTTTTGCGTGTATCATGGGGCAGCGGCCCTTGAATTTGAGCATGGTTTCCGCCGGATCGGCGCCGCCGGCCTTCACCCATGCCAGATCCAACTCGGCGCACAGGTTGCCGGGTGTGGTCTCCGCCATAAGGATGTCGAGTTTGCTGCGTTCATCCCCTTCAAAGGTTTTCAGCTCCCAGTCATGATTGTGATAGGAAAGGCGCATGCCGACTTCACGCAGTTTTGCGCCCACGGCGTCCAATCGCGCCGCGCCGCGCTTCCAGGCTTCCAGCGAGTCCTTGCAGTCGCCCATCATGCCGCCGGGCGCGACATCGGCGTTGCCCACGGTTTTCCAGAAAGCCACCTGGTTCTCAAAATCGGTTTCAAATCCTTCAACGCCGATATGGGCGGAAACGGCGGTCAACCCGGCCGCGTCCAGGGCGTCCCGGATCTGCTGGGCTTCCAGGTTGGGCATGCCGCTCCATTGCACATACTCCCAACCCATCTCGCGCACCTTCTTCAAGGTGCCGGCGAGGTCGTCCTTCGCGGGTTCGCGCAGGGTGTACAACTGCAGGGCGATCCCCTTGAAGGTGCAAACTTCCGCCTCATCAGCAGCGCCCGCGAGTTTCGCCGTCAGCGCCATGGCGCCCAGGGCGGCCAGGGCCTCCCGGCGGGTCAGATGCGTCTCGGAATTCTTCTTCATAATCTTTGTGTCCTTTCCAGGGTACGTTAAAACACTAGAGGTGGCAACGGAAACGGAAACGTTCCCTGTTCCCTTTTTTCTTATACGATACACCATGACCGCCGGACAAGAAAAGTCGGAGAATCGAGCAAAGGACTGACTATCCCAAAAAATCCTCAAGTCACTATTGCTAGTGTAGTGAGTCATGTTAATAACTTTTTATGCTGAGTCACTTTATTACTGCTTTTTGTGGTGCAGGCATCGTGCCTGCTTCGGCGGGCAGGCTGGAAGCCCGCACCACAATAACTTACAACAATGTGCCTTAAGTTGCCTTGATTATGAGTCAATGCACTAGTGACAGCAGCGCTGTTTTTGAGGCACCTGCTCCGCCCTTGTCCGACGTGTTTGCCGCTAGCCGGGGGGTGCGTTATACTACGCTGAAGAGAATGAACCGGCTGTTCCGGGCAGTTCCAAAACTTATCGATGCGGAGAAAAGGACATGTCCCTTCAATTTCATGCTACGACCGTGCTCTGTATGCGCAAGAACGGCGTCGTTGCCATGGGCGGCGACGGGCAGGTCACCGTCGGTGAAACCGTCATGAAAGGAAACGCCACGAAGGTGCGCCGTCTTGCCGACGGCGAGGTGCTGGCCGGCTTTGCCGGGGCGGTGGCGGACGCCTTTACCCTTTTTGAACGTTTCGAGGGCAAGCTCAAGGAGTTCAACAAAAACCTGCAGCGCTCCGCCGTGGAACTGGGCAAAGAATGGCGCACGGACAAGTACCTGCGCCAGTTGAACGCGTTACTGGCGGTGAGCAACCGGGAAGTGTCGCTGCTCATATCCGGCAGCGGCGAAATCATTGAGCCCGAAGACGGCATTCTGGCGATCGGTTCGGGCGGCGCGTACGCGCTGGCTGCGGCCCGCGCCTTGTCCGCGCACACGGAAATGGACGCCCAGCAAATCGTGGAATGTTCCCTCAAAATCGCCGCCGGCATCTGCATCTATACCAATGCCAACATCACGATTGAAACATTATGATGGTGACCACGAAAGACACGAAATAAACGAAAAGAATTTTAAGAGTGTTGCTGGACAAGAGTAGAGTCAAGACCATGGAATGGGGTTATGGGCATGAATGAAGAGGGTGCAGGTCGCGGTGAAATCCTTTTCAAGCAGGAAAGTTATGCGATTTTAGGGGCATGTTTTGAAGTCTACAAAGATAAAGGATGCGGATTCCTGGAGTCGGTTTATCAGGAATGCCTTCAGTTGGAACTGGCTTTTAGGAATATCCCTTTTAAGGCACAACTAAAACTCGGTTTGAGTTATAAAGGGAACCTTTTGACACAAACCTATGAGCCAGATTTTGTGTGTTATGAAAAGATAATTGTTGAGTTAAAATCAGTTGTTGAATTGACAGATAAACACCGCGTGCAAGTACATAATTACCTCAAGGCGACAGATATGCATTTGGGTCTTCTCGTTAACTTCGGACACTATCCGGGAGTTGAGTATGAACGCATAGTGAGGTGATTGGAGTTTAGGGATAACACAAAAGAAATGCAATGCTATGGGATCAACGTGAGAAAGCAAATGCATATATTTTCTTTTTTCTTTCGTGTCTTTCGTGGTCATTATTCCCTCCTGTTTTTTAACAGCCACACCTCGGCGGCGGTGGCATAGTCCCGCCAGTTCAACTCGGATTGCTCTTCAGCGTCCCATACCAGTGTCAGTTGCCTGTCCGCTGTTAGCGCCTTGGGGATGGGAAATTCCTTGATTTCGCCGATGTTTTTTTCCGTGATGGATTGGGTGAGCGCGTATCCGTCGGCGCGGATATGGGCGTCGCCGTTCCCGGTCATGCGCAACACATAAACCGCCTCCGGATCCAGACCGTTATACACCATGGTCATCGGGTAATCCAGGGTATCCTGCCATGATAACCGCTTGCGGCTGAAGCCGTTGTCCCACCACCAGAAACCTGGGCTGTAATTCAGCACGGTGACCGGATCCGCATTCAGATTTTCCAGGCGCTTGACATGCGGCGATTTTCCGGGATGGCCGATATCATCATAGAAGGAACCTGGGCCGGGGTTTGTCCACGCGGCGAGTTTCTCCAGTTCACGAACCTGCGCTGCCTCCTCCGGCAGGGCGCGTATGCGTTTAAACTCGTCCTCCAGGAACCAGCGGTTGTTCAGGGGATAGTCCAGAAAATCCAGGCTGCACCCCCGTTCGTATCCGGAGGCCTGGTATTTCTCAACGCTTGATTTCAACCCGATGGAATGAAACAAATCATCATAGAGGGCGACAATCCGTTCCCGGAGTTCGGGCGCCCTTTTCTCCGTTTCCGCCCGGTTCAACACCGCGAAGGCGGCGTCCATGGCCTCCCCGGCGCCTGTATCCTTTGCCGCCGCCAGCAGGAGGTTCGCTTCCTCTTCAAGGCTTGTCTCGTACAGCAGGCGCTGCCGGGTGTAGGCGTCATAGTAAGCCCGTACAAGGAGCGTCTGCCAGCGCCAGTTTTCCGCCAGTTCCGGCAGGGACTGTTCCAGCCGCTGCCACAGGACCAGCGTCCCGTCAACGCTGCCGTTTCCCGCGAGCGGCCCTTCCCAGTTTTTCTCCAGCGCCAGGATGCCGTCGGCAATCGTTTCGGCGTAGTTCGCGCTGAAGAAAAAACGCACGTATTCTACGAGAATGGATCGTACATTGCAGGCCGGATCCCAGCCAAGCCGGGACCACACGGCCTTGTTCACGTCATCATTGATGCCGTCGGAATAGGTGATGAAACCTTCCGTGAACGGCGCGAAATAATTATGGATGAAAGCGTAAAAGACCGGCCTCGGGTTGATGCATTCCCGTCCCAGCGTCAGGGAAAACGCGGAATCCCACCACGGCACGGGATACTGGCAGCGCACGGTGTGGGTAATGTCGGGGTACAACCGGATCGGGTAGGCGTCCGTCAGGCGCGCCCGGGTTTCTGGTGCGGGTGGACTGCCGGGGCCCGCAACCAGTCCGCCGAACCAGTCCGGCCGTTCCCGGTCGATCCAGGCATAGATGTCATCGCACTGTTTCTCATTGAACCACTGCAGCGACAGCCATACTTTCGCTTTGGGATGATGTCTGCGCAGGTGGCCGGCGAGTTCTTCTATAAACGGCAGCACCAGTTCCGGAGGATTGGCGCCGGGGTCGCCGCCGGGGAAGAACACCCCGGTGAGTTCCGGACAGTCCTTGTACAACTGCTTGTGCTCCGCAAGATGCTCCGCCCGCTTTTCCCGGTCGGACAGGTCAAACACGGCCGGTGTCCAGACCCAGTAGTCTAGCCCGTATTTATGGCAGACTTCGCTGAGGCGCCGGTTCATGGTACGCCGGTCCAGCGGCATGTGCGGACTTTTCCGAAGGTCTTCCAGCGGAATATTTTCGATGCTGTTACACCCGAATAGCGCGAGTTCGCGAATATACTGTTCATATTGGACATCGTCCCAAGTGTCATAACAATTCGCCTGGAACCGATAGCCTAACTGGTGTCCCCGGATCGGGTAGGCGGGGGCGCAGGCACCGGTGTTCGTCCGGGGGAAGTATACGGTGCCGGGTTTCCACTGCATGGTCCTCAGAAAGTGGCCGACGCCGTAAAGAAGCCCGCGCCCGTCCGCTCCGGTAATGGTCACCCGGGCTTCCCGCGTTGTAAGGGAATAACTCTCCGCGGCCATGTCGGAATCGAGATCCAGCACGATTACCGATGCTGGTTCCGGGAGGGCGGATACCTTGGGCCATTTCAACCCTGTGCGCTTGTCCACCTCTTCGACAAGCACGCGGATGGCTGTTTCCACAACCGAACCCGGTGAATGAATCGCGACATGGACCGACGCTCCGGTCAGGTTGATAGCATCCCCATATGCAAGTGAAGTCACCAGAATAAGGATAAGGCAAAACGATGAAATACAGTGTTGAAGCATACTGTTTTCTCCATGGATGTGATTTGCGCTTTTCTGAACCGGTTACGGTTATAACACAGAAATCTCGGCAGGCGCTAGGAAAAGATCTTTATAGCATCGCAGTATGGATTATTGCACATAAAGAAAACAGATGTCTTCTGGTATCATATCGGTTTAGAGATTCTCGTTAAACGCATCGTACTATAATTAAGGATTATGGGAACAGGATATAATCATGGAGTCAGAGGCGCCATCTTCGGGCATTTCGTGGAAACAGAGGCTTCATCTGCTGGCGTACAGCCAGCAGGTGGGTATGGCCGTATTGCTCGTGATATTACTGGTGGGGTTGTACTTTTTTGCCTGGCGGGAGATGCGCTTTTTCCTGGTGCCGTCCAAGTCCATGGAACCCACGCTCAGTCCTGAAGACATGGTCATTACCCTGAGCCAGCGGGAATACCGGCGCGGCGATATCGTGGTGTGGGCTGAAAACGGGGAATATGTGGTGAAGCGCATTGTCGGACTGCCTGGCGACACGGTCAGTGTGGTGGACGGCGCCCTGTTCCTGAACGGCAAGTACGCGTCGGAACCCTATATCCTGGAGGCAATGAATTACTACATTGAAACGCCGGTAACCATTCCTGAAGGCCGTTTTTTTTATCTGGGCGACAACCGCAACGCCAGCGATGACAGCAGTTTGGGGTATATTGCAGCAGATTCCTGGTCCACGTCAAGGGAGCCGCACACCTGGCTTGGCAATCTCAAGGCGGTAATCGGCAAGGTGGTGTACCGCTACTATCCCTATGACCGCTTCGGCCCAGTTCTGTCTTATCCGCTGATCAATGTCGCGGGTCAGTAGGTATGTTTTTTAACGATGGGTATCTGAAACGGAGTCCGTAAAGAAACCAAACGATTTTTCACTTCAATGAGGATATTTCGTCATGAGCGACGGTGAAATTATGGTGATGATAGTCTCAGGGATTGCGGCACTGATCGGCGCGCATGTGACGCATATCTCTTCACTCCCGTCCCTCTATACAAAGCGGAATCCCGGTATCGGGCTCACACGCCTTGCCGTGCTGTGTTCCGTCGCCTGGACGGCCTATGTTATTCAGTATCACGGCGATCCCAGTATTGAAGGCATATACGTGTTTTTTTACCTGCTCATGGCCTATGGTGTTACCAAGGCCTTCGGGCAGGGGATATCCCGTTTTTACGGGGTCAGCCTGCGCGTGGACGTGTATGAGCACAAGAACTTTGCGGCGGCGCTGTTTATCGCCGCGTTTACCTTGGCGACTGGCATCGTTTTCGGCGGCAGCCTGTGGGGCGAAGCCGATCCCTTGTCCGACGCCGAAGGCGGCTGGTGGATTCCCGTCGGCTTTTTCATGATGGGCTGGATCTCCCTCGCCGTGGCCACGGGACTGTACCTCTGGCGGGAACCCGGAAGTTTCCAGCAGCAGGTCTGCCAGGATCGCGACGCGGCCCTCTCGGGCAGTGCGGCAGTGTACGTGCTGAGCACCTCGACGGTGCTTCTCAAGGGGGTGTCCGGTGATTTCTGGGGCTGGCGCCACGGCATGTTCGGGATGGGCGCCATCGCGCTCATGCTTGTCGGCCACGAGATCGTTGCCCTGGCCGGCGGTGCGCGCCCGTCTTTCGGCTGGCGCGTGTTTGAACAGGTCTTGTATGTGCTCCTGGCCGCCTTGTCATGGTTTCTCCTGTGGCAGTTCGACCAGTGGTACATTGGAGTTTGACCATGCGCCTCGAAGCCTTTGCCACACCGGAACAGTTCGCACCGCTCATAGAGGAACTCCGCTTCCGTTATCACAAGTGGGACGCCTATGTGGGCGGGGTGTTGCGCGTGTTGCCGGAGGCGCTGGTGCTCTCACGGGAGGAGCATGAAGATGCCGTGGACTGCTGCGTGAAACTGCACGGGGCCTTTGAACGGGCCGGGAAACATCTTTCCCAGGATCCGGCATCTATGGACCGGCTTGGCATTCCAAAGACTGTGCAGCGGATTATACGGGCGGAACGCCCCTGCCCGTACGGCATTGTACGCTATGATCTCATTCCCACCGATTCAGGTTGGATGGCGCCCGAAGTCAACGAGGATGCGCCGGGCGGTTTTAACGAATCCATCGCCAGCGCGCCGCTGTTCGGGGATCTGCTAAAGGGGGCGGTCATCCCAGGCGATTTCGCGGACAGTTTTCTGGATGCCCTGCCTCTGGGGAGCTGCGCAGGGCTTGTATATGCCACCGGTTATGCCGAGGACCTGCAGCATGTGCTTATCCTGGCGGAGTTGCTGCGCTCGCGCGGCGTGGAACCCCTGCTGGCTTCACCCGAACATCTCACCTGCGGTCCCTTTGGGAAGCCCCGGCTGCTCGGCCAGTCAGTGGACTGGATATTCCGTTTCTTCCCGGGGGAATGGTACGGCTACCTGGATAACATCGGCGCCTGGCTCCGGGCCGCGGCCAGGGTTCCCATCATCAACCCCCTGTCGCGGTTGTTGCGGCAAACCAAAGGCCTGTACGCATTGTGGCGTGAAACGGTCTTGGTGGATGATGCGGACACGGCCCTGTTGAACCGGCACACCCCGCACACTGAGTTTTTCCAAAAGGAACGGATGGACCGTTACCTGGCGGACCGGGAGGGGTGGGTGCTGAAGAAACAGTTCGGCCGCATGGGTGATACCGTGACACTGGGCCGCCTGTGCACGCCGGAAATATGGGAAAAGGCGGTGGCCGAAGCGGCGAAATCGCCGGAAGCCTGGCTTGCGCAGCACGCCTTTATCCCCATCCCCGTTTTTAACGGCGTTCGAAGGTTGTTTCCCGCCCTCGGCGTTTACCTGATACATGGCGTCTTCGCAGGCTATTACTCCCGGGCCGATGAACTCGGCCTGACAACCCATGAGGCCTATTATGTGGTCACTGCTGTTGAAACCGCTTGAATGCATCGCTAGAATACGGTTCCCCTTTATGCGAAAACGCGCGCGACTCCTGGTCGGCAATCCGAACATACCGGATGCGCTGGGTACCGCGAATTGGAAATCTTTCCTCAAAGCGCGCGACTTGTCCCGGGTATGGGGGCCCCACCAAAATAGTCCGTGGACACCCTTTCATTGTCAGACCCTCTTTATCGCGGTTGAGTATCTTGAAAAAGAGATGGTGGGACCGTGTGAAGTGGATCCCTGGCCGCTTGGGGCTTTTCAAATGCCCGACTGGCTTGACAGTAGCGTCCTGCTTTTCGTGGATCTGCCGGGACCCAAAAGCGCCGCGCTGGGAACCGCCCTGGCGGTCGGGGGGTGTGATCTGGTATGCACCTTCAACAACTGGCCTCAGGTCAACAGCGTCATCAGTCCCCAGGTAACCTTGTCGGCGTTACTTCGTTACGCTTCGCTGTTGCAGGAGAAGCGTACCGCGTACCCCACGCCGGGCCCGGTGGCCTGGCTATGCGACGCCGATCGATTGGGCACACAACCGGGCAGGCCCGGCCAGTTCGACAACCGCTACTATATTGAAGACAGCGTCATCCCCGGGCCGAACTACCTGCGGGACCGGGGTATCTCCAAAATCATCTATGTGACACACCCGTCCGGAACGCCGAAGGCCGACATTGTGGTTCAGCTGAAAGCCTTTGAGAAGGCCGGCTTTTTTGTGGCCAAGGCTGTTGCTTCTGATAGTGGTATCCTGCATAGTCCGCACGCCATGGATATTCCTGAAAGAACCTTTACCACGGTGGGATTCTTCAAGTCGTCCGCCGGCGGCTTCGGCGCGCCGGTGCCCCACCCGTCATCGGGCGGGTAAAAGTTGCGGCAGACGCTACATAGGGATGGGAATCAATGAGAACGAATGCGAAGAGGGTAAAGGTTGCCGGCCTATTTCTGACTATTGGCGAACAGGCAAAGTGCGGAGAGGCTCAGCCCGATCAACAGCCAGTCGCCGAGGGTCCGTTCCAGCTGTTCCCGGGGAGTCCTGTCTTCTTCCATGGACTGGCAGCAACCGCAGGCTTCATCTTCGTCCTCTCCTTCTGTTGTTTCGCCTTCCCCTTCCGAGCCTTCTCCTTCTGACGTTTCACCCTCATCATGTTCGCCTTCCCCTTCCGAGCCTTCTCCTTCTGACGTTTCACCCTCATTAGGTTCGCTTTCCCCTTCCGACACCTCCCCCTCTTCATGTTCCCCTTCGCCTTCTGCGGGGACCACGCAATCGCTCAGGAAAGGATAGCCGTCATTCATGCTGTAATCGGCGTCCGAAGCCCAGATGGTCGTAAAATCCCAACCTACATACGTGTTTACCGCGTACGGATAGGTCATCTCATCCGTGGTGCGTCCCGTACCGCCGGCGCTCGTTGTCCATCCGGAAAGGTCCGTGTCCCAATAACTCGATGTGACGGTTCCTGAATCGTTTGCCCCCACGAGACCGCCGATATTTCCCTCGGTATTCGCAACAACACCTGTGGAATAACTGTACGTGACCGTGCCCCCATAATTGTATCCCACCAGTCCGCCCACATCGTTGTATCCTGATGTCGCACCCCTGGCGTAACAGGAGGTCAGTCGACCTTTATTTTGTCCCACCAGGCCGCCGGCTATACTGCCGCCGGCTGAAACCGCCCCCTCGGCGTAACACCTGGAGATGGCGCCCATGTTATTATTGTATCCCACCAAGCCGCCCACCGAAGTCGCGCCTCCGGTAGATCCCGTCACGCAACACGAGGTGATTGTACCCTCATTATTATGTCCCACCAGGCCGCCGACTTCATGGGTGCCTTGGACCGTACCCGCGGCATAACACCAACTGACTGTGCCTTTGGCAATTGTTCCCACCAGGCCGCCGACATAATTAGAGCCGAAGTCGCCTGCAACCGCACACGCAGTGTGGCACGATTCAATCTCGCCATC
>Ga0123335_1008720_pt1 | contig 10742 bp, 8 predicted proteins | sample BiotimSIPDNA_2_FD_89707 | JGI IMG/M metagenome (GOLD analysis project Ga0123335, IMG submission 89707) | Anaerobic biogas reactor microbial communites from Washington, USA - Biogas_R2 time_0 SIP DNA | ecosystem: Engineered > Bioreactor > Anaerobic > Unclassified | place: Washington, USA... | reverse complement strand
GTTCAGTGTGGTCTTGTCGCCATAGGTTGCCTTCTCAAAGTACTTATAGGCGTAGGGTGTAACATAGTAGCCCTTAAGGTCTGATTTCGCCATAAAGTTGTCGTTGTAGTGATAGATCGGGACGATCGCGCCCGTTTCCATCAGCATGTCTTCAGCCTTGTGCATCAGGTCGACACGGGCTTTCAAGTCCGTGGTGGACTTGATCTCTTTGATCAGGGCGTCATAGGCCGCCCAGTCGTGCGGATCAACCACATCACTTGGCTCTTCACCGCCCGGCTCTTCACCACCGGGTTCTGATGATACAGGACCTTCGGTTTTCTCAGGATCCGTCGGCGCCGGTGTGGACGGACCACAGGCCGCGACCGTAAAGATCATGACGAATACGAGAAGAATTGTCAGTAATTTTTTCATTCTTTCCTCCTTTTCATCTTTCAATGAAACTTTTCCGGAAAAAGGGGTGCCGTTCCGGTTCGGCGGCTACGATCTTTTTTAGATCGCGCGATATGCTTGTCTTTCTCCTTGTCCCGCAAATAAATTGCGGACACAGTGCCTAGCGATTCCAACAGGCGACAAAATGTTCATCGCCTCTATCCTCAAAGGGGGGTGTCTCCAAAGCACATTGCTCGGTCGCGTAACGGCAACGCGTTCTAAACGCGCATCCGCTCGGAACATGCAACGGGCTCGGAACATCTCCTTCAAGCACAATGCGTTTGCTCTCTCTTGCCGTCTTCGGATCGGGGATCGGGACGGCGGAAAAAAGAGACTCGGTATAGGGGTGAATCGGATTGTGATTAATTTCATCCGTCTTGGCCATCTCAACAATTTTGCCAAGATACATGACGGCGATCCGGTCACTCATATAGGTCACGACCAAAATGTCGTGGGCGATAAACAGGTAGCTTAAGTCAAGCTGGTCCTGCAGATCTTTAAACATATTCAATATCTGCGCCTGAATCGACACGTCCAACGCGGACACCGATTCGTCGCAGACGATGAATTTGGGGTTAATGGCAAGTGCTCTTGCGATGCCGATTCTTTGGCGCTGGCCGCCTGAGAATTCGTGGGCGTAACGCGTCGCGTGCTCTTTGTTCAATCCTACAAGGCGCATTAATTCGTACACGCGTTCGCGCTGTTGCGCTTTTGTTTTAAAGATACGGTGGATGGAAAGCGACTCTCCGATGATGTCCTCAACGGTCATGCGCGGGTTCAGGGATGAATAAGGATCCTGGAAGACCATCTGCATATTGCGGCGCAGTGCCCTCACATTCTTTTTGGAGATTTGGCCCCCGTCAAAATACACATCGCCCGCCGTCGGCGGATACAGCCACAAGAGGGTACGCCCTACGGTCGTTTTGCCGCAACCTGATTCACCGACAAGTCCCAATGTCTCTTTGTACTTAATATTGAAGGAGACATCGTCCACTGCCTTCAAGGGCAGTGATTTGAAAAAGCCTGTTTTAATGTCAAAGTACTTACTTAAGTTCTGCACTTCCAAAATGTTGGCCGGATCGGGAATATGGCAATGTACCTTTTCAATTGTGTCGTTCGCCTTTGAAGTCATGCCCGATCACCTCCTTGTTCAGTTTCTGCCATGATCTGATCTCTAACATTCACCCAGCAAGCGGCGGACTGCGTCTCGCTCATCGCAAGCTCTTCAGGGTGTTCTGTGAGGCAAATCTTCATGGCGGCCCGGCAACGCGGCGCAAAGGCACAACCTTCGGGAAGGTTTAAAAGATCGATGGGGTTGCCCGCGATCGGGACAAGCCGCTCGTTTGATTTTTGTGCCTTCGGGATCGAGCGCAGCAAGTTTTTTGTGTACTCATGTTTGGGCGAGTAGAAGATATCGTCGGTGTTGCCGCGCTCACAAACGGAGCCTGCGTACATGACGATGATCTCATCGCACATGTCGGCGATGACGCCCAAGTCGTGCGTGATGATGATGACGGCCATGCCAAGCTGCGCTTGCAGGTCCGCGATTAATTCTAAGATCTGAGCTTGAATCGTTACGTCAAGGGCCGTGGTCGGCTCGTCCGCGATCAGGATATCGGGTTCACAGGCCAAGGCCATGGCGATCATGACGCGCTGGCGCATGCCGCCTGATAATTCGTGAGGATACTGCTTGACGCGGCGCGCGGGGTCGTTGATACCCACCAAACGCAATAGCTCAATCGAGCGCTGGCGAATCGCTTCGCCCTTGCGGTCGGTATGGAGGCGGATGGCCTCGTCGATCTGGTTTCCGATCGTATACACGGGGTTCAGTGAGGTCATGGGATCCTGGAAGATGATGCTGATGCTGTCTCCTCGGTATTCGCGCATCTTCTTATCTGAGATCTTCAAAAGGTCGATTCCCTTGAAGAGCACCTCCCCGCCTGTGACTTCACCCGGGAACGAGAGGATGCGCATGATGGAGTAGGCCGTGACACTTTTGCCGCTGCCTGACTCTCCGACAATGCCCAGTACTTTCCCCTTCTCAAGGTTGAACGAGACGCCGTTTACAGCTTTTACCTCGCCGGCGTCGGTGAAAAACGACGTATGTAAATCCTTCACTTGTAAAATAACTTCTGCCATCACTATTTCCTCAATTTCGGGTCAAACGCGTCACGCAGGCCGTCACCAATTAAGTTGAGCGCCAAGACGATCAACGAGATGATGACCGCCGGATAAAGCAGTTTGAAAGGGTACGCCTGAAGTCCCTGTCGGGCCTCACTGGCTAAGGAGCCAAGACTTGGCATGGGGACCGCGACGCCGAGACCCAAGAAGCTCAAAAAACTTTCCGTGAAGATCGCCGAGGGGATCTGCAAGGCCGTCGAGATGATGATGACGCTGATGGTGTTGGGCAAAATATGTTTGCGGATCGTCCTGGAGGTGGAAGCGCCCATGGCGTTGGCCGCCAAGACGAATTCATTTTCCTTGATCGACAGGATCTGCCCGCGGATGAGTCTTGCCATGCTGACCCAGTAGAGCAGGCCAAAGACAATGAACATGCTGATCATGCCCGTCCCGATCTTTGACAGGATCGTGCCCTGTATTTGTTTTCCGATGGTCTCCTTTAATACGAAAGAGAGCAAGATGATCATCAGGGTATCGGGCAAGGAGTAGATGATGTCGACAATGCGCATCATGACAAGGTCAACCTTGCCCCCGATAAAGCCTGATATCGACCCGTAGATAAGCCCGATGACAAGCACGATGATGCTGGCAAAGAAACCGACAATGAGCGAGATGCGCGTCCCGATGATGACCCGAATGAAGTAGTCACGCCCCAACTGGTCTGTGCCCATGACATGAGGAAATAATACGCCGCCGTTGTCAATATATTCTTGCTCTTTTTCCGACCACTCGTAGGGCTTCAGGTTCGTGACCGTGCGGTCGCGCTGCCCGTCGACGCGGATCGTCTCGCTGTAGGTATAAGGGATAAAGCTTGGCAGGATGATGATCGCCAAAATAATCAAGACAATCACGACAACGCTTACCATCGCCATTTTGTTTTTTCTGAAGTTCTTGAAGCCATCGCGCCAAAACGTGCTCGGCGGACGCATGACATCAACGCTTTGTTTTTCGTCATCTGTCGCCAGTGTAAATCGGGACAGATCCATCTGCATGCTCAGCGGATTCTTTTTGAATGGTTTTTTCTCATTTATATCAGCCATATCGCCACCCTAATCAAAGGTAATTCTCGGGTCAACCATCTTGTACAGAAGATCGCTGACGAGCGTCATGATCACCATGAGGGAAGCCAAAAAGATGGTGGTCCCCATGATCATGGTGTAGTCGCGGTTCAGGATGCTTTGAACGAACTCCATCCCCAACCCCGGCTGTACGAACACGGTCTCAACGACCATGCTCCCGGTCAGGGTGTAGGCAACCATCGGCCCCAAATAGGTCACGACAGGCATGACGGCGTTTCGAAGCGCGTGCTTCACGACCATCTTCACCGGGCTCACACCCTTGGCGCGCGCCGTACGGATGTAGTCATCCGCCAGGACGTCCAGCATGCTGGATTTCGTCAAACGCGTAATATACGCCGCCGGATAAAGCGACAGCGACAGCACAGGCAGGAAAATAGACGGATTCGTTTCACTGTACACATGGAACCAGCCGAGCACCTGGGCGAATAAGAGCAACAGTAAAGTCGCCATGACAAATCCCGGCACCGATTGGAGTAGGGTCGTAAAAAATATGATGATCCGATCGGTCAATTTATTGCGTTTTAGGGCGGCAATCACCCCGAGCGTAATCCCGATCGCGAAGGAGACGAGGATGGAGTAGCCTCCGATCTTGGCCGACACTTTAAACTTTGTAGAAATCGTCTTTGAGATTTCACGTCCGTTTCGCATTGAAATGCCCAGATCGCCTTTCATCATGCGAGAAAGATAGATGGCAAACTGCTCACCAAGCGGTTTGTCTAGGTTATAGCGCTTCTCTAATGCCTTGATTGTCGCCGGGTCAGAAGCTTTTTCCTTGTCAAAGGGTCCGCCCGGGATCGCATTCATCGCAAAGAACGTGATCGCGATGACGATGAATACCGTCACAATGGCCAGAAGCACACGCTTCACCACGTATCGCCACATATAATTCCGTTTCCTCCTCACATATCGCGGACAGAAGAGTCAATCATAAAAAAATAAGACCTGCATACAGGTTCGTCACCCATCGCAATTCTTGTTCTTCTAGATCCGGCAAAAGTGCCGAATTAATTGAGCTCCCCTTCTCCTTCTGTCCGGGTTTGGCTAATAATTAAAAACGATTCCGTTTCGTAAACGATATATGAACAGACGGCTCTTGTCAATTCTAACTGCGTTTTTATACGACAAAAACTTGTCTATTTTATTCATATATAAGTTAGGATGTTGTATAAGTATAGGCATATGTACAAAAACCGAGAATCACATCGCCCGGTATCACAAATATTCAGATTTGTCCTTTAAGATATTCGTGCAAACATCACGTCCATATTCTGCATAATCTTGTAATTATGCAGAATATGGACGGCGATTTAAGCCGCCGTCTCAAATTGACTGTTGTACATATTGGCGTAAAAACCGGAAAGCGCCATCAGTTCGTCATGACTGCCGCGCTCAATAATACGCCCGTCACGCATGACAAGAATAACGTCCGCGTTTTTAATGGTCGACAGACGGTGCGCGATAATAAACGAGGTCCGCCCTCCCATCAATTGGTCGAGCGCCCTTTGGATAATAAGCTCTGTGCGCGTGTCAATGGAGCTTGTCGCCTCATCCAGGATCAGCATGGGCGCGTTCTCGATCATGGCGCGGGCGATCGTGATCTGTTGTTTTTGTCCGGCGGAAAGATTCGTCTCATCGCTCAGGACGGTATCGTAACCGTGGGGCAGTGTTTCAATAAAGTGGTGGAGCCCCACGGACTCGCAGGCGCGGCGCACTTCTTCGTCCGTGACATCTTTTTTGCTGTAGACAATGTTTTCACGGATGGTCCCTTCAAAGAGCCAGGTGTCCTGGAGGACCATACAGAACTGCTCGCGCACGTTCTCGCGTCTCAATTCGCGGATGTCGATGCCGTCAATCGTGATCGTGCCGTGTTCAATTTCGTAAAAGCGCATGAGGAGGTTGACCATGGTGGTCTTCCCCGCGCCTGTGGGTCCGACAATCGCGATTTTTTGGCCCGGTTTGGCCCAGGCGGAAAAGTCATGGATGACATCGTCTTCCATGCCCTCGTAGCGGAATTTGACATCGCGAAATTCGATTAATCCTTCTACTTGGTCCAGGCGTTCTGTCTTATGGCTTTCGTCCTCGACTTCCTGTTCGTTTAAGAACTCAAACACGCGTTCGCTTGCGGCCGCGGCCGACTGCAGGCGGGTTGCCACCTGCGCGAAGTCCTGTAAGGGATGTGAGAACAAACGGATGTACATCATGAAGGCGACGATGACGCTGAAGGGAATCTCTCCTTTTAATACGAGTACACCTCCGGTGACGGCCACGGCGACAAAGCCGAGGTTCCCGATCAGGAACATCATGGGCATCATCATGGCGGACAGGGCCTGTGATTTAAAAGCGCTGAGCCTCAGCCGTTCATTAATCGAGTCAAAGGCGACGCGTGCCTGCCGCTCGCCGCTGTAGGCGCGGACGATGTTGTGCCCGGCATAGATCTCTTCGACATGGCCGTTCATGTCTCCTAAGTCGCGCTGTTGGGCGACAAAATATTTCCGTGACGCCCGGATAATGAGGGTCATGAGGAAGAATCCGATCAATGTGACACCCACCGCGGCCAAGGCCATCCAAAGATTGGTGATAAGCATCATGACCAGGGAGCCGAAGAACAAGGTGACGGAGGCTCCGATGGAGGCAATGCCTTGGTTTAGGGCTTGGCTCACGCCGTCCACGTCGTTGGTGACGCGGCTCAGGATGTCGCCGTAGGATACTTTGTGAAAGTAGCCGATGGGGACGCGGTTGATCTTCTCCCCGACTTCTCTTCGCATGCGCTTGGAGATGGTCTGGGAGACGGTGGTCATCTGGAAGTTTTGAAAGTAGTTCAAAAGGGCGTTCAAGCCGTAGATGACGATGAGCCCGACGATGAGTGAGTGGAGGGCTCCTTGGTCGATCTTTGTGTTCATGCCTTCTTCGATGACGTCAACGACGCGTGAGAGGCGACGGGGGCCCAGAAGTGAGAGTACCGCCGCTACGGCGGAGCTTACAAAGGCTAAGATGACCGGGACCCATTCGCTTCGGCTGTATGCTAAAAGCTGTTTCCAGGTTCTTTTGAAGTCTTTTGGTTTTTCAGGCGGACGTCCGATGCCCCCTCGGCCTCCTCCCATGCGGGAGGGTCGGTTCATATCGCGGTTGTCCCCTACTTTATATTCGTTCTTACTCATGAGACCAACTCCTCCATCGATAGCTGCGACAGCGCGATTTCCTGATACACGCGGCAGTGTTCCATCAGCTCAGCATGGGTGCCCATCCCGACGACGCGTCCCTCGTCCAAAACAAGAATCTGGTCGGCGTCTCGGATGGTCCCGATGCGTTGGGCCACGATGAGGCTTGTCGCGCCTTTCATTTTTTCTTTTAAGGCGTGACGGAGCGCCCGGTCGGTGTTGTAGTCCAAGGCGGAGAATGCGTCGTCAAAAAGATAGATGGGTGCTTTTCGGTGGATGGCCCGGGCGATGGAGATGCGCTGTTTTTGGCCGCCTGAGAAGTTGGTACCTCCGCGGGCGACCGGGGCCTCATAGCCTTCGGGCAATGTGTCGACATAGCTTTTGATCTGGCCGACGGCCGCGGCTTCATCTAAGGAGGCCAAAGAACCCACGATGCCTTCGGTGTCCCCGTAGTCGATGTTGTCGGCGATGGTGCCGGAGAAAAGAAAGGCGGTTTGGGGCACGTAGCCGAATTTTTGGCGCAGTGCCTTTTGGTGGTAGTCTTTGACGTTCATCCCGTCGATTAATACTTCGCCTTCCGTGGCGTCGTAAAAGCGGGGGATGAGGTTTAGGAGGGTGCTTTTACCACTTCCGGTGGCCCCGATGAAGGCGATGGTTTCGCCGGCTTTGACTTTAAAGCTGATATCGCGCAGGATGTCGTCGGCGCCGTCGGGGTAGCGGAAGGAGACGTTTTTAAATTCGATGGCATAGTCTCCCGACACATCCGATGTATCAAAGGATCCGTCTTGGACGGTCGGTTCTGTTTCCACGACCTCGCGGATGCGGTTGGCGGATACGGCGACTCGGGGTGCCATGGCGAAGAGCATGGAGAGTCGCATGAAGCTCATGACGATCTGCATGGCGTAGTTCATGAAGATGACCATACTGGAGAAAAGTGCGATTTTTTCGCCGGCTCCGGCCTGGTCAATGAGGATGGCGCCGATCCAGTAGATGGCGATGCTGAGTCCGTTCATGACAAGGCCCATGCCGGGGCCCTGGATCATCATGATGCGGTGGGCGGTGAGGTTGGTGTGGGTGAGCTCTTCGTTGGCGTCTTCGAATTTGCTTTCTTGGTAGCCTTCGGCGTTGTAGGCTTTGACGACTCGGATGCCCAAGAGGTGTTCGCGGGTGATCCGGTTGATGTTGTCGGTCAGGCTTTGCAGGCGTTTGAATCGCGGCATAGCGAATTTGAAGATGATCGTGATGAAGATTAACAGGACGACGACGGCGACCGTCATGGCGACGGACCATTCGAAGGCGCCCTGCGCCGTGATCTTCGTGATGGCCCACACGGCGGTGATGGGTGCCGGGATCATGATGCGGATGACCATGGCCAGGTAGAATTGGACCTGGGTGACGTCGTTCGTGGAGCGCGTGATGAGGCTTGCCGTGGAGAAACGGTTGATCTCTTCCATGGAGAAGGAGGAGACGCGGTCAAATTGCAGGATGCGTAGCCTTGTGGCAAAGCAGGCACCGACTCTCGCGGATAAGACTACGACCACGATCATGACAAGGAAGTTGCCTAACGCCGCCAAGAGCATCCCCTGCCCTGTGGTCAGAATGGAGTTTAAGGTGGCGCCTTCGGTCATGACAAGCTCGGTCACTTGTTTCATGTATTCAGGAATCTTCAGTTCAAAGTAGACGCGCAATATGGTAAAAAAGATCGCGATAAAGGTGAGGACCCAATCGCGCCTGCGCATGTATTTTAATATTTTAATCATGACCTATAGGTTCGACCAGTTTAGACTTTTTGTCAAATGTTTATGTGACAGTAATGCCATTAGTCTTTTAACAGGTACTCTGTGTTTTTGCCTTGCCCTCTGACGTCCAATATTTCTTTATCGACCATATCCCGGACGATCCTGCCGGCCATGCTCTGGGATATTCCGAGTTGTTTTTCAACTTCTTTGCGTTTGATGCGGCCTTCTTGCCGGAGTAATTCGACGATCGCTTTCTCGGAGCGATTCAATTGGGTATCTATGCCGGGTTCATTGCGGTTCGGGAGTGTGATCTTGAAGGCATTGTCAGACGTTTCAATGCGTGGTTTCACCTTTTCTTTTTTATAGCTGTCAAATATTTTGGGCACGCCTGTTCCGTATGCTTCGATGAGCATGAGGCGATAGAAGAGGGATGCAAGTCGATTATTGTTGGCAATCGAAATTCCAAGCATGATGTCGGGTAAATTCAACCCCTCGGCCAGACCGCCACGGTATTTTCAACACTGCCAAGAGCCATATGTCTTCATTGGAGGAACCGCCTGTTCCATCCTATTTGACTGTCTTGGCGATACGTTCCGATCGACGCGCGACTTGGATATCGTTCTCATTATCGAGCTTTTGGATTTAACATTTAGTGAAAGTCTGCAACGACTACTTAAAGACGGTGCCTATGAACGTCGTGAGAAAATTGAGGACAAGCGCAATTTTATAGGTTCAGCAAACCAGCTGAATATTTCGCTATTCTGGCACCACCTGTCCGGCGAATCCGGCCACTCGTCCGGTGCACGCGGCCACACTTTCGGTCAGCGCGGACACTTATTCGGTGGGCGGCCATCTTGTATTCTCCGTGTGTCTTTTCTTAAATGAATTTTGTAGCACCGCTACAAAATTTATTTGAGGAAATGCAAATAGATCCTCCCCCATTGGTTGAGCTCGATATCAAAAATACTAGCCTCGCGGATATGATCTATTTATTGCAAAATCTCTACTACACGTAGAAACATAAAAAGGACCCGCGCGCTGCGCGGGTCCCAACGACTCTAAGATCGATTCAATCTTATTTTAAAAGCGTAATCTTCCCGATGAGCGGCAACTGTTTGGCTTTGCCGCTTGCCGCGTTGACAATGCCGATGACGGAGAAGGCTAAAAGTCCAAGCCAGATCACCAAGGAAATGATCGTTGTCAAGAATAGTAGTTTCCATGAGATCGCAAAGAAGATCGCACCGAGTACGTAATTCAACACTATGCCGATGACATCCACGATGAGGAGCACGAGCCCCTGGTTTGTGTGGAATCGGGCAAAGGGTGATTCTTTGGCCGCAAAGAGCGGTACTAAGACCAGGATGCCAATATAGGCTAAGACGGCCATCACCTTATTATTTTGAATGTCTTGCGGGTGGTATTGTCCGGTTGAGTCGGGCGTGTTCATGAACGCGGGCACTTGTCCGTGCGGCGGAGGGGGTGCCTGTTGGGCCGGTTGTTCAGCCTGTTGTGCGACGGGCGCGCCACAGGACGGACAAAAAGCCGCATTCTCGTCTATTTTGTGTCCACAATTACTACAATGAGCCATGTTCGTATCCTCCTTCAAGGTCATCTGACGTGCCGGGCTTAGGGCGCACCGCCGTCAAGAATTGAATGTTGGTTTATTATACATAAATGAGTGAACTATTTACAGTGATATTCGTGACGTATGGCACTTTTACGAATATTCCTTCAGGCGGAGAGTGACTCCGCCTGATGAAATAATCGCAATAACTCTCCCGCGGACAATCCGGATTTCCCCTCCCCCTGTGCTTCGAATACGATTTCGCCTTCTTCCATCATGATGAGGCGGTTGCCCACCTTGATCGCGTCGGGCAGGCTGTGGGTCACCATGAGGGTGGTAAGCCCGTAGTCTTCGACGATGGTTTCGGTTAAGGTTAAGACAGCGGTGGCGGTCTTGGGATCTAAAGCGGCGGTGTGTTCGTCGAGTAGCAATAAGCGCGGGCGTTCCAGGGCGGCCATGAGGAGTGTCAAAGCCTGTCGCTGTCCTCCGGACAGGACGCCTATTTTGCTGCCCATGCGGTCTTCCAGGCCTAAGCCTAATCGCGCGACTTCGTCACGTAAGACAAGTTTCTCATCGCGTCTCACGCCCCAGG